>Ga0209422_1000445_pt1 | contig 10005 bp, 8 predicted proteins | sample BlaSpr_A8_OM2_M3_FD_187983 | JGI IMG/M metagenome (GOLD analysis project Ga0209422, IMG submission 187983) | Forest soil microbial communities from Thunder Bay, Ontario, Canada - Black Spruce, Ontario site 2_A8_OM2_M3 (SPAdes) (version 2) | ecosystem: Environmental > Terrestrial > Soil > Boreal... | reverse complement strand
TTACTTCATTGGCGTTCATGTTGGTCTGAGTGCCCGATCCCGTCTGGAATACGACCAGAGGAAATTCGCCATCGAGCTTTCCGTCGATCACGTCTTGTACGGCACGGACGATCAAATCGACCTTCTCGGCCGGCAACTGGCCTAATTCTCTGTTGGCCAGTGCAGCGCACTTCTTGAGAATACCGAGAGCGCGGATCACCGGCCGGCCCCAGCGGTAGCGCTCGACACCAATCGGGAAGTTACGATGCGAACGTTCTGTTTGCGCGCCCCACAAGTGGTCGATTGGGACTTCGACGTTTCCTAAGGCGTCCTCTTCAACTCGAAAATTGCGACCATCATTAGAATTGTTCATAGGTTCTTCCTTTCTGTTCCCCCAACGCGACGGCGAGCACGGCGAGCATGACCGGCAGCGCCAGCGCGCCGATACCAAACCGCAATTCAAGCATTGCCCCGGCTACGCAACCCGCAACAAATCCGGCGACGCACAGGAACGTCACGCGAGCCCGTTGCCGAACCTTGGCGAGGTCATCCGAGACCTCCCCATCTCGGGCGAGAGTAGCCAGGTCGATGATTAATTGAGTCGTGTTCGTAGTCATAACCGCTGTGGACGGCGCCTTAACCAGAGCCAGCTTCACCATCGCGTTCTGTGTGGCCATCGAGGCGACTGCGAGCATGCCCACCAGAACCGCCATCGGGCTGTCGGAATTGCTAAAAGGGCCGAAGCTGAGTCCGAAACCAAGGCAGATCGAAAGGAGCGCTGCGTGAACGACGAGCAACGCGCGCCTCGACCTATCCTTGCTTTCGATTCCGCCAAACAGCAGCACAATGACTCCCAGCACCACGATAAAGACCGGTACGGCCAAGATAGGCCCGACGTGCCCGAATCTGCCCGTGGTATAGTGCGCTGCCACAATCACAAGGTCGCCGGTAATGTGGGCGGCGAACAGGCCGCCAAGGGCGAGGAAGCCGATGACATCCACCGCGCCGGCCGTCGTGCTCAGGATAGCCGGAAGCCATAAGCGGACGCTGAGCAACGACGTAGTGGCGCCGGGATTCACGTTCTCGACTTCCTGCGCAGACCGTGCCAAGATTTGAATACGAAATTGCATAAGTTCTTGGCGCGAATGCGCACGATAACTGCTGCAGCGTTACAGCACTGTAGCATCCGCGCTTGTATGACCAGAAGATGCCCGGCGTTACTTTACGGCGGTTGCAGTAGGCGTTCGGTTCGGTTCGCCGACGGAATCGTCTTTCTGATCCGGTACGAAACGGGTATCGGCGCCCTCCTTGAAGACCACGTAAGCACGCTTCCACGGCTGATCATTCATTAGACGCCACTTGTGTCCCGAGCCGGTGTGATCCACGGCCAGCAGAACATCACCCGGACGGATCGTGAATGTCTCGCCACCTACGGTTGTAAATTCAAGTACACCAGCTAACGTAATCACGTATTGAGGGATTGGATCATTGTGCCAATCAAACGATGAATGTGCTGGCGTTTCTTTGAAAAGGATGGATTCGGCTTCCACCAATTCACCGCCGCTGACGCTGCCACGTACCACGTGGGAATTTCCGTCAGAACCAGTATAAAGACGATACGCTCGGATCATACGCTGACGCTCTCCTTTTCTGTGACGTTGTTGATGTTCAGTACGGCCGCCGTCTCGGCGCGCACCCGCTGGCACAGGGCCGTATTCTCGGCCAGAGACTGGCCGTAAGAAGGAATCAGTTCCTTCAATTTGGCGCCCCATCCGCCACGTTTCAATTTTTCGCCGAAGCAACGCTCAACGACTTGAATCATGATCCACACCGCGGTGGAAGCGCCCGGCGAAGCACCCAGCATCGCAACGATGGAACCGTCGGCTGCGCTGACCAGCTCCGTACCAAATTGCAGGATGCCGCCGTGTGTTGGATCCTTCTTGATGATCTGCACCCGCTGGCCCGCCACTTCGACCTTCCAGTCCTCCTCATTTGCGTTTGGAAAGAACTCGCGGAGCGCCGCGAATCGATTCTCATCGGACTCGAGCACCTGGCCTATCAGATATTCTGTGAGAGCCATGTTATCCCGGCCGACGGCCAGCAGGGGCAGTAAATTTTCCGGATCGATGGAGCCGAAAAGATCGAGGTACGATCCATGCTTGAGAAACTTCGTCGAAAAACCCGCATAAGGCCCGAAAAGCAGAGAAACCTTTCCTTCGATGTGGCGTGTATCGAGATGGGGTACGGACATGGGAGGCGATCCCACCGAGGCTTTACCATATACCTTGGCATCGTGGCGTGATGCAACCTCAGGATTGTCGCAGCGAAGCCAGATTCCGCTCACCGGAAACCCGGCGTAGCCCCGACCCTCGGGAATCCCGGATTTCTGCAACAGCGGCAGCGATCCGCCGCCTGCGCCGATAAAAACGAATTTGGCTTGGACATCCCGGTACTCGCCGCTGTTTTCGTCCCTAACCTGCACACTCCATAGATCCCCATCGCGGCGCAGATCCTGCACTCGATTGAAAAACTTAATTGCCAATCCTTCCTTACCTTTTAAGGAATTAAGAAGATCCGTAGTGAGTGCGCCATAATCCACGTCAGTACCCGTCAGCATTCGCGTCGCCGCAACTTCCTCGCCTGGATCGCGGCCTTCCATGACCAGTGGGAGCCACTCCTCAATCTGCTTCTTGTTGTCGGAAAATTCCATCCCGTGATACAAGGGATGCGCAGAGAGCGCCTCGAAGCGTTTCTTAAGAAACGCGCAATTCTCTGATCCGCGCACAAAACTGAAGTGGGGAACGGAATGAATAAAGGACTGCGGGTCTTTGATCGCTCCCTTTTTCACTAAATAGGCCCAGAACTGACGGGAAAGATCGAACTCAGTGTTGACCTGCAGAGCCTTTGAAATGTCGATGCTGCCGTCACTTTCCTGTGGCGTGTAGTTCAATTCGCAGAGAGCTGCATGGCCAGTCCCGGCGTTGTTCCATGCATTCGAGCTTTCCTGCGCCTCGCTGCCCAGGACTTCGTAGATCTCGATTTTCAGGCTGGGATCAAGTTCTTTTAAGATCACTGCCAGGGTGGCGCTCATTATCCCAGCACCGACAAGGACGACATCAGGTTGGTCTGTGGACGGGATCGGTGTTGTCATAGTATTCACTCCTGTGGTCCATTAGCGCTTGCGAGCTACAGTTATGAAATGCTGCTCATAAACCTAACCGAGCGTTGTTCGCGAAGCGTGCGGATGGGTCATTCCAGGATGTCAATTGCACGCCGGCTTCCACTGACAATCGACCGTCGTGAGAACCGATTAATAAAGGCTGCGGAATTGCGCTGACCTCAGTAATCCTACAGCGCTCGGCTCCAAGTGAACCCAAAGAAGCCGATGATCTGCCGCGTGTTGACAGGTCTTGGTGTCCCCGAAGTGTTCACGCGAGCCCCATATCGATCGCCAGAGTGTGATGTCGGACCTCGTGCAACGTTCTTTCTGGCCTTCCGCAAAATATGAACCGTCGATATTTCGTGTCGCTGTGGAGGCATCGGCGACTCTATGCCGACACGTTTTCTATTCCCCGAGTTCTCTAACCCCTTTTGAGTTCGCGGAATCAGAATTGGCGCGGCACATGCACATGGCAGATTGCCGAGAAGCTCTCGGCACAAGCGATACATGCCCGAACTCAAGTGCACATTATCGACAGGCGTCAGTTCCCGTCGGCGGGATCTGCAGGCGTTTTTGGCGTCGGGTTTACATCTAGTAGGGATGTTGACCAGCGTAGCCTTCGGAATATTTCCGAACGTGCTGCCGTCGAATACTGCGCAGGACTTGAGCCTCACGATTCACGATGCAGCCACTGCTGAGCATGGACGGATCGTCGGCTTAACTTGGTTCATCCCCGGCATGGCCCTCGCGATAGGGTATTCAGTTTTCGTGTACTGGCATTTCGTCGGCAGAGTGGATTAGCGTGCGAGTCGGAGGCGCCTGAGTGACGTGACCAATGCTTACATGGAACAGAACGATTCCACTCCTGAATCTGATGGCCGTCATTCCCGTGTTCGCGCAAAGCCCACCTGCGTCGCCCGATCGCCCGTGGCATTTCGTCGACGAACGGCAAGTGATAAACGAGGGGAACCACGTTCGTCAATCGGCCTTTCGAATCGAGTCCGACAAGAACTATTCACTGGCCGAACTAATCGACCTGGCTGAAACCCACAATCCGGAGACACGTGTCGCGTGGGAAAACGCGCGCGCGCAGGCTGCGGCCCTCGGAATCGCACGTAGTGAGCTTTATCCGACCTTGTCCGCCGTGGCGCTGTCTGGTGTGGACCGCTCGGAGGTTCCGTTGGGGAGCCAGTTCTACCGCCAGACAGTTCCAGTGTTTGAGGCGTCTTTGGAACTCAACTACACAATCTTTGACTTTGGCGCCCGTCGCGGCCGAATCGCCGCGGAGAGCGCGAGGGTCCTGGCAGCGAACTTCGCATTTAACGACGTCCACAGAAAAATCATTTACCGGGTCCAGCAGGCTTATTATCGCTTGCTGAATGCGTCCGGTCAGGAAGACGCCGCCCGGGCCAGTCTGGCTAATGCGCTGGCGGTTCAACAGGCTGCCGAGGAACGCCTGCATAATGGTTTGGCAACTCTACCAGACGTTCTGGAGGCGCGCAGTGCCACGGCTCAAGCGCAATATGATCTTCAGGCCGTCGTAGGAGCGGAAGAGATCGCTCGGGGTGATTTAGCCACCGCTTTGGGAGCTTCTGCCACCACTGTGATTCGCGTTCAGCCGCTGAGTGAACTGCCTACTCCGGAGTCCGTTGGTGATAGCGTCAACGAGGCAATCGATCATGCATTCGCACAGCGCCCTGACCTGCAGGCCGAGGTAGCTGGCATCCGCGAGGCAGACGCACACCGGAAAGAAGCGCGGGCCGCGTTCTATCCCAGCTTGAGTCTTCAGGCCAACCCAAGTGCTCAATCACTATATGTGTTACAGCAAACGCTTCCTTGGGGACATACCTCTGGTTTAACCGGCGGGCTGGCATTCAGTTTGAACTGGACCGTGTTCGATGGAGGTGCGCGAAAGAGCCGGCTGGCCCAGGCGGAAGCTGTGATTCGGGGGGCCCAAGCGCAAGTTAGCGCTGCCCACGATCGCATCGAAGACGAGGTTTGGACCGCCTATTCGAATTTGAACACGGCCTTTCGCCAGCGGGAAGCCGCCACCGCGCTTCTGGACGCCGCCACCCAGTCCTATGCCGCCGCCCTTGAATCCTACAATTACGGGGTTCGGAGCTTATTGGATGTGACGGCTGCACAAAAGGTTCTCGCTCAAGCCCGCTCAGCTGACGTACTGGCGCGCACGCAGGTACTCGCAACCCTCTCGGATCTCGCTTTCCGTAACGGAGATTCGATTCAAGCCAACTCGAGGAAGTCTCGACCATGAGCAGCAGCGGATTCCGGCGGGTTTCGACATGTGGCTTAGCACTCGCGGCGTTCATCCTGACGAGTTGCGGAAGGGCTCCTTCTTTCGACATTCTGGGCTCCTTCTTCCCCGCTTGGCTAGTGTGCCTGGCATTGGCTTTACTCCTCACGGTGGCGGCCCGATGGCTGCTATTGCGCCTTCATGTTGTGATTGCGCTCCCAATTTTGACCTATCCGAGTCTGACGGCGCTATTTACATTCGCGCTGTGGCTCGCCTTCTTTCGATAGCGAGGAAAACTCCTATGAATTCCACACCCGATACGAAGACGGGCAAGCTGGTTGGCTGGGTTCTCAGCGTTGCGATTGTAACTGGCGCATTGGTGCTGGGGCTGGTGGTGATCTATCACACGAGCTACTACCCGCGCACCGAGGATTCCGAGATACTCGCCAACTTCATTGGAATCGCGCCCCAAGTCGAGGGCCCAATCCTACGATTGAGTGTGCGCGACAACCAGTTCGTGAAGCAGGGGGGCCTACTCTTCGAAATAGATGACCGGCCGTACCGGTATGCCCTGGAGAGAGCAATTTCGGAGCAGGCAGCTCTCGAAGGACAGATCTCAGACGAGCGTCGAAAAATCGCGGCCCTGGTAAGCGCGGTTTCCGTTTCGCAGGCGAATATTCAAGGAACGGAAGCCGACGTCACCCGATGGGCGGCGGCGGTCGATCAGGCGCGCGCAGATGTGGCGAACGCCGAACAGGGCGTCAGCCGCGCTCAGGCGGAGTGGGCGTATTCGAATAACAACCTGCATCGAATTGAGCCGCTGCTCGTGAAACAGTTTGTCACCGTCGATCAAGTGGATCGGGCCAGGACTTCGGAGATTGCGCAGGCACAAGCTTTGAAGCAGGCGGAATCTCAACTACGGCTAGCCCAGGCCGGATTGCAGTCCACCCTGGCGCAAGAGGAACGCTCCCGGGCCATGGTGCAACAGAGCAAGGCCCAGCACGAACAGTCGCAGAACGCAGTGACAACTCTCGAACCGCTGGTGAACCAGCGCGGCGCAAGAGCTTCGGCTATAGAAACCGCCCGGTACAATCTCAACAACTGCAGAGTATATGCGCCGTTCGCCGCCCGGGTCACCAATCTGACCATTTCGGAAGGCGCATACGCTCACGTCGGCCAGCAGGTGTTCACGCTGATTGACGCGCGCACGTGGTGGGCCGTCGCCAACTTTCGCGAAGGCCAGCTACAGCACATCGCTCCCGGAATGCGGGCCGACGTTTACGTCATGTCCAAACCGAATGTGCGCTTTGCGGGCGTGGTGGACAGCATCGGTTTCGGGGTGACTCCAGACGCAGACGTGGTTGGCCGTCTCGGAGAAGGCTTGCCGGATGTGCAGAGATCGCTGAACTGGGTGCACCTGGCTTCCCGCTATCCGGTTCGGGTGCGCGTCGAGAATCCTCCGCCAGATCTGTTCCGGGTGAGCGAATCTGCCGTCGTAGTGATTCGCGGGCAATGAGATGGCGTCCATTGCACAGTCTTTGCCTGCCGCGAACAACCCCCTCGCGTGGCTCTGGCAGTGGCTCAGAGACGAACTGACTCCGTATCCTGGCAGGCTCGCGTTGGTCGCGCGGATGGTCATTTCGGCAACTCTGGTCATGATCATCGGCATGACCTTTCGGATTCCGTACACCTGGCAGGGCGCCGTTTACGCGCTTCTGGTTTCCCGTGAAAACCCGCGAGCTACGGTGAAATCCGCGGCAACGATATTTCTTGTTACGGGGATCGCAGCGGCATACATTATCCTCTCGATGAAATTGGTGATCAATAGTCCACCGCTTCATTTTCTCTGGATCATTACAACCTTCTTCCTGGCGTTCTATGCGATCAGCACGCTGACAAATTACCTGGCAGCGGTTGCCTTTGTGAATGCAGTCGCGGCTGGAATTCCGTTGTGGGACAGGCATGTCTCAGCCGAGACCAACGTGGAGGATACGCTCTGGCTGTGTTTGGCGGTGTTGATCGCAGTCGTGGTTACGGGGGCGGTGGAACTGGCCGTTGTCCGTCGACGGCCTGGCGACGAAATCCTGTCACCCATGACGGAGCGATTGGGCGCAGTCGAAGACTTGTTGAATTGCTACGCGGACGGCTGCGCCCCAGATCTCGCAACCCAACAGAAAATAGAGCGGCTCTCGATGGTGGGAACATCTATGTTGCGGCAAATCCTAAGGCGCTCGAACGTTCCGCCCCAGTACTCAGTTGCCATCGGCGGCGTTGCGGTCCTGATCGGTAGGCTCGTCGATGTGGCAGCGACTCTAACGCCGCTGAACTTCGGGTTTTCCGTGAGTGATCGAACGCGATTCCGCGTCTTGGCCTCGAGTCTGGCGAGTATTCGCCGGGATCTGATGAACCGCGAGATTCCGGCACTGGTTCAGTTCGATACAGAAACAGAGGCTACAGCTGTGGTTCCATTGCTGGGCGAGATGGAGCATACAGTTAGTCTGATTACGGAGGTGTTTGCTGGTTCTCGATCGGCTGAAGAATACCTGCCTTCACCAAACAATCTCGAGGGCTCGACGCTTCTTTCCCGAGATGCATTTGTGAACCCTGACCACCTTCTTTTCGCGCTAAAAGGCGGGTTGGCCGCTAGCCTTTGTTACGTGATCTACAACGCAATCGCTTGGCCGGGCATCAGCACGGCTGTCACCACTTGTATGCTAACGGCCCTCTCCACAATTGGCGCATCTCGTCAGAAGCAGGTCCTTCGAGTCGCGGGCGCGCTCGTAGGCGGGTTTGTAATCGGAATGGGCTCACAAATATTCATTCTTCCCTATGTCGATTCCATTGGTGGCTTTTTACTTCTTTTCGTTCTTGTCACTGGCCTGTCGGCTTGGTTCCTGACATCGAGCCCGCGGTTGTCATACTTCGGGGTGCAGGTCGCTCTTGCCTTCTATTTAGTGCATCTGGAGGAATTCAAGATACGGACTTCTCTGGGTGTTGCACGAGATCGCGTAGTTGGCATTCTGCTGGGTCTCTTCATGATGTGGCTAATCTTCGACCGGTTATGGAGCTCGCCCGCCTCTGTTGAGATGAAGCGGGCATTTACATCTACTCTCCGGCTCATGGCGCAATTCGCAAGGGAGCCGCTTTCAAAAGACCGGCAGATAGCGGTCGGCCGGAGCCTTGCACTTCGTGAGACGATCAATAGCAATTTGGACAAAGCCAGGGCACTCGCAGATGGTGTTCTATTCGAGTTTGGTCCCTCAAGGCGTAGGAATCTCGAGGTAAGGAGCTACATTCGACAGTGGCAACCGCAATTGCGCACGCTCTTCGTGATGCGAAATGCGTCGTTGAAATACCGTCTCCAGTTGCCCGGTTTTGAATTGCCGCAAAGCGTTCGTCTTCTACAGCAAGCGTACGATGAGCGTTCAGCACGTGTGCTGGAGGACTTGGCCGATCAGATCGAGAGTAACTCGCGACAGGCAAGACCCATGTCTGAGGATTCTTTCGGGCATCTTGAACAGAAGCTACATGCGTGCTACGCGAAAGAGGAGCAACCGGTAGCCGAGGCGCACATCCGTTCGTTCATAACTTTGCTCCGCGGAATCGATGGCTTAACGACGTCTCTGGCGGAAGAGATAACAATAGAATTTGATCGGACTACGTAGCTGAGCCGCCTTCAACGCTTCGTGGTTGCGATCATGTGATTGAGGGCCTCCGCGCACGCTGTCTTATATCGCCTAAGATTTGATCCCAAGCTTCTTCATGCGAGATCGAAGGGTCGATGGCGGCACTCCTAACACCTTCGCGGCACCGCCCTCGCCTGCGATGAGTCCCTCAGTCATCTCTACAACTTCCGAAATATGCTTTCTTTCGGCATCGGCCAGGGTGAACTCCCACTCCAGGTCAGGCTCCGGAATGAAGCTTCCTGGACTTGCGGCGTTCTGAGAGATTTCACTCAGCGGAGGGATCCGAGAAATTGGATCTTCGGAGATTGGGACCGACGTTGCTGCTCGCACCGGTGACACTGAGCTTTGCTCGCGGTTTATACCCAGCCTCTTTATCTTAGAGAGCAAACTCGTCCGCGGCAGGCCCAGGCGGGCGGCTGCTCCACCCCGACCGCCGACCACACCCGCGGTCTGCTGGAGAGTCTGGAGGATGTGCGAGCGCTCCGCCTCTTCCAGCGTGACAGGCGCGGATACGTTCACCATGCCCGTGAGTTCGGGCAGCGAACCACTCAGCACGGCGCCGGTCGAGAGCATCTCGGTATAGAGCAGCGCCCGACGCGTGAGCAGGCGATGGAAGTACCGGCAGTGCCGGTCGGTCCATTCCATCATCGGCGCGATCGAGAACCGGCGCGACAGCGGCCCGGGGCTGTGGGCGTTGCGGATCATGATAGGGCAGGCTGCGCAGCAGCACCGCGTTCACCACGCTGAAGATGGCCGTGTTCGCGCCGACGCCCAGCCCAAGCGCCGCCACCGCCACCACTGTGAATCCCGGACTCTTGCGCAGTTGACGCAACGCGAAACGAAAGTCCTGCGAGATTCCTGTCATCAATCCAGACATAGCAATTCCCCGCTCCTCACTCGTACCTCAACGCGACCATTGGATCGACCTT
>Ga0209422_1000444_pt1 | contig 10047 bp, 8 predicted proteins | sample BlaSpr_A8_OM2_M3_FD_187983 | JGI IMG/M metagenome (GOLD analysis project Ga0209422, IMG submission 187983) | Forest soil microbial communities from Thunder Bay, Ontario, Canada - Black Spruce, Ontario site 2_A8_OM2_M3 (SPAdes) (version 2) | ecosystem: Environmental > Terrestrial > Soil > Boreal... | reverse complement strand
CAGGTCAGTCGATCACCTTCGCCGGCACCGGCAGCGATCCAGACGGCACCATAAGTAGCTTTTCGTGGGCGTTCCCCGGCGGCAATCCAAGTTCGAGCAACCTGGCTAACCCTGGGAACGTAACCTATTCCTCAGCCGGCACATATTCTGCTTCGCTGGTGGTGACGGATAATGCTGGCGTCACGGATCCACACCCGCCTACTCGCACGATCACGATTCCGGATTTCTCCCTGACAGTATCCCCCGGTTCGCGATCAATAGCACCGGGTGGCAGCACGACATACGTTGCAACAATCAACGCGGTTGGCGCATTCGCCGGTAATGTGCTATTGAGCGTGATTGGGTTACCCCCTGGCACTACTGCTTCGTTCAATCCCGCTTCTGTCGCGACTTCCGGATCTTCAACACTGACTGTTGCGACGAGCAACTCTACACCTCCGGGCGATTACTCCCTGACGCTTACAGGTGCGAGTGCAACGCTAAGTCACTCAACCGTGACCTCCTTGGTTGTTTTACAGCCTGGCGGCACTACCCCGATCGATTTCGGGTCGGGCTTCACAGCGTCAGGAATGCAGTTCAATGGTCACACTAAGCTCAGCGGAACTCGGATGCAACTTACCGACGTTACCACAGGCAACGAAGTCGCCAGCGCCTTTTGGTCTAAGCAGGTTAACGTGCAATCTTTTTACAATAACTTCACTTTTCAGTTGACGAAAGCTGTTGCCGATGGTTTCACCTTCACGATCCAAGGGGTTGCTCCCACGGCTATCGGACAATCCGGGAGCAGTCTCGGTTACGCAGGCATCCCGACAAGCTTAGCGGTGAAGTTCGATCTACACAGTAGCAATGGCGACGATGGCCAAAATTCCACCGGCCTGTATATCAACGGAGCCGCCCCCACTACTCCTTCCAATGCCTTGGGCGGCGGAATAAATCTTTTAAACGGGGATACCTTCCTTGTCCAGATGAAGTACGACGGCACCACTTTAACTATGACCATCACAGATATGGTTAACCCAAGCGCAATGTTTACAATATCGTGGGCAATCAATATTCAAAATACGATAGGATCGACGACCGGTTTTGTGGGTTTCACCGGCGCTACCGGCGGCCAATCCGCTATTCAGGAAATTCTGGACTGGTCTTATAGCCCGACAACTACGAGCGCAGCTCCGGATTTCTCTGTAACCCTTTCACCGAGTTCACAAACGATTCCTCAGGGCGGCAATACGACCTACAGCGCCATTATTCAGCCAATTAGCGGTTTTAACAGCACCGTATCCTTTAACGTAACTGGTCTTCCGTCAGGAGCGTCTGCTGTATTCAATCCCGCCACCCTGGCGGGCTCCGGCACCTCCACGATGACTGTCTCGGCCAATAGCACTGCTGCTACCGGCGCCTACCCAATCACTGTGACGGCGACGAGCGGAGCGCTCACTCACTCTGCTGTAACTTCTTTGTCTATCACCCAGGCGGGGACATCACCAGCAATTAACTTTAACTCCGGCTTCGCGCAGACCGGGATGCAATTCAACGGACACACCAAACTAAACGGAACGCGTCTTCAATTGACGGACACCACTGCAAACAATGAGGTAGCGAGTGCCTTCTGGGGGGCGCCAGTTAACGTCTCGGGCTTCAGTACGGATTTCGGCTTCCAAATAACTAATCCTAATGCAGACGGTTTTACCTTTGCCATCCAAGATAACAGTGCTGTGGCCATTGGGCTTTCCGGGAGCAGCCTCGGATACGGCACCATGCCTAAGAGCGTGGCGGTAAAATTTGATTTCCACGATAATGCAGGCGAAGGAAACAACTCCACTGGTTTATATATAAACGGGGCTACGCCAACGATACCGGCCACTACTCTGGGCGGCGGCGTCAACCTGCACAGTGGCGATATCTTTCAGACGCACTTGGGTTACGATGGTACTAGATTGACTATGAGCATCGCGGACACCGCAATCCCGGGTGAAACGTTCAGCTTCTCGTGGTTGGTCGATATTCCTTCCACCGTAGGAGCCCCTACCGCATTTGTGGGTTTCACTGCCGGCACCGGCGGTAGCACTGCCACCCAAGAGATCCTCGGTTGGACCTATACCCCAACCACGGCCACCTCCAATTCCGACTTTTCGGTTGCGGTAACTCCGAGTTCGCAATCGACCAGCCAGGGTGGCAGCACCACTTACACTGCCTCAATTACTCCGAGCAACGGTTTTACCGGGAATGTGTCGTTGAGCGTAAGCGGATTGCCGACGGGTGCGAGCGGTTCCTTTGCTCCGACATCAGTCGCTGGTTCTGGCTCATCGACTTTAACGGTTACGACGACGAGCACAACGGCAACTGGCACGTATCCACTGACGATAACAGCTACCAGTGGAACGGTTAACCACAGCGCATCGACTTCTCTCCTCATCACTCAAACGGGGACTTCAACACCGATCAGCTTTGGTTCGGGCTTTTCGCAGGCAGGGATGCAGTTCAACGGACATACCAAACTTAACGGCACGCGTCTGCAACTTACGGATACGACAGCCAACAATGAAGTCGCTAGTGCCTTCTGGAAAACACCAGTCGCGGTGACAACCTTTACGACGGATTTCACCTTCCAGCTAACGAATCCTAACGCGGACGGTTTCACTTTTGCTATCCAGGGCAATAGCGCGTCGGCTATTGGGTTGTCAGGGAGCAACCTGGGCTACGGAACTATGCCGAAAAGCGTCGCGGTGAAATTTGACTTGCACAACAATGCCGGTGAAGGAATTAACTCCACTGGTTTATATATAAACGGGGCTACGCCAACGATACCGGCCACTACTTTGGGCGGAGGGGTAAACCTCCACAGCGGCGATGTCTTTCAAACGCACGTGACTTATGACGGCACCACGCTGACCATGACCATTACAGATGCAACCGTCCCTGCGGACACCTTTTCGATCTCTTTTCCTATCGATATTCCCACGACGGTAGGAGCTAGCACAGCATTTGTCGGTTTCACCGCTGCCACTGGAGGAAGTACCGCAACGCAGGAGATCATAAGTTGGACATATAGCACCCCGTAAGCCGCCGACCGTACAAGCAAGATCCGATGCGCTAACCGTGACGCACAGCACCACGGCAATCATCAGTCAACGCAATCGCGACTCTTTAAGTCGGAGAGAACTGTGTTCATCTCACGTAGAAAGCTGTTCAAAAGGGTAGGCACAGTTGCTGTTGTCGGCTCGCTAGTGGAATCGTCTGGCGGTAAGTCACTCGTTGCAGGGGTGTTGGCTCCGAACCCCGGCGTGTCGTTGATTCGCCTAGATCGCAACGAAAATCCGTACGGACCTTCCGAGAAGGTAATCGCAGTGCTGCGTGAAATGTCAACAGTCAGCAATCGGTATCCTCGCGCAGAATATGGCTCGCTGATTGCCAAGATCGCGGCTCTTCATGGTGTTAACCCGGAAAGGGTTGCTCTCGGCTGCGGATCATCGGAAATTCTGCGCTCAGCTGTTTCTGTTTTTTTAGGCCCCGGGAAAAAGTTGGTGCAGGCCTTACCGACATTTCCTGCACCTGGCACCTTTGCGCATAGGGTCGGAGCTGAAGTCAGTGATGTCCATATCAACAAAACGTTCGCGCATGACCTGGGTGCGATGCTGGCGCAAGCAGGCGATTCTGCGGGCGTTGTCTACATCTGTAATCCCCACAACCCTACGGGTTCGCTCACCCCGCGCAAGGACATTGAAAACTTTGTGAACGAGCTTTCGCCCAAAACAATAGTCCTGATTGACGAGGCCTACCATCATTTCGTCAGTCCCAATAAAAGCTATGAGTCTTTTCTGGATCGGCCAATCGATAATCCTCGAGTGATGGTGGTCCGTACTTTCTCCAAAGTCTATGGGCTGGCGGGTGCGCGTGTAGGGTATGTTGTCGCCGCGCCTGACATCATTCGGCGGTTGTCTGCCGAGCTGTTAGAGTTTGGAGTGAGCGTGGTCTCGGCAATAGCTGCGATGGCCGCTATCGATGATTCCGAATACGTTCGCGTAGCCGTCGAGCGCAACGCCGACGACCGGCAGGAGTTCATGAATCAAGCTAACGTCCGCATGCTCAGAGCGCTCGATTCGCACACCAACTTCGTCCTGATGAATCCTATGCGACCTCCTGGTCAGGTAATCGGGCATCTGAAGAAGCACAATATTTCGGTCGCCCCGATAATCCCCGCCATGGATAAGTACATCCGTATTTCTCTTGGCACTCCGGCGGATATGCGGAAATTCTGGAATGCTTGGGATCTCATGGGGACCACAGGCCAGATGGCCATGTAATTTAATAGCTTGGTGCGATCCGAATCTAGCCTTAGACCACTACTGCAGTTCCAGGCTCGCGCCGATGACCCATACCGGTGACCCAGTCAAATTAAGTGTCAGAGGATCCGAGGCAGCTGTGGGCGAGGCGTTATATAAGAATTGGACAACGGTGTCCGTCTTTAATTTGCACCTGGCTTGAGCCTCCTCCTAGCGTCCAAACCGCCATGGCCTGCTATCCGTCCGGCAAGAGGAATTTGGTTCCGTCTACGGCAGGGTCTGATGTTTTAATGCGCGTTGAAAATTGTGTTCCGTTCAGCCAACGCGTTGCTGATGTGAGCGCGAAAAATCCAGGTTTAGGAGAAAAATCAGCGTGGACGAGCCCAAAGTTGTCTTCCACGTTAGTCGCGACTGTCCCATCGTCCTGGAAGTCATACCACCATATGCCTTTCAAGAAAGACGTCGTCGGAGCAAGCAGTAGGGTTTGAGCATTGAAATCAGCAACTTCATCCGGCGGTATTCCGGGTGTAGTGGTCGGCCAACCCGTCTCCGACAGATAAAGAGGAAAGTCTTTGCCGCCATTATAACTCCGAAGAGTATTTTCGGCTGCGTTGATATGATCGACGAGTGCCTCCGGCGTTTGGGCGTAGCCCGTCGAGTTAAAAATATATTGATGGATCGAAAATCACGTCTGCAGCGCTCAAAGCCCCGGCCGCCAGCATTTCTCCAAACCACAGTCCGCGCACTGCGCCTCGACTCATGGATCCTCCTACAATAACGAGGTTCGGATCGATCGCCTTGAGCCTGGGATACACTGCCTTGAGAAGATTCACATAGGTTGCAGCCGTCCCGGGGGTAGTATTCCCAACGCAGTTATCCCATTCATTCCAGACCTGGTACATCGTGGCGCTACCCTTGAAGTGCCGAACAACATATTCTGCGTAACGTGTAAAACGTTCTACGACGGCCGCGGCGGAGATCGGCTTATCTCCATTGTCATAGAACGGGTAGCCGTAGCATAAGGTTATTAGTGGCTTCAGACCTTTGGCTAAACTAGCGTTTAAAAACAAATGGTATCTTTTTTAAGATACCAACTGATTTCAGGTCTTGGTCTAGATATAGGCCACTTCCCGGCAGGACCCTACCCAATATAATCACCTTGGGAGCTAATCACAGGAACTGAGATTCTGGCACCATCCCATGATGGTGGCATTTCTCTTCCCATACGTCCAATGTATTGAAGCTTACCAGCAATACCATCGATATCTATTCGCTTTGCACCCATAACATACATTATGGTGTCACCATAATTGGCTTACTGCCCACTGAGATTGCCTGTCCAGAAATATTATTAATTGTTGGCCCATCCAAGGTCTGATAGTGCATATAGGTACTGGAAATTGGTACAGACACAGTTGTTCCGGTATTCCAATAAATCTGTCTCGGTACTCCCAACTTAGAAAGATTACAAGTCCACGTTCCATCGGACGCTTGCGTACATGGATTTGGCGCATGGGTTGTCTCTGTCAACCATGTGTACAATTCTCCGTAAGCCACTCCCACAGGCTTAACGCCACCACTAGAAGACCACATAGTTCCAAATGTCTGGTTATCCCATTGAAACCAATAATATCTACTAATATCCCGCATCCACATATACAAATACTGCTGTCCAACCCATGCCACCTGCTGCGCGTCATTCATGGTTGTCGCATGACTGCCATTCCAAGCACCTTCCGTAAACCAGATAGGTTCACTGGCGATACCATATTTGCCCATCAACCCACGCAATTGGTCAATCTCACCCAACAGATTGGTTGGTTCTGGCGGAGTTGTTCCCGAAGGGTATGCATGTAAAGAAACTATATCTTGGGCATCAGCTGCTGCTCCACCAGCAGCAAAGTAATTGCTCATCCAAGTAAAGCCCTTCCCTGTTCCGCAACAAGACGAAATACTTGGTGTCAAAACCTTAGCAGTAGGGTCTAGTGCATGAATTATTGCGTAAGCGTCTTTTGCTAGCGTCAACATCTGTGCGTTAGTTCCGGTCCAGAAGCCACCATCTGCTTCATTCCAAATTTCGTAATAGTGAATTTTGGCTGTTGCTGAAGAGTTAGAATGATTCACTACTGCCGTGATATATGCCTTCCAAAGGTTATCTCCGGTAGCTACGTCTGACGGCGGGGCAGCGCACCCCAAACCCCCTGCACAGGTTTCCGTAGGACGCATGGAAGCCCATTGAGGCGTTCTTCCGAGGGTAAGCAGCACGTCTTTATTATTCGTTTGTGCTAGCGCCAGCCATTCATCCAGCAACTTAAAACTAAATGTTCCCTGCACTGAATTGATGCTTCGCCAATCCACTCCAGAACCTGTAACACGCATTGTTCCAAAAGGCACGCTGGGGAATCTGGATGTATCACTAATCGTTGCAGGACTCATGGAGAATCCAAAAAACTCTGGTCCCAATTCGAACGGTTGCGTAGCGCCAGTGACTTCTACCGTTACGCTTTGTGAAACGGACCCAGAGGTATTCGTCGCGGTTAGCGTGTAGGTAGTAGTTTGCGACGGCATCACATTTGCGGAGCTCCCGCTTATTGCCGGTACCCCACTCAGTTGCAGCGTTGATGCGCCGATGACGGTCCATTGAATTGTCGAGGACTGCCCTGGCTGAAGAATCATGGGCACGGCGGTCAGGCTTGTAATCACCGGCACCGGTGGAGGTTCCACGTGGACCGTGACAATCGCAGATGCGAATTTTGTCGGGTCGGCATTGCTCCTTGCCGTCACTGTATCCGTTCCGGCACTCGCAGGCGAGGTGTAGTTGCCCGAAGAAGAGATAGTGCCCAGGGCAGCCTTCCAGGTAACTCCTGTGTTTGAGGTCGTGCCTTGAACCTTCGCGGTAAATGGTAGTGTGCCGCCGACGACCGAGGAAGCGGATGCCGGAGATATCGCTACAGAACTGACAGACCCATATGTCGATGCCACGCTGACCGAAACCGTTGCGGAAGCAGTCTTGCCTGGGTCCGCATTGCTTGTAGCCGTTATTGTGGCCGTGCCCTGAGTTGAAGGTGCTCTAAAGAGGCCCGATGATGTGATTGTGCCAGAGGTTGCCTTCCATGAGACGGATTTGTCGGCCGCGGTTCCTTGCACCGCTGCCGTAAACTGAATGGTGCCAGCGGTCGGAGAAGCTGCAGATGTCGGAGTTATCGCCACAGAACTGACAGACCCAACTGTCGATGCCACGCTGACCGAAACCGTTGCGGAAGCAGTCTTGCTTGGGTCCGCATTGCTTGTAGCCGTTATTGTGGCCGTGCCCTGAGTTGAAGGTGCTCTAAAGAGGCCCGATGACGTGATTGTGCCAGAGGTTGCATTCCATGAGACGGATTTGTCGGCCGCGGTTCCTTGCACCGCTGCCGTAAACTGAATGGTGCCAGCGGTCGGAGAAGCTGCAGATGTCGGAGTTATTGTCACGGATGTAACGGTTGCCGTGGGCGCGCTTATTATCGTAACGGTGGCGGTTGCCGACTTGCTAGGATCCGCTTTGCTCGTTGCACTTACAGTGGCTATCCCCGGCGTCGCGGGCGCAGTGTAAAACCCCGACGAGGAGATGGTGCCGATAGAAGCTGTCCATGTCACCGTCTTGTCGCTGCCGTGGACAACTGCTTTGAGCTGCAACGTGCCGCCTGTGGACAACGATCCGGAAGCTGGAGAAATCGTTATCTTAGCAAGCGTGGTGCGGGATGCTGCGCTCACCATCCCGGTGCAGCCCGCAGTGCAGACTACGTATACCAGTATGGCCAATGCGAATGCCAGGCTACCTCGGCCCCTACGCGATGAGATCATGTGCGGTCGCTCCTATTTGACTATGTCCGTTTCGAAAGAGCCGGGGGGGAGGCTTAATGCAAATCCTATTGGCGGGCGTTGAATACAACAACTGCCAGTCAGAACAGATTAGGTACAGCTGGCCTTTGATCGCCTTTGAGTACTATCGACGTCATACAATCAAAGTTTTCTATTTTTTCAGCGCAATTCATCGGGTTAGCCAGCATTTAGACTAAATAATCTTCTTCCGATTGCCTGCAACAGATCGCGAGGGGATAATGTCTCCAGGACGATACTTTGACGAGCGCTATTGCCGGCGAAGGTCTGTGAGCAGTCTGTTACACGCAGTGAGGTTGACCGGCAAAATCATTTATGATGAAGCTTGGCGAAGCTATCGATCCGAAGATCGAGAACCCCGATGACTCTAAAAAGAAGGGGACCTAGCGCAACGGAGATTCTTAGTGGCGTGTTGCCGCGACGCTCCGAAGCGTCAATGGCATCCACGGTTGCTCCCAAACGTGACCATTCATTCGTCCAGAGAATAAAGGAATGGCTGGGAAAAAAGTTCATTGCTACGGAACCGCAGGGCGTCATCTTGACTCATGGCGCGGCAACAAAAATCGGTGATAAGAAACTCGTAGGTGCGAAGTCGCTAGATGTGGAGGTAACTGAAGCGAAGTCAGTTGGCGTTGCAAGCACCCACCTAAACCTGCGAAGCGAGAGAAAACAGGCATCAGTACCGGAGGCGGCTGCACCTGTCGCGTTTAAGACCCGCGCAGCTGACTCGGACCAGGGCGACAGGTTGGTGAACGGGTTGCGATCAGCGTTCGGTAATGCGGAGCGCCCACTAGCGTCCCAGCAGTCAGGCGAGCCCCGGCCCGAATTGCATGCATCAGAACGCGTAATTCTACCAAGGTGGATTTTCGCTGCCGTGCTCGTAGGCCTCTTATTATTGGCGTTGGAGGCGGCACGATGGATTTATATATCGCCGGTTTTTGACAAATTTGTACCGGCTGCCAATCTCCGCGAAATGGTGGCAGACCTATTTAAAATAAGTAATGGGGCCGAGACGACGACCGGAGCGGCGCACAGGGATAATTTGAAGGGCGGTATTTCGAACAGCCCCAAAGTGGGGAGGCAAAAACGACGACGCGAAATAACCACCCCCAAAAGCAATTCAGTGCCACAGGATGGTCTCAGCATGCCTGTGCCCGCCGCTGGCGCAGCACACTTCGAGGTAAAAGACGATCAAAATCGGCGCAGAATTTTGCCGGCAACGGGCACTGCTGGGAGGGCGCCCGTTGAACAGGCCCTTACGGAGAAGAGCTCAAAAGCAATATCCGGGGGTCAACCAAATTCTGATTCGCCCATAAATGGACAAGAGGCAAAGAACGTCGGTAATGTCGTTTGGCAGCGAGCGGCAGAGTTCCCGGAGAAGGTGATATTGCCGCGGTATCCGCTTGCCGCTTTACAGAAAAACATTCAAGGCCGGGTGGTGGTTAATGCGGTGATAAGTCGCCAAGGAACGCTACAACACTTACACGTGGCCGGGCCGTCGTCACTTCTGAGCTCGGCGGTGTTGGAAGCTTTGAAAAAATGGCGCTATCAGCCGCATTACGAAAACGGAGTGCCGATGGAAGTTGACACGCAAATCATAATTGATTTTGAGAAACAGTAGCCACTAAATGCCGGCTGCTTCCCAGACTTATTCGATCGCATCTTGCACGGATGGATCGCGCTTTATCGACCATCAAATCGGAAGTTTTGTTTAAAAGATTGGGGATTTTCCTGTATAACATATAACATCCGCGTTATACCACAAGTGTATGTTGTTCGCAGAATATTTCGAGCAACGACAAAGCGGATGTATTGCGGCCATCCGCGCAAGGCGCATTGAGTTTATTTCTCCAGGGTTTGCGCAGCCGACTGAATGAGGTGGGAGTGC
>Ga0209422_1000443_pt1 | contig 10069 bp, 9 predicted proteins | sample BlaSpr_A8_OM2_M3_FD_187983 | JGI IMG/M metagenome (GOLD analysis project Ga0209422, IMG submission 187983) | Forest soil microbial communities from Thunder Bay, Ontario, Canada - Black Spruce, Ontario site 2_A8_OM2_M3 (SPAdes) (version 2) | ecosystem: Environmental > Terrestrial > Soil > Boreal... | reverse complement strand
CAGCCGGTGCTTCCCAACGCGAGCATCACGAGCGGACGGCTTGCGTTCTTCACGACCAGCGGCGTCTCGCATTTCGATCTCGTTCGAACCTACGTCGCGTTCGCCCTCGGGACGCAGACCCAGCTTGGCGACGCGCACGCCTTCTCGGCAGAATCGATCGAGGTTCGGGCGAAGCCCAAGCAGCCGCTGAACATCGACGGTGAACCCTTGGGAAAGACACCGGCGCGTTTCCGCATCGCACGCCGGGCCCTGCGCGTTTTCGTCCCGCCAAACTTTGTTGACGAAGGCGGGTAATCTGTGGAGCTGCGTTGGTGGGTCACTGCGGGTCTTTTCTTTGTCGCGTTTGCCATCGTCGGCTGGTACCACTCTTCACGGCCGCCGGGGCGACTTGACATCGCGGCGCTCGCGCTACAAGGGAAAGGCGTATTCTTAGCCGCGTTCTTCACGCTGCTCGGGCGCTGGTATACCGTCGCGTTGATCTGTTTGGCTGCGCTCGCGTTTGCGTTCGCGGCGCGCGTCGACTTACGTATCGTGGTTGCCGTGGCAGCTTCGCAACTGGTCTCACAAGGCGTTGTCAGCGCGCTCAAGCAGGTGTTTCGCCGCGTGCGTCCCGATCTTTGGTTCATCTTTCAAGAGCGCGACACGTCGTTTCCGAGCGGCCACTCGGTCACCGCGATCGTTTTTTATTTGGCGCTAGCCCTGCTCTTGGCGAGCGCCCATGCAGCGCAGAATCCGATCGCGCTCGTCGGGGTCGTCGCGCTCAGCATTTGTGTCGCCGGCTTGCCGTGGTCGCGCCTCGCACTCGGGGCTCACTACCTCAGCGACGTCGCTGGTGGTTTGCTGTTCGGCGCAGGCTGGCTAGGCGCGTTGACGGCTCTCGCTTACAGGTTCGGCTACGTGCAATGAGCAAGGGCGAGCGCGAACTAAATCTTGGAGGCCGTCGTCATGATCGCACGTCCAGCCCCTCACGTGGCCGCCGTTGCCCAAACCGCCGCTGTAGCCTTGTTGCTCGCCGTGCTTGCGGGCTCGGCGGGCGCGGCTCCCCCGGGGACGCTGACGCATCCCGCTGTCCAGGCGGGCGCCGGGATCGCGGCGCCGTCTAATCTCACGCTGCACACCGCAAGCGCGGACTGTAAGAGCGCTCAGTTTGGCGCAACCGCTTTGAGCGCGCATTCCGATTTAGAATCGCTGTGCGAGTACGAACTCAAGACCAACCAGGACGCCCTGGTCACCTGGAGCTGGAGTAAGGCGTCCTGTGCCCAGAGCGTCTGTCGCGACGCAAGCGCGTTTGTTCCCTTTGACGGCTCGCCGTTCTTCGCTCCCTTCAAGCCCGACGCGCGTGCCGCGCTGTTTTACCTTTCCGATTTGAAGAATCATCGCTGTTTCACGTTGCGCACGGCCGCCGGGAACTTGACGGACCCGACCTATTCGGTTGACTCCAATCGCGTCTGTCTACCGCTGCAGCTTACACGCCCGATGATGGTTGCCACACCGCTGCCGCACTGACTGCGAGGGAGGAGTAAGAGATGAGCGGGGTACGGGTATTGGTCGGTACGCGCAAGGGCGCGTTCGTCTTGACCTCAGATGCGAAGCGCGAGCGGTGGGACGTCGGTGGTCCTCACTTTACGGGCTGGGAGATCTACCACCTGAAGGGCTCGCCGGTCGATCCGAACCGGCTTTATGCATCGCAGTGCAGCGGCTGGTTCGGGCAGCAGATCCAGCGCTCTAACGATGGCGGCAAGTCCTGGGAGCCCGTCGGCAACGAGTTCGCGTACGACGGCGTCCCCGGCACTCACCAATGGTACGACGGCACGCAGCGCCCCTGGGAGTTCAAGCGGGTCTGGCATCTCGAGCCGTCGTTGACAGATCCGGACATCGTCTACGCCGGGGTGGAAGACGCGGCGTTGTTCCGTTCGGTCGACGGCGGGAAGACGTGGCACGAACTCGCCGGGCTGCGTCAACACCCTTCGGGGCCCAACTGGCAGCCGGGCGCCGGTGGGATGTGCCTGCACACCGTCCTCTTGGATCCGAGCAATCCCGAACGGATCTTTATCGCCATCTCGGCCGCGGGCGCATTCCGGACCGACGACGCCGGCAAGACGTGGCGGCCGATCAACCGTGGACTGAAGTCCGAACAAATCCCCGATCCGACTGCGGAGGTCGGCCACTGCGTCCATCGCATCGCGATGCACCCGTCGCGTCCGAGCGTGCTCTTCATGCAGAAGCACTGGGACGTCATGCGCAGCGACGACGCCGGCGACTCGTGGCACGAGGTCAGCGGGAACCTGCCGACCGATTTCGGGTTCCCGATCGACATTCACGCACACGAGCCCGAGACGATCTACGTCGTTCCGATCAAGAGCGACTCCGAGCACATCCCTCCCGACGGAAAGCTGCGCGTCTACCGCAGCCGGACGGGCGGAAATGAGTGGGAGGCGCTCACCAAAGGTCTGCCGCAGCGCGACTGCTATGTCAATGTGTTGCGCGACGCGATGGCCGTCGACTCGCTCGATTCGTGCGGCGTCTATTTCGGCACGACCGGCGGACAAGTGTACGCCTCGGCCGATGCCGGCGACAGCTGGGCTCCGATCGTGCGAGATCTTCCGCCGGTGCTCTCCGTCGAGGTGCAGACGCTGCCGTGATTCGCGTCGTGCTTCCGGCGCATCTGCGGACGCTGGCACGCGTCAACGGTGAGGTGGAACTCGACGTCGATGGCGAGGCCACTCAGCGCTCGGTGCTCGCCGCAGTCGAGGCCGCTTATCCGGTACTGCGCGGGGCGATCCGAGACCACGTTACGCAACGGCGCCGACCGTTCGTGCGGTTCTTTGCCTGCGAGCGCGACCTATCGCACGACCCGCCCGATGCTCCCCTCCCCGACGCGGTCGCGACGGGCACCGAGCCTTTTCTCATCGTCGGGGCGATGGCCGGGGGTTAGCTCGAAGGACGGACGAGCGTCGCTTGGTTGAGCGCCGAATTGGGTATGGGGCGACCATGCGTACTTTTTCACGTTCCACGATGCTGGTGGCTGTCTTGGCGATGGCCGTCGGGATGACCGCACCGGCATTCGCCAAGTCCGACAACGTTTTCATCGGACTCGTCCTCCACGTCTCGATGCAAAACATCAAGGTCCAAGACCCGAAAAGCAAGCAGACGCTCAGTTTTGTGATCATTCCGAAGTTCGATCAGATCTTTTCGGATGACGGCAAAACGACATACCAAATGAAAGACATCCACGCCGGCCAGTATGTCAAGGTGTACTACGATCAGCACGCGCTCGGAGCGCGACATGCCGACAAGATCATCTTAATGAAGAGCAACAACGCGATCAAGCGTAAAGAGTAAACCAGCAGAGAACATTCGCGACGAAAGCCGGCCCAAGCGGCCGGCTTTCCTGCGTCTGCGGAGGCGGAGGCGAAGGCGGTGCAGTAACACCGGCTATGAATCGTCGCGAATTCGCCGGCGCTGGGGCCGCCGTCTCGTGTGCGGCGATGTGGCCGCACGTCGCCCGCGCGCAGACGCTGCGCAAGCTCCGCGTGATCGCGTTTCCGGGCGGCGGCAACGGCTGGCCGGTCTGGGTCGCGCAACGCCAAGGGTTCTTCGCGCGCGAAGGACTCGAAGTCGAATTGACGCCGACGCCCGGCTCGGTGTATCAGATGACGCACTTGATCGCGCGCGACTTCGACATCGCGCATACGGCAATGGATAACGTCGTGGCCTACACCGAAAACGCCGGCGAGGTCACGCTCGAGGGCCCGAACCCGCTCGTGGCGATCATGGGCGGCGACAACGGGTTTCTGCACGTCCTTGCGCGGGCCCAATACAAGAGCTATGCCGATCTGCGCGGAAAGCGTCTCGGTGTCGATGCGCTCGGGACGGGATTCGCGTTCGTGCTCCGCAAGATGCTGGACCTCAACGGCCTCCATCCGGGTGATTACGAGCTGCTTGCCGTCGGTGCGGGGCAGAAACGTTTTCAAGCCCTGGTGAGCGGCGAGATCGACGGTACGATCTCGAGCACGCCGTTCGACATTCAAGCTGAAGCCGCAGGCCTTCAGGTTTTTCCCGCGGCGATCGCATCGCTCAAGCACTATCAGGGTTATGTCGCCGCCGTGACCAAGCTATGGGCCTCCGGAAATGCCGGCGAGGCCAGCGCGTATATCCGTGCGTATCGGAACGCGCTCGCGTGGTTGTACGACCCGGCGCATCGCGGCGATGCCGTTGCCTTGCTCGCCGGGAACGCGAAGATGGCGCAAGGCGTCGCCGAAAAGGTCTACGCGATCATGGTCAACGCAAAGGGTGGGTATGAACCACACGCCGCGCTCGACCTCGCCGGCGTGCAAAACGTGATCGATCTGCGCAAGCGATACGGCGCCACGCAAACGACGCTTGGCTCGCCGGCAAAGTACGTCGATCTTTCGTACGATCAAGCCGGGCGGGGAGGCGCCGGGGGCGTGCCGCGGCAAATTGGGAGCTTGAGGTTCCAGCATGGCATTTCGTAGCGGGCAGCATTTCGTTCAGATCCCCGGCCCCACCAACATCCCCGAACGAGTCCTGCGCGCGATGGATCGGCAGATCGTCGATCATCGCGGGCCCGAATTCGCGCAACTGACGCTCGAAGTGCTGCCGGCGCTGTGCGATGTCATCAAGACGAAGGACGCGCACGTCGTTCTCTATCCGTCGTCGGGGACGGGTGCGTGGGAAGCTTGCGTCGTCAACGTCCTCTCGCCGGGCGAGCGCGTGTTGCTCGCCGAGAGCGGCTGGTTCTCCACCCTGTGGGCGGAGTTAACCCGCAAACTCGGGATCGACGTCGAGATCGTCCCCGGCGACTGGCGTACCGGTGCCGATCCCGATGAGATTGAACGCCGGCTGCGCGCCGATCGCGAACGCCGCATCAAGGCGGTGATGATCGTTCACAATGAAACTTCGACCGGCGTCACCTCGCGCGTCGGCGACGTGCGCGCTGCGCTCAACCGGGCCGACCATCCAGCGCTCCTCTTGGTCGACACGGTTTCGTCGCTCGCCTCGATCGATTATCGACACGACGAATGGGGTGTCGACGTGATGGTGACGGGTTCGCAGAAGGGCTTGATGTTGCCGCCCGGGATCGGGCTCAACGTCGTCTCGCTCAAAGCGCTGGAAGCGGCGAAGCGCTCGACGTTCCCGCGGTCGTACTTCGATTGGGCGCCGATCGTCGCAGCCAACAAGCAAGGTTTCTTTCCGTATACGCCGCCGACGCTGTTGATGTTCGGCCTGCGCGAGTCGCTTGCGATGCTGCGCGAAGAGGGTCTGGAGAACGTGTTTGCGCGCCACGCGCGCCTGGCCGAAGCGGTGCGGCGCGCCGTGCGCGCGTGGGGCCTCGAGATCCTGGCGACCGATCCGCGTGAATATTCGAACACGCTCACGGCGATCGTCGTCCCCGAGGGCGTCGATTCGGACGTGGTTCGCGCGACGATCCTCGAGCGGTTCGACATGTCGCTCGGCGTCGGGCTCGGGAAGTTGAAGGGCCGCGTCTTCCGGATCGGTCACCTCGGCAGCTTCAACGATCTGATGCTGGCGGCGACGCTCTGCGGCGTGCAGATGGGCCTCAAGGTTTGCGGCGTCGAGGTCGGCGACGGCGTCGGCGCGGCGCTCGATTACCTGGCAAATCCGCAGGCCGCCGAACGCAAACGCACGCCGGCCCTCGTCTGATTCGCGACGTCGAACAGCGGCTGCGCCGCGAAGTTCGCGGCGAGGTTGCGTTCGACGCGTTCACGCGGGGGCTCTACGCGACCGACGCTTCGATCTATCAAGTCCAGCCGCGCGGCGTCGTCATCCCCAAGGACGTTGACGACGTCCTCGCGGTCCGCACGATCTGCGCCGAAGCGGGAGTTCCCATCTTGCCGCGCGGCGCCGGCACGTCGCAGTGCGGCCAGACCGTCAACGACGCGATCGTGGTCGACGTCAGCAAGCACCTGCGTAACATCGAGGCGCTCGACGTCGAAGCGCGGCGCGTCCGCGTTCAGCCCGGAATCGTCCTCGACCATCTGAACGCCCGGCTTGCGCGGGACGGATTGTTTTTCCCGATCGATCCATCGACGGCGAGCCGTGCGACACTCGGTGGGATGACCGCCAACAACTCCTCCGGCGCACGGTCGATCCGCTACGGGACGATGGTGCACAACGTCCTGGCGATCGACGCCGTGCTCGCCGACGGGACCCGGGCGCACTTCGGCGAGGTCCCACCCGACGAAAATGGCCGAATCGAGCCGTCGCGTTACCGCGCATTGCTCGAACGCGTCCGAACGATCGCGGCGCGCGAGAGCGGCCAGATCGCGGCACATTTTCCAAAATTGCTACGCCGCGTCGGCGGTTACAATCTCGACTCGATCTCGCGCGACGCGTTCAACGCGGCAGATCTGCTCGTCGGCTCGGAGGGGACGCTCGCGTTCTTCACGAGCATCGAACTTGCGCTGCAGCCGCTGCCGCGATTGCGGGTCCTGGGGATCTGTCATTTTCCGCGGTTTCACGACGCGATGACCGCGACGAAGGAACTCGTGAAGACCGACCCCGTCGCCGTCGAATTGATCGATCGCACGATGCTCGATCTTTCGCGCAAGAATGCGGCCTTCGCGCCGACGGTCGCGCGCTTCGTCCGCGGCGAGCCGGACGCGATTCTCTTGGTCGAATTCAGCGGCGACGACGAGCGGGCGCTGCGAGATAAACTCGACGAGCTGGACGAGCGGATGGCCGAAATCGGATTTCCGAACGCCGTCGTCAAGATCAGCGACGTGACGGCCCAAGCCGAGATCTGGTCCGTGCGCTCCGCGGGGCTCAACATCATGATGTCGATGAAGGGCGACGCGAAGCCGGTTTCGATCATCGAAGACTGTGCCGTCGACCTTGAGCACTTGGCCGACTACACCGAGCGGTTGACGCGCCTGTTCGAGCGACACGGAACGTACGGGACGTGGTACGCGCACGCCTCCGTCGGCTGCTTGCACGTCCGTCCGGTGCTGAACGTCAAACGGGACGAGGACGTCGGCAAACTGCGCGCGATCGCCGAGGAAGCGTTCGCCATCGTGCGCGAATACGGCGGCTCGCATTCGGGCGAGCACGGGGACGGCATCGTTCGTTCGGAATTTCATGAAGCGATGTTCGGCCCCGAGCTGGTTCGCGCGTTCGAAGAGGTCAAGGATGCCTTCGATCCGGCCGCTCTCTACAATCCGGGCCGGATCGTGCGCCCGCCGAAGATGGACGATCGTTCGCTGTTCCGTTATCCGCCGGATTACGCCCCGATCGCCGTCGACACGGTATTGGATTGGTCGGAGTGGGGCTCGTTCGCAGCTGCGGCCGAGATGTGCAACAACAACGGCGCCTGCCGCAAAGCCAATCCGGGCGTGATGTGTCCGTCATACATGGTGACGCAGGACGAACGCGACGTGACGAGGGGTCGCGCGAACGCCTTGCGCCTCGCGCTTACCGGGCAATTCGGGCCGAACGCGCTCGAATCCGACGCGATGTACACGGTGATGGATCTGTGCGTCGGTTGCAAGGCATGTAAGCGCGAGTGCCCGACCGGTGTCGACATGGCGCGGATGAAGATCGAGTTCTTGCACAAGTATCGCCGCCGCCACGGCAAGCGCATCAAGGATCGCATCGTCGCAGGGGTCCCGCGCACGGCACCGCTCGCTCGGCGGCTGAGGTTCTTGCTCCAACTCCGCAACGCACTGCCGCCGCTGGCGCGACTGGCGGAGCCGATCACGGGTTTTAGCGCGCGCCGAAAAGTCCCGGTGCCGAGCGCCACGCCGTTTCACGACAAGCGTGAACGCGCACCGGCCACGCTCGGCGCGCCTGAGGTGATCCTTTTCGTCGACACGTTCAGCCGCTGGTTCGAACCGGAGAACGCCCGCGCTTCGCTCCGGGTATTGGAAGCCGCGGGGTACGACGTCCGATTTGCCGAGCCGCCCGATGGCGGTGGGCCGCTCTGCTGCGGCCGAACGTATCTCACGATGGGTTTCGTCGACGACGCGCTCCGCGAAGTGCGCCGGACGATGGCCGCGCTCGAGGCGCCCGCACGCCGCGGCGTCCCGATCGTCGGCATCGAGCCATCGTGTTTGTTGACCTTGCGCGATGAGTTTCTCGCGCTCGTTCCCGGCGAGGCGGCGCGCGAAGTCGCCTCGCACGCGATGCTGCTCGAAGAGTTTCTGGTGCGTGAATCCGATGCGGGTCGACTCGACTTGCCACTACGGGCGCTACCTCAGAGGAAGGCGCTCGTCCACGGACATTGCCACCAAAAGGCGTTTGGCGCGATGCCGGCGGTGATGCGAGCGCTCGCATTGATCCCCGGTCTTCAGGCGTCGGCGGTCGAGTCGAGTTGCTGCGGAATGGCGGGAAGTTTCGGATACGAGCCCGAGCACGTCGACGTCTCGAATGCCATGGCGGAGCGCTCGCTGCTTCCCGCGGTACGCGCGGTCGGGGACGACGTGCTCGTCGTCGCCGACGGAACGAGTTGCCGCCAACAGATCCAGGGAGGCTGCGGGCGGGAGGCCCTTCACGTCGCGCGCCTCTTCGAGCGCGCCCTGGCCGGTTGACGAACGGCGCCAAAATCGCCTACGCTGGCGCTACGTAGTCCTTCGGAGGTTGGCGATGCGTACGATCCTTTCACGCGGCGGCGTTTTCGCATTGGTGCTGGCGTTCTCGCTCGGCAACGCGGTCTTCGCGAAGCCGACACCCGCCGCAAAGGGCGGCGCGGGCGACAGCAGCCCGGCGCCCGGGAAATCGGGCGCGCCGAAACCGGCCGCGACGTCATTTCCGCTGACCGGCACCTGGCTCGACTCGGCGCTCAACGAGGTGCACGTCTCGCAGAGCGGTTCGCACATGACGATGATGCCGAAGGGCCACGTCTACAATGGAAAGTACGCGCTCGACACGTTCATCGTCACGCGGCCGTTCCACGGCAGCGAGGTGAAGAACGCGCCGTCAGACGTGCAGGGCCGCGTCGATGCCATGAACCTCAAGGTCACGCTTACCGGTACGGTGAGCTCCGACGGCAACACGATCACGCTGACCGAGAAGAAGCCCAACAAGATCGTTTGGGACGAGAATCACAAGATCACCGGCAGCGGATACGGCGAAACCTCGGCAACGTTGCGTCGCAATCCGCCCCTGACGCCCGCACCGAAGGCGACGCCGACCGCCGCCGAGCCGAGCGAGGCGCCGACCAAGAAAGCGTCGCCGAAACCGAAGAGTTCGAGCAAACCGAGCGCGAGTCCGAAGGCGAGTTCGAAGCCGTCTGCAAAGCCGACTCCGAAGCCGACTAAGAAGCCGACTCCGAAACCGACCAAGAAGCCGACGCCGAAACCATCCGCGAAGCCCACTCCCAAGGCCACTGCGACGCCGAAGTTCGTGCCGTGTCATCCCAACTCGGGCGCGGTTGCCTCGATCGGGCCGTGCACGGGCAAGCCGGGAACCCCTCTGACCTTCAAGTTGTCGCGCGCATTGAAATCGCCGCCGGCGCAACTCGTGTTCTACACGGTCGTGCAAAACGGCGTTCCGGCTCAGGTGATCGTCAAGATCACCGGCGGCACGCCGCCGTATTATACGGTGAGCGCGCCCGCTCAGCTCTGCGTCGGTGCAAGTAAGACGTGGAACATCCGCTTGATCGACGCCGCCGGAAAATCGCAGGGCGACATTGGAACCTTCATGCCCGACTGTCGCGGCGTCGCGAACCCGAAGCGAACCTAGAACCGTTTAATTCGGAGGTAAGTCGGACGGATCGCCGAGCGGTCCGTCCGGCGGACCGTGTCCGCCCATCGGCGGTGACGGCGGCTGGGGATTGGGAGGCGGTGGTAAGCCTGGATCGGGTTGTGGATGCGGATCGGGCGGGGGCAACTCCGATTTTCCAAGTGGTCCGGGATCGATTGGTCCATCGGGGAGATCTGAGGGATCGCCAAGTGGCCCATCTGGCGGTCCGTGCCCCGTTGTCGGCGGCGTGAGTGTCGGTGAGGCTGGTGGCGTAAGATCCGACGGATCGCCGAGGGGTCCGTCGGGCGGCTTGCGCCCGCCGCCGGCCGAACCGGTGTCGCCGCCACCC
>Ga0209422_1000441_pt1 | contig 10095 bp, 10 predicted proteins | sample BlaSpr_A8_OM2_M3_FD_187983 | JGI IMG/M metagenome (GOLD analysis project Ga0209422, IMG submission 187983) | Forest soil microbial communities from Thunder Bay, Ontario, Canada - Black Spruce, Ontario site 2_A8_OM2_M3 (SPAdes) (version 2) | ecosystem: Environmental > Terrestrial > Soil > Boreal... | reverse complement strand
AAATTCCAGAGAAATCGAGCAAGGTAAAAAAACCATATTTGATGGGCTTTTTTTGGTAGCGGGAGAGGGACTCGAACCCCCGACCCCAGGATTATGATTCCCGTGCTCTAACCAGCTGAGCTACCCCGCCACGGCGTTCACCATCGCGGCTTGCATACCGCAGTCGCGAACGCGCGGCATATAAGAAGCCGGTCCAGGGCATGTCAAGCAAACCCGCGCTGTCCAGCAACTATCCGTAAACAGCGCTATTTCGGCCGAACATTGGGGTTGCCGCCGGGGCTGCCGGGCGGCGGGATCACCGGCATGTTGCCGGCATCGGGGGTCGGCGCGCGGATTTCGGGGTCGACGCCCGCGGGCGGGCACAGGATGCCGTCGGACTTCGCCAGTTTGTCGCCAAGCGGCTCGGCGGTTCGCCCGGTGGTCGAGCCCTCCGGCAGGATCGTGCCGCGCGGCGGCACCGGCTGCATCGGCGCGCAATCGTTAGAACGCGCGGGCGCGGGCGGCGCGATCTGGGCCGGCGGCGTCGTCGGCGAAGGCGGAGCCTGCGCGCTCGCCAGGCCTGCCGCCATCACCGCACATAACAGAGTGAGCGTGCGTTTCATGCGGGGAAAACGGTCCGCGCGCGCGGAGGTTCCGCGCCAAATTTTCGGAACCTTCAGCTCTTGCGGTAGCGAATGAGGGAAAAATGCCCCATCGGCGGCATCGGGCGGCGCTCGGCCAGGGTGACGCCACCATGTCTGGCGGCCCATTTCTCCAGCCGCGCCCAGGGAAATTCCGGCCGCCAGCCGAGCCGCCGCGCCAGCGGCGCGAACGCCAGTTCGAAGATGCGGCGCGGGCCGCGCTCGGCGCCGATGTGATTGACCAGGATGAGTTCGCCGCCGGGTTTCAGCACGCGGATGAAATCATCCAGCGTGCCTTCCGGATCGGGCACCGCGGTGATGACATATTGCGCCACCACGGCGTCGAAAAACGAATCCGGGAAAGCGAGATTCTTGGCGTCCATCACCGCGAGCGTCTCGACATTGGAAAGCCCGAGCGCCCGCACGCGGGCTTGCGCCTTGCGCAGCATCGGCTCGGAAATATCGACGCCGCACAGTTTCGTGGTCGGCGAATAATCCGACAGCGACAGGCCGGTGCCGACCCCGACGTCGAGAATCCGTCCGCCGATCCTGTCGGCTTCCGCGATGGTGGATTGGCGGCCGTGGTCGAACACCTTGCCGAAGACGAGATCGTAGACCGGCGCCCAGCGCTCATAAGCTTTCGCGACCCCCGCGCGGTCGATGTCTGCCGCCATGCCCCCGCCCTGAATGTTCTAGCCGCGCATCGCCTCGACCAGCGGTCGCGCGTTTCCGGCCGCCGCGCCCTTCGCGGTCGCGCTCTGGATGAAGCCGCCGCCGAGCACGCGGGCCTGGCCCGAGGGCGCGTCGTAGAACACGCAGGCCTGGCCCGGGGAAACGCCCTCTTCGCCGGCAACCAGCTCGACTTCATATCCGCCATCGGTGGCGCGCAGCCACGCCGGCTGCGGCGCGCGGGTCGAGCGCACGCGGACGAAAATCTCCAGCCCCTCGCCGACCGCGCGATCGAGCGCGCCGTCGCCGATCCAGTTGATGTCGCGCAGCGCGATGCGATCCATCCGCAACGCCTCGCGCGGGCCGACCACGACGCGCTGGTTCGCCGCATCGAGCCGCACCACATAGAGCGGCGCGCTGGAGGCGATCCCCAGTCCGCGGCGCTGGCCGACGGTGAAATGCACGATGCCCTGATGGGCGCCGATGACGCGGCCGTCGAGATCGACGATATCGCCGGGCAGAATTGCGTTCGGCCGCAACCGGCCGATGATGTCGGTATAGCGCCCGGTCGGCACGAAGCAGATATCCTGGCTGTCCTGCTTGTCGGCGACCTCGAGCCCGAGGCGCCGCGCCAGCTCGCGCACCTGCGGCTTGCTCATGTCGCCGAGCGGGAAGCGCAGATAGTCGAGCTGCTCGCGCGTGGTCGCGAACAGGAAATAGCTCTGGTCGCGATCGGCGTCGGCGGCGCAAGTGAGCGCGCGCGAGCCGTCGGCGAGACGGCGCGAGGCGACGTAATGGCCGGTGGCGAGCGCGGCGGCCCCGAGCTCGCGCGCGGTGGCGAGCAGGTCGCGGAACTTGATCGAGCGGTTGCACTCGATGCACGGCACCGGCGTCTCGCCCAGCGCATAGCTGTCGGCGAAATTGTCGATCACCGATTCGCGAAAGCGGTTCTCGTAGTCGAGCACGTAATGCGGGATGCCGATCCGCTCGGCCACATTGCGGGCGTCGTGGACGTCCTGCCCGGCGCAGCAGGCGCCCTTGCGATGGGTAGCGGCGCCATGATCGTAAAGCTGCAGCGTGATGCCGACGACGTCGTAGCCTTCCGACTTCAACAGCGCAGCCGTGGTCGAGGAATCGACGCCGCCCGACATGGCGACGACGACCCTTGTGTCCTGCGGACGGCCCTTGAGATCGAGACTGTTGAGCATGGTTCCGGTCAGAGTAGCGATCGCGGCGGCGGCCACCACCTGGAGCGATCGGGAAAGCCGCGGTTCCGTCGGAGCGAGCCTCCCCAATCGGAAACGGCTGAAAAGCCGCTCTTTAATATAGGCCGTATTCGCCGCAGGCAATCACGCTCCCCGCTTTTGCGGGCGGCGAACGGCAAATCTTGCCGCCGGGCAGAAAGGGGCCCGCCAAGGCGCCTCGGTTGTTTGCCGTGGCCGCTCGCAACATATTGAAATATATGAATATTTTTTATGGCGACGGATGGCCCGGTCCTTGCTGATCTGTGGTCCAGTCTCATTGCAAGAGGTCGGTCCCCGGTGTTCAGCGTGACGTCAGAGCTAGCTGCCAGCGTGTCTTTTCAGGCCGCGCCGCCGAAACCTGCCCGCAACGACCCCGCGCAGCCTAACGACAGTTTCGGGGCGCTGGTCGACTCGAACACGGCGGCGGCCGACACGGCGAGCGCGCCCGCGACCGCGCAGCAGCAGCCGCAGCCCGCCGCGCCACGCCGCGCCGACGATGCGGCGCCAGGCGCCGACAACACGCCATCGCGCGATACGACATCCGGCAACCAGACCGCCCAAAACGCCCCGAACGGCAGCAATGCCAGCACCAGTCAGCCAGCCGACGCCAATGCTGCCGCTAACCCGGCCCCGGTCCAGCCGCCGCCTGCGAAATCAGGCGGCACGAAAGCCGACGCCGGGAAATCGGACACCAAAACATCTTCCGACAAGACCTCCGCATCGGATTCCTCAACCGCCCCCGCCGCCTCGACGCAACCGAGCGTACCGACCGCTGCCGCGGCAGCCGTGGTCGCTGTCGCGATCCCCGTCCCGGTCGCGCCGGTCAATGTTGCCACGGCACCGCCGGTGTCCGGCAACGCCACGGCGCCGCTGGCGATCGCGGCCGCCGGCATTGCCGCGAGCGCTCCGGCAACCGCCGCGTCGCCTGCGTCCGCCGCGCAGACCAAGATCGACGCTTCGCTGGTTGCAGTCGATACGCCAGCGACGTCCGCAAACACCGCAACCGCCACCATTGCTACTGCTGCCGCCGCAGCGACCGTGAAGATCGCCGTTCAAACGGCGGGCCAGACGGTCACAGCACCCGTCAAGCAGGCTGCCACGCCGAGCGTTGCCACCGTTGCCACCGCGGCCACCGGCGCGGCACTGACCGCGGCGGTCGGCGCGACCGCGCCCGTTGCGCCGAAATCCTCAGCCCTCAAGGCTCCGGTCGCAGCAGCAGCGAAAACCGCCGCAGCCGCCCCGGATGCCAATTCGAGCGCATCGGATCCAGCCGCAACCGCCACATCCACCACCCCCGCGCCAACCGCCGTCGCGTCACAGCCGGCCGCGACCAAACAGGACGCCGGCAACGGTCTTATCGACGCGGCGAAAGCGGATGCCGCCGCCGGCGCCTTGCCGCAGGCCGGCGCGCTGCCGGCGCATGATCATTCGCCGGCCACTGCCGCCGCGCTAACGCTGGCCGATTCACCGGACATCGGCACTCCGGCGACGGGCGCGGTGCAGCCGCAGCTCCCCGCCGCCGCGACGACCGCAGCACCCGTGGGCGCCCTGAGCGTCACGGCGGCGACCGGCGCGCCGGTGCCGCTGAGCGGGCTGGCGCTGGAGATCGCCGCCTCCGCCAGTAGCGGCAAGAGCCGATTCGAGATCCGGCTCGATCCGGCAGACCTCGGCCGCATCGACGTTCGCATCGACGTCGATCGCAACGGCCAAGTGACGTCGCATTTGACGGTCGAGAAGCCGGAAACGCTGTCGATGCTGCAACAGGACGCACCCCAGCTGCAGCGCGCGCTGGACGATGCCGGCTTGAAGACCGGCGATGGCGGCCTGCAATTCAGCCTGCGCGACCAGTCATCTTCCGGACAGAACAGCGGCAACCAGACCGCTGGCAACGCGCAGCGGCTGGTCATCAGCGACGACACCACGATCCCCGCGGCGGTGGCGGGTCAATCCTATAGCCGCATGCTCGGATCGAGCAGCGGCGTCGACATCAGGGTCTGAGGAGACGGACATGGCAACAACTTCAGGCGTGGCTCCCTCGGTCGTTTCGGGCACGACGCAGCAACCAGCCTCATCTTCATCCTCGGCGTCGCTGGGTGGGACCACCGGCGCCACGCTGGCCGGAAACTTTCAGACGTTCCTGACGCTCTTGACCACGCAGTTGCAGAACCAGAATCCGCTCGATCCGCTGGACACCAACCAGTTCACTTCGCAGCTGGTGCAATTCGCGTCCGTCGAGCAGCAACTCAAGACCAACGATCAGCTGACCACGCTGGTTTCGCTGCAGCAGACCGCGCAATCGACGCAGGCGCTGACCTTCGTCGGCAAGACCGCCGTGGTCGACGGCTCGACCGCGGCGCTCAGCAACAGCTCCGCGACCTGGGATCTGAGCGTTCCGACCAATTCCAACGTCAACGTCTCGATCACCAGCTCGACCGGGCAAACCGTCTTCACCGGCAGTTATCAGGTCAATGCCGGCAACAACCAGCCGTTCACCTGGGACGGCAAGGGCAATGACGGCACCCAGTGGCCGGATGGCCAGTACAAGCTGACCGCCACGGCCGCCGACAGCGCCGGCAATTCGGTGGCCGTCAGCACCCAGATCCAGGGCGTGGTCAATTCGGTCGACCTCACCCAGTCGCCGCCGCTGTTGTCGATCAACGGCCAGACCTACACGGTCAGCCAGATCAAGAGCATCACGGGCTGATCGGCAACGCCACCGGCGCCCGGGCGCCGCACAAATTAGCAATTCATTTACGGCGTTGCGCGGCCTGGCGTCTCCCGACGCCGGGCCGACAGGCCGTTTGAGGCATTTCCAAGGAGATTCGTATTGCAGCCTTGGGCTTAGGCAAATTTTAAGTCGCGGGGCGTAGGTTGTGACACGTGAGTTCAGTGGTTGAGAGTTTGTGAGTACGCCATGACAGAACCCCATCGCCCGAGGGTAAAATACGTCATCGGGCCTGACGGCAGTCCGCTAACGATTGCGGATCTGCCCGCGCCCGGGACCAAACGGTGGGTAATTCGCCGTAAGGCCGAAGTCGTTGCCGCGGTCCGCGGCGGCCTGCTCTCCCTCGAGGAGGCTTGCAGCCGCTACACGCTGACGGTCGACGAATTCCTCTCCTGGCAGTTTTCCATCGACCAACATGGCCTTGCCGGACTGCGCACCACCCGCATCCAGCAATATCGCCAGTAAGCGCCCTCCAGATCGACTGCATTTGACGATAATCGGCTTCGCCTCGCGAAGCCGATTTTTTTCATGTTGAACATTCGCCCCGGCCCTTAACCTTCGTTAACCATATCGAAACCATCCCATAGGCAATAATTGCCCACTCGGCTCTTGGAGCCGAATCTGAGGGGCGGCTGGTTTTGCAGAGTCTTGTAAGCTTCCTGAGGGGCCTGGGCGCTTCCCGGCTGATGGCGATGGTCGCGGTGACGGCCGCGCTGATCGGCTTCTTCGCGTTCGTCATCATGCGCGTCACCACGCCGCAGATGACCACGCTGTTTACCGACCTCACTTTCGAGGACTCCTCCGCCATCATCAAGGACCTGGACCGCCAGGCCATTCCCTACGAGCTGCGCAACGATGGCGCCGTGATCATGGTGCCGAAGGACAAGGTGACCCGGCTGCGCATGAAACTCGCCGAAGGCGGCCTGCCCAAGGGCGGCGGCGTCGGCTACGAGATCTTCGACAAGTCGGATGCGCTCGGCACCACCAGCTTCGTCCAGAACATCAACCATTTGCGCGCGCTGGAGGGCGAACTGGCCCGCACCATCCGCGCCATCGACCGCGTCCAGGCCGCCCGGGTGCATCTGGTGCTGCCCGAGCGGCCGCTGTTTTCGCGGGAAACCCCGGAACCCTCGGCCTCGATCGTGGTGCGCGTGCGCGGCACGCTGGAACCCCAGCAGATCAGGGCGATCCGCCATCTGGTTGCCTCCGCCGTCAGCGGCTTGAAGCCGCAGCGGGTGTCGATCGTCGATGAGGCCGGTCGTTTGCTCGCCGACGGCGCCGGCACCGGCAACGATGCCGACAACGCCGTGGCGGACGAGCGCCGGGCCAGCTTCGAGAAGCAGATGCGCAGCCAGGTCGAGGCGATCGTATCCTCGGTGGTCGGCGCCGGCCGCGCCCGCGTCGAGCTGTCGGCCGATTTCGACTACAACAAGGTCACCCAGACCTCGGACAAATTCGATCCCGAAGGAAGGGTGCTGCGCTCGAGCCAGACTCGCGAGGAATCCTCGGCGACCGCGGAGAACAACGGTCAGGTCACCGTCAATAACGAACTGCCGGGCAACCAGAACAAGGACAACGCGCAGACCGCGCGCGACCAGAGCAAGAAAACCGAAGAGACCAACAATTACGAGATTTCCCGCACCACCAAGACCGAGGTGACCGAGGCCGGACGGGTCAACCGCCTGTCGGTCGCGGTGCTTGTCGACGGCAGCTATTCCAAGAACGAAAAAGGCGATCTGGTCTATCAGGAGCGCGGCAAGGAGCAGCTCGACCGCATCGCGGCGCTGGTGCGCTCGGCGATCGGCTTCGACCAGAAGCGCGGCGATCAGGTCGAGGTCGTGAACCTCAAATTCGCCGAAGCCCCGGCCACCGTCCCGCTGGCGGAGCCGACCGGCCTGTTGGCCATGCTGCAGTTCACCAAGGACGACGTGATGTACGTCATCGAGCTCGGCGTCATGATGCTGCTCAGCCTCGTGGTGCTGTTCATGGTGATCCGCCCGCTGGTCAAGCGCATCCTCGCCTCAGAGGAGGTCGCTTCCTTGATCGGCGACGGAACGATGCCGGCCCTGACGGACGGCAGCGCCCAGGGCGGCGGCCCCGGCCAGAGTCTCATTCCCGGCACCAACGCCACCGCGGCCTTGATCGACGTCGCCCAGGTGCAGGGCCAGGTCCACGCCCAGTCGGTCCACCGCGTCGGTGAGCTGGCCGAACGCAATCCGAATGAAACCGCTTCCATTGTTCGTCAATGGCTCAGCGAAACGCCCGCGTGATCTGACATGGCCGTACCGCAAACCACCAACGCCAACGACATCACCAGCGTGATTTCCTCGCTGGCCTCCCGCCAGGGCAATCGGCCGAAGGCGCCGGCATTGCCCGGCCCGAAGCGCGCCGCAATCCTGATGCTGGCGCTCGGCGAACAATATGGCGGCAAGGTCTGGTCGCTGCTCGACGACGACGAAGTGCGCGAGCTTTCGATCCACATGTCGACGCTCGGCACCGTCGAGGCTGAGGTCGTGGAAGACATGCTGCTCGAATTCGTCTCCCGGATGTCGGCATCGGGCGCCTTGATGGGAACCTTCGACGCCACCGAGCGGCTGTTGCAGCAATACCTGCCGTCCGAACGCGTCACCGGCATCATGGATGAAATTCGCGGGCCGGCAGGCCGCAACATGTGGGAGAAGCTCTCCAACGTCCAGGAAGAGGTGCTCGCCAACTACCTCAAGAACGAATATCCGCAGACCATCGCCGTGGTGCTGTCGAAGCTGAAGCCGGAGCATGCAGCGCGGGTGCTGGCGATCCTGCCCGAGGACATGGCGCTCGATGTCGTCAACCGGATGCTGAAGATGGAGGCGGTGCAGAAGGAAGTGATCGAGCGCGTCGAACAGACGCTGCGCACCGAATTCATGTCGAACCTGTCGCAGACCAGGCGGCGCGACGCCCACGAGGTGATGGCCGAGATCTTCAACAATTTCGATCGCCAGACCGAAACCCGGTTCATCACCTCGCTGGAGGAGGACAATCGCGAGTCCGCCGAGCGCATCAAGGCCCTGATGTTCACCTTCGATGACCTGATCAAGCTCGACTCCGCCTCGGCGCAAACGCTAATGCGGCACGTCGACAAGGACAAGCTCGGCATCGCCCTGAAGAGCGCCAACGAGGAAGTCCGCGGCTTCTTCCTCGGCAACATGTCGTCGCGCGCCGGCAAGATGCTGCTCGACGACATGGCGGCGATGGGACCGGTGCGGTTGCGCGACGTCGACGAGGCGCAGGCGCTGCTCGTCAATCTCGCCAAGGATCTCGCCGCCAAGGGCGAAATCACGCTGACCAAGAACCGCGCCGACGACGAGCTGGTGTACTGATGGCCGCACCCGCGAAATTCCTGTTCGACATGGACTTTTCCGCCCCGGACAAGACGCGCGAGCGGCCCGCCACGGCGTCGGAAATCGCGCAGAAGATCGCCGCCGCCGAGGCCCGCGCCTATCGCGACGGTTTCGAGGCGGGCCAACGCGAGGCGAAGGCCGAAAGCGACCGCCGCACCGCATTGGCGCTGGAGGAAATCAAATTGGGCATCCAGGGCATCGCGGCGCGCTTCTCCGGTATCGAAACCCGGATGGAAACCGAAGCCGTCGACGTCGCGGTCGCGGTCGCGCGCAAGCTGTGCAGCGAACTGATCGCCGGCGAGCCGCTCGGCGAGATCACCGGGCTGGTCAGCAATTGCTTCTCCCATCTGGTGTCGACGCCGCATCTGGTGGTCCGGATCAACGATTCCCTCTACGAGGGCGCGCGCGAACGGATCGAACGGCTGGCGAAGCAAAGCGGCTTCGAGGGCCGCCTGGTGATCCTGGCGGAGCCGGATATCGCCACCGGCGACTGCAGGATCGAGTGGGCCGACGGCGGCGTCGTGCTGGAACGCGCGGCGATCGAAGCCAAGATCGACGAACTTGTCGGGCGCTACATGGCGTCCCGCAATCAGGCCGAACGCTAGGGCCATGAGGACTGAAACATGAGTGACACCGACGCACAGGTTCCGCTTCCCGATCTCAACGCAGCCGAAGTGCCGGCGATCGATGACGTGGCCTACAACGAGGACGAACAGGCCTCGCGCATTGCCGCCGACCTCGAAGCCGTGTTCGACGTGCCGGTCCAGGTATCGGCGGTGCTCGGCCGCTCGAAGATGGATATCGGCGAACTGCTGAAGCTCGGGCCCGGCACCGTGCTCGAACTGGACCGCCGCGTCGGCGAAGCCATCGACATCTACGTCAACAACCGGCTGGTGGCGCGCGGCGAGGTGGTTCTGGTGGAAGACAAGCTGGGCGTGACCATGACGGAAATCATCAAGGCGGAACGCAGCTGAGGCTTTTTTGACGATACGGCGCACCACGGGCGCGAACAGACGAACAGGAGATTACCATGCGGCTTCTCATCGTTGGCACATTGAAGGGCCAGCTTACGACAGCCACCAAGATCGCCATGGACAACGGCGCTTCCGTGACCCATGCGGAGGACCACGAGCAGGCGATGCGCGTGCTGCGCGGCGGCAAGGGCGCCGACCTGCTGCTGGTCGATGTCGCTCTCGACATCCGCGACCTGGTGATGCGGCTCGAGGCCGAACACATCCACGTTCCGATCGTGGCCTGCGGCATCTCCAACGATGCCCGCGCCGCGGTGGCGGCGATCCACGCCGGCGCCAAGGAATACATCCCGCTGCCGCCGGAGCCGGAACTGATCGCAGCGGTGCTCGCCGCGGTTGCCAACGATTCGCGCGATCTGGTCTATCGCGACGAGGCCATGGCCAAGGTGATCAAGCTGGCGCAGCAGATCGCCGGCTCCGACGCTT
>Ga0209422_1000440_pt1 | contig 10105 bp, 9 predicted proteins | sample BlaSpr_A8_OM2_M3_FD_187983 | JGI IMG/M metagenome (GOLD analysis project Ga0209422, IMG submission 187983) | Forest soil microbial communities from Thunder Bay, Ontario, Canada - Black Spruce, Ontario site 2_A8_OM2_M3 (SPAdes) (version 2) | ecosystem: Environmental > Terrestrial > Soil > Boreal... | reverse complement strand
GCTCGCTGTTCGTCGGCGGCACGGCGGCGGTGGTTTCCGCGGGCGACCTGATCGCGAAGGCGCGCGAGAAGGCCTCGCAGATGCTGGAGGCCTCCGTCGACGACATCGAATATCGCGACGGCGTGCTCACCGTGGTCGGCACCGACAAGCGGATCGGCCTGTTTGAGATCGCCAAAGCCGAGAAGGGCGCGCGGCTCAGCGTCGACAGCGAGGGCGAGGTCGACGGCCCGAGCTGGCCCAACGGCACCCATATTTGCGAGGTCGAGATCGATCCGGAAACCGGCATCACGCGCGTGGTGCGCTACACCACCGTCGACGACGTCGGCGTTGCCGTCAATCCGATGCTGGTGACGGGACAGGTTCACGGCGGCGTCGCGCAGGGCATCGGGCAGGCGCTGTACGAGGGCGTGACCTACGATGCCGAAGGCCAATTGCTGACCGCGAGCTATCAGGATTATTGCCTGCCGCGCGCCGACGACATTCCGCCTATCGAGGTCACGCTGGATGGCTCGGCACCGTGCCGCACCAATCCGCTGGGCGCCAAGGGCTGCGGCGAATCGGGTGCGATCGGCGGCCCGCCCTGCATCACCAACGGCGTCATGGACGCGCTCTCGGAACTCGGCATCAAGAGGCTGCATACGCCGCTGACGCCGATGAAAGTCTGGCAGGCGATCCGGGACGCCAGGGCGGCGGGGGTGTAACACAGCCACCGTCATTCCGGGGCGGTGCGAAGCACCGAACCCGGAATCTCGAGATTCCCCGATGTGCAATTGCACATCTGAGGTTCGCGCTGGCGCGCGCCCCGGAATGACGGTGTGAAAGCGCGTCCGTTCTGATACGTTGCGGCAAATTTTCAACCGGGAGATTTCGATGCGCAGACTTTGGACCGTGCTGGCGGCGCTGGCGACGTTGAGCCTGACCAATTGCGGCTATAACGCGATCCAGACCAATGACGAGCAGGTCAAATCGGCCTGGTCCGAGGTTTTGAACCAGTACCAGCGCCGCGCCGATCTGGTGCCCAACCTGGTCAATTCGGTGAAGGGCTTTGCGCAGCAGGAAAAGGACGTGCTGCTGGGCGTCACCAATGCACGCGCCAAGGTCGGCAGCATCCAGGCGACGCCGGAGCTCGTCAACGATCCCGCGGCGTTCCAGAAATTCCAGGCGGCGCAGGGCGAACTCTCGAGCGCGCTGTCGCGGTTGCTGGTCGTGACCGAAAACTACCCGCAGCTCAAATCGGATGCGCTGTTCCACGACCTGATGGCGCAGCTCGAAGGCACCGAGAACCGCATCACGGTGGCGCGCAACCGCTACATCAAGGCGGTGCAGGACTATAACGTCGGCATCCGCACCTTCCCGAACAACCTGACGGCGATGGCGTTCGGCTACAAGGAAAAGGCCAACTTCACGGTCGACAACGAAAAGGAAATCTCGACCGCGCCGAAGGTGGATTTCAATCCGGCGCCGGCGAAGTAACCCGCCAACCGGAACGGTCGCCGCGATGAACGCTGCAAGAGCCATCATTCTTGCGCTGACGATGTGCTGGGCCTTTGCCGCCTCAGCCGACGTCGCGGTGCCGCCGCTGTCCGGCCGGGTGGTCGATCAGACCGGAACGCTGTCCCCGGGCGACATCGACCGGCTGACGCAAATTCTCAAGGGTTTCGAAGAGCGGAAAGGCAGCCAGGTCGCGGTGCTGATCGTGCCGACCACCCAGCCCGAGACCATCGAGCAATTTTCGATCCGGGTCGCGGATGCCTGGAAGATCGGGCGCAAGAAGATCGACGACGGCGCCATCCTCGTCGTCGCCAAGAACGACCGCAAGCTTCGCATCGAGGTTGGCTACGGCCTTGAAGGCGCGCTGAACGATGTCACCGCCAAGCGCATCATCGACGAAATCATCACGCCGAAATTCAGGAGCGGCGACTTTGCCGGCGGCATCTCCGATGGCGTCGCACGGATCCTCCGCGTCGTCGACGGCGAGCCGTTGCCGGCGCCCGCCCCGCAACGGCAACAACAGCAGCAACAGAGTTCCGACCTTACCTGGCTGCTCAATCCGCTCAATCCATTCACCATCATCGGCATTCTCGTGCTCGGCGGAATCTTCCGTGGCATATTCGGCCGGCTGTTCGGCTCGCTGACGACCGGTGGCCTGATCGGGCTTGTGGCGTGGTTCATTTTCGGATCGCTGATCGTCTCGGCGCTTGCTGCTATCGTGGCGTCGGCGTTCACGATGTTCAGCGACAGCATTACCGCGCCGGCTCCGGGCGGAAGAGGCGGCTGGTCCGGCGGGTTGTCCTCTGGCGGCGGCTGGAGCAGCGGCGGTAGCAGTTCGAGCGACAGCGGCGGGTTTTCAGGCGGCGGCGGCAGTTTCGGCGGCGGCGGCGCGTCGGGGAGCTGGTAGACATGGGCATCAAGCGCATCGGCAAGCATCTGCTCGAGCATCATTGGCGGGCGCGGCGGATCTTCACGCCGAAGGTGCTGACCGCGATCGAGCAGGCCATCAAGGCCGGCGAGGCCACGCATTCCGGCCAGGTCCGCTTCGTGGTGGAAGGCGCGCTCGACGGCAAACCGCTGTTCAGGAATCAGCCGGCGCGCGAGCGCGCGCTGGATATCTTTTCGCATTTGCGGATCTGGGACACCGCCCACAACAACGGCGTGCTGATCTATCTCTTGCTCGCCGACCGCCAGGTCGAGATCGTCGCCGATCGCGGCATCGACGCCAAGGTCGGCCGCGAGGGCTGGAAGAAAATCTGCGCCGAGATGGAGACCGAGTTCAGGAGCGGGAATTTCGAGGCGGGAGTCATCAAAGGAATCGAGGCTGTGTCGCGGCAACTGGCGGCGCATTTCCCCCCGCACCGCGGCGACCGCAACGAACTGCCGGACGCGCCGGTGGTGATGTAGGTTTCGTCATTCCGGGGCGATACGAAGTATCGAACCCGGAATCTCGAGATTCCCCGATGTGCAATTGCACATCTGAGGTTCGCGCTGACGCGCGCCCCGGAATGACGGTGGCTACGCCTTCACCGACGGCCTCTGTCCCACCCGCGCGAACCAGGCGGCGATGTTGGCGTTGGCGGGATCGAGCGGCTGGCCGACCTGGTTGCCGAAATCGATCCAGCAATAGAGCAGGATGTCGGCCAGGGTGAAGCGCTTGCCGCAGAGATACTTCCTGCCGTCGGCCATCTGCCCGTTGAGCCATTGCAGCCGGTTGGCCGCGATCTTCTTCAGCCCCGGCGAAGCCTCGGGCGCGCAGGGAATGCGCTTTTCGAAGAATTTCAGCGCCTCGCCGAAGCGATAGCCGTTGGCGAGCGGCTCGGCGATGTTGAGATCGACGCGCCGCGTCCACATCCGGCACTCGGCGCGCTGCTCCGGCGTCGATCCGATCATCGCGGGCGTGGGGTTCTTCTCCTCGAGATATTCGCAGATCGCGGTGATCTCCGACAGATAGCCGCCGTCGTCGAGTCCGAGCGTCGGCATCTGGCCATGGGGATTGCGCTTGAGGTGATCGGCCTGCCGGTTCTCGCCGCCGCGCAGATCGACGGTCTGTTTGGGCATTTCGATGCCCTTCTCCGCCATGAACATGCGGACGATGCGCGGATTTGGTCCGATCGAGTCGTAGAGTTTCATGGCTTGTTTCCCCCAATTTGATGTTTTTGAGCAGACCGTCCGGCCGTTTGTCAAACCGCCGGCGCAACCAGGCGTCCGGCGCCCCCGGGCAGGCGACTGCCGCCCGGGATGACCGGACCATGAGGCGCCAGGGCCGGCCGGACGCGTCTCCTGCCGCGCCGCCGACGCGGTGCTGGCCGAAAACGGCCCCGATCACTTCCTAAAATTTCCGTAAGTCTGCGGCCGGGTAAGGATTTGGAAAGCAATGAAAGTTACCAAATGGTCAACCTTTATTGGAGATCTTGAACGTGGGTGAACAAAGCGCCGAGCCAAGCAGCGGTGAGACCGGTTCCCTCAGTGCCGGACCGGCCGTTCCCAATATGTCGGACGCCCAGACGGGCCCGGTTGCGGCTCCGGCCCAGGAGCCGGCCAGCGTCGAGTCTCCCAGGATAGCGCCTGACCACGAGGCGCCCATGGCGGACACTCCCAAGGTCGATGCGCCCAGGGTCCAAGCTCCCAAGATCGAAGCTGCAAAGCCGGACCCCGCCACGGCGGATGCGCCGCGCCCCCCCGGCAAGGTCCTGATCATGTCGGCCGGCGATCGCTCTTGGGAAGGCAGCGCGGCCGGCGCGGAAATGCGATCCGAGCCGAGTTCCGGAATGTTCGGCAAGCGCCGGCTTTCCGCGCTGGCGGCCGTGGTGGCACTCGCAGCCATTGCGGGCGCGCTCGGTGGCGCGCTGGCGACCGCCGGCGTCTCGCATTATTTCGGGGCTGCTGACGCGGCGAGTGCCGGTAACAGCGGGCTCGAAGCATCGATCGCCCGGATCGACGCCGACATCCTGGCGCTGCAGGTGAGCGTCGAACAAACCGCCAAGACGGGCATCACCCAGTTCAACAAGACCAGCGACCGTCTCGACAAGGTCGAAAAGGCGCAAGGAGAGCCCGCCGCCAAACTGGCGAAACTCAGCGAGGCCGTGGAAAAACTTCGCGCCGCGCCAGCGGCTGCTCCCGTGCCCGTCGCGGCGGCGCCGGTTGCGGCGAGGGAAGCCACCGGTTCGATTGCACCACAGCCGGCCGTGCCCGCAACCCCGCCCAAGCCCGAAGTCGCGAGGCTGCCGACGGTGGAAGGCTGGGTGCTGCGTGAGGTCGGCCGCGGCGGCGCGCTGATCGAAGGCCGGCGCGGCATTTTCGAGGTCTATGCCGGCGATCCCGTGCCGGGCCTCGGCCGGGTCGACGCCATCCGGCGCCAGGACGGCCGCTGGGTGGTCGTGACCAGCAAAGGCCTGATCGTCGCGCGCTAAATCAGAGGCAGTCGCTTCACCGTGACGTGAAGTGACGGCCTCTCACTTTCTTGTCGCGAGACGGCTTGTCTGTATTTCGGCTAGTTTCCGAAATAGAAGCCGCCAGCAGTCGCCTCGAATAAGGCGTACTGCGCGGTGTTCGTCAGGACATGGGCCGACCGTTGCGATTTCCTGTCACCATCTTCGCTCTACTTTGCAGCGTCTTGCCGATGCGCCATGCGCAGTGCGCGCCGGCCCTGGAGCGCGGGACGGCGATCATCGATTCCGCGGCGCTGCGCGAACTCGATCACGGCAGATTTGGTCTGACCCGCGTACTGCTGCCGGCGAGGCCGGCTGACATGCCGCTCACCAACAGCCAGTTGTTCGCGTTGCCGTCGATGGTTCCCGTCCGCAAGGCGCTCGACGAGGAATTCGACCGATACATTGCCCGGCACAAGGCCGGTCTTCCCAACGAAACCATCGGCGTCGGCGCCTCCTTTGACTTTCAGTTGTTCGACCGCGCGCTGCTTGATTCCCCGGATGCTCGCTTTGTGCTGGCCGGCATCGTCAACCGGATGGATCGCACCTTCGTGTTGCCGGACAGCTGCGGCGAAATCCGGCTGATCTACCGCCTGACGCAGACGCGCGCGCCGGCGGTCGGCGAAAACGCGGTCTCGCCGCGGCTGCCGATGACGCTCAATGTCGTGCTGAAGGCCAAGGGCGCGACCGCCGGCAGCGTCAAGGCGATCACCTGTGCCGAGATCGCCCGCCGCTGGCTGGCGGCGGGTGAATCCGGGCTGAACGGCGCGGCGCTGGCGGAGAAATTCTTGTCCGGGGATGGTCCATCGGATCTGGTCGAGACCGATGACATCGACCGCATCGAAACCAACCTTCAGATCGCGCATGCGCCGAAATCGGCGGTCCGCGACTTTCGCACCGACTATCTCCTGAAGGTGTTCGACTACAATGCGAAGTCGGGCGCCTTCGAGGAATCTCCGCTTGAAAACCAGATCGATCGCGACCGGCTTCTGGCTGACGCAAACCTGGCGCGCGACTTCAAGGCGTGGCTGCTCGATCCCGCGCATTTTGCCGAACTCGATCGCGGCACCGTTCTGCTGCCCGAGAAATTTCTGGCCAGGGGCGCGATCGCTCCGACCCCGGTCGGCTTTGCAATCTCGAACCTGCAGCCGGCCTTCGGCCTCGTGCAGGGCGACGACGCTGCGGCGGACGCGGTCTTCAAGGCGGAGGATGTCGTCGCCGCCCTGAAGAAGGCCGCCGAGCGCGGCGACAGCCTGCAGAATATCCGCTCGGTGGCGGGCCTTGAGCGCCGGCTCAACGACATGACCTGTTCGGGCTGCCACCAGACCCGCGGCATCGGCGGCTTTCATTTTCCCGGCGTCGACTGGATGGCGGCCAGGCCCGACAATTCAACCGTGGTACCGGCGTCGCCGCATTTCTTCGGCGACCAGATTCGCCGCCGCGATATCCTGACCGCGCTGCGCGACGGCAAGCGCCCGGATTATTCCCGCGGCTTCTCCAGCCGTCCGCAATCGCGCGGCAGCAGCGAACTCGCCGGAACCGAATATCAGGACGGCTGGGGCGCGCATTGCTACGCCCGGCACGCCGGCGCCGCCGACAACGACAAGAGTTTTGCCTCGTGGACCTGCGCCGCGGGGCTCAAGTGTCAGCCGGCCGGCGGCGCACCGCGGTTCGGGATGTGCTTTGTCAAATAGCCGAAGAGGTCTCGTGTCCCGGACGCGGTGCAGCACACCCGGGTCCGCGCTCCGCGCGGCCCGGGCACAGGCTCCGTGATGCGCCGCAGAGCCGGGATCTGCGCTCAATGCAGCCATGGGCTCCAGCATCCGGGGGCACCGCGTTCACCGGATAGTCAGATTGACAGTGGTCTCACTAATCGTGTTTCATCCCAACAACCGCATAAGAACAAGATGCCGGAAGGAAACATGGACGACATCGTCATCGTCGGCGCCGGCATTGGCGGTCTAACGCTCGGGCTTGCGCTGCAGGCTGCCGGAATCCCCTGCCGGATCTTTGAATCGGCGGCCGAGATCAAGGCGATCGGCGTCGGTATCAACCTGCTCCCCCACGCCACCAAAGAACTGGCTGCGCTGGGACTCCAGGACGCGCTGGCCAAAGTCGCGATCGCGACCACGGATGCGACCTTTTTCAACCGCTTCGGCCAGTTGATCTATCAGGAGCCGCTCGGCGTTGCCGCGGGCTATGAGCATCCGCAATTCTCGATCCATCGCGGTGATCTGCAGATGGTGCTGCGCGACGCCTTCACCGCGCGCGCAGGAAGTGACCGGTTGATCACCAATCATCATTGCACTGGCGTCGAACAGGACGCGACCGGCGTCAGCGTGACGTTCTCCGACGGGCCGGGCGGCGTCGGCAGAAACACCTTGCGCGGCCACGTGGCGATCGCCTGCGACGGCATCAACTCCGCGGTCCGCAAGCAATTTTTCCTAGGCGAAGGCGAGCCGCGTTATTCCGGCGTCAACATGTGGCGCGGCGTGACACGATGGAAGCCGATCCTGTCGGGTGCCAGCATGGTGCGGGCGGGATGGCTGTCGCACGGCAAGATGGTGATCTATCCGATCCGCCCCGCCGGCGCCGACGGGCTGCAACTGATCAACTGGGTCGCCGAAATCGAGACGCCTGTCTATCGCAAGCGCGACTGGAACCGGCCGGGTGCGATCGGCGATTTCATCGGCGCGTTCGCCGACTGGCATTTCGACTGGCTCGACGTGCCCGCCTTCATCCGCGCCGCCGACAGCGTGCTGGAATTTCCGATGGTCGATCAGGACCCGCTGCCGCGCTGGAGCTTTGGGCGGGTGACCCTGCTGGGCGACGCCGCGCACCCGATGGTGCCGCGCGGCTCCAACGGCGCCGGACAGGCGATCCTCGACGCCCGCGCGCTGGTCGCGGCCTTGCTCGAGAACCAGGATCCGGTCGCTGCCCTTGCGGCGTATGAAAAGCAGCGGCTCGACGCCACCACGCGGATCGTGCTGACCAACCGCACCAATCCGCCGGATGCGATCCTGCGCGAAGTGTTTCAACGCACCAACGACCGGCCGTTCGACCAGATCGACGAGGTCATCAGCCGCGAGGAACTGGTCGCGCTGTCGGAGGGCTACAAGCGGATCGCCGGCTATTCGAAGGAAGCATTGCGGACGAGGTGAAGTTGGAATGCCGAGATAGTCATTCCGGGGGGATGCGAAGCATCGAACCTCAGATGCGCAATTGCGCATCGGGGAATCTCGAGATTCCGGGTCTGGTGCTTACGCACCAGCCCGGAATGACATTTTGGGGGGAACCATGACGACGATTTCGGAAACACAAAGCGGCGCAATCGATGTCGCCGGCGCATCGCTTGTCGATGTCGCCGGCTTTATCGACCAGCAGCCGGTCGGCGGATTTCAGATCAAGCTGCTGTTGGCCTGCGCGGCGGTGCTGTTTCTCGACGGCTTCGATACTACATCCATCGGCTTTGTCGCGCCTGCGCTGGCCAAAGAATGGGGCCTGACCAAGGGCGCGCTCGGCCCGGTGTTTTCGGCCGGCCTGTTCGGGCTGATGATCGGGGCGCTGATATTCGGACCGTTGGCGGACCGGATCGGGCGCAAGAACATCATCATCTTCTCGACGCTGGCCTTCGGTATCGGCGCGCTGGTCACCGCGTTCGTCCAGGACGTCAACACCCTGCTTGCGATCCGGTTTCTGACCGGATTAGGTCTCGGCGGGGCAATGCCGAACACCATTGCGATGACGTCCGAGTTCAGTCCGCATCGCCGGCGCGCCACCATGGTGATGATCATGTTCTGCGGGTTCTCGGCGGGTGCTGCGCTCGGCGGCCTGCTCGCCGCGGCATTGATTCCGCACTTCGGCTGGCGGTCGGTGTTTGTCGTCGGCGGTGTCGCGCCGCTGCTGCTGGTTCCGATCCTGGCGCTGCGGCTGCCGGAATCGGTGCGGTTCCTCGCGCTCACCGGCCGCGCCAACGAACGCGTCGCGCGGTTACTCGGGTTGCTGAGCCCGCGGGCCGCATTCGCGCCCGCGACGCAGTTCGTCATTCATGAACCGGGATTGACCGGAATTCCGATGCTGCATCTGTTCAGGGACGGACGGACGCTGGTCACGCTGTTGCTGTGGGTGGTGTTCTTCATGAGTCTGCTTGATCTATATTTTCTGACGAACTGGCTGCCCACGGTGCTCAACGACCTGGGCTCATCGGTATCAGCGGCGGCGGTGATCGGATCGATGTTGCAGATCGGCGGCGTGGCCGGAGCCTTTGCGCTCGGCAGCATCATCGACCGGTTCTCGTTTCGCGCGCTGGCGCTGGTGTATTTCGTCGCCGTTTTCGCCGTCGGCGCGATCGGCCAGTTTGGTCACTCCGTCGTTCTCGTGGCCACGGCGATTTTTACCGCGGGCTTCTGCATGGTCGGCGGCCAGATCGCTGCCAACGCGCTGGCTGCGACGTTTTATCCAACCTCGATCAGGGCCACCGGCGTCGGCTGGGCGCTCGGTATAGGCAGGATCGGCTCGATCGTCGGTCCTCTGGTCGGCGGCGTGCTGTTGACCATGAAATGGAGCACGTCCTCGGTGTTTCTGGCGGCAGCCGCAGCGGCCCTGTGCGCGGCGCTGGCGGCGTTTTCGCTGAGCCGGATCGCGGGCCTCGGCGGCAGCGGCATGGGCGCTGCCGTTGCGCCGGGATCACTCGAGGCGGACTTGCGTCCATCGACGACGGCGGGAGCCTAGGCTAGATTGCAATCGCTGGCCGGACCAGGTTGAGCATCATCGGAGGGCAGGCGATGAACGACGCGGGAAAAGACAGCAAGGAACGGAATCGCGAGATCGCCAAGAACGAGGCCGAGCAGCAAACCGTCGGCGACATCCGCGTCAGCACCTGGGCGATCGCGGTCGCCGTCATCATTGGCCTCGCCGCCGTCGGCTGGGTATTGCTCCACAACCGCTAGAGCACGATGGCACTAAGTTAAATCGGCAGGACTCCGGTCCACCTCGCCCCGCTTGCGAGGAGAGGTCGGATTGCGAAGCAATCCGGGTGAGGGGGACTCTCCGCGAGTCCCGCTGTCGACAATCATTCCGGTTGAACCCCGAGAGAGCCCCTCACCCCAACCCTCCCCCCGCAAAGAGCGGGGAGAGGGAGAAGCGATCGATCGGCGCTGCCGCATCAACCTAAACTCGTCCCC
>Ga0209422_1000438_pt1 | contig 10110 bp, 7 predicted proteins | sample BlaSpr_A8_OM2_M3_FD_187983 | JGI IMG/M metagenome (GOLD analysis project Ga0209422, IMG submission 187983) | Forest soil microbial communities from Thunder Bay, Ontario, Canada - Black Spruce, Ontario site 2_A8_OM2_M3 (SPAdes) (version 2) | ecosystem: Environmental > Terrestrial > Soil > Boreal... | reverse complement strand
CGGCTTGAAGGCAGCCGGCGAGTAGGACAGCGCGGCAGTGATTCGATGGCACTATAGTGCGTTTGCCTTGATCCAGTTGGCCACCGCGCGGCCGATGGCCGGTCCGGAATCTTCCTGAATGAAATGCGAGCCTGGTACTGTCACTTCGGTCTGGTTTTTCCAGCCTCGACAGAAATCCCGCGGCGCGCCGATCAGAATGGCGCCCGGCTCGGCATTGATGAACTTCGCCATGCGGCCAGGACCGGCGTTATACCCGACTAGGGCCGCGGCTTCGTCACCGTTCGCCTTGTGGAGAAGGTCCGACATGATGGCGGTGTGGGCGGCTTCGTTCTTCGCTGGATCGAGCATGTCCTTCGGGTCGAAGCCGTACTGGCGGGCGGTGCCCGGCATAATCTGATAGCGGCCAATGGCTCCGGCGGGGGACACGGCGCTATCGCGCTTGGCGCTGTCGATGCCGCCCGTTTCCAAGGTGCCGGTGATCTGCTTCATGCGATCCAGACCCGCGCCTTGGATGGTCGCGTGCTGCTGGCCCCAGGCGGCGGTGTTGGTCTGCGGGTCGCCGTAGCGCGGCGGCTCGGGCGGGGCCAAGGTCTTGAGGTGAGGCGTCACGGGCATACCGTTGACGTCCTGCGCCATGAGTTCCTGCTGGATCGCCGGGTTCGTCTTGGCGAGCTTCACGGCCTGCCAGGGCGGGATGCCCGTTTCCTTGTATACCTCTTGGAGATTGCTCTGGACGCGCTTGCCCGTCTCGGTGAGGTTGATCTGCCCGTGGACGTGCATCGCACCAGCGGACCCGAGGGCCAGGGCGGTGCTGACGATGTAGTCGTTTGCGGTGGGGATGCGGCCTTCCATGAGCGCGCCGCCGGTCGCCGCCACGTTCGCCTGGGTGGCTACGTTGGTCGCGCCGCCCGCGAGCTTAGCGAGGACTGTCTCTCCGCCGATCTCAGCGACCTTCGCGCCCACCTTGCCGCCGATGACGGAGGAGACTGCGCCGAGAGCGCCCTGCTTGAGCGTATCTATGGTCGCGTGCCCAGCGTCGACGAATAGAGCGTGGGGATCGTTTTGATACTTCCCGTTGCCATTTTGGATGGCGATAGTCAGGGCGTGGCGCATCGCGGTTGGTGCCGCGAAGGCTCCGAAACCGCCGCCTACAACTTCAGGAACGCCGGTCAAATCGGCCACAGGGACCGCCGCGCCAGCCGAAGCGCCAGACACACCACCCGCGACCATCGTGGGAAGGTCCCCGGCCATCTGCGCGGCCCCGCCGACGAGCTGGTTAACGATGCTGGCATGGGTGCCGAGGGAGACATCGGGGAGCTTCGCGCGCAGGCCCATGCCGACGTTCGAGTTCTGCCATCCGGCGGCGGCGGCTTCCCAGGGGTTCTGGGCGACCTTGGCCGCGACTTGAGGCATGTTGCGGTCTACGCCGCGGCTGACTTCACCTTGCACGCCAGCATCGGGAACGCGGTCATCCCCGAAATACTCGTCGATCCGCGACTGCCCCCAGTTCTCATGCTGGAGGAGGGCGGTCGCCCGCTCCTTGTATTGGAGGGCCAAGGCAGGCGTCCCCGACTTTTCAGTCAAGGTGTTCATCATCTGGAGCCCTTCGGGGACGGTCGGTTGTGTGGCTACGCCAACTTGATCGGCCATCGGGGTCCTACTTCTTGTGGTTCAGGGCGTTGAGCATGTCTTGGTTCAGCTTCTTCAAGCTGTCGCTAGTCGCTGGGGAGCCGGACGGCCCGCCCAGGCCGACTTGAGACTTGCCCCAGCCGCCGTTCGAGTAGAACTGGAGGTCAGGGTTGTTCATGGCCGGGACGACGGCGGGACCTTTGTTGCCCCCTATCCTATCCATATAGCTCATGGTCTGCTTCTGCGTCAAGGAATAGCCCGCCGCCTGGCGGTAGGCGTTGTGGGGGTTCTTGGCGTCGAACATGGTGTCGCGGATTTCCTCCGGGGTCTTTCCCGCGGCGCGGCCCGCATCGTATTCCTTCCAGAAGGCCGAGTAGAATTGACCGTAGGCTTGGTCGCCCGCATAGTCGACGATCTTCCCCGTTGGGTCCGAGTGGGTGATTGTCGGCTTGACGTTGGCCAGAAGGGTGTTGATCTGGGCGCGGACGTTGCTCTCGCCCGGCGTGTTGGCGGCGCGCTCTCGGCTGTCCCTGATGTCCTTCTTGTCCTCGGGAGAGAGGAGCCCGGCAGTAAACTTCTTCTCCAGCTCCATATCGGAGATGTAATTGGATGAGCCCTTCGGTGCGTCGAGACGGCTGATGAGGTTCTCCTTCGTCGCGGAGTCGCTGATGACGAAGGTGCCGTTCGCTTGGTGCTCGCGCGCAGTGTCTAGGGCCGCCCTCATGCTGTCGTAGCGGGCCACGTCAGCGCCGGGGAGTTGTGAGTATTGCATCAGGGCTTGGCGGGCCTGGGGGCTGTCAGTCGGCAGGCCGGTCTTCGGGTCGGATGCACCGGCCATGATCTGAAGGGCGACGTGTTCCGCTTGATCCTTCTGGGCCTTAGTCTGGGCGACCGCGGCGGCCTTGACGCCCTCGGCCTGTTGCTTGATCGCTTCCTGAGCCGTACGGACGATAGAGGAAGACGAGCCCTCGGGGAGATACTGGTTCATCCCGTTCTTGGGGTCGTTGATCTCCGCAAGCGCCTGCTGCGGCTTATTCGTCGGGGTGCCATCCGGGTTGAACAGTTGCTCCGTCAGACCCTGGTAGTGGCCGAGGGCGATGGAAGTGATCTGCGCCTCGCTGCCCTTGCGATACATGGCCTGCTGCTCGGGCGACCATGAGCCGCCGTGCGTGGCGATGTCGCTCTCCGTAGAGGCCCGCATCGCGGCGATGTTGTATTGGGTCGAGCCGGGGTCGATACGGGAGGCCGAGGCCAAGCCGTTCGCGACGAGCTGCTTATTCTGGACGGCGGCGTCGGCTGACGCGGCGGCGGTGTCGGTGGCGGTCTTCTCGTAGAAGTGCTGGCGGAGCCCATTGGAGAGTTGCTGGCCATAGGACTTACCGGCCTCCGTCGAGTAGCCCTTTTGGAAGTTCGCCAGGGCTGGTTCGACTACGCTGGCGCGGAAGTTCGCGGCGAGGGACGGGTCGTCTCCCTTGCCGTTGGCCGTGGCGTCCGCGACCGTCTGGTTCCACTTCTGGGTTAGGTCAAGCTGGAGCTGGGCATGGACGGCGTTCTGGCGACCGATCTCCTGGGTCGTGACGTGCTGCTCATAGATGTCCGCGCCCGTCTTGACGGTGTTTGCGAGCTCGCTGGTATCCCGGCGGGTGTCCTGCGCCATCTGCTGATAGAACGCGCCGACGCGGCGGCCCTCCTGAGCATAGGCTTCGACCCCGATCTCCTGGGGCTGGAGGGTGTCGTGCTGGTTGGTATACTCGACGATGTTGGGCATTACGCGACTTCCATTTCAATGCCGAGGGCCGCGTAGTCGACCTTCAGGTAGCCGGTCGCTTCGTCGACGTGGACAGCCTCTGGGAACCGGAGCCGGACCTCTTGGGCCAGGACGCCACGATAACGGACGGACGGGTCTGCGATGAAGCTGAAGATGTAGCGGCATAGGCCGTTGTGGTAGACGCCATCGTAGCGGAAGTCCTGCTTCAGCTCGATGTCGCTGAACAGGCTGAAGGCCGCGCCAGCGATGCCGCTGATGAGGCCCATCGTTCCGCTGGACTTCGCCGCGCTCGCCGCCGCCGTAGCCGCCTGTGCTTGGCCCGTATAGGCGTCGGCCTGAGCCTGATAGGCGTTGGAGTTGATATGCCCCTGGACGCTGATGACTTGTTGGGTGAGAGCTCCCTGAGACTGAGATGAGCGGAGCAACTCCTGCGCCGATCCACCGGCCCCGAAGCCCGCGGCGGCGACCTGCGCCTGCTGAGCGCCGAGGGTCTTGTAAATCTCACGCTGGGCCTGGGTCTGCTGGAGAGCCGTGCTTTCCTTGGAGTATGCTTCGTTCTCTGTGGCCAGAGCCGCCGCCTTGGTGTAGGCCGCCGCTTCCGCTTGGTCGCCCTTGGCGCTGTCCTGCGAGGACATGAAGGAGCCGATGCCGCCGATCAGATCGCCAGCCGCGCCAGCGAGCCCTTTGATCCCGCCGCCGAAGGGGTTGAGGCTATCCAAGCCGCCCCCGCCACCGCCCGCCGGGGACGAGATCGAGCCGAAGTCGCCAAAGCTGGACGGGGTGTTGTTCGTGACGTCATTGAACAGCGTCGACGGGTCTACCGTCGAGATATTCTGGATGCCCGCGGTGATCGGGTCCGCCTGGACGAACAGGGATGGGTCCATGTTGCCGCCCGCGGGAGCCGTGACCACGACGTCTGGTGTAGGGTTGTCAGCCATCGCTATCGGTCCTGGGTGCTCAAGAAGACCTCAACGGCGTTGATCGTCACCGGATAGGGGCGAGTGATCTGCCATGTCGGCTGGCTGTTGAAGCTGTAGTTGTCCTCTAGCTTAGTCCAATAGATGTCGGAAAACAACTGGAGCTTGGTGTATGGCGTGCCGCCGGGTGAGGCGAAGGCCGCCGCGTGGAGGCTCGTCGTGAAGTCGGTGCCGATAGACACGCCCTGCGAGTTGACGAAGGACACGGCGATCTCTTGCGACCGGCGGGTCTTGCCTAGGGCTGGGCCGTTCACCGCTCCCGTTTCTTGGGGCTGGAGGGGCCGGAGGAGTTGGCCCTGGCTCGTGTAGGAGTAGCCCGCCAGGAAGCCCCCGAAGTAGCCCGAGAGCATCGGAGAGGGGTTGTTGCCATAGAAGGTGGCGAAGCGGTTAGAGAAAGTCGACGGGGTCGTGCCGATGGGGGTAGGATGACCACTGGCCGAGGTGAGGTTCCCGAAGAAGATTATCTGGCCAGAAGCCCCGTTCACAACCTGGGTAGACATGGTGACGCCTTGGATCGTCGTCGTCGAAATGATCGTCCCGGCGATGGTGTCGATCCATACGAGGTCAGTCGTCGATGCCGTGACATTGTTGAGTACAGCGAGCTTTCCGTTGCGGATGCGAGATTGGAAAGCAGAAGGGAATGGATTAGTACCAAAGCCCCCCGAGATCTGCCACATGACCGCGGCTGTCTTCGTGTTAATCTTGGCGATGACCGATGAAGGCGAGCCCCCCGAAGTCTGGAGAGCAAACTGGCAGATCAGGTTTCCGTCGCTGCTGTCGAAGATAATCGGGACCATGCCCTCCTGCTGGTACAGGAGGCCTGCCCCAAACGCGGTCGGAGGGATGGTGCCGATTACGTTCAGGCTGGCCGTCGGTGGGTCGCAGCAGGCGCAGTCAGAACAGGGCGTATTCACTACGACGGACATCAGGCCCATCGCGTTAGAGGTGCCGCCCGATGTCGTACTAGGGCCGTCATTACCAATAACGAACACGACGCCTACGCCGCCACCATCTTGTGTCTGACGGCCAGAGCACATGGAGTTCTGAAGATACGCGCTATCCGTTAGGGTCATTGTGGTAGCAGTATCGAGGTTGTATAGGGTCAGCCTATGAAACTGCGGAAGGGAGTATTGCGTGGCGGATAGTAGGTAGTCCCCGCCAGCGGTGAAGCCGAGGAGTTGGGCGGGCTGTGGGCTTCCCATGACTGGGGGGCCGATGATGCTGATTACTTCAGAACCGGGGAGAGCGCCCGTCACTTGGAGCGTCGTACTGTCAATTAGGGTGATTTCTCCCCCGTTCGCGCCGCCCGACGTGTATAGATAGAGGATCGTATTCGTCCCAATGCCGAACTGGCTACCGGGGCCAGCTTGCTTGGTTCCGCCGATAAGTTGATGGTTCAACTGCGCCCTGGAGGCTATGTCGAAGGTGTAGAGATCAGATAATCCATCACTGGCAGCGTCACCGTGGAAGGTATAGAGGACACCCTTATCCCAGTCTACGGACAGAGCGTAGTCCTGAGGCGCGCCTCCGCCCGAGAACTCGAAGTCCCCAATGGCGGTCGTGACCGGCGGGACGTCCGTAGCCATAGAGGGCGGGACCTCGACGCTGGTGCCCAGGAGGCCGAAGTTCCCCGCCTGCGCAACAGCGAGACCCTGGACGTAAGCCGTGGTGAGGAGGCTTTCCGGTTGGTCGAGAGGGACAGTGATCGTACCCAGGGCCGACACGGTGATCTGGCCCATGTCTATGCCACCCGCCATCACGTCGACGGACTGACCGGCGAGGTGGTAGTAGCCGTAGAGGACCAGGGTGTTCGGGGTGCCCGAGACGAACTTGGAGGTGACGGCGGATACGCCACTGTCGACGAACCAGCAGCCAGTCAGGGCGTCTTGGTTCGGTTGGAGGACCTCGATCCAGCATGGGCCAGCGGACACGCCTCCCGCATGGACTGTGCAGAGGGTCGTCGCATCGATCTCGCCGTCTAAGTCCCCGCCAGCCGCGAGACTGAATACCGTCCGGCTATTACCCAGGGTGTTGATGGTACCCGCGCTAAAGCTGGCAGGCTGAGTTCCAAATGGGCTCTCCCGCTTATAGACGAAGGAGATCAGTTGACCCGCGAAGTCCGTCATCCAAAGCGTCGGGGTCACGAGAGACTGGTAGCATATTTCTACGATACCGCCCGCCGTTAAATGCTTGGCCTGTATAGCGAGGTTCGTGCCACTAAACTTACCCGAGTAGACGTCTGAGATATACTCGATCACGTTGCGGTGATACCGCTGGACGAAGATCGTCGATAGGGGCGTCTCTACCGGCTGTATATACTCGCACCCGAACTTCGTGACCCGGTGGGCCTGGATCGAAGTCGGGGTGATCGGGTCGTTCAGGGCCGACGCCTGGATCAGCCACTCGCCACCCTGCGTCCCCAGGATCAAGCCCTGGTGGTTCGAGATCAGCCAGTAGGCCGTGTTCACGTCCGAAGCGTTGAGGACCTCGGCGCAAGCATTGTTGTCCGCGACGGTGCCGTCGGGGCCGGTGGGGGCGAAGTTCAAGATGTTGTTGGGAACGGACCCGTCGATGCGGTTCGGTTGCGCCCCGGCGAGCCACAGGCGGCCCTCATGGTATGCGCCGCACGAGGGCCAGGAGGCTCCCGTCGAACCGGAGTTGGCCGGGCCTTCCCCATTGTGGTAGAGGCCGAGCTGATAGGCGAAGATCGAGTTGACGTAGAGGAGCGGGTCGCCCTTGATCTGTACCGACACGGACGTCGGGGAGTTGTAGGTGACGATAACGCCCCACGTCCACTTAGCGGCAGTCGTAGCGATAGCCCAGTTCGTCGGGTCGCTGTCTGGCTGCACGCCCGTGGTGCTGCCCAGGGCCTGCCAGTAAGTGCCACCATACTTGACGAAGTTACCCTTCACGTAGGCGGTGCCAGAGGCCCAGTTCAGAGGTTCGCTGAACATGCGGACCATGCGCCCGAAGTCGGACGGTAGGAAGCCGCAGCTCCCGACGCTCACCGCGCCGCTATTCTGTGCCCAGAAGGTCGGAGAGGATGCGGGGGTGTTGCCAGTGTTGTTGTCCACTAGGGAGGTGTAGGGGAGGCCGCCGGAGATGACATTCTGGCCGATGCCGTACGTCGTGCCGCCTGCGTACGCCGGGTAGGAGACGGTGACGTTGATGATGCCGGATAGACCCGAGGGCGTGAGGATAGAGCCGTCGGCTACGATGTCGAGATAGGGGCCGTCGACGAAGACCGTCGGGGCAAAGGTGAAGGTGCCGAAGCAGCCCGACTTGATGGCTGGGTCGACGGCGAGGGTATAGGGCTGATTGCCGGGCGTCAGGACGATGACCTCGTTCTGCGCGCCGTTCACACCTTGCACGAGGCGGACCTCGCGCTGGAGCAAATCGCCAAGGCGGTACGGCGTTGGGAAGTCGAGGACCCGACCCACCATGAGGAGTTGGTTCGCGAAGGCGATGGAACTACCGTCGAAGCCTGCGCCCGTCAGCGGGTCCGATATGGAGAAGGTCGTAGAGGTGAGGACGGTTACAGCGAACTGCCTCTTGGCCAGAGTGCCGAGGCTGGTCGGGGCTTGGCCGTCGAAGATGAACTCGATCTGGTCGCCCGTGACTAGAGCGTTGGGTGCATTGGTCGTCACGACGGCAGGGTTCGCGCCACTGACAGTCGTTACGAGATACCGCGTCCCCTCAAGGACGAGCTTGCCGCCAGCGATCAGCCGGAGGTGGCCGGGAGTGAACTCCGCGATATACGGCTGAGCTTGAGAGAAGTGGAACTCGCGGAGGATGGCCTGTGCGCCATTGCGGGTAGGGCACACGAAGGCGGTCCCGGCGCGGCGGGTCCAGGCTCCTTCTTCAAGAGGGTAGCCATTCTGGCAGATGTTCATCGCTGCGCGATAACGAGGATCGTCGAGGCGGCCTTGGAACTGCGGAGAGAACTCGCCGCCGAGAAAGCTGGTCTGGAGATATGAGGCGCTCGGCATTAGGCCCTACACGTTATGTATGCGTCCTCGGGGCTTTCAACCGCACCGACTTCAATGCCGTTGATGATACGGGCTTCACCCATGATTGTCGAGTACACGCGGGCGATGGTGGAAATCTTCGCTTGGGACTGGGTAAGCTCCTCCGCGATCTCCATCCCAATCCGGCAGCCGAGGCCCTCACAGAACATATCGTCGAAGCGGTTGACCTCAGCCATATCCGCAATGAAGCGATACGGGATCACTTGGTTCTCTCGGGAGACGATGTAACCGTTCTCCTCTACCCAGTCGGTCTGGGCAAGGCCGGTAGGCGCACCGAGCCATTGGGTCGATCCAGCCTTGGGGTCCTGGGGAGCCTTACGGAGATGGCCGTTCGGGAGGATGAAGACGTTGCGGGTGGCCTCTTGTGATGCGGGGCCAGATCCAATGGGATAATTGATCTGGAGGGAGGCGTAGGTGGACGCGCCGAGCTTGAGCCAGTTCTGGCCCATCATCTGATCGGTCTGCGTAGCCGGGACGACAATCCAGGGAGCTGCGCCAGTCGGGGTCTGGTTCAGGTTCAAGTCCGCGGTCGACTGATAGACGACGCTAGCTTGGGTGACGGTGTCTCCCTTGGAGTAGGTGATCGTCGGGTCAAAGGCCGGTACGACATTAGGAACGTCAGCATTGCCGGAGATTGTGGAGATGTAGGTAGTCGCGGTGGTGCCGGACAGGATGTATACGAGGTCGCCAGCGAACCAAGTCGAGGGGCCATTGAGGGGCGGGCCGGGAGCCTGCCAGGGGACAATCATCATCGTCCCGAAATACAGGGTCCACGTTGGGGAGTTGAGGTCCGGCTGGAGGTTCAGGCCGACGAACGTGCCCGCATGATAGATCAGGCCGCCGAAGGAGACGACCGAGCCGGGCAGATAGGTCTTGGTCGCATCCCAGGCGGCGGGGACGAAGGTGAGGGAGGTGGTGTCCACCGGGCGTAGCATGGTGCGGCGCGTGGCGAAGGTCCAGCAGTTCCGACGCAGCTCCGCGCGGCGGGCCTTGTCATAGACGAAGGATACCGCGGCGGCGTTCTTGCTGTCGTCGGTAAAGGCGGTGATGCGGGTCGCGCCGACGTGCTGTAGGGCTCGGTTTGCGATGTCGACCGGCGTGGAAAATCCGGCCATGACTTACTCCGATGGAACGCGGGTCAGGGCTGCATAGAGGGCGGTCGCGCCGGACACGGTGAGCTGGTACAGGCCGGGGGCTAGGGTGTAGGTCGCGATGCCGTCGGCCGTGATGGCGGACCCCAAGGAGATCAGGGTCGAGCTGTCAGCGCCCATCGCTTGCAGGTTCACGGTGCCATAGGTGGCCGCAATAGTGCTGAGCTGATACGTGCCGCCAGCCACTGGGAAGGAGGTCTGGCCATTACCAGTACCAGTCGGAGCCGCGGTGGCCGCGATGTTCGCCCACTTGATGCTTTCGGTGCCGCGCATAGGAGACGCTCCTTACAACGGCGGGAAGGTGACGAGTTGGGCGTCCGCGATCCAGGCTTCGATCTTGTCGAGGGCCGTAATCACATCCTGCTTGGTCGGGGTCGCGCCGTTCGCGTCGACGGTGTTGACGCGGAGTTCGATGTCGAAGGCGACCTGGGTGGAGGCGGCCACGGACACGGCGTCAACGCCTTGAACGAGGGAGACGATCTGGGCTCCGCCTTCGCGGTTCACGCCAAAATAGGTTGCGGTCATGGTTCAGGGTTCCTTATTGGGTGAAACTACCA
>Ga0209422_1000437_pt1 | contig 10131 bp, 13 predicted proteins | sample BlaSpr_A8_OM2_M3_FD_187983 | JGI IMG/M metagenome (GOLD analysis project Ga0209422, IMG submission 187983) | Forest soil microbial communities from Thunder Bay, Ontario, Canada - Black Spruce, Ontario site 2_A8_OM2_M3 (SPAdes) (version 2) | ecosystem: Environmental > Terrestrial > Soil > Boreal... | reverse complement strand
AGGAGGTCGTCGTTCGGGTCGTAGACGGCCGTGACAGCCCTTCCCTCCATCGCATGCCCACATCCCCGATGCTGCCACAGGCTTTCGTGATGGACATGAGGCGCGGTCTTGATGGCGCCATCGGCGTCGCCGGTCTCGATCGTAAACACCGACGCGAGGTTGTCGGGTGCGTCGGTGTGGGCGAGGGTTGCGCCGTCCAGCACTGCCTTGCGGCAGTCGCTCGCAGTCGGCAATGGATCGTAATCGACGACGATCAACTCGGCGGCGTCTTCGGCTATGTAACGAGTATCTGCGACGATTACGGCCAGTGGCTCACCGACGTAGCAGGCCTCGCTCTCGACCAGAGCATGCCAGGTGCGCCCCTGCTTTATCACGGGGCTATTCACGAATAGAGGAAACGGCTTCTCGCGAAGGACTTGCGGCAAGTCGGCGAAGGTATAGACGGCGTGCACACCGGGCATTTTGCGGGCCTTTGAGACATCGATGCCCTTGATCCGCGCATGAGCGTGCACGCTTCTGAGGAAGTGTGCGGCCAACATTCGAGGCAGCGAGATATCCCCGGTGTAACGTCCGTGCCCCGTAATCAGGGCCTCGTCCTCAACCCTCTCGACACGGGCGCCGAAATACTTAGTCATGAGCGACCTCCATCGTTTCGCTACGCATTACTTTAGCCGCAGCCAAGGTGGCCCTGATGATGTTCTGGTAGCCGGTGCAGCGACAAAGGCTTCCGGTCAAGCCTTGCCGAATTTCCTCCTCGGTCGGATCCGGGTTGCTGCCCAAAAAGTCGATCAGGGTCATCAGGAAACCTGGTGTACAGAAGCCGCACTGCAGCGCATGATGGGCGCGAAAAGCCTCCTGCAACGGGTGGAGCGCTTCATCCTTCACCAACCCCTCAACCGTGGTAATCTCCGCCCCTCGCGCCTGAACTGCGAACATCAGGCAGCTACGCACCGCCTGCCCGTTCATTAAAACCGTGCACGCGCCACATACGCCATGAGCGCAGCCGATGTGGGTGCCGGTAAGCCCGAGGTGATCACGAAGTACGTCGGCGAGGGTGACGCGCGGCTCGACCGTAACGACGCGCGGCTCGCCGTTGACCTTGAGAGGAAAGGTCCGCCGCAAATCCGGTATGGTCTCACGCTTCGCAGGTGGGTCCGATTCCATGACGAACTGGTCCATGACTAATGCCTCTTTTGAATAGAGATTGATTGGGCGTAAGCGGATTCCATCGCTCGCCGCGCCAGCACCAGGCCGAGTTGACGGCGGTAGTCCGCCGAGACAAATCGTCGAGGATAACCCTGATGCGCAAACAAATCCGGAAACGCAGCCAGGGTCGCGACCTCGTGCGCCGCCTCGGCGAAGAGTTCGCTGGAACCACGCTGTCCCAACACCAAGGCCTCTGCACCGATGAGTCGAGTTGGCGCAATGCCACACCCGATGACCATGATTGCTGCCCGGTTGATCCGCCTATCGGCGTCTACAGTCATCAGCGCACCAGCGGCGACGATGGCATAGTCATGGTGACGCTTCGAGAACTCGAGAAAGGCGTGACCGTGTCCCTTGGGCCAAGGCAGCCAGCTCACGCTGGTGAGCATCTCATCGGCTGCAATTGCCGGCTTCATGAAGGTCTCTGCCCAGTCTGCTACCGCGATGTCGCGGCCACCACGGACGCTTTGGACATGAAATGTTGCATCGTGCAGCGCGGACACCCCGAACAGCTCAGCACTGGGGTCCATGTTGGACAGGCTACCCCCGAGCGTTCCGCGGGTCCGCGTGGCGATGTGACCGATGAGGTGGAGTGCATCCTGCGCGATCGGACAGTGCTGACTGACCAGGGGGGAGGAAGCGATCTCGCGCTGGCGGGTCATGGCACCTATGACGAGCCTTCCGTCCTGTTCGTGGATGCCGGACAGCGCGGAAACACCGTTGAGATCGATAAGGTGATCGCAGCGCTGCATGCGAAAGGCGAGGTAAGGCACCAACGACTGGCCGCCCGCTAACAGCCGAGCGTGTTCCAGCCCTGCAAGCAATTCCAGACCTTTCGGCAGGTTTTCGGGATCATGGTATGAGAACGGCGCTACCTTCATCGCAATCTCCAATCATGTCTCTGGAGCGACACTGACGATGCGGCTCATTGCCTCCGTGTCGACGCTCCGATTATAGTACTTAAGTACTTTAATTCGAGTCCGTTCCGAAAAATAAAACAAATTATTTAGGTGCGAGGGGGTATAGAGTACTTGGGTACCATATTTGCATTCGGAGGTCTGATTGCAGTACCAATCTTCTACTGCATCGATGTCTGGCGAGAATTAGACGGAAACGACTGCATGAACGTCGTCTCGCTTGACAATCGGGAGCGACAACGATCCGGTGTATTCTCACTCACCCGCTTTCGCGCAAGCGATCGGCCGAAATTGCAGCGAACGAAGCTGGCCGGCTCTCGAAGCGACCGGCAGTGGCAATTTTGTCTCGACCGAGACTGCGGCGCCGAAGCGGCAATAATCTTGCCACTGCGCCTGAAGAGAGTTACTGGCTCAGTAGATGACATCGGCGACTTTGCCGCGATGGGGAGGCTTCTCTTGGACGTGGATCTCGATTCGCCAGAGTTGGCGGCTGCAATCGCCGACGGTCGTTTTTTCATTCGCAAAGCGTTCCGCATTTTTGATGAGGAGGCGAAGGCGCTTGGCCTGCAGCCCCTCGAGAATCAGTTGATGGTGCAGTTGCGCGGCGCGCCCGATCTTGCACGCTCGATCGGCGAACTCGCAGAGCGCCTCGACGTGCCTTCGACCTTGGTATCGCGCGTGGTCACGCAACTGGAGAAGCGCGCTCTTGTAAAACGGAAGACATCGACCGCCGATAAACGAACTGTTCTGGTCGAGGCGACGAGGAAAGGATACGTCCTCACCCGCCGTGTGGCGGAACGTGCGGTCCCGCGCCTAGACGAGTTCGTCGGCAAATTTGACAAGCGCCTCCGACGTGCCGCTTTGGCCGTCTGGGCTCACAATTTTGGCGTAAACCGGGGCGATTAGATCCCAATGCTCAAGCTTCGCTTCTTCGTCCTGCTTGGGTGAGCTTTGTTTTCCGCCGTCGAGCGCAATGCGATAGTCAGAAGACGTTTAGTGGCCGCACTCGCGGATCGCGGTGATGCATGGTGTAGACGACCGCGCGATCGTATTGGGCCACCTCCATCTACCAAGGCTTCTGCGAGGCCAAGGACCGCATGGCCGAGCAGTATGTGAATGGAATGACCTTCAACAACATGACCATGATGCATCCATGGCTGACCACGCTGATCAGCGAGAACCGCGATCTGATGGGCAACGACTGGTGGCCCTATGGAATTCGAGGCCAATCGTAATGCGATCGACGCCGTGCTGCGCTACCACCACGAACACGGCCTCACCAAACGGCGTTTCACCATTGACGATGTGTTTTTCCCTGGGTTGGTCGATACATGAGCGTCTAGACCGCGGTGCGAAGGGCGGCTTCGCGCCAGAAGCGGCCGTTCCATAACGGCTCATTCTGCGACACCCTCGCCAAGTGACCAAGCTCCGCCAATGCAGCGTGCTGCGATCAATCAGTTGTCGAACGGCATTGCGCTCCCGAGCCGGAGCTGCATCGTACAATGTCGTAGAACATCGCAGAATATCGCAACCTGGTGCCCAGGGAGGGAATCATACGCAATCGCCGACACAACGAACCGCTGTTTGTCCTTAGTATGGGGCGTGAGTGCTTGGCACGGTGATGGAGGTTCGCTACATCGCGAAACCCACTATCGCGTTGCGGGGGGCTTGCGATTGGTGGAAAGCGTTGTCCCGCGGTTGGTAGCGGAGACTTTGCCCTCCGAGCCCTTCCAGCACCGCGCATGCTCCAAAGTTGGCAAGCCGCTCCACAGTGTGCCCCGCCACAAAGGCTTGCGCCTGCGCGGTATATTGAGCGAGTTCCGCGGGGTCCCGCGTGCGGATACGGGTGAAAACGACGTAGGCCGTCATGGAGAATCCACCGAATGGCCGCCGGGCCCGTGGCCCGGCGGCAAGCGGCGGTTCACTTTCCTTCCGACATCCATTTCAAGGTCGCAAGCCACAGATCATGGCCGCGATGCATGAGGCTTTCGTCCGTCTCGCGAAGGTGCGCAGCGTCGTTACCCTTGCCGACCTCATCGGTGACGACAAGGCAGGTGTCGTCCTGCGGCTTGAGATACCAGGTATGGTAGAAGCTTGGCGCCGTTCCCGCCGCATAACCGTACCAGCCGATGCGCGTATAGGGCACGAATTCGTTGACCTTGCTCTCGAGCGGAAGCCCAAACGTCGACCAATGAAACACGGTGCCACCTTTGAGCACGTCGCCGCCCTCGATATGCACGTCCTTCGAGTTCGGATACCACTGCGGCCACTTCGTCGCGTCGACGATGTGTCCCCAGATGAGCTCGCATGAAGCGTTGATCAGTAGGGCGTTATGCGAGAACAAATCAGCCTGCGACGGATTGAATCCCTCCGGCCAATGAATGTCCTTCTCGCGGTCGGCGAGGTCCTGCTCCATCGTCATAATGCTGCTCCCTGCTTGATTGGCGGCCCGCGCCGGGGCCAACGATCCGCCAAGAGCGAGGGTGGCGATCGCCGCCATTCCAAGCGCCTGCCGGAAACTGTGAATGCTGCTGGTCATGCTGCGTCTCCCTTGCCGGTCAGCCCGGCGATGACGGTCTCGAGGGTCACGGTGCCCTGGCGGTGTTCGCCGGCACGCTCGAAGTCGATCCAGCCTTTGTTGAAGCCATCGACCATGCGGATGCGCGGCATGGGGTTCTTCATGCCTTGCGAGCGGAAGAGCTGTTCCCAGGTCTCGCGCGGAACGGACTCCATGCGGACCTCGCGGCCGAGAGCGGCGGCAAAGGCACGTCCGATATCGGCGGCCGAGTAACGACGCGGTCCTTCGAGCTCAACGACCCGAACGCCGTTCCAGTCTTCTTGAAGGAGCGCCGCGGCTGTACGGCCGATATCCGCCGTCGCCATCATCGGAATGACGTGGTCAAGCGGTTGCAGAAAGCTTGGCACCACGCCGTTTCGCGCGGCCTCGACATCCCAGGACGCGTTTTCCATGAACCAGCCGGCGCGCAGGAACGCGACCGGCACCGGCAATTGGCGCAACGTCTCCTCGGTCATCTTCGAGTTGTTGAGGAGATTGGGTTCAGCAACTTGCGCACCGACCGTCGACAGGAAAACGGCTTTGCCCGGTCGAGCTGCCACGATTGCTTTCTCAATCGCAATGGCGTTGGCCCGAGTCTGCGGAAAGCCGGGCTCCGGATCGTAGTTCGGCGGCGTCATGAGGAAGACGCCGTCAGCGCCAGCGAAAGCGGCCGTTAGTGCGTCGGCATCGCTGATGCTCGCGATAGCGACCTCACAGCCTTTGTCGGCCCAGGGCCTACCTTTTGCTTCGTCGCGCACCACGGCGCGGACCTTCTTGCCCGCCGCGAGGAGCGTCTGGGCGACCGTGCCGCCCACCTTTCCGGTGATCCCGGTTACTGCGTACATGCGTACCTCCTGAAAGTTGGGTGCATTCGAGAGTTAAAGCGTCAGCGCGTTCCAGTCGGGCGCGAAAGGCGGCGTGACGTAGCGCTGGTCCTTCGGCAGGGCGGCGATCGCGGCGCGATCTTCGTCGCCGAGACGGATGTTCAGCGCGTCGAGATTCGACTGCAGCGCCGACAGCGTCCTCGTTTTCGTACATGGCGGCCGTATCGAGATGGCGATAGCCGAGCCCGAGCGCGCTTTCGACGACAGGCTGGCAGCCGCCGCCCGGCATGCGGAACGTGCCAAAGCCAAGGCGGGGGATGCTGACGCCGCGAGTGATGATCGTGTCCATGAGTTCTTCCGTTTGCTTATGAGTCACCAGGGCAAGGTTCGACCGTTGCGGTCGATGAAGCGCAGGCCGGCCCGGCCGCGACTGCGCTCGACGGTTTCCGTGACGAACGGGATGCTTTCTTCGATCGAGAGCGTTGCGGCCGAGGTCCCCATGTCGGTGCGGACCCAGCCTGGCGCGACCAGCAAAAACGCGCGTGGATCGCCGGCATGGCGGGCCGAGAAGCATTTCATCAGCATGTTGAGGGCGGCCTTGCTGGAGCTGTAGAGCTCCCAGAAGCCTCTGTTTCCGGCGATACTGCCGAGCTCAGAGGTCATGACCGCGATCGCGCCGTTTGCGGGCACGAGATTTTCGAAGAGCTCAACCGCGCGCATCGGTCCGAGCGCATTGGTCAGCATCATGTCGACGAAGTCGCGCTCGTCTACCGCGGACGGCGTCTCCTCATGGGCCTTGCAAAGGCCGGCATTGACGAAGAGCACGTCGATGCGGTGCCCTCCGAGGCGTTCGCGCAAGGCATGCACGGACGCCGCCTTCACAATATCGACCGTTTCGATTTCGAGGCTACCCGGATAGCGGCCCTGCAGTTCGCTCAGATCCCGCGACGCACTGCGCTGCGTAGCAATGACTTTGGCGTCACGCTTGAGCCACTCCTCCGCCATCGCCAGACCGAGCCCGCGCGAGGCGCCTAAAATCAGAATTGTTGACTTCGTAGTCATGCGTCACTCCGATCAGAGGGCCTCGCCGGCGATGCGCTTGGCGCACGGCTTTGCTGTCCCTTTGCGTTACTGGCGGGATTGATCCGATCGCCCACCGCCGGAGGGACGATGTCACGGCTTTTGCCTTGATTGTAGCGCCGAAGTGTCCGTACACTTCGGACTGGGAGTCAGTAATTGCCATGCCCTATGACGCTCGCCTTCTTTCCGGTGTGACGGTCCTGATGGCCGTCGTCGAGGCTGGTTCAATGGCCCGCGCGGCCGAGGCGCTGGGTCTCACGTCATCTGGCGTTGGTCGGGCGATCGGGCGACTGGAAACACGGGTCGGCGTGCGGCTTCTTGAGCGCACTACACGCACCATGACTCTCACAGACGAAGGAAGACGCTTTTACGAGGAAGTCGGACCGCATCTTGATGGGATTGAGCAGGCCGCCATCACAGCCTCGGGCGCAGCGGGCATCGTGCGCGGGCGGCTTCGGGTCAATGTCGATCCTTTTTTTTCGCGCGTGGTGCTGGCCGCACAGATTTCCAAGTTTCTCGATCGCCATCCCGAAGTTCGGCTCGAACTGATCATGCGGGATCACGTCGGCGATCTGGTCGCCGACGGCTTCGACTTGGCACTGCGCTTCGGCGATCCGCCGGGCGGCTCCCTTATCGCGCGCAAACTGGTTGAAACCCGCATTCTGACGGTAGCATCGCCAGGGTTTGTTGCACGCTACGGCCGACCGAAGCACCCGTCCGAAGTCGAGAAGCTACGATGCATAGACTTCTACGATGCGGCGAATGCACGACCATTCGATTGGGAGTTTCGTCAAGGCCGCGAGATTCTGCCTGTTAAACCGTCGGCCCGCCTGATGGTGTCGGACGTCGGCGCAATGCTTAGCGCGTGTGAAGCTGGGGTTGGCATCGCTCAGATTATGGCCCTCGGTTCAGGCCATCTGCTGGCAGAAGGTAAATTGATCGATCTTTTTCCGGACTGGCCGGGTGAAGTGTTTCCACTCTACGCACTCTACCCTTCGCGGCAACTCAGAGCCGCAAAGGTGCGGACTTTCATCGATTTCGCGAGCGACCTGCTTGTGAACTCAACGTCGGTCTAGGCCTGCGCCATAAGAGTAGCGAGACAGCTCGTCAGTGCGACAATTTCAGCACTCCCGGATGAAGCGGGCCAGAGTGCGCAGCGCCAACGGACCGCGCGGCGCCTCGTGACCCTAAGCCCTCGGCGTCCCGTCTGTTAGGTTTTCGCTCGATCAATGCCTGAGATCGCACGCTGCAACACGATTGAAATCGGCCAGCCGCTGCTCCGTGCAAGCTCGCAAATCGAGGCTTGCCATCAATTCGAGCAGCCGATGATAAGCGCGATCCGCGACCGCGACAGGCAATGGTTCCTCGTCGAAAGCTTCGATATAGCTACCGACGAGGCAGCTCAGCAATCGGCACAATGCCCGTTGCTCCGGCTTGTCCTCGCTCAACGTTCCGAGTTTTTGCTGAAGGATTTTGAAGGATGTTGTTGCGAAAGCCATGCATGCAAGTCGTTCATGTCAGCCTCTTCGAAAGTCACAGAAGAAGCTACTGGCTTATACAGTCGGCCAAGGCGTCGTGCCATAGTGAATTTTACATCGCTGCCCGCTTAGTTAGGCATCCTTCGCCATCAACAAAATGCGATGAAGCGACTGCAATCTGCCGTGGCGCCGACCAGCCCGATTGCCGTCCAGTCTTCCCAGGCCGCACGGCTAAGCCAGTGGTAGCGACGCACGCGTCGCGCTCAGGATTTCCTTCGAGAGTTTCTCATCGTCGACGAGACGGGCAAGAACCATCGCGCCGATCATGGCTGACCAGGCGGCAATCGCCGCACGCCGTTTCTCCTTGGGCTCGTCGCCTTCCGCCTCAACACTGAGATGACCGATCCGGCGACGGACGCCCTCCGTCATACCGTGCCGGAGCTCGGCTGAGCCCCGCGCGGCTTCGGTTCCCAAGCTTGAAAACGGACAGGAGGTCGCGCGGTTGTCACGATGCCGGACGCTGAGATAGCCGTCGGCATAGTCCGCCGCCGGCCGGCGCGGCTTTGCTTCGTCGGGAGCCGGGGGCAAAGCATGTCGGACGGCCTCGGCAATGAGTGCCTCCTTGGATGGAAAGTACCCGTAAAAGGCGCCGTGTGTCAGACCGGCGTCCTTCATGACCTCAGCCACCGTGACCTCGTCGAAGCCGCGCAGCCGGAACAGGCGCGCCGCGGCGGCCAGAATCCTCGTCCGATGCTCTGCGACCTGCTCTCTGCTCACTTTCATGTGCGCGTCTCCGAACCCACTTGACTCCATACATGATGGATATCATGAATATAATCATGATGGGCATCATTAATAGGGATGGTGCGCGACAGGTTCCGGAAACATCCCCATCGCGTCCTTGAAAGCGAGATCCGAAATGAAGCGCCGAGAGATGATGAGGCTGGCCTCACTGGCAGTCTTGCTCACGAGGATGCCGGGATTGGCGAAGGCAAACCCGGAGAACAAAGCTGCCCTGAGGTATAAGGTATTTACCGCCAATCGCCCTGGCCGGGTCGTGCCGTCGGGTCACCTACCGCCGGGCAAGGAGTCGCTGATATGGATCGCCAATTCGGCGACCCTGATCTACGGAGAGCGGGACGCGGTCCTCGTGGACACCTTCATGACGGTGGAGCAGTGCAGCGGATTGGCGGACGCCATTGTTGCGACCGGAAAAACGCTGAAGGCAATCTATGTCACTCACGGACATCCAGACCACTTTTTCGGGCTAAAGGTTTTGCAGGATCGCTTCCCAAACGCGCAAGCACTGGCGACACGGGAGGTCGTTGCGAAAATGAGGCTTCAGATCACGCCGGAAAAATTGGACGATCGCCGTAAGCAGTTTCCAGGCCTTCCAGACGTTATTTCCATCGCGAATCCGCTGGAAGGCAACGAGATTGATCTGGAAGGAAACAAATTGGCCGTTGTCAGAGTCGGTCATACAGACACCGACGGTACGACGTGTCTTCACGTCCCGTCCATCGGATTGGTCGTCGCCGGTGACGTTGTCTATAACGGCATTCACCCATTTCTCAGCGAATCCAACAGGCAAACCCGACTGGAATGGATTGCCGCGCTTGATAAAATCGACGCTCTGAAACCGTCGACGGTTGTTGCCGGGCATAAGATTCCCAGCAACGATGATAGTCCGCGAAATGTCGAAGAAACGCGCCAGTACATTCGCGACTTCATCCGGTTGAATGACGCGACTAAAACCGCGCTGGAGCTCTACGACAAGATGCTGGAGCTTTACCCCGATCGCGCTAATCCCGGTTCCCTTTGGAGTGCGGCCGCTACCGCCAAGGCTCAGTCGTAACCGGTGCCGGCGGCGTAAGAGAGGACGTTTCCGACATAGTAAACGATCTCCTGTCGACGACTCTCGAGGTAACGAGTGCTGTGTGTACCGAAAACCTAAACACGGGAGTAGCGGTGATGAAGTCCGCCCAGGATGGCGCGTGAATTGATCACACCGGTTCGCTGAACCGGGCGAGAAATCGGCGCATCCTTGTTCAAGGATCGATGCGTTCTGA
>Ga0209422_1000435_pt1 | contig 10145 bp, 12 predicted proteins | sample BlaSpr_A8_OM2_M3_FD_187983 | JGI IMG/M metagenome (GOLD analysis project Ga0209422, IMG submission 187983) | Forest soil microbial communities from Thunder Bay, Ontario, Canada - Black Spruce, Ontario site 2_A8_OM2_M3 (SPAdes) (version 2) | ecosystem: Environmental > Terrestrial > Soil > Boreal... | reverse complement strand
AGACGGGCAGCGTGAATGTTAATGATGGCAACAGGGAAAAATTGAATGGCTGGGCGGAAGTGTGGTCGAAATGGGTGAGCGAACGCTTTTTGGATGAGTATATGAAAACGGCTCGGGGCGCGGAATTTCTTCCGCCGAGTCGCGAAGAGATCATGGCATTGTTGCAACTGCATGTGCTGGAGAAGGCGGTGTACGAGTTAGGATATGAATTGAATAATCGGCCGGACTGGGTGGCTATTCCGTTGGAAGGTATTTCGAAGAGTTTGGAGTCATCAAATTTGTAGGGAGAAGGATGCGTCATGGTGAAACCCGTTAAGAAACCGCTCAGTTCCAAACCGAAAATTGTGCCAAAGCCTGCTGGCAACAAGAAATCGGCACAAGGGGAGGCGCCCTGCCCGGACGAACGGCGCCCCGATACGAAGGCGGATGAGATTTACGGGGATACAAAGATTCCGCAGAGCCACAGGAAATAAGCGTTGATAGGACTGGCGTCGCAAACGAAAAGTGAAGATGAGCCGGACGGTGGCAGGGAAAATTTGGGCTCGGCTCGCGCGAGGAATCGAAGAGAGATTCCTCCACTTCGCAGGCCGACTCGTTCGCGGACGAACGAGGAGAAAAAGCGTCGGCCTGCTCCGGTCGGAATGACCGGTTAAGAATTTGTGGCGCTGGAGTTGTGGGTGATTGAGTTAGTAGCGCTGAGTTAGTAGCACTGAGTTAGTGGCGCTGAATATGTAGCGCTGAAATTTGCGGTACTGAATTTGTAGCGCTTGAATTTGTAGCGCTTCCACGCATCACAACCTTCGTTTACTTCGCAAGAAGTTTGTTTATTTTTGCGGTGAGGCTCTTGGCGTCAAAGGGTGCGCGGACTTTTGCGTCGTTGTCGAAATAAACGAAGACGTCGCGTTGAGGTTTTTGCGGGCCTTTTTCTTTGATGACGCGTTCGGCGTCTTGCGGTTCGCTTCCGCGGGCCCAGTGGTGGACGCGCGTCGCCCACTGATCCAAGGCCGGCTCGTCGTAACCGCTGGCATACAAAACTTCGGAGCCGTGCAGCCGGCAGTACATGAAATCGGAAGTGACGTCCATCAGGCGCGGCCATTCGACGGTGTCGGCGCAAACTAGCGCGACATCGTATTGGCGGAGAAGATTTATAAATTCGGGAGTCGCAAAGCTGGCGTGGCGTATTTCCATGGCGTGGCGCAGGGGACGCTTGGCGTCGGACTTTAGCGCAGTGCGGCCGGACATCCATTTATCGTGTGTGCGAGCTAGCATGGATGCTTTCTCGGTGTCGTGAGGGAGCAACAGAAAAAAATCTTCAAGCACTTCGGGCCTGAAGATGAAGTTCGGCGGCAACTGCCACAAGATCGGTCCGAGTTTTGCGCCTAAATTGAAAATTCCCGAGGCTAGAAAATTTGCGACTGGAGCTTTGGCATCCTTCAGGCGCTTGATGTGAGTGATAAAGCGCGGAGCCTTCACGGAAAAAACAAAATCGTCGGGGGTTTCGGCGGCCCAGCGTCCGAAACTTGGGGGGCGCTGCAGGGAATAAAAGGTGCCGTTGATTTCGATGGAGTTGAAACTTTTGGAGGCGTATTCGAGTTCGAGTTTTTGTTTTAAGTCTTCGGGATAAAAAACACCGCGCCAAGGTTTGTAGGTCCACCCGGAGATGCCGATGCGCACTTTTCCTGGGTCAGGCATGGAGAGATAGTTTAATCGCTCATTGCAAAACGCGGGCAATCTTCTTGAGATCGGCGATGAAGTGGGCCATTTCTTCGTGGCGCGAATTTTCATCAGGGGCGCGCAAGATCGAAGAGGGGTGCACGGTGGCGGTGACGTAGGGTGCCAGCGTGGACTCGATGAATTCGCCGCGGTGCTGGGTGACGCGAAAATCTTTGCCGAGCAGGGCTTGAGCTGCCGTGGCGCCAAGACAAACAATTACCTTGGGGCGGATGGCGGCGATTTCTGCATCGAGCCAGGGGCGGCAAGCGGCGATTTGCGCGGCGTTGGGTTTTTTGTGGATCCGGCGTTTGCCGCGGGGCTCCCACTTGAAATGTTTGACGGCGTTGGTAACGTAAACTTTTTTGCGGTCGATTCCGGCTTCCGCGAGAGCGTTATCGAGTAGTTTGCCTGCGGGACCGACGAATGGTTTTCCGGCAAGATCTTCCTGGTCGCCGGGTTGCTCGCCGACGAGCATCAGCTTGCTGTGGACCGCACCGTCGCCGAAAACGGTTTGCGTGCCAAGCTTCCAGAGATCGCAGTTTTTGCAGGATTTGGCGGCTTCGCGCAATTCGTCGAGCGAGGCTTTGGAAGGAATCAGGTCCAGCTGCTTGGTTAAAATGTGCTTGGTCATGCTCGCCCTTCTTCAATCAAAATTAGGATGCGTGAGGGCTTGCGAGGGGGGGCAGCATATAAAAGCATGGGGAAGCACGGGCCAATTTCCCTGGACCTGCGAGAACGGTCTTCGAGACTGTTAGTGTGCGCGGGTTTTGAGGTCGAGACAACTCTGGACCGCGGCCTTTTCCGCTTCCGGGTCCCGGGTCTGCTTGGGAATTATAAAGACTGGATGTTCCGCAGCTTTTACTATCTGCTGATTGGTTTCTTCCAGCGTACCGGCCGGCGCCGCTGGAGATCCCGGCAAAGCTTCTCGGCGCCGCAACTCCATCCGATATTCGACATCCACAGCAACGTTACCCGGCATTTGCTCAAATAGTTTCAAATCCTGAGGGCCGAGATAGTGGAATGCATCGACCAGGTATTGCGTCGGCCTCTGTAAGCCCTTGGGAAAATCGTTGTGTACGACGCATTCGTCTTTGTTGATCATTAGAGGCGGCGGATAGAAATGGCTCCAATCCAAATCGCCGAGCCATGAGCCGGTCGATCGTGCAAGCGATGGTATTGGCCAGGAAGCAAGTACGGCGCCGGACCGAGTTGGCGAGTCTGTGTCGGAATAGCCGAGGTCGCTGATATACCTCACACATAGAAGCTCGCTAGTGAGTCTGCGTTGGGTGGATGGGCACATGTTGGCAACCAAAGTACCGAAGGTACGATCTTACGACTAAGTTGCCATGAAGTTTATGCTCGCACTTATGTTGATATGTTCGTTTCAGGCTGCCGAGTCTGGGCGGCAGCAATTTGATTTGGAGGGTATGTTACGAGACGAAGCTGCGCTTCAAAAGCTGAAAATCGCTTATTTCCCGCCAGCCCGTGAAAATAATCAGAGGTTTTTTGTTTATGGCGATGGGTCTGTGATTTGGCAAGCATATCCTCGTCGATCGATGTCGCTGGCGCTGATTCCGACTTGTAGAAACAAAGTAAGTACTGAGGCGGTTAAGGATTTGGTCCGATTGATTATCGAGAAGCACTTTCTGGACTTGCCGGAGAGACAATTCCTGATTCTTGAAATTGCACAAGGAAGACAAGAGATAGAATTTCACACAATCGCTATCGATGATGGTGTTGGAGCGGCGAGGAAAACGTTGGCCATCGGAGAGTTTGCAGGGGAACGAGAGTCACTTCCGCCCGGCTTTTTAGCGATTGAAAAAGAACTTCAGAGGATCAAGGAGTCCGCGCTTCCGCATGACAAAATTACTTGCCACTTTGCTCCGGCAATTGTGCCGAGGGACTGATTTTCTCGTTTGACGCGGCACAATCTTTGGTAGCTAATGTGGCAATTTTATGCGGGCGGGGTCGCCTAGAACCCAGCCGACCAGGAAGGCGAGTAGCGAGGCTACGATGGCAATTGCGGCTATTGCGGCCCATTTGCCGTAGGAAATCCTAATTGACCCGTCGCGGGCGTAGCTGGGGAGTTTTACTCCGCTCTTTGCGAGGAGGTGGCTGAAGCGCATCTCTGACAGAGCACTTTTTTGCGGCGCGAGTGTGGAAGGCTTGGCGCTTCCGGGTACCAAGGCGAATGTTTTTTGCGGTTTTGTATCGGGTGACTTGGTATTGAGTGAGTTGAGCGGCTGCGTCCGCGGATACGGCTTTGATTCTCCGGGCGAAATTACTTTTTCTTTGGTGTTAATGTCCTGGTGTGCTTCCGGCGAAGGAGAATCCGGCGCCGTTTCGCTTGCCTCTGGGTGCGACAAGGCTTGATCCTGCTCCGTTTTTTCTATCGGCGAATTCGCAATCGCTTCGTTGGCATGCTGTTCAGATTCGGAAGCCACGCTCGTTAGCGGGTCGGTCGCGAGGACTGACGCCGGCATGGAGTCGGAGTCAGTTACTTCTGGCGGGAGTTCAGCGGTGGTGGCTATTTGTTTGGCTTGGTTGGCTCGCCTGGTTCGGACCGTGGCGATGGAAATTCCCGCTCGCAGTTGAGTTCGCGCAGTCTCGGTTAAGCCCTTAAAACGTATTCCCGCCTGTTTCTTGGAGTCGCTGATCCAGGCGATTTCCGCTGGAATCTCCATCCAATGCTCAAATTCCGGAGCTTGAAACCGCAAATTGTGAAGAGCATTCAGGTCCAACTCTTCGGTTGACAGGATGGCCATGCCGCCTTCGCCGATATTGAGGACGATGCCGTTGTTATTCCCGCCCAACTCCACGAGGCTGGCACGCAGGTCTTCCAACCTCTGGTGTACGCGGCGGTCTGCTCCGATGCGTTGCTGATGCTGCGACATTTACCCTCGAAGCGCGCGGTTACGGAGACGGATGGGACGACGCCGTGCTGGCGGAAACATTGCTGACCGCCATACTTGATTTGGGGACAATGAGCCGGCCAGAGACGCGATGCTTGGCCAAGTGTTCCACGACCAACTCCATCGGGGCGGTGTCGTTGGGCCGGTAAAAGAAAATGGGTTCGTCGAGTAAGCGATTTTTTTGTACCAAGCGTATGGTGCCAAAAACAAGCGTCATGTTGAACTGATTTTTTTTCACGTTGGAATCTTGCAGCTCGATGGTCACACCCGCGAGGGTGGTCTTTGCGCCTTTGGCGTTCAGCGCAAAATCATAATCGGTATGTTGCCCTGCGGTGCGGAGCAGCTCGAATTCCTGCTGATTGCGCTCCAGGCGTTTGTTCAGTTCGCTCACGGTGACTTCCATATCTTTTTTGGTGTTTTCGACTTCCTTGCGGACGGCGGCAACTTCTTTGTGGGATCTTGTCGCTACTTCCTCAAGGTCGGCATCGTTGACCTTGGTTTCCAGCTCGTTCGCGCTGGCCTTGGCGGCGAGTTCGGTGCGGAGTTCCTCATCCACTTTGGCGATTTGCTGCGCGTCCATGCCGCGGACTCGGTCGGCTATGCGTTGGGCCTCGGCTTCCTCTTCGGGAGTGAGTTGCAGGCGGCCGGCGACCACACTGAGTTGACCGCGGAGTTGCGCGTTGGTTTCCTCGGTTTGGGCCAGGCGCTTCTCGAGTGAGTTGTAATTTTCAGTTACAGCATGCTTGGTGCGTACCGCGGAGCTCCAGGCAAATCCCACGCCGGCGATGCCCAGAAGACTGACAACGATCACCGCAGGAACGACCATGAGCAGCGGGCTTCGGCGGGCCAAGTCGACACGCTCTGGGTACACACGGGACAAAGGAGCCGACATCGGATCCTCCTTCTGACTTCTGGACCAAAAACGCTGGACGCTAGGAGCTTTTACGCCACTTCCGGGCAAAGCGAGGGGCGCAGCGACAACAACTGTACCAGTATGGCAATAAACCATTTTGAGTAGCGCGGGGGAATAACGACATCCATGTAGTTGGCTTGTAGGAAAGCTGTATCGAAGCGGTCGCTGAAGTCTGAGGTATCGACGACGATCCCTTTGCAGTCGGCGTTGGGACCTTGCTGCGGTCCTAGACGGTTCTAGGACCCCGATGTCGGACAGCTACCTTTTGAGACACGCCGCAGGCAGATCCGACCCCGCTTAGAAGAAACTAGACAGACAGAGTTTTATACCAGGTTTATACCAGGCTCAAATCAGGAGAAAACGAGTGCTTGACCGGCGTGTTTTAATTTTACTTGCGATAATCCTTGGCGTGGCGGCGAATCGTTTGGCACACGTCAGGGGTAGTGATTGATCTCCCATCAAGCCAGAGGAATTGAAAATGACGAGTGTGCCGGAGGCACCCGGAGCGCCGGCGGTGATTTTGTACCGACAAGTGGACCGGGAGGACAAGATATTCGGATCGCAGGAACACGTGTATGTGCGGATCAAAGTTTTGACGGAGGATGGACGAAAATACGGCGTGGTGAAGATCCCTTCTCTGCAGGGGAAGTACGACATCACCAGCCTGAGGGGACGGACGGTACACGCTGATGGCACAGTGATAGCGTTTAACGGAAAAGTTTATGACAAAACAATCTTGAAATGGAAAGGGCTTAGTTACCTGGCAAAGGTGTTGGTAATGCCGGATGTACAAGTGGGAAGTATACTCGAGTACGAATATTACATCGATTACCAGGATCGATACTTTTACCAGGAGGAGTGGGTTCTGAGCGACACGCTGTTCACCCGGGAAGCGAAATTCTCGTTCACTCCGTACACGCGACACGGCATCTCAGTGCGGTGGAACATTCCGGCCGGGCTGCCAGAGGGAGTCAAAGCTCCAGAGGTACAAGCAGCGGGAATTGTGCGAATGGAGGCGCACAACATTCCGGCTTTTCAAACCGAAGATTACATGCCACCACCGTCGGAATTGAAATATCGTGTGCAATTTATTTACTCCGACGGGGCGCAGGAGAATGATCCAGACAAATTTTGGAAGTCATTCGCCAAGAAGCAAAATGGTGAGATAGAAAATTTCTTGGGGAGGCGTGCGGCGCTGGAAAAGACCGTTGCGGAGACAACGTCGGCGGGAGACTCCGCGGACATCAAGCTGCATAAGCTATACGAACGCAAAAAATTAGAAGTTTGACCTACGAACTACGGAAGACGGACGAAGAGAAAAAACGCGAGGGCTTCAAGCCTATCAATAATGTTGAAGAACTGCTCAGCAACGGCTACGGGTACAAGAACCAAATCGCTTGGTTGTTTCTGGGGCTGGCGCGTGCCGCAGGATTTGAAGCATATCCGCTGCAACTTTCGAATCGCAAACAAAACTTTTTCAAAAAAGAAAGAATGAACACCAGCGAATTGGGGTTCACCGCCGTGGCGGTAAAAGTCGATGGGCGCGAAATATATCTGGACCCTGGCGGCGAGATGGCGCCTTATGGACTGCTTCCATGGGAGGAGACGGGAGTAGCTGGATTGAAACTCGATAAAACAGGTGGCACGTGGATGGAAACAAATCTGGAGGATAGTTCGGTGTCAGAGGTTCGCCGCGTCGCGGACCTAAACCTGGGCGAGGATGGGACATTGGAAGGAAAGCTGGTGGTGACCTTCAGCGGGCAAGAGGTTTATACGCTGCGCATTGACGAAATGCTGATAGATGAGGAAGCGCAGAAGAAGTTTTTGGAAGACAAGGTCAAAGAATATGTCGATTTGACAAGCGCTTCTCCGACGCTGGTGGCGGAATTTCACTTAAAGGTGCCCGGATGCGCATCGACTAACGGCAAACACGCGATCATGCCAGTGGGACTATTCGGCGGCTCTGAAAAGCATGTATTCGAGCACACGAATCGCACTTACGCGGAGTATTTTGAACATCCGTTCGGGAAGACGGATGAAATCAACATACGGATGCCGGCACAGTGGCAGGTGCGGAGCGTGCCCAAACCTAAGACCATGGATATGAAGGCGGCGAGATACGATCTTGCGGTAACCGGAACGGGCAACGCGGTGCAGATAAAACGGCAATTAAAAATAGACCTTGTGCTGATGGATCAGAAATTCTACGCTTCATTACGAAGTTTTTTCCAAACGGTGAAAACCAGCGACGAACAGCAAGTGGTGTTGGAAACCGGCGGGGCCACAGTTGCAAATTGAGATTTAAGACATCTGGATTTAATCGCCAGCCGATAACGGAAATTATCGAGTAAAATCGGGCCATGCAATAATCAGGGGATTTATTGAAATTACGAGCTGACAAAACTGAGCGGAGATCGAAACCGGAGGCCGGGCCGGAAAGAAGGAAAGACCGTCGTGTACCAACTCCGACGGGAATGTGGGTGTCGTGGAGATTTGAGAAACAAAGACACACTTCCCGGGTATTGGATTTCAGCGCTTCCGGCGCATTCATTGTTACGAATGATGTGGTCGCCGTGGGCACTCCGCTAAAGCTGATTTTTGCCATGGTGGAAGGGGAACTAAAACTTGAGGCAGTGGTCCGTAATTCCAGACCGGGCAGCGGTATGGGCGTGCAGTTCAACTCGGTCGGCGGAAAAGAACTTGCAATGATTCTCAATGCTTTGAAACGTCTCAGGCCCTGGTGAAACATTTGGCGTTTCTGCATACGCCCTTACAGCAACAATCAAGCTGTTACTCCACATCTTTTTGTTAATCGAACCTCAGTTCCCTTGTATCCAAGAAGCTAATATTGTTTTGAAAAGTTTGAAAAAAACGGTACCAGTGGTTCATTCGCAGGTACACGCCAAGTATTAGATTCTTGATCCTTATAGATAGAGTTGTAGCTAAGCCGGTGAAGCGGGACTGTCTGACAATTTGCGCCGCAAAATCACGCGAATCAGGCTCATCAAGACCAGGAAAAATCAAGATGCCGAAAATTCTGCTTGTCGAAGATAACGAGATGAATAGAGAGATGCTGTCGAGAAGGCTGGAGCGCAAGGGCCACTCTGTTATCTCTGCTCTCGATGGAGAACAAGGTCATTTTCTGGCTTGTTCTGAAGCGCCGGATCTTATTTTGATGGATATCAGCCTGCCGCTGATGAATGGGTGGGAGTTGACGCGGCTGCTAAAAAACAATGAACGGACGCGACACATACCGATTATCGCGCTGACCGCGCACGCGTTGGTGACGGATCGCAATACCGCGTTAGACGCGGGCTGCGATGACTATGACACCAAACCGATCGACTTTGCCCGGCTGGAGACGAAAATCGAAAGCTTGCTCACGGTGAAGAAATGATCATTAGAGATCGCCAGCGCACTTTCGAGGCCCGTAGCAGCGATTCTTGCTGGTCCCTGCCTGGCGCTTACTTCCAATGACGACCGTGCAGCAAAGCGACCAGATATCCGCTCGCACTGCGCTCGAGGCCAGGCTAGAGCTAGCAGAGCGTGCGCTGATTTATTCGAACCGCAACATACAAATCACCACGGAGATCCTGATTCAAGCCTCCGAAGAAGTGCTGCCACTGCTGGTTGAGCGCACTGAAAATATCGCCAATATTGCGGCGCTGGTTCAGCGAATCCGGGAACAAGTGGAATCGGAGAGCGAAAGAGAACTTCTAGACGCCGCCAGCGCGTCATGGTTATCGGCGCACAAATACGGAACCTCACTTCACCAGCTGATTGATAAACAGAGATCTGCCGCGGCGGGGCCGGCGATGGCGAATGTGATGCTGCCATTCCTGATTGATAATGCGTCGTGGCGAGCGTTCGTACAGTTCTTGCGTGCGCAGCTGGGGTCGACGGGGCCTTACAAACAATGGAAGCGCGGGTTGGCTGGCCGGGCCAGCGAATTCGTTCGCGCGAATCAGGAGTTGAAAAGCGCGGTTGCGGAACGAGGGCGCATTGCCGAAAAGCTTTCGCAGTTCACCTCGATCGTAGAATGTTCGAACGATGCAATTATCATGCACACGCTGGATGGCACGATTGCCAGCTGGAATACCGGCGCTGAGAACATCTACGGTTATCCAGCGAACGAGGTAGTGGGGCGGCCGCGGACTTTGCTTTTGCCCGATGAGCAAGCGGATGAGTTGCCGGCAATTCTGCAACTACTAAAGCGGGGAGAAAGAACTGCGGCGAAGGAAACTATTCATATCGGTAAGGGCCAGCGTCGTATTGAGGTTTCAGAGATGCTGTCCGCGGTTAAGGATGGCGGCGGAAAAATTGTCGGGGCGGTGGCCATCATTCGAGACATCAGCGGAAGGAAAGTAGCATCAAATCAACTTCCTCGTTAAGACGTCGGTACAAACTAACCCACACTAAAAAAAGTAAAAGACTTGACAGGGGCGCGGGAATTTTACAGAATACGCGCAGGGCGAACAAAAAGCGAACATCGTTTTTGGGTCCCGAATATTTCCATGCGTTCCAATCTCGCTACTCTCCGTTCGGATGTTGAGCTTTCGCTGGCTGGGCGGGTGGTTTCCCCGTTTGGGTATCGCGACCGCAAGAGT
>Ga0209422_1000434_pt1 | contig 10149 bp, 8 predicted proteins | sample BlaSpr_A8_OM2_M3_FD_187983 | JGI IMG/M metagenome (GOLD analysis project Ga0209422, IMG submission 187983) | Forest soil microbial communities from Thunder Bay, Ontario, Canada - Black Spruce, Ontario site 2_A8_OM2_M3 (SPAdes) (version 2) | ecosystem: Environmental > Terrestrial > Soil > Boreal... | reverse complement strand
GAGTGCGGCATCGATCCCATCGACAATGCCCGTGGCCGCTACACCGTCCGCTACTACATCGTTGCGATCCTGTTCGTGGTCTTCGATGTGGAAACCATTTTTATGTTTCCCTGGGCGGTGAAGTTCAAAGCGCTCGGTATCTTTGGCTTCGCCGAAATTCTGATCTTCCTCGTCATCCTCATCGCTGGCTACATTTGGGTTTGGAAAAAAGGCGCGCTGGAATGGGTGTAACGCCGTCCACTTCCGCCTCCGAGCCGCAGGCTCGAGTTTTCACTGCCAGCCGCTGGACTCAGGGCAATTTTCTTTTTCCCACCCGCATCGTCGTCAGCCCTTTGCGCGTGAGCCGCGTGAAGTCGCGTTGGTTTGGCAGCAACGACGAAAGCATCGCCATGTCGAAGGTTGCTTCCGTGCACATCTCCACTGGCGTGTTCTGGTCTGAGATTCGCATCGAATCCACCGGTGGCACCGATCCCATCACCAGCCACGGCCATCGCAAAGCCGACGCGCAACGCATCCGCGATTTGATCGAGACCCATCAGGGCCAAGCCCGAAGCTAGCGACCGAATTCGGAGAATGCCCGGCTGTAAGAAGTTCAGTCCACGGCATTATCGGCCAGCCCGAACCTCGTAAATTCCCGGATTGATGACAGACCTAGTAGGCGTATGCCCTGAGAAAGACGAAAACCGTCACTCCGGTGACCGAAACATACAGCCAGATGGGGAACGTCACGCGCGCGATTCGGCGGTGCATCGCGAACCGGCCCGTCAGCGAGAAGAAGAACGTGGTCAGCACCATCGGCAGGGCGACGATCGAAAGAATTACGTGGCTGGCTAAAATGGAAAGGTACAGCGTCCGCACCACTCCGTGCCCAGGAAAAATCGTGTCGCCATGCAACGCGTGGTTCACGATGTAGCTGATCAGAAAAGCGGAAGAGAACGCGAAAGCCAACAGCATGCTTGCGCGGTGCGCCTTCCAGTCGTGATGCTTGATGAAATACAACCCCACGCAGAGCGCAATCGCGCACAATCCGTTCAGAACCGCATTGAGGGCCGGCAGGAACATCCAGCGTCCGGCGAAATCGGCGGAAGCGTGATGTACATACAGCAGCCATAACAGGAATGACACAGCCAGGCCGCTCACCACGATGATCGCTCCCACCACCGGGCGCGAGCTCGTTTCAACTTGTTCCATGCGGATTATTAAATCACAAAAATCTGATTGCCAGGATGTGCTGTGCCCAGAGCACCCGATATTAAGGAGTGAGGTTAGCGAAACGCGAGCGTGACGGGAGTTTACCGGCCAAAACAGTGGACGCCCGCAAGGGGGCGTCCACTACTACTGACAAGGTTCTTGAAGCAGACTATTTGAGTTCCGATGCTGGCAGCACGCTCGTTCCCTCCACGCGAACTGCTTTCAGCTCCGAAGGATTGATGCCGAGCGCTTTCAGAATCGTGGGCGCCACCTGCGCCGTACCCACTTCGGCTCGGACCGTCCTGGCTTTCAGCCCGGGATGCGACAGCAGCAGCATCACATTTGTATCGTCATGCGAGAAGCCGCCGTGCTCTGCCAGTTTCGCCGTGCTGCCGGAGTAGGTTACGCCGACGTTTGGAGTCACAATAATGTCCGGCGTCCGCGGGTCCACGGTTGGGTCGTTGAAGTTAATCGCGAGCGACGGACCGAAGTAGATCTGTCCCAGCGCGATTCCCGAGGCGGAGGCGTTGTCTTCGAGAATTTTTACGCTGGCATCAGTATCTGACGAGTTCTTCAGCCAGATCAGCGAAACATCATCTTCCGTCGGTCCAATTCCGGTGGGATTGTTGGTCGATTCAGAGAACGGAATAAATCCTGCATTCGAAAGCAGCGTCACCGGAGAAGTGCCCTTAATAAGCTGAGAAACGTAGCGGCTGGAATCGATTGGCGACTGGCCGTGTTTGGCTGTAATCACGATCAGCGTCGAATCGTACAGACCCTTCGCCTTGAGTTCGTTGACGAACGCTCCGATCGAGGCGTCGGCAAACTTGATTTCACCCAGCAGGGCCGTGGTGGGCGTCCCAGCGGCATCCAGATACCCGCCCGTCACGCCGTTGCTCGCCTCCACCAGCTTCTGGCCCACACTGACCGCCTGGAAATTCATGCCGAAAATGGTGGGAACCGCTGTGTTCTTGGTGCCGAGGTGGTTCTTCCCGTTGATCTCGTTAAGAATTGCATCCACCTTCAATGTGTCGTAGCACTGAATGTTCTGAAAGCTGTTAGTCCAAGCCGTCAGGTCCGAGCCCGGATCGAGGATTGCGGAGCATGATACGCCGGTCGGAGTTTTCACGCCGGGAAGGGCGATCACGTTGGAGTTGATTTCAGGCGCGTAGAAGTCGTCGAGTCCCTTGGGGCCAAGACCCGATGAGACCGAGGAATATGCGGGGTGCTTGTCCGACCATGCCGTGTATCCGCCCGCCTGGTGGATCACGCTGAAGATGCTGTTGGTGCGGACGAAGTCCCACGGGAAAACCGGATTGCAGCCATTATTGGGGTCGCGCACCAGTTTCAGCGGGTCAATGGAAGCCAGACCGCCATCGCTCAGCGCGGCCCCCGGCGCGCCGCCGTTCAACTTCGTCTTATCGATGTCGATGCCTTCTTCATATTCCGTCGTCGTCCCCGTGGGAGTTGCGTATGGAGTGCACGGACCGGCCGCCAGGCCGTTGCCGGTGGTTTTCGCGGGCGCGTCAAAGTTCCGCGAATAGGCAACGTCGTAGTAGACGCCAGTCAGGGCTGGGCTTCCGCCAGTGATGATCGCGGTCAGGCCGGGGAATGAATCGGAGGGTTTTGAGGTGCTGGCGGCTACATAGTTAACGCCGTTCTTGCCCAGCGCCGCAAGCTCGGGACAATAGGGTTCGCCGTGACTGATGGTGCCGATGCCTTTGGCGCAGTTGTCGAAATCTACTGCGTGCATGCCATCGATGCTGATCAGCAGAACGCGTTTGATGGGACCTTCGTTGAAGTTGTTCTCCTGCGCGATAGCGGTGCTCATCACACAGGCGGCGGTGAATGAAAGCAAAGTAAGTGTCTTTTTCATTTTCATTTTGATTGTGACCTCGATCACCGATGGTATGGAAAGCCATGTGACGCCCGTGTTACGGAGACTTAAATTGTTCGTGAATTCCACCGATTTCGCGCGGCTGGCCGAAAACCACCACTTTGGCTGAACCCAGCCACCGCCCACGGGGTTCACTCCTTCCCACCGCGTTCAGAAGCACAAATTCTCTCTGAAAACAAAGGAGTTAAAGAGCTCCGTTGCGACCTCACTTTGGCAGGCCAGTTGCCTTACACACAGTGGCAGGGTCACGTCAATAGTCTCGGTTTTTCATCAAGTACAACTTGCAAAAAAGGCTAGGCAATGAAAAATAAATTCATATTAAGTTTTGCAGCCTTCGCGTTCGTAATCGCCAGCCTGCTCTCCGCTGCCTCGCAGGCGCAAACCACGGAACCGGGTCCCGGGCCGTCCGAGCAACCTGGCGCACCCATGGAAATGGGACCGGGCGAGGGTGCTCCGCCTCCTCCGCCGACGGCGGTGTACCAAGGCGAGCAACCGCCATTGGATGAACAAGCGCAAATGGGCGAGCGGCCAGAATCGGGCCAACAGTCTCCGTCTATCGAGGAAGCTCAGCCTGGCGGGCCTTCGGGCGAGGGCCCGGCGCAGACCAATCAAGGCGTCGGCCGCATCAGCATGATTCACGGTGACGTGTCCACCCAGCGTGGAGATTCCGGTGACTGGTCAGCCGCAGTCTTAAATCAGCCCCTTCTGAATGCCGACAAAATTTCCACCGGTGCGGGCGGCCGTGCCGAGGTGCAACTCGATTTCGCCAACATTCTTCGGCTGGGTTCAAACGCACAAGTCAATATTGCGAATTTCACTCACGATCACATCCAGATTCAACTCGCCCAGGGTCTCGTCGATTACAGCGTCTTTAATGAGAGCGAAGCTGAGCCTGAGATCGACACGGCGAATGTCTCCATTCATCCCGCTCATAAGGACGTTGTTCTTCGCGTAGAAGTGCGCCCCGATGGCGACACAGTTGTGATCGTCCGCAAAGGCGAAGCCCAAATCTCCACGCCAAAAGGCATCACTGAAGTAAAAGAAGGCGAAATGGCGACGGTGCGTGGAAGTGCCGAGGAAGCTCAGTACAAAATTTCGCCAGCTCCTGATCGCGACGATTGGGACCGTTGGAATAGTGATCGCGACCACATGGTTCACAGCGCGAAGTCTTGGAATCACACTAATCGCTATTACACCGGCTCCGAAGATCTGGATGCAAACGGACGCTGGGAAAACGCGGACGACTACGGTCAGGTCTGGGTTCCGAATGAGCCGGCCGACTGGGCTCCGTATCGAGATGGCAACTGGGTTTGGGAACCTTACTACGGTTGGACTTGGGTAGGCGCTGAACCCTGGGGATGGGCTCCGTATCACTACGGTCGCTGGATGCCCTACGGCGGCGCTTGGGCTTGGTGGCCCGGGCCAGTATGGGGCGGGGGATTTTATCGTCCCTTCTGGGCTCCGGCTTATGTCTCGTTCTTCGGATTTGGCGCTGGATTTGGCGTAGGTTTCGGTGTCGGATTTGGCGGATGGGGCGGCTTCGGCTGGTTGCCCATCGGTCCCTGTGACCGTTTCTTTCCCTGGTGGGGCGGATACGGCGGCCGTTTCGGAGCGGTTGGTTTTGATCGCTTCGGTGGCCTCGGCCGCTTCGGCGGAATCGCGCCGCTTCACGGTGGCACTCGATTCTCCAACCTCGCCCACATTAACGACCCCCATATCGGACGCGCGCTCTCGACCGTCGGTGCCGGACGCTTCGGCGCGGGCCATGTCACAGGAGTGGCGGCTACGCACGCGCAACTTAGCTCCGCCCGCATGATGACCGGTAACCTGCCGGTGGTGCCTACGCACGCCAGTCTATCGGCCAGTGGACGCGCCGCAGCGGCCTCTACAATTCACAACAGTAGTTCGCATTTCGTGGGATCGCAAAGCACTTCGAGGCCGCAATCGTTCCAGCAGCAGACATCGCACCTGCAGCAGTCCATGCAGCAGAGCCGCGTTTCGGCTGTAACAGCTGGCGGGCGCACAACCAATGGGTCTTATTCTGGCGGAGCGGAGTCTCGTGGTACGACGAACGCCGGAGGTGGCAAGCCGAGTGCCGGCACACCTTCCAATGGGAATAACGGTGCTGCCAGTAGAGGAACCGCATCCCCAGGCCAGTACGGAAGCTCGCGACCGTCCTCGGTGCAGAACAGCACGACCCGTCCCGGAGGCGCGCAATTTCCGCAACGCTCCGTCGGCCAGGCATCAAGAATGGGCGCGGAATCCAACACGAACTCGACCAGCGCGAATTCCAGTAGAGCGGCACAGGCATCGCCTGGCGGAAGCACTTCAACTCGCAGCAACTGGAGCCAGTTCTCGCAGCCTTCGCACGGCGGCAGCTCCACCGCTTCTGCGCAAAGCGGCGGCTACTGGAACCGTACCGCTCCCAGCTCCAGCTACTCGCGCGGATCAGCCTCACCGAACTCCGGTGCTTACGGACGCGGCAGCACAGGCTCTTCGCGTCCGCAGCTGAATATGCGGCAGCCGATCGTGCAGCCGCGTTCCTCTGGCTCTTACGGTGGCTACGGAGGCTATCGCCCGTCACAAAGTTACGGTGGCGCTCGCAGCGCGCCCGGTTACGGCGGCTACAGTGGTGGCGCTCGCAACGCCCCGAGTTCCGGTGGCAACCGAGGTGGCTACAGCGGCGGTGGACGCAGCGCACCCAGTTCCAGCGGCGGGCACTCCTCTGGCGGTCATTCCTCCGGTGGAGGCCATTCCAGCGGCGGAGGCCACTCCAGTGGCGGCCATCACTAAAGATTGCTCACGTCTAGAACTACAAGGCGATCGAGCAAGTAACAGAGAGCGATATGAAGGGTTGATGTAAACGAAGTGAACAGAGGCGAGAAGGGCGTGCTAACCCGGCACGCCCTTTTTGTTTGTGGCTTTTCCGACCCTGCACGCTCGCGGTCGCACCGGATAGAATGTCCTGAGCTTGCCCGCTCCCCTCGAATTCGATAAGCTTCGCGTCGTCCTGGTAGACGCGCGCAATCCCCTCAATATCGGAGCAGCTGCCCGCGCCATGAGCAACTTCGGCTTTCTCCATCTGCGGGTCGTGAATCCCTATGAAGTCGCTTTTGAAAATGCCCGCTCCGCAGTCGGAGCGGCGGACGTTCTGGCGAATGCCGGGAAATTCACAACCGTCGCCGAAGCCGTCGCCGATTGCTCCCTCGTCGTTGGAACCACCGCGGTCGGCCATCGCGACCTGCAACACTCTCTCCAACGCCTGGAGGCGGGCGCTCCCGTCATCCGCCGGCATCTGGCCAGCGGACCTTGCGCCCTGCTCTTCGGATCTGAAAAATTCGGCCTCTCCAACCAGGACATGAGCCACTGCCACTGGCTTATGCACATACCCACCAGAGAAGAACATTTCTCCATGAATCTTGGCCAGGCTGTCGCGATATGCCTGTATGAATTGAAGCGCAACCACGAGGCTCAACGTGAGACGGAGAAGGGAAGTCCCGCATCATCCGCCCAAGTAGAAAGAATCCATGAAGTTCTCCTTACTGCCCTCCGCGCCAGCGATTACCCCAAGCTGAACACCTCAGATTCGTTCGACGGCGCAGTCCGCCGCATGGTCAACCGCCTGCGCCTGCAAACCGGCGACGCCGAATTTCTCCTCGGCATGCTCCGCCAAATTGTCTGGAAATTAAAGAAAAACGATCAGCCAGGACGCTGACCCGGATTGAAAATACCTAGTCGATTGTCATCCCGAGCAAGCGTCTTCTTGCGCAGCGAGGGATCTGGGCGAGCCGCGCGAAGCGTCGCGTTCTTTGCGACGCAATAAGCCGCGCGTTTGGCTCGCATCCACATTGGGCTATGCCTCCGCTATCCTCACTCACGGCCTCACTTCCGTCGGCACCACCTGCACTGATCCCTTGCTAAATTGAAACCGCAACAGCCACTCACTTGCGCTCGCCCGTCCATCCACCTGCGGCGGAGTAAACTTCCATTTCTCCGCAGCGGACAATGCTCGGCTCGCAAAATATTGGCTCGGTCCGTGAGTCACAAACTTCGCATCCGTAACGTTTCCTGAGGAATCAACGACAACCCTCACTGCAACCTTCAGATGGCCCGTAATCGTGTTCCGTGCATTTTTTGAAACATCCGGCATAACCTGCTGCAGCACACTGCCCCGCGCAACTCCATTCGGCCCGGACTTTGGGAAAGAGGGCGCTGGAGCCTGCGCCGCGGAATTCTCGCCAGCTGTCTGCTGCCCTGCAGGCTGAGCCTCATTCGTGGATCCGGGCGTCCGATGACCAAAGACCTTGGCGCCCGCCCAAACCAGGAATACCAGCACCACCAGCGCGACTACAGCCCAAATCCACGGCTGTGGTCGCTGCGGGGTCTGCTCCTCGGCAACCTCCTCCGCCCGGTCCGCAGTAAGCGCGCGCAGCCGCCTGACAATATCATGCACCGTGCATCGCGACTCCGGATCGAACTGCAAACATTTCCGCGCAATTTCTCGCAGGGGCTGCGGAATCGTGTTGGGTACCGCCACCGCGCTGCCATTGCCGGTTTTTAATTTCGGCTCGTTCTGCGTTAAAACCGCCACCAGCGTCATGCCCAGCGACCAGACGTCGCCCGCCGCCGAAGCCCCGCTCGTTACCACTTCCGGGGCATTGTAGGCGCTGGGTGTGCGCGTGCCCGGGGCGTCCCCGGCTTTGCGAAGGCTGTCGCTGGAAAGTTTTAGCTGATTTTTAACCGCGGTAATATTCGAAGGCGCGACCCGTCCATGCACAAATCCCGCGCGATGCAAAAAACCCAGCGCATCGGCTGCCGGCGGCAGCATCTCCGATGCCTCTGCCGCAGTCAGCGCCCGGACGGGAAGAACTTCCCCCAGATTCTCATCCGCGCATTCCATCACCACATAAAGCAGCCGCGTGCCTTCAATCTGGCAGCGTCCGCTTTCAAACAGCCGAATTAGGTGGGGATGCGAAAGCTTCGCAATACTTGCCCATCGCGCCAGTTGAGCGTCGGCGTCCCAGTTTTGCGCAGGTATCAGCTTGATAGCAGTCTTCGCCCCGCCCGCGCGCTCGGTAAGAAAAACCGCGCTGTGATCCGACCCGCCCAACCGCTGCCGCAACGGGAACTTCTCATCGACAACTTTGCCCGCCCAATTCTTCCCGAGTTCCGCCGGAGTGTTCATGATCCGCGACATGGCGAAGCGTTATTCTATTCCACGCCAAGCCCCGGTGCTCAGCGAACTTTGGTGGAAAACAACTTTGCCAGGACAGGATGTTACAGGATCGGTGGAAAGACCTAGCCGCGAAGAGGGGCAACAATACTACCCGCAGCCAAGAGCTGGCAAGAAAATAGAAAATTTGAGACTCGTAACAGGGTATGCCTTCAGGCATGCCATAAGCCTTGCGTGGTGAATCGCGCCTTCAGGCGCTCCGAAGCCGAGCCTGGTAAGCCGTGAGTCGCACACATGCTCGGCGCGGCATTCCATGCTTGCAATTATGTTAAATTGAAAGACTGTGGGCGCGTAGCTCAGTTGGTAGAGCAATGCCCTTTTAAGGCATGGGTCGCAGGTTCGAGTCCTGCCGCGCTCACCAGGATTTCAAGATACTAGTGGATTTCGGCAGGGTTGACTTCGGGCACCGTCGGACACCCAGACCAGAACGGTTTCTACGCAGTTGGGGCGTCGCTTCGGGCTTTCAATTGCTCAGACAAGTTCGCCGGCAGCACCATCTGGACGACCTTCCTGTGTGCTTTCTGCTGGTCGGCGGAAACCGCTTGTGCGTAGAGTTCCAAGGTTATCTTGGGGGCGCTCGCGCACCATGCGCTATGGCTGGCCCTGACTCTGCTGTTTCTAAGCGTTGCTTGCCGATATTCATCGTTTCTGGTGCAGACACGGACTCATCGGGTAAATCAACGTGCCATCGAACACTAAACGCAATGGAGAAGAATGATGCGACCCCAAAATCCCCAATCGCTAGTCGCCGGTGCCGCATTGGCTGCACTCCTTTCCGCTGCGATCGGAGTTGTTGCTCAGTCGACGCCGAGTCGGTCGTTGTTGGCGCTTTCCAAGCGTAACCATACACTCGCCATAGTGGACCCGAATACGCTGCAGGTCATCGCACGCGCTCCTGTCGGCCCTGATCCCCACGAGGTGATCGCGTCTTCCGACGGGAAGACGGCTTATGTCTCGATCTACGGTGGGGGCCGATACCATGCGCTTTCCGTGATCGACCTGGTTGGGAAGAAACCGCTGCCCGACATCGATACCGGAGCCTTGAATGGCCCTCACGGTCTCGCGTTTGTGGGAGGAAAGGTCTGGTTCACAGCTGAAGGCGCGAAGGCCATCGCAACCTATGACCCTGTTTCCGCCAGGATCGATTGGATCATGGGCACCGGCCAGAACCGAACGCACATGCTTTACGTCACTCCGGGCGAGAAGCAGATCTACACAACCAATGTTAGCTCCGCGACGGTCAGCATTCTGGAGAAGGTCACTCTTCCACCGATGGGACCTCCTTCGGGAATGCGCCCGCCGCAGGGTTCCCAGCCTCCATCGCCTCCGCCGCGAGGGAATCAACCGCGCATGGATTGGAATCAGACCGTCATTCTGGTTGGCAAAGGCGACGAAGGTTTTGACGTAACGCCGGATGGGCGCGAGCTATGGACCGCAAATGCGCAAGACGGTACACTCTCGGTGGTCGACCTCGCGACACGAACCGTGACGGCCACGCTGGACGCGAAGACGTTCGGTGCAAACCGGCTGAAGTTCACTCCTGATGGAAAGCTTGTGCTGATTTCAAGTCTGGGCGATGGCGATCTAGTGATCTACGATACAGCGTCGCGCAAGGAATTCAAGCGGGTGAAAATTGGCCACGGAGCGGCGGGCATTCTAATGGATCGGGATGGTAATCGTGCTTTCATCGCCTGTGGGCCTGACAACTACGTCGCTGTACTGGACCTGAAGACCTTAGAGGTCACGAGCCACCTCGACGTTGGGGGCGAGCCGGACGGTTTAGCTTGGGCGATCCGACCGTAACTTGTACGAAGGTCATCGAATGACA
>Ga0209422_1000433_pt1 | contig 10165 bp, 8 predicted proteins | sample BlaSpr_A8_OM2_M3_FD_187983 | JGI IMG/M metagenome (GOLD analysis project Ga0209422, IMG submission 187983) | Forest soil microbial communities from Thunder Bay, Ontario, Canada - Black Spruce, Ontario site 2_A8_OM2_M3 (SPAdes) (version 2) | ecosystem: Environmental > Terrestrial > Soil > Boreal... | reverse complement strand
GTCGTGAAGCTCAGCAGTTCGCCCGCTCCTGCCGAGTCGACTCTCTCGAATCCTGCCCGGGAGCTGACCTCGATTCCTCCGCGGTGCAGTTTGTGGATTGCATTTCCTGTCACAGGGTCTCGAACGCTCGAGGACGAAGCCCCTGAACTGTTCTCCTCGCCCCACACGACAGCGCTCGCCGCTTCCGTCTTGAAGATGGGGATCTCGTCCTGAGCACGCGAGAGAGGCATCAGCGCAAAAACCGCAAGCGTGACTGCGAGGGTGTGTCGCATTGTAGTTTTCGAGGCCCTCTGCGAAGCGCCAATACCGACATGCGGTCGGCCTGATGACAATCGTGCAGGCCCAGACTCTTCTGTCTTAAGTTTCTAAGCCGCGTTGGAAAGATGCGCGACTGGTAGAAATACCAGCACAGGCAGACGCCAATGCTGTTCGAATTCCGGGGTCAAGCTCGACTTTCTGCTCGTCCTTGATATCTTCACGGCTTACGCTATAGGCCTAGCGACTGATTCAGAATCAGTTATTCGAAATGGGGGTAAGGGAATTTGATCAGACGATCAAGCAGATTCGTCTTCTAATCGGTCATGTGTTCTTACAACAAGGTGAATGGCTTCATTATTCTGTCTATTCTTCGACTTCGGACAGCATGACGTCTGATCCTTCGAGAAAGTCCGACCTCATGGTCGGCGGAAACACTCCTGGCTGGTATAGAGCGTTGGCGTGTTTCTTGCCTAGCGACAAACTGGTCAGTAGGCGTAGAGTTTGGGTTTATCTTCCTCCTCAGCCGGTCCTTTCGTTCCACCCGAGCTACTGCGAAAGTCAGGAGGCAGAAAAGAAGTTTCCCTTCGAAACTTCAATTCCATTCGGACGAACCAATCGATCCAGTAACACTCCCATCTCACCGTCGCCACCGCGGGCCTTCACGTACTACGCTTTTCCAATTGTTACGGCGCCGTTTAGCCCCGTCTCGTAGATGACCTTCGCTTCTAATGGGAACTGTTTCAAGGCTTCCATCAGTTCTTTCACTGTCCATTCTTTGTCTGCCAGATCGCCTCCGCTAGCTTCCTGCAGAAGCTCTGCATTTGTTTCGGGCTCCGATCAAAACACGAAGCCGGCCGAGGAGAGCCAAATGCTGAATGCGAACTCCACTCCCAGGCCGCCCTAACCCTTACGGTAGTACGCCAGCACCACAGCAAACCCACGGTGTGGTTCTTTTTCCATGTCGCGAACCCGATTGATTGCTGCGTTCTTGAAAGGGAGTAACCGCCCGGGAGTTCACTGCGCAGAACCGCCCGCCACCGTTGGCGCCGGCACCACGGATCTTAGTTGGTCCAACGACGTCAGCACGTTTTGCCAGCGAACCTGGTCCTTTTTCGTCGCGATCGCAGCCGAGGGATCGGAATAGAACTGCAGGATGTTATCGCGTAGTTCGGGCGACGTGAGATCGAATCTCCGTTCGGACAGCTGGGCAAGCAACTTTGCATAGGTACCGTCGCTGAGCGAGTATTCCGCCGCCTTGGTGGCCAGCCCACTATCAAGATCGCAGTTGGGAAGCACGAGTTTGTCGTTGCGCACTTCTTGGAGAAAGGCGCGATACTGGTCGACCGTGGTATTGATGCTCTTGAAATAGAGATCTTCCGTTTGCGGAGTCGGATTATTAAAGGCCATTCCTTTGAAGGGACCGATTTTCGGCATGTATCGCAGGAGGGTTGACAATATTCGGGTGCCCGCGCCCGGCTTCTTGTAGTCCTTTCCCCACTGCTTTTCGTAGTCAGAGCGCGAAAGGCGGTATAGGAACTTCCGTTTCGCGAAATTCGGAGTCTCGCGCATCAACTCCTTCTTGTGAGTTTGGAGCGCCACCTGGGTCATCCGCGGAATCATCCGGCTGACCGCGAAACGGTACGAACCTACTGCCATGTCCTCGTGTTTCAATACGTCTTTCAACTGCATTCCATAGACGATGGGAAAGACGCGTTCCAGCAAGGGTTTGGACACCTGGAATCCGATGAAATCGTGGTACTGCTGCGAGGCATAGCGATTTTTCGCGACCTGCACGGTATCAAATCCGAACTCTGTTTTTAGATGAGCGGTCTTGTTCTGGGCATACCGGACGGACTTGCCGTATTTTGCTCGAAGCTTGGGATACTCGATGGCGACGGACTGGTTGACTGCGGGATGACCGGCGATATCGGACGCATAGTGCGAAAGTGCGCCCAAAGCGAAGGCGTATTCGTTGACATCCTGACTCTCGAGCAGCAACTCACGAACAAAGTCTCCGCTGCGAACGTAATGCACCAGATCGCTGAATTCTGTACTGCCGAAGGGGTAGTAGCCGAGATCCTGGATGACCGCGCCTCCGTAGGCGTAGGCATGCGCCTCGGTAAGTTCCTCTTTGGTCAGCCCTGGATATCGCTTAAGCAGGAGGGGCCGGATCTCGTCGGCCCACAGTAGATCCACGATCTCCTCGTGCGTCAGAACGGAGTAGGCGGACGAGCTACTGCAGGACATGAGCACGATAAGAAGCACTGTCCCTACACGCATGACAAACTGGCGCCAACTATCTGCGTTGGCGCCTTCCGAGATTGAGCTGTGCCACATAGCTCAAATCCGCCCGAGAAACAGAAGAACGACTACGATCAACAGGATCACTCCAACCCCTCCGGTCGGGGCGTAACCCCAACTCCGACTGTGCGACCACCGGGGCAGGGCCCCCAGAAGAGCTAAAACCAAAATCACGATTAATATAGTTCCAAGCATTGTTATCCTCCACGTGACGTATTCATGAAGGGTCCGGCCTCTCCCGAGGCCGCACCGCGTACACCGCTACATGGAGATGCTGATCGCAATTCCAACGTTGGGATATCTGCGGTTGTACATGTAATAGCCGTTGTCCGTATAGGCGACATAAACGTCGTCGTTGTCATACCAGTCATTCCCCCAGTATTCCGGCCATGGGTCCATGAGACTGATCCAGTAGCCCTCATACTGGAAACGCGGGTACCCACCCACAACCATGAAGGGCAGGCCGTAGATGTGGAATCCATGGTCCTGACCAAAATATCCACGGTAGCGATCGTCAGGAATGCGGTAGCCCTGATATCCGCCACGCTGCTGCCAATTGCGATGGTCGGAATCCCAGTGTTGCGAGCTGTGCTGCTGCCACGCGCTTTGCTGAACGCGCTGCTGTTCCTGAGTGCGCTGCGGACGTTCATTGCCCCTCTGTTGCTGGGCGTATCGTTGCTGATTGTTCTGCTCCTGCCGTGGCGGTTGCTGAGCATGTTGTTGCTGACTGTTCTGCTCCCGCCGTGGCGGTTGCTGGGCATGTTGTTGCTGGTTGTTCCGGTCTTGCTGCTGCGGTTGCTGAGCATGCTGTTGCTGGTTGTTCTGCTCCTGCCGTGGCGATTGCTGAGCGTGCTGTTGCTGCTGTTCCGGTTTGGCTTGGTCGTGCTTGCCCTGTTGCTGCTGCGCATGATCTTGTTTTTCGCCCTGCTGCTCTTGCTGTGCATAGGCAGGTCCCGCAATTCCGAAAAGCAAAGAAAGAATGGCTGTGCTGGTAATTCCAATTATTCTCATCAATTTCGCCTCCTCAGGCTGTACTCCGCAACTCAACATGGAAGGAGCCCAAGTTTGTTTATAGGCTCTCCACCGGTTTCTTAATGGTCAAAACTGCTCAACGCGGGAAGAACTAGCTAAGCGAGCACACTTTGCCGACACGCGAACTGTTCACGATTGTTGTCGGAGCCGGATAAGAAAGGCGCGAGTCCCCAGAGGTGGACTCGCGCCGAGAATACTGCTTCTGGGGTACGCGGGCGACCTCGTCCGCGCCCGCGCTCTGCTCGTTCTACCGCAAGCTTCCTGTGGTCGAGTTGACCGGATTGCCAATGGCTTCGCCGGACACCAATAGTTCCACTCTCCGGTTCTGCTGCCGGCCGGCGGAGTTATCGTTGGAGGCTACCGGCAGACTGTTACCGAACCCTCTGGACGAAACCGAATTCGTCGATACGCCTTCACGCACAAGGTAGTCGCGCACCGATCCGGCACGATTCTCAGACAAGGTTTGATTCATGGAATCGCCGCCGACATTATCTGTATAGCCGCCGACTTCTATGTTGAGTCCCGGGTAAGCCAGCAGGATGCCGGCGACTTTCGCCAGCTTCTCGCGTGCTCCCGGCTTTAACGAATACTTACCCGTGTCAAACAGCACATCAGACATGCTGACGATGAGTCCTCGCGCGCTGTCACGGGTCTGAAGAATCGAATTCAATTGTTCCGACAATTTCGCGCGCATCGCGGCTTTATCAGTATCCGCTTGTTGCGCACTCTGCTGAGCCTGCTGCGCGGTCAGACGGGATCGGTCAGCGTCCGCCTGGGCCGCGGCGAGCGCCGTGGCTGAAGAGGCTTGGTTGTCCGCCATATCGGATCTGGCCTTCGCCGTCGCGGATTGTGCGTCGGTCGCGTCATTCCGGGCCTGAATGCTTGCGGATTGTGCGTTGGCAGCGTCATTTCGAGCCTGAACGCTGGCTGACTGTGCATCCGCAGCTTCCGTTCGGGCCTGGATCATCGCAGATTGCGAATTGGCATTGTCGGCTCGAGCTTGGACGGCTGCGGATTGCGCATCAGCGGCATCCGCTCGCGACCGGGCAGCGTCCGACTCGGCCTGACGTCTGCCGATCTCGGCTCGAGCTTGATCGGATTGCGCATATTCCTTCTGCCGGGTTGCGTCGTCGGTTTGCGCTCTCGAGCGCGACAGTGAGTCCGCAGAAGCTTGGCGTTCGTCGCTCAGCCGTTCCTCGTCCATTTTCTTGACTGCGATTTCTCGCGCGTCTTCGGCGACTTGCACCTCTTCGCGGGACAGCGCAATCAGTTGCTTTCTCGCCATGTGCTTCTGCGTTGCATCCGCGTCCACTTCGTCCATTAACTTGACTGCATGCCGGTAGCTGTCGGTTGCATATCTCTCGGCGCCTTCGGACTCCGCGATGCGCAAGGCATTGCGCGCTTCGAAGAATTCCAACGGCAACTTGGCATTCCGGACAACAGGGTCAAACTTGTAGCCCGTAGGAATGTAGCCGCCCCGCTCCATCAGTTCATACTTCGCATTCACGGCCTCAGTCGTACCCTTGGTGTCGTCGCGAACCACATTCTCGAGTACGACGACGTTGCTGGGCTGCCGCACAGCATAATAAGGTTCCGCGGTTACGATCAGCGCGAATGCCTGAAAGTCCGTGGTCACTCGCAGCTTGCTTTTGGTGCCGCCGACCAGCACTTCGCCGAGATTCGCAGCCCGGCCCTCGGGAGAAATCGCCCATAAAATGTAAGTGAGGTACTCGTTACCGAAGCTCGTAGGCTTCTGCAGGCCGGAGAATTCCGCCTCGATCTCGATGGATCCGCGCTTGCTGTTCACCTTAGCCTCACCACGACCAGAGGGCATCAGGCTCGTGCCAGCGAAATCCAGTTTCGTAGGGCCGCTGCGATGCTGATAGTTGACAGCCTGGACGGTGCGACTGATGACATTGACCCGGAACGTGAATGTTGGAGTCGTGGGGTCAACTGTTCTTGCAGTTTGGGGCGTGGCTTGAGCCAGCGCTGCCAGACTGAAAACGACTGCGGGGGCTAACAACAGCTTTATCTTCAAGGGATCTCCTCTGGCAGATGTCTGCCGATTACTGCTCGATCTCGATCCTGGTTTCGCAGGTATACGCCGCGGCTATAACTCAGCCTTTTCCAATGTGGATATTGGTTAGGGAGTTGAATAGCCCAAAGACATTGAGTAACCACAGGACGACGGCAATCACCACCACGCCGTTCAGAATTGACTTGATCGACCCCTGCATGGGGATGAAGCGATTCACCAGCCACAGGAGCACGCCTACCACGACCAGAACTTCCAGCAACTGAATTAACGGCATAATCTTTAACCTTTCCTGTCTTGCGAACAGACGACACCGGGGGCGTCGTTCTTCTTGGGTGCGAGAACTTTTCGGGCTGAATCGTGATCCCGCCGATTTTCGCGGACGCGCGAACGAAGAACACCAATGAGCTGGATGTGGTCGCCTCGGCTCGAACCAATCCTGACGCCTTGCGACCTAAGAATGAGAGCTACGAACTGGCGGTCGTCCCTCTCTCTACACACTCAGGAGAATAAATAATGACACTTGCAGGGTTGAGTGTCTGAGCAGGATAGCTCACATGTGAAGAATCAATCGCCCGCTCGCTGGCGGCGTTCGCAACTTCCATTGGTATCGAGCCAATCGAGTAACGAGCGCACGCTGGCCCGAGCCAGGGCAATGGCGCAATCCGCGGCTCCATAATAAATGTTGAGCGTGTCGCCGTCGGCGTCCATTGTGTATCCACACGGAAACACGACATCGTCCACGTCACCATGGCGTTCGTACTCCGTTTCAGGCCCGAAGATCCACGAATCTCCTCGCAGCAGGCACTTCTCTGGATTCTCGAGATCGAACAGCGCCAAACCCAAGCGATACAGACAGCCCGAAGGCGTGTGTCGTACTCCGTGGTAGAAAACGAGCCATCCTCTGGAAGTCTCGATGGGAGGCGGAGACAGCCCGATTTTGTTTGCATCCCACCAGGCGCCGCGTCGTGCTTCGAGCATGAGCCGGTGCCTGCCCCAATAGCGCAGGTCGGGAGAGTAAGAAATCCACATGTGCGATCCGAGGGTTGTCATGGGACGATGAATCAGCGCCCAGCATCCATCGATCCGCCGAGGCAAAAGTGCGGAGTCCTTGTCGTCCGGCGGCATGATTACGCCGTATCGTTCGAAACTGCGGAAATCTTTGGTCAGAGCCAACGACACGCCGGGACCGCCTCGCGAATAAGAAGTGTAGGTGACGACGTACTGCTGCAGTTCAGGAACAAACGTGATGCGAGGATCTTCGATGCCCCAGATCTCCTCCGGATAGTCCTTCGGGCTGGGCATTAGGGTTGGTTCGCTGTCGATGTGCCAGCCATCGACCCCGTTTCGAGAGCGCGCAGCACAAAGATGCGACAAGCCGCGTCGATCTTCCACGCGGCAAAGCAACAAAGTCGTGCCATCCGCGAGTAGCGTTGCGCCCGCATTGAACACGCTATTGATAGGGTATGGCCAATCCTTGCTCGACAGAATCGGGTTGGTGGGATAACGAAGAAGGAGGGGCTCGATGCGAGTGCTTAGAAGGCTCATAGATTTTTCTGCGGGCACGGTCATGACGGGATATCCACGGGTTCAGATTCTTGCAGAGAGCGCATTCCGAGGAGTGCCATCAAGAACGATAGCGTTGATTCTGCTCCCTGGTTTTCGTTGGCACGGTCGGGATGCAAGCCGTCCCGGCAGCCCCCGGTGACGGAATCATAAAGAGGAAGTTGCAGGTCATTGTCGCCGAGGAACCAGTTGAAAGCCGACCAGGCTTCGATGCGCCAGCGGCTCTCTCCAGTTACGCGGTACGCTTGCAAACACGCAGAGACCGCGCCGGCGGCTTCAAGCGGCTGCTGATCGAAGCGGGCTTTTTCACCGCCTTGGCGATAGAAACCTTGCGAACCGATCGGCACAAAGTGGCCGTTGGTTTCGCACCGCTGCAGTTCGAGCAGCCACTCGAGAGATTCGAGGCCCGCGGACAGCATGCGATCATCCGAGCACGCGGAACCTACCAGCAGCAGTGCTTGGGGAAATCTCGCGTTTCCGTAGGCTACAACGTTCTCGAACCATCTCCAATCCGGCCGTCGGATTGACGCATACATCTCGAGCAGTCGCTGGCTGAGGGCGGATCGCATTTTCTGTGCGTCGCGATCTCCGGGATACGAACTGAGGTATTCCTGAATGCCGAGCACGGTATAAGCCCAGGCACGTGGACTGCTGAATTCCAGCACCGCGGGAAGAGAAAACTCGAACAGGCGTCCGGCAGCACCCCTCAGTCCCAGATCCTTGGATCGGCCCAACACTGTCCCTAGTCCCCACAGCGCACGCCCGTGAGAGTCTTCCGAACCCACCGATTCGTTCCAGCGGCGATCGTAGCGGAGGAAGTTCTTAAATCTGCCTTTCGCGGGATTGAAAGCATGTTCCAGGAACGACAGATAAAGGCCAGCGGAATTTGCGATATGTGAATCGAGTTGCCCAACCTGATCCTGCGGCTTTTTTTCCGTCTGCTCTTTTTCCATTTGCTCCAGGAGCACGGAAAAAATAAGAGCGCGGGCATTGTCGTCCGTTGTATATCCCTCTCGGCGGTTGGGGATCGTGAAGATCGAGTGCTGCAGCATTCCGGTGTCGTCGGTCATCTGAATCAAATGATTCAGCTTCAATTCAGGTAATTGGCCCAGCAACTTGGGGGTCATCCGGGCCGAGAATTGCACTCTTGGAGTTTCCAAGCGGTCGCTGCGCACGCGCGCGAAACTCTCCATATACCCTTGCGCCACGCGCTTCCACACCATCTCCCGGCCGAACTCATAAGCGCGTTTGCGCATGGCGTGGCGTATTGCGGGAGTGTCGAGGAGCTCAATTGTTTTTTGCGCAATAGCATCGGGATTTTGGAAGGGCACCAGCGCGCCGCGGCGGTCGTCTAATAACTCGATCGCGTGCCAGTATGGAGTCGAGATGATTGCCTTGCCCGCACCTAATGCATAGGCAAGCGTGCCGGAAACTACCTGGGCCTCGTGGCGATAGGGAGTGACGTAAATGTCCGCGGCGCCAATGAACCCGAGCATCTCCTCGGGACTGACGAAGCGGTTGTGGAAGAACACTTGTGATTCCACTCCCACTTCCTTCGCCAGCGCCTGCAGGTAAGCTCGGTACTTGTCCCCCTCACGACGGAGAATGTGTGGATGGGTCGCGCCTGCGACGATGTAAGCAACATTCTTGTGTTTGGACAGAATTTGCGGCAAAGCCTGAATTACATTTTCGATTCCCTTATTCGGCGAGAGCAGGCCGAAAGTGAGCAAGACCGCTTTTCCCTCAACACCAAAGCGGTCTTTGTAGAAATTGGGATCCAGGAATGGCAGGTCTGGAACTCCATGTGGCACCATGTCGATCTTGCTACCAGGCACCTTGAAGATTTCCTGCAAGAACTGGGACGACAGCTGGCTCATGACAATGAGGCGGTCGGACAACTCCACGATCTCTTCCATGACCATCGACTGGTTGGCGTCTGGCTCGCGCAGAACTGTATGTAGGGTTGTCACCACGGGCATCTTCAGGGCACGCAGCAGATGCAAAATATGGCTTCCGGCCGGACCACCGAAGATTCCATACTCGTGCTGCAGGCACACCATGTCAATGTTGTTGAAGTTCAGGAATTCGGCGGCCTCCTGATACGACTTCACTTCATCTTGCGCGAGCGACCATCGCACCCGGGCGGGATAATCGTAACCTTCCTCGGTGTCGTTGACCGGGAGCGCTAAGAGTCGCGCACTCCCATACTCTGCCGAAATGGCGCTGCACAAATCTGTGGTGAAGGTGGCGATTCCACACTGCCGCGGAAGATAATTCCCGATTACCGCGATTCGGCTCGGCAGGGACGGCTTCGACTGCAACCGAGCCGCTGCAGCCCCTTGCACCAAGGACCGGGGACCGACGACTTTCAGCAGAGGCTTGGCTAGCACGGCGTTCGGTAGCGACATTGTGTTCCTGACTTCGATAAAAAGCGGTAGCAAGGGGCCAACTGCCAGATGGACCCTGGAGCATCACCAAGCGCTGGATTTAAAAATTTGTCTCTTGTCAGTATTCACCGAAGGTGGACTTGCAGAATGGTCACTATTGACCATCTTGTCAGCGAGCAATAGTGTAGGGTGTGGCGATGAAAGTCAAACAGAGACTGGCCTTGGCGGTGCGTTGTCCCACGTGTGGTGCTAAGCCGGGAGAACAATGCGAACTCAGCACGGGCCTGCCTCGCACAGAACCGCATCGCGATCGGCGCTTAGCCGGCTCGGAGAAGTGAAGCCCCGAGAGGCTCAAGCGACCGCCGGTTCGGGGAGATCCAGACCGAGACGATCGAACGCTTCGTTAACCGACGCCGCGGCTGCTGCGCTTTCTCGCCGAGAAGCTTTAAAGCATGATCCCGAAAAGCAGAACCCGGTTTTCGGGTAAGATCATGCTCAAACTAAAATTCTAGCCGGCTATTTTTTCTCCAACAGCAGCGTGCCTTCCTTGCGGATCAGCGGTTGGATGGTTTCGGCGACTTTGGCA
>Ga0209422_1000431_pt1 | contig 10173 bp, 10 predicted proteins | sample BlaSpr_A8_OM2_M3_FD_187983 | JGI IMG/M metagenome (GOLD analysis project Ga0209422, IMG submission 187983) | Forest soil microbial communities from Thunder Bay, Ontario, Canada - Black Spruce, Ontario site 2_A8_OM2_M3 (SPAdes) (version 2) | ecosystem: Environmental > Terrestrial > Soil > Boreal... | reverse complement strand
CGGTTCTCATTTATATCGGCATCGACTTTGGATTCTGGGGCAAGGTGTTCGATATGTCGGCCGGCGCCGAGCGCGTCTGGCGCGCTTGTGGTGAGGCGATCCTGTCGGCGACATTGCTGGTGTTCCTGTTCGCATACTTAAATCTGTCGCGCTGGCATGTGCGCTACGCCCACATCACCGTCGCCTGGCTCGCCGCGCTCGCGGCGCTGATCGCAGTGGCGGTATTCGATCCTGCGGTTGCCTCCGGCATCGCACGCATGTCGCTCGCCGGCATTGCAGTGTTCGGGTTGGCGCTGGTGATTTATCTGTCGACCCACGGCTTCGACCGCGCGGTGCTGCTGATCCCGACTTGGTTGCTGCTGGTGGTGTGGACGGCCGCCGCCGGCCTCGCCGTCACCAGCGTTGTCACCAATGACATCATCGGCCCGGCGCTGCTTGGCGGCCTGGTGCTGATCGTGATGTTGATCGGTTTCACGGTGATGCAGCACGCTTTCGCCGGCGGCATTACCCACGGCATCGTCTCCGACGTCGAGCGCCGCGCGCTGGCTCTCACCGGCGCCGGCGATCTGATTTGGGACTGGGATGTCTCCGCCGACAAAGTCTTCACCAGCCCGGAAACCGAACACCTGCTCGGCCTTAAGCGCGGCACGCTGGACGGACCGGCGGCACTCTGGCTCGACGTGCTGCATCCGCTCGACCGCGACCGCTTCCGCGCCTCACTCGACAGTGCGGTGGAGCAACGGCGTGGCCGCCTCAGCCAGGATTTCCGGCTGCGGGCGGGCGACGGCCATTACCTGTGGTTTTCGCTGAAAGCGCGGCCGGTGGTCGGCTCCGACGGCGAAGTGGTGCGCCTGGTCGGCACACTGACCGACGTGAGCGATTTCAAGAAAGCCGAAGAGCGATTGCTGTTCGACGCGGTGCACGACAACCTCACCGGCCTGCCCAATCGCGAACTGTTCATCGACCGCATGGAAGCGGCCTTCGCCTTCGCCCGCTCCGATCCGCAGATCCGGCCGTCGGTGCTGGTCATTGACCTCGACCGCTTCAAGCAGGTCAACGATTCGGTCGGCATTGCGGTTGGCGATTCCATCCTGCTTACCATCGCGCGCAGGCTCACCCGCCTGCTCAAGCCGCAGGATACGTTGGCGCGGCTATCCGGCGATCAGTTCGCCATGATCCTGCTGTCGGAACGCGAGTCCGCGCGCATCGTGGCTTTCGCCGAAACCATGCGTCGCACCTTGCGCGCGCCGATCGCGTTCAACGACCGCGAGATCTTCATCACCGCCTCGATCGGGTTGGCGCTGGCCGAAAACCAGCCGCACCGCACCGAGGAGGTGCTCAAGGACGCGGAACTCGCGATGTATCACGCCAAGCGGATCGGCGGCGACCGTATCGAAATCTTCAAGCCGGCCATGCGCTCGCGCAAGACCGACCGTCTGACCATGGAATCGGAATTGCGCCGCGCCATCGAGCGTGAGGAGATCAAGGTGCTTTACCAGCCGATCGTGCGGCTGGAGGATCGCGCCATTGCCGGCTTCGAGGCGCTGGCGCGCTGGGATCATCCCAAGCATGGCCGCCTGTCGCCGATCGAATTCATCTCTATCGCCGAGGAAATTGGCTTGATCGTCGACCTCGGCCTTTTCGTGCTTGAGCGCACCGCGCGCCAGCTCGCGATCTGGCAGGCCGCCAGCCGCGCACGCGAGCCGATTTTCGCCAGCGTCAACGTATCGTCGCGCCAATTGCTGCGGCACGACCTGATCCAGGATTTGCGCAGCGTGTTGTCGCGCTCGGCGCTGGCGCGCGGCACGTTTAAAATCGAAATCACCGAATCGCTGGTGATGGAAAATCCCGAGCATGCCGCGCAGATGCTCACGCGTATCAAGGAACTGGGCGCGGGATTATCGCTAGACGATTTCGGCACCGGGCATTCCTCACTCGCCTATCTGCAACGTTTTCCGTTCGACACCATCAAGATCGACCAATCGTTCGTGCGCACTACCGCGCGCGGCACGCGGCCGGTGATCCTGCGCTCGATCATCGCGATGGCGCACGATCTCGGCATGGAAGTGGTGGCGGAAGGCGCCGAATCCGATTCCGACGCGGTCGAGCTCTATCAGCTTGGCTGCGAATACGCGCAAGGCTTCGCCTTCGGCGAGCCGATGAGCGCGGAGGCTGCCGGGAAATTGCTGACGACCGAGCCACTCGAGGTCGCGCGCTAGTTACAATCGAAAATTCTAAGCGTGGCCGGCTTCGCTTGAGAGCATGCCGGGATCGATGCCGATCTTGCGCAGCGCCTTTTCGTATTTGCCATTGGTGTCGGTTCCGAAGATCAATTCCTCGTCGGCAGCGCAATGCAGCCAGCCATTCTGCTGGATTTCGTTTTCCAGCTGCCCAGGCGCCCAGCCGGCGTAGCCGAGCGCAAGGATGGCGCTGGCCGGTCCGTTGCCGCGCGCGATTGCCTTGAGAATGTCGAGCGTAGCGGTGAGGCAGATGCCTTCATCGATCGGCAGCGTCGAGTTCTCGATGAAGAAATCGGCCGAATGCAGCACGAAACCGCGCCCGGTTTCCACCGGCCCGCCTTTGAGCACCTTGACGTCTTCCGCCCGCACCGGCAATTCGATGCGTTCGGCCGCCGGAATCACTTCAAGCTGCACCAGCAGATCGGGAAATTTGATGTTGCCTGCCGGGTGGTTGACGATGATGCCCATGGCGCCTTCGCTCGAATGCGCGCAGACATAAATTACCGCGCGCGTGAATCGCTCGTCGTTCATCGCCGGCATCGCGATCAGCATCTGACCGTCGAGGTAGCCGCGCGCCGATTTCTTGCCAGCCGATTTGCGGGGTAGCTTCATGGCAAAAGGTTATCCAATGACTCCGACTTTGCAAACGATGCATGCAACCGAAAGTTCAACTCCCCCACCGTCATAATCAATAGGCCAATTGTGGCGAAATCTCCGCTAAAATTGCCGGCAAAATCACCAGCTTGCCCGCAACTTGTTCATCCGCTGCTCACGATGAATTCAGTGGCGCCTTACGGCTTTACCGATTAGATCGGGCGTCATGGGAGTTATTCACAAGCGATTCCGCGCGACATTCGCCGCCTGTGGTATCGCCGTGATTTTCGGCGCCCCGGCGCGCGCCGCCGACGCGTCGCCCTGGGTCGCGGATAGCTATTCCGCCGTTCGTCTAATCACAGGCGCCAATAAATCGGATGCCGAGAGCTTGCGCGCCGGCATCGAGATGAAAATTCAGCCGGGCTGGCACACCTATTGGCGCTATCCGGGCGACTCCGGCGTGCCGCCGCATTTTAGTTTTTCCGGGTCGGACAATCTCGCCGCCGTGAAGGTGCTCTACCCGGCGCCGCGTGCCTTGAACGACGAAGCCGGCACCACCATCGGCTATAAGGGCAACGTGATCCTGCCGCTGCGCGTTTACCCGCGGCAGAAGGACAAGCCGGTCACGCTCCGCGTCAAGATTGATTATGCCGTTTGCGAGAAGCTGTGCGTTCCGGTTGAAGCGAGCGCGGAATTGACGATTCCCGGCGCCGGCGGAGAGACCGACGCCTTGCTGGCGGCGGCCGAAGCGCAGGTGCCGAAGCCGGTTTCAGCGGCCGAGGCGGGATTGATTGCGCGCCGGGTCAATGACGATACGCGCAAGCCGCTAGTGTTCGTCGATCTCGCAACGGCCACGGGCAATCCCACCGACATATTCGTCGAGGGACCGACCGCGGAGTGGGCGCTGCCCATCCCGAAGCCGGCACAAGGCGCGCCGGATGGCAACCAGCGTTTCAGTTTCGAGTTGGATGGACTGCCGCCCGGCGTCGATCCCAAGGGTCCTTTCGAACTCACCTTCACCATTGTGCGGGGCGACCGCGCGACCGAGGTCAAGACTCATCTCGACTAAGCCGGCTCAATTGCGCTATTTTGTGCCTCGAGACATTCAACAAACGCAACGCAAGAGGAAACCATGCCTATCAAGGTCGGCGATCGTCTGCCCAATGCCAAGTTTCGCGTCATGACGTCGGAAGGCCCCGCGTGGAAAACCACCGACGATGTCTTCAAGGGCAAGAAGATCGCCCTGTTCGCCGTGCCCGGCGCCTATACCGGCACCTGCCACAAGATGCACATGCCGACGATCGTGCAGAACGTTGATGCGATCAAGGGCAAGGGCGTTCACCAGGTCGCGGTCACCGCCGTCAACGACGTGTTCGTGATGGACGCCTGGAAGAAGGCGACCGCGGCCGACAAGGTTGAATTCCTGGCTGACGGCAATGGCGAATTCGCCAAGGCGATTGACTTGACCTTCGATGGCTCCGGCAACGGGCTCGGTACCCGCTCCAAGCGCTATTCCATGCTGGTTGATGACGGTGTGGTGAAGTCGCTCAACATCGAGGAATCGCCCGGCAAAGTCGAGGTCTCCGGCGGCGACGCGCTGCTCAAGCAGCTTTAGTTTTCACCTCGACTTCATCGCCCCGATTGCGCCGGCACGGGCGGCGACTAGGCCGTCGCGCGCCAGCTGGTCGGCGCGCTCATTCATGGCATGGCCGGCGTGACCCTTCACCCAGTGCCAGCGCACGTCGTGACGGCCGAGCGCTTCATCGAGCCGCCTCCACAGATCGACGTTCTTCACCGGCTTCTTGTCGGCGGTGCGCCAGCCGTTTTTCTTCCAGCTATTGATCCAGCCGGTGATGCCGCCGCGCATGTATTCGCTGTCGGTGTAGAGATCGATCGAGCACGGCCGTTTCAGGGCTTCCAAAGCCGCGATCGCCGCCATCAATTCCATCCGGTTGTTGGTGGTGTGCGGCTCGCCGCCGTTTAATTCCTTCTCGTGATCGCCGAACGTGAGGATTGCGCCCCAGCCGCCCGGGCCCGGATTGCCCGAGCAGGCGCCGTCGGTGTGAATGGTGACGCGTTCCTCGCTCATGCCTCGATTCCATAGTCGCTTACATTCTTCACCGACTGGTGGAAGCGCAGCTTGCGGAAATATTCCAGCGGGTCCTTCGGCTTGACCAGTGCGCCATCCGGCACCGCCAGCCAATCCACCAGCCGGGTCAGCAGAAAGCGCATGGCGGCGCCGCGCGCCAGCATCGGCAGCGCCGCGCGCTCCGACGCCGATAATGCGCGAACTTTGGCATAGGATTTCAGCAGCGCACGCCCCTTGGTGACGTTGTAGGAATGATCCGGCTCGAAGCACCAGGCGTTGAGGCAGATCGCGACGTCAAAGCTAAGCGTATCGGTGCAGGCGAAATAAAAGTCGATCAGGCCGGACAGCTTGTCGCCGAGGAAGAACACGTTGTCTGGGAACAGATCGGCGTGGATCACGCCGTCGGGTAAATCGCGTGGCCAGGATTTATGGAGCGCGTCGAGCTCCTTCGCGATTTCCGCGCACAGGCCGGGCCGCACGTTGTCGCCGCGATCCTTGGCTTGTTCGTAAAGCGGACGCCAGCTTTCGATCGACAGCGCGTTCGGCCGCCGCATCTCGAAATCGGATCCTGCCAAATGCAGTCGCGCAAGGGCTTCACCGACCGCGGCGCAATGACCGGCGTTCGGGCGGCGGATCCATAGGCCATCGAGAAATGTGACGATCGCGGCGGGACGGCCCGCGATCTTGCCGAGCACGCCACCCTGCTTGTTTTTCACCGGCTGCGGACACGTTATGCCGCGGCCCGCAAGATGCTCCATCAGACCTAAGAAGAACGGCAGGTCGTGTTCGGCCACGCGCTTTTCGTACAGCGTGAGAATGAAATTGCCGGCGCTGGTGTGCACCAGGAAATTCGAATTCTCCACGCCCTCGGCGATGCCCTTGTATGAGCGCAACTCGCCGATCGCGTAACCGGCGAGAAAGTCGTTGAGATCGTCGGCGGTGACGTCGGTGTAGACGGCCATGCAAACGTCACTCCGCCGCCTGGCTCTCCCGCAGCGGGCGGGGCAGCGGGAAGAATACCCCCTCCTCGGCGGCGGAGATGGTTTCGACGCTTACGGCATATTTTTGCGCGAAGGCATCGAGAATCTCCTCGACCAGCACTTCCGGCGCGGAGGCCCCGGCGGTGATGCCGAGTCGCGCAATATGGCCGAACTCGTTCCAGTCGATATCGGCGGCGCGCTGCACCAGCACGGCGCGCGGGCATCCGTTGCGCTCGGCGACTTCCTTGAGCCGTTGCGTATTGGACGAGTTCGGCGAACCGACCACGATCATGGCGTCAACCACAGGCGCAACACGTTTGACCGCTTCCTGACGGTTGGTGGTGGCGTAGCAGATGTCAATCTTGTGCGGCCCGATGATTCCCGGGAAACGGGCTTTGAGAAATTCGACGATCGCCGCGGTGTCGTCCACCGACAGCGTGGTTTGCGTCACATAAGCGAGATTGCTTGCGTCGCGTGGGTTAAATTTTTCCGCGTCGGACAAAGTTTCGACCAGGCTAATCGCCCCGGGGGGAAGCTGGCCCAGGGTGCCGATCACTTCCGGATGGCCGGAATGGCCGATCAGCAAGATCTCGCGGCCGCGGCGATGGTGGATCTCGGCCTCGCGATGCACTTTGGTCACCAGCGGACAGGTGGCGTCGAGCGTGAAGAAGTTACGCCGCACCGCCTCCTCGGGGACGCTAAGTGGCACGCCATGCGCTGAAAAGATTACCGGCGCGCCGGTATCCGGAACCTCGGCGAGTTCCTCGACAAAAATCGCGCCCTTGGCGCGCAAGGCCTCGACCACGTAGCGATTGTGAACGATCTCGTGGCGCACATAGACCGGCGGCCCGTAAATCTCGAGCGCCCGCTCTACTGATTCGATGGCGCGCACCACCCCGGCGCAAAAACCGCGCGGCGAGCACAGCAGCACCTTGAGTGCGGGCTTTTCGGGGGCGTTGGCCATGGTGTCCTCGAAATCGCGCCGATTTTTCGCGCGTTTCAAGCCCCGACATGGGGTGCGCCGCCCTGCCCTGTCAAGCCGGGACGGTTGCATGACGGGGATTTCGACCCTATATTCCGGCCACTTTCCGATCATCATCGATGATCTGGTGCTTCGCCCAAGGGGCGGGCGAAGCTTAGAGGAGATATTGTTATGGCGACCGCAGCACCGCTGATGCCGAAGGCCACCGCGGTCTGGCTTCTGGACAACACCGCGCTTTCGTTCGACCAGATCGCCGAATTCTGCAAGCTCCATCCGCTCGAGGTGAAGGCGATTGCCGACGGCGATGCCGCGCAAGGCATCAAGGGCCTTGACCCGATCCTGACCGGGCAGCTCACGCGCGAGCAGATCACCGCGGCCGAGGCCGATCACAGCATCGCGCTCACGCTGGTCGACCAGAAGGTCCAGGTTCCGCAGCCTGATCGCGGCGGCAAAAAGGGCCCGCGCTATACGCCGGTGTCGCGCCGGCAGGACCGGCCGAACGCCATCCTGTGGCTGGTGCGTAATCATCCGGAGCTCAAGGACAGCGCCATCATGCGCCTCGTTGGTACCACCAAGTCGACGATTTCGGCGATCCGCGATCGCACCCACTGGAATTCGACTAATCTCACGCCGATGGATCCGGTAACGCTCGGCCTTGCCTCGCAGACCGATCTCGATCTCGAAGTGCAGCGCGCCAACAAGGAAAAGCCGGCCCCCGCCGACACCGGCGCGACGCTGCTGCCGGCTGCCGAGACCACCGCGCGTAAGGAAGCCGAAGTGGCCGCCGCCGCCGCGGAAGCCGAGAGCAAGCCGGGCGGCGACCTCGACGTCAGCGCCGTGCTCGCCAAACTCAAGCAGCTCGGCGGCAAGGGCGAGAAGGAAGGCGAGTAGCCGTTCTTTCCCCGCGGCGTCTGCTTTTATTTCGGACTCCGGCGCCAGACTGTGACGGCCACACCGTGGGCGGCGTCGAGCATCTTGCGCTCGTCGGGTTCGAGGCCAGCCGAAACCAGCACCTGCTCGGGCGTTAACCGCGGAACATCGGAGAAAACCGGCCGGCCGCCGGGGAGCCGCACGCCTGGCGCGCGTGTCAGGTGAAAGAAATCGTAACGGTTAAGAAACATCCCGAACACGGATGTGCCGCCGACGACGCCCAGGCTACCGTCCTTGATCTTGAGCGCCGCCCAGGCTTGCTCAAAGCTGGCGCCGCGCGGATTCCACAACAAGCCCTTTGGATTTTCCGGATCGGGTGCGATCGCCGCGACCTCGCTGGTAAGCGTGATGCGATAGCGCAACGGCGAATGCAGCTGCCGCTCGTGCGAATGCCGCCCGTGCACGACGGCATCGACTCTGTCGAGGCCGTCGGCGAAATAGCGCTGATCGGCGTCGAATTTGAGCGCCTCCGGCATGACGCCGTCTGAACCGGCCAGCATTCCGTCCTCAGAGACGATGGCGTAGCCCTCAACGCGCTTGGGAATCATGCGCGGGTCTCGCCGTAATCGCGCGTGCCGTTGATCGCCGCCACATAGCGCACGACCGATTTTTCCAGCACAGACTTGGCGTCTTTGGCGATCACGCGGTCGAAGTAATGGCCGTAGAGCACGTTGAATTTGAACGGCTTGAGCGCCGCGCCGATGTGCTCGACCTCTTTCTGCGAAAGAGGGATGAAATTCGGATAGCTGCGCATGAACGACAGCCACTTGCGGTCGGTAGCGACGGTGAGAATGTCGCCGGCGCAGACCACACCACGCCCCTGCGCGCCGCCAGCCCAATGCATCACAGTGCCGCCGGGAAAATGTCCGCCGCAGCGAACAAGCGTCACGCCGTCCCATAATGTGAGCGTATCGCCTTCCCACAACTTCACCGCCGCGGAAGGGTTCATGATCCAGGCTTTGTCGGCGGCGTTGAGATGGATGGGCGCTTCGAACGCCCGCGCCCATTCGCCCATGGTCGTGTAGAAATGCGGATGCGAGATCGCGATCGCTTTGATGCCGCCGAGGCCTTTGATCGCGGTCACCGTCGCCGTGTCAAGCGCGGCGATGCAATCCCAGAGCACATTACCGCCGGGCGTGCGCACCAATAGCGCGCGCTGGCCGATGGCAAAAGCGGGCTGCGTGCCGATGCCGATGACGCCCGGCTCGTATTCGCGGAAGGCGTTCATGTGGCTTTGCGCCAGCGCGTCGAGCGTGGTCCAGGTTTGCCCGCGCGGCGGCACGTATTGCCGCTCCTCCTCGCAGATCGCGCATTGCGCCGGCGGCTTATCGCTCTCGGGAAATTGCGTACCGCAGGCCGTACAAATGAAAGCCGGCATTTTCGTTTCCTGTCGTTTCCGCGCGCATGGACGCCAAATAGCTCCGAAGATGAGAAAAGATATACCGGACGATAGCTGCCTTGTTATCGCCCGCTATGCGCTTAGCTCAAGAGAGTCCCTAATTTTTATTTAGATCCCTTTTGAAAGGATACATACCATGAGCAATACTCCGACCACGGGTTCCGACCCGCAGAAGCCAGCGACCCCGGCCAGCCCGGCTCCGACGCCGCAGCAGAACCAGGGCAACCCGCAGCCCAGCACCGACAAGCCGGGCCAGAAACAGCAGAAGTAGGCTGTTCGGACCCTTTGAAATAGGAAAGCCCGGCGCTGTGCCGGGCTTTTTTTATTCATGGTGACGATGGCAATTTTCGCGCGCTACCCGCTTTTATCTTAAGTGCCGCGACGGCCTCTGGATCAAGCCGCTTATCTGAAAGTACCGCCGTCCAACCAGAGGGCAGCAGTTGCTGAACGGTCGATACGGCACCGGCACGCGGCGTTGCAGCCGCCCAATATTCTATTTCTTCGCCATTAGAGGCGACGACGACATTAACGCCTCCGGTATAAGCATCCCCCATTTTCCCATTATGCCACGCGCAGCACGGTAAGTTCTACGGCAGTGGCGTTGCCTTTATTCCATCTCCGAATTTCAAATGGCCGCGCGGCCGGGTTTACCCGGTTCGCGCCAAGACAAGCGCCAAGACAAGCGTCAGCGCCGATATTCCAAAAGGGCGCGCTTGAGCGCCCGTATTATTTGAGCGGCGCCGGGTACGCCGTAGTGCCTTCTTCGCACCCCGCAAAAAGCGAGTGGAATGGAGCGCCGGGTGGCGCAACCATTGTCCTAAATCGCCGCGTTCCCTTATCCCCCCACTCCCTTCTCCTTCATCGCGCCCTTGATCTCCTCCAAAATCGCCGGGTCGTCGATGGTCGCCGGCATGGTCCAGGCCTCGCCGTCGGCGATCTTCTTGATGGTGCCGCGCAGG
>Ga0209422_1000429_pt1 | contig 10198 bp, 7 predicted proteins | sample BlaSpr_A8_OM2_M3_FD_187983 | JGI IMG/M metagenome (GOLD analysis project Ga0209422, IMG submission 187983) | Forest soil microbial communities from Thunder Bay, Ontario, Canada - Black Spruce, Ontario site 2_A8_OM2_M3 (SPAdes) (version 2) | ecosystem: Environmental > Terrestrial > Soil > Boreal... | reverse complement strand
CACGACCATCATGACCACGACCATCATGAACATGACCACGATGAGCACGACCACGCGGATGATCAAGGCACCGAGACGCACGCAAGCGAGACGCTGGCGGCGGTGATCCTGCCCGATACGGCCGCCGTCGAGGCGTCCGCGGCAGAAGCCCGCGACGACCATGCCCATGACGAGACGCGCCACGAGGAAGATGCGCGGGAAAACGCCGCCCATGCCGATGACGCGCCTCACGCCGAGGACGGCGCCGAGCACGAACATGCCGCGCACGAGCCCGCCGCATCCGAGCACGCCGAACACACCATCGCCCCGCTCGGCGACGAAGTTCACGACGATGAGGACGACGGCGACGAGGCCGAGGAGGAAGTCGTCGAGTCCGTCGGCGGCGACGACGTGCTGGAAGAAGTGCCGGAACGCCCGTTCCGCCCCCGCCGGCAATACAAGATCCAGGAAGTGATCAAGCGCCGCCAGGTCATGCTGGTGCAGGTCGTCAAGGAAGAACGCGGCAACAAGGGCGCCGCGCTGACTACCTATCTGTCGCTGGCCGGCCGCTATGCGGTCTTGATGCCCAACACCGCGCGCGGCGGCGGGATCAGCCGCAAGATCACATCCGCGCAGGACCGTTCGCGCCTGAAGGAAGTGGTGCAGGATCTCGATGTGCCCGAAGGCATGGGCATCATCCTGCGCACCGCCGGTGCCGCCCGCACCAAGCCCGAGATCAAGCGCGACTTCGAATATCTGATCCGTATGTGGGAAACCGTGCGCGACATGACGCTGAAGTCGCAGGCGCCGACCCTGGTCTACGAGGAAGGCTCGCTGATCAAGCGCTCCTTGCGCGATCTCTACAACAAGGAAATCGACGAAATCCTGGTCGCCGGCGAAGCCGGCTATCAGGAGGCGCGCGATTTCATGAAGATGCTGATGCCGTCCAACGTGCGGGCGGTGAAGCAATATCGCGACGGCCAGCCGCTGTTCTCGCGGATGGGGGTCGAAAGCCAACTCGATGCGATGTTCTCGCCAACGGTGCAATTGCGCTCCGGCGGCTACATCGTGATCAACCAGACCGAGGCGCTGGTCTCGATCGACGTCAATTCCGGCCGCTCCACCCGCGAACACCACATCGAGGATACCGCGCTCAAGACCAACCTCGAAGCCGCCGAGGAAGTCGCCCGCCAGCTCCGCTTGCGCGACCTCGCCGGCCTGATCGTCATCGATTTCATCGACATGGACGAAAAGCGCAACAACCGTTCGGTCGAACGCAAGCTGAGCGATTGCCTCAGGCAGGACCGCGCGCGGATCCAGGTCGGACGCATCTCGCATTTCGGCCTGCTGGAAATGTCGCGCCAGCGCATTCGCGCCAGCGTGCTGGAGAGCTCGACCGAGCCCTGCCCGCAATGCGGCGGCAGCGGCCATGTGCGCTCGGTGTCCTCGGTCGCCCTGCAATTGCTGCGCGGGCTCGAGGAGATATTAATGAAGGGCGCCACCCACAATCTCGTGGTGCGGACCCGGACCGACGTGGCGCTGTACGTCCTCAACCACAAGCGCGGCCATCTGCGCGATCTCGAAAACAGCTTCAAGGTGACGCTGGCGGTGATCGCCGATCCGACCGTGAGCGGCCAGCAATCCTTCATCATCGATCGCGGCGAACAGGTGCACACGCTGGAAGCCGCCAAGGCGCTGCTGGCAGCGCAGGTTGCGGCCTACCCGACGCAGACCGAAGAGGCTTACGACGAAGAAGAACCATTCGATGTCGATGTCGAGTCGGAAGTGGAAACCGAGGAGACCGAAGGGCTGGCCGACGAGGCCGCGGGCAGCGAAGAAGCCGGCAGCGAGGCCGGGGCCGAAGGCCCGCGGCGCAAACGGCGGCGGCGGCGGCGCGGCCGCTCCGGTGAGGCGCGCGAGGGCGCACCTGCGCGCGATGAAAGCGCGTTTCCCCGCGACGCAGCGATCCCCGTCGAGGTTTCCGCAACCGCCGAGGATGACAGCGAATCCGACGAGGAGGAATCCGACGAGCAGCCGGGTCAGGTTCGCAGCGATCAGGCGCCGGGCGGCGAGCGGCGGCCCCGCCGTCGCGGGCGCCGTGGCGGACGCCGCCGGCGCGGCGGACCGGAAGACGGTCTGGCCGGATCGATCGCGGACGAACTCGGACCGACACCGGCTCCGGAAGTGACGAGCGCGGTCGCCGACTTCGACAGCAATCCGGCCTCGCCGGCTTTGCCGGTGGTCCCGCAGGAATCCATCGCGCCGCCCGAGCAACAGCCCGCCGATCGCGGCCAGCCGGAGGCGCCTCGCGCGCCCGCCGAAGTGGAGACCGCCCAGGAGGCCGAACGAGCCGCGGCGCGGCGGCGTTCAACCGTGCGCGAAAAGGTAAGCTTCCTGGTCGATGCCCAGTCGGCTGCTCCGGCACCCGCCGCGCCGAGCCAGCCGGCCGAACCCTCACCCGCCCCGGCCCAGCCGGCGGCCGAGACCCCGTCCGAGGCGTCCGGCGACAACCAGCCACGCCGCGCGGGATGGTGGTCGCGGCGTTTTGGCAACGGCGAGTAGGACCTGTTTGTGCGACGAAACAAACCGCCCGGCAAAACCGGGCGGTTTTTATTTTACCAACAATCTCCGGGCTATCCCGTCGTGACGGCGGTCTGCAGGTCCGACGGATCGATCTGTTGATTGAGACGGGCGTGCAGTTTGTCGTGATCGAGTTCGCCCTCCCACCACGACACGAACACGGTGGCGATGCCGTTGCCGGTGATGTTGGTGAGCGCGCGGACCTCGCTCATGAACTTGTCGACCGAAAACACGATCGCCATGCCCGGCACCAGCGCCGGATTGACCACCGAAAGCGTCGCCGCCAGCGTGATGAAGCCGGCGCCGGTGACACCGCTGGCGCCCTTCGACGTCAGCATCGCAACCACCAGGATGGTGATTTGCTGGCCGAAGGTGAGATCGACGCCGAGCGCCTGCGCGATGAACAGCGTGGCCAGCGTCATATAGATGTTGGTGCCGTCGAGATTGAACGAGTAGCCGGTCGGCACCACGAGCCCCACCACCGGCTTGGAACAGCCGAGCCGCTCGAGCTTTTCCATCAACTGCGGCAGCGCGCTTTCCGACGAACTGGTGCCGAGCACGACCAGGAGTTCGTCCTTGATGTAGGCCATGAACTTGAAGATGCTGAAGCCGACGAACCGCGCGATCAGGCCGAGCACGACGAACACGAACAGCGCCGCCGTCATGTAGAACACGGCGATCAGCCCGACCAGATTGCCGAGCGCGGCGGGCCCGTATTTGCCGATGGTGTAGGCCATCGCGCCGAAGGCGCCGAACGGCGCCGCCTTCATGACGATGGCGATGACGCCGAACACCGCGTGCGCGGTATCGTCGATGATGTCACGCAGCCGGTGGCCGCGCTCGCCGAGCGCCATCAGCGCAAAGCCGAACAGGATGGCGAACAGCAAGACCTGCAGAATGTCACCGCGCGCCAGTGCACCGACCACGCTGTCGGGAATGATGTTGAGGACGAAATCGACCGACTTTTGCGCTTCCGCCTGCTTGACGTAATTGGCTACCGCCGCGGCGTCGGGCTTGGCGGCGAGCCCGTGGCCGACCGGAATCAGATTGCCCACGATCAGGCCGAGCATCAGCGCGAACGACGAAACCACCTCGAAATAGACCAGCGCCTTGACTCCGACGCGGCCGACCTTCCTGGCGTCCTGGATATGCGCAATGCCCGACACCACCGTGCAGAAGATGATCGGCGCGATCACCATCTTGATCAGCTTGATGAAGCCATCGCCGAGCGCCTTGATCCAGTCATTGGTCGCCAGATTGGGCCACAGCCAGCCGACGACGACACCGAGCAGGATGGCGATCAGCACCTGAACATAAAGAATTTTGTACCAGGGCCTTGCCGCGTGAGCCCCGGCCGTGGTTGCTACCGCTGTCGCCATGACGTTCACTCCCCCATTAGAACCTTCGGATCTGTCCGTCGCCTGGCACCGGCGGCCGTCCGATGGAAACAACAAGATCGATTGGTCCGGCCGAGTCAATGCGGCCGAGCAAGCCAGCCGCAGATTTTATCCGCGCCGATCGAGCGCGCGCCGGATTGCCGGTACGGCCAAGGCGCCGATCGCATTCTTGATCAAGGACGCGACGATGAACGGCGCGATCCCGACCAGCCACGCCTTCTCGACGCCGAGTTTTGCGCCAAAGGCGAGCCAGGCAAATCCGCAGCCGAGAATGATGATGTGTCCGAACCCCATCGCCGCAAAGAGCGGCAGGACCGAGCGATCCCAGCCGCGCTCGCTCAGCCATCCCGTGACGGCGGCGGCAGCCACGAAGCCAACGAGATAGCCCGCGGTCGGACCAATTAGCGGCGCGAGCCCGCCGACGGGACCTGCAAACACCGGCAATCCGATCGCGCCTTCGGCCAGATAGACGATGACGGTGGCTGCCCCCAGGCGCCAGCCATAGGCGGCGCCGATCACCAGCACGACCAGCGTCTGCAGGGTCATCGGCACATAGGGCAGCGGCAGATTGATCTTGGCGGAGGCCGCGAGCAGTCCGGTGCCGAGCCCAATCAGGATCAGGCCGCGCAACGCCGCGGGAAGCCCATCGGCACGATCGGGCCACCACAGCGCGGCGAGTGGCAGGTGCCTCACGACAACAGGCTCCGGGATTGATTGATCGGACAAGGATAACTCCTTTGATCTGGAATGCATGCGGCGCGGCTGCGAGCGACCAAGCCGGGTCCGCCTAGGCAAGCCATCGCGCGATACGCGCGGCGGCTTCCTGCATGTCCTCGGCCGATCGTGCGTAGGAAAAACGGATGAAGTGACGGCCGTGCACCGGATCGAAATCGACGCCGGGGGTTGCGGCGACATGCGCTTGCTCCAGCATCTGCTTGGCGAACTCGAAACTGTCGGACGTAAACGCCGAGACGTCGGCGTAAAGGTAAAACGCGCCGTCGGCGGGCAGGAATTTGTCGAGGCCGGCCTTCGGCAGGCCCTCGATCAACATGCGGCGATTCTCCTGGTAGCCGCGCTTCACCGCTTCCATCTCCTCGCGGCCCTCGAAGGCAGCCTCCGCTGCGACCTGCGACAACGTCGGCACTGAAATGGCCAGATTCTGCTGCAGCCGCTCGATCGGCCGGACCAGCGCTTCCGGCACCACCATCCAGCCGACCCGCCATCCGGTCATGCAGAAATATTTCGAGAACGAATTGATGACGAGCGCCTGCAGGGAGAGTTCCGCCGCCGTCACCGCCGGGAATGCGTAGTCGAGGCCGTGGTAGATTTCGTCGGAAATGAAACGGATGCCGGCGTCTTCCGCGGCCGATATCAGGCTGGTGAGTGCCGCTCGCGACATCATCGTGCCGGTCGGATTGGCTGGGCTTCCGACCAGCACGCCTTTCAGCGGATTCTTGCGGTGGGCGGCGAGCAGCGCTTCGCCGGTCAGCGCATGGCGGTTTTCGCTCGATGTCTCGATCGGCACCGGCTCGCAGCCGAGCGCAGTAAGGATGTGGCGATACGGCGGATAACCGGGCACCGTGACCGCGACCCGGTCGCCCGGCTCGAACATCGCCAGAAAGGCCAGAATGAAGGCGCCCGAGGAACCCGTGGTGATCACGATCCGCTCGGCATCCACGGCGCAGCCATAGGCCTCCCGGTAATGCCTGGCGATGCGCTGGCGCAGCGAGGGAATGCCGAGCGCCGAGGTATAATCGATCCGCATCCCGTCCAGCGCGGCGTGCGCGGCGCCAAGCGCCGCCTTCGGCGCCGGCGCCCAGGGCTGGCCGACCTCCATATGAATGACATGGCCGCCGGCGGCCTCGATTCGCGCCGCCGCCGCCATCACGTCCATCACCATGAACGGCGGAACATCGCTGCGGCTGGAGGCGGTCAACAGGTTCCTCGCACGCTCTCTCAGTGTCGCTTCAAGCATCGATATCTGCTATCTGATCCAGTGCCCCAGACTAGCCGCAATCCACGGTTTGTTAGGGCATATCCCGTATCCGGCCCGCCGCCAATCGCTAAAGATCGCCAAAAGATCGTCATGTCGCTCCGCCCAGCGCATCGCCAGAAATCCTCGCAACTGACCGCCGTCACCACCGCCGTGGCGCTCGCTCTGGCGCCGATGTCTGCGGCGTTCGCGCAGCAGGCAAAAGGCCCGCCGACGCTCCGCGACACCGAGGCCGAGCAATTGTTGCGCGACTACACCAGGCCGATCCTGCGCGTCGCCGGCCTGGAAAAGCAGAATATCCAGGTCGTCATCATCAACGAGAGCGCATTTAACGCCTTTGTCGCCGACGGCCGCCGTATTTTCGTAAATTACGGCGCGATCATGCAGTCGGAGACCCCGAACCAGCTGATCGGGGTTTTGGCCCATGAAACCGGCCATCTCGCCGGCGGCCATCTCGCCAAGATGCACGAGCAAATCGCGCAGGCGCAGACCCAGATGATCATCGCCATGCTGCTCGGCGCCGGCGCATTGGTGGCAGGCGCAAGAGGCGGCAACAGCAACAGCGGCCTGTCCAACGCCGGAGCGGCCGCGATGGCCGGGCCGGGAGAAATGATCCGCCGCAACCTTATCTCCTATGTGCGCCAGCAGGAAGAAAACGCCGACCGCGCCGGGGTGAAGTTTCTGACCGCCAGCGGGCAATCCCCCAGGGGCATGTACGAAACCTTCAAGCGCTTTACCAATGACAGCCTGTTCTCCGCACACGGCACCGATCCCTATCTGCAGTCGCACCCGATGCCTGCCGAGCGCGTCGCCGCCCTTGAGGAATTGGCGCGTTCAAGTCCCTATTGGGACAAGAAGGACGACCCGGCCCTGCAATTGCGGCACGATATGGTGCGGGCCAAGATCTCGGCCTTCATGGAGCGGCAGGACACCGTCTATCGGCGCTATCCGATATCCAACGACAGCCTGCCGGCACGCTACGCGCATGCGATCACCACCTACCTGCACGGTGATTTGCGCTCCGCGTTGACCCAGATCGATGGGCTGATCCAGCTGCAGCCCAACAACCCGTATTTTTATGAATTGCGCGGCCAGGCGCTGCTGGAAGGCGGCAAGCCCTCGGAGGCCATCATTCCCCTGCGCAAGGCGGTCGCGCTCTCGAATAGCGCACCGCTCATCGAGATGTTACTTGGGCAGGCGCTCGTTGGAACCGATAATAAGGCCTATACCGAGGAAGCGATCAGGATTCTGCGTGCCGCGGTGGCGCGGGAGACCGAGGCCCCGCTCGGCTATATGCAGCTGGCGATGGCCTATGGCCGAAAAGGAGATTTTGCCGAGGCCGATCTGGCGTCCGCCCAGGCCGCCTTTCTTCGCGGCGACAACAAGACCGCCCGCGAGCTCGCCGCGCGCGCCAAGACCCGCTTCGCGATCGGCACCCCCGGATGGGTAAAGGCCGACGATATTGTCGCCGCCAAACTGCCGCCAGGCCAAAAGAGCAACTAGAAATCAATCAAGCCGGGATACGAAAGTTTTCGAGACCGCTATCAGCAAGGGATTTGCCAATGCCATCGTTCCGCCTGCTCGCCTCCGCCCTGACTGTGCTTGCTTTCTGCGGCATGCCGCTGGCGGCTTCCGCGCAGGGTTTTTCCGACAGCCAGCGCGGCGACATCGAGACCATCGTGCGGAATTACCTGATCGCCCATCCCGAAGTGCTGGAAGAGGCGATGGCTGAACTCAACAAGCGCCAGGCCGCAGCCGAAGCCGAGAAGCATGAGGCGAGCATTACCAGCAACGCGGAGACGATCTTCAATTCGCCGCGTGGCGTCACGCTCGGCAACAAGGACGGCGACGTCAATTTCGTCGAATTTTTCGACTACAATTGCGGCTACTGCAAGCGTGCCATGGCCGACATGCTCGACCTGATGAAAACCGACCCCAAGCTCAAGGTGGTGCTGAAGGAATTCCCGGTGCTGAGCGAGGGTTCGGTAGAGGCCGCCAAGGTCGCGGTTGCGGTGCGGATGCAGGATCCCTCCGGCAAGAAATATCTCGACTTCCACCAGAAGCTGCTCGGCGGCCGCGGGCCCGCCGACAAGGCGCGGGCGATGGCGGCCGCCAAGGACGCTGGCCTCGACACCGCCAGGATCGAGAAGGATATGGCCAGCCCGGAGGTGAAGGCCACGATCGAGGAGAATTTCAAGCTCGCCGAAGCGATGGGCATGAACGGCACGCCGAGTTACGTGATCGGCAAGCAGGTGGTGATCGGCGCGGTCGGCCTTGACGGCCTGAAGGAAAAGATCGGCATTGCCCGCTGCGGCAAGGCGACCTGCTGAGCGGCGTCCTCAACGATCAGCCATCGTTTATGGGTGGAGGAAGGGCCGGCTTGATAGCCGGCCTTTTGCCTGGGCGGCAAACTCGCGCGTTCATCGCGCGTTCAAAAAACAAAGCCGGTGGAACCGGCGATTCCCGGGAACAACGTGCATCTCCCCTCGTTGTCGCCGCGGGCAAGACAAACACGTGAGGAGATATTCGATGATTAATCGCTTGATGATATCGGCGGCGGCGGTGGCGCTGATCGCCGGAACCGGTCTCGCCAATGCGCAGGGAACCGGCATGGGCCGCGAAGGTCCGTCGGCCGGTTCCACCACGCAGCAGAGCGCGCCGTCGACCGACCGCGGCAACTCGGCGGCGCCGGCCAATCGCGACGCGACGGAATCGACGGCTCCTTCAAAGGGCACGAAGGCCACGCAGTCCGAGCCGAAGTCACCCACGGCGGGCAAGAACCAGCGCGCCGACGAGAACCTGCAGGGCCAGAAGTCCAAGAGCACGAGCTCGGATAACGACCGCGCCAAGGACAACCTCAAGGGCGGCAGCAAGGAGATGAAGGCCGAAGGGCGCGAGGACCGCAACGGCATGAAGGCTGAAGGCCGCGAAGAGCGCAGCGGCAATATGAAGGCCGAGGGCCGCGAGGATCGCAAGGGTAACATGAACGCGGAGACCAAGGGCTCCGAAACCAGGACCCAGACCACCATCGGACAGGCCGGCGCCGGCGCCAAGCTCTCAACCGAGCAGCGCACCAGGATCTCCACCATCATCCGGGACCAGCACGTCCAGGCGGTGGGGAACGTCGACTTCGAAATCCGGCCCGGCATACGCATTGCGCGCGACCGCGTGTCGCTGCGTCCGCTGCCGTCGGACGTCGTGACGATCTATCCGGAGTGGCGTGGATATGAGTTCTTCCTCGTCAACGACCGGATCGTGGTGGTTGATCCGCGCACGCTCGAGATCGTGGACGTCATCGACGTCTAAGTCCTGAAAGCGACGACAGGATCAGGGGCGGGCAGCAATGCCCGCCCCTTTTTGCGCCTGCGCGAGCGTCGGGCAGCACAGGAGTTGCGGCAGCGGCCATCCTTTACATTGGTTAATGAGCGCTTTCCGCAGGTTCCACGCAGCTATTTAACAATCGGATGAGGCATTTGAGGCTGCCCGAAGGCGGCCTAAAGGCTTCCCCTTGGCTCCGTTGTTACCTATAACCCGGCCACCTCTGCCACATTTTCGGGATCTGAATGGCCGACAGCCCTGCCGAGACGATTTACGTGCTCAACGGTCCGAACCTCAATCTATTGGGGACCCGCGAGCCCGAGACCTATGGCAGTGCGACGCTCGCCGATGTCGAGAAGCTGTGCGCCACGACGGCCGCGCAGTTCGGGCTGACGGCCTGCTGCCGGCAGTCCAATCGCGAGGGCGAACTGATCGATTTCATCCATGAGGCCCATGCCGAAAAGGCCGCCGGGATTGTGATCAACGCCGCCGGCTATTCGCACACCTCGATCGCGCTGCATGACGCGCTGGTAGCGGTGAAAATCCCCACCGTCGAGGTGCACATCAGCAATATCCACGCCCGCGAGAATTTCCGTCACCATTCCTTCACCGCGGCTGCGGCTTTCGCCACGCTTTGCGGATTCGGCATCGACGGTTATCGGCTCGCGATCAATGGCCTTGCCGCCAGGATCGGGGTCAAGGCGAAGGCCTGACGTACCCGCCCCACCCATCACAAAGTTCCGGATCAAGAGCATGGCGCGCCAGCCTGACGACAAGACAGCCGCAAAATCGAAGAGCGACGATGCCGCGCTGATCCGCGAACTCGCTCTGCTGCTGGACGAGACCAATTTGACCGAGATCGAGATCGAGCGCGCCGGGCTTCGGGTGCGGGTCGCCCGCAATATCTCGATCGCAGCCTATGTCCCGCCCG
>Ga0209422_1000428_pt1 | contig 10199 bp, 8 predicted proteins | sample BlaSpr_A8_OM2_M3_FD_187983 | JGI IMG/M metagenome (GOLD analysis project Ga0209422, IMG submission 187983) | Forest soil microbial communities from Thunder Bay, Ontario, Canada - Black Spruce, Ontario site 2_A8_OM2_M3 (SPAdes) (version 2) | ecosystem: Environmental > Terrestrial > Soil > Boreal... | reverse complement strand
GCCTTTAAGATCGCCGCACAATACCCAATCCCAGCTCAGCCCGTGCGTTTGGACGAACGCGACCAAATACTCATGTCGCAGCCGGCCAAGCCATTTCATATCCGCGTCGGGAACGCCGCGCTCGGCGGCAACCAGTTTGAGGCGGTTTCGCAATTGTTCGTTGAACGCGCGGCGTTCTTCCAATGCCTTCGGGTTCATTGCCTGTTCCCCTTCTTGGCGCGAACGGGATGGGCATCGATAAAGGCGATGTCTTTGGCTATCACTCGCTCAAGTTGGTTTGGCTCGAGAGCGAGATAATCCAGCTTGCCGGCGGCCAAATAGGTTTTTTTCCAGATGATCGAGGCGGCATCCGGCGCCGGCGTTAGCAGCTGTTGAACAACCGCGCCTCGCCACTTGCGGAGTAACTCCCAATGCTCCTCAGCATATTCGACAAGCGGGATTGAAGCGCTGTCGCCGATGCTGTGCTATACACGCGGTCAGCCTGGGTCATTGGTTTCGTGTCCTTTTTGGCTCGGGTTAGAGCCGGGGCGGAAGCTACAACTTCCCCTCGGCTTGCTTTTATGCTAAACAGAAAGAATGAAGAAAGCAATATCTGCTAAACGAAAAATAGGACGTCCGCCGACTGGCACCACGCCCATGATCGGCTTTCGGGCGGAAGCGGCTCTGCGGAGCGCTATCGAAAAGTGGGCGAAACAGCAGCCCGATAAGCCGAAGCTTTCGGATGCCATCCGCCGCCTGGTCGAGCTCGGGCTGAAGGCGAAGGGGAAATGACCGGACCGAGACCCGCTGGAAGGCGCTGGACAGCGGTGGAGGAAATCCAACTCCAGGAAATGCTGGCTGCCGGAATGACAGGCCAGGAAATCGCTCGTAAGCTGAAGCGGACGACCCAAGCTATCTATTCTCAATCGCAGCGCCACTACCGAAAACGCAAGCCAAGCTCGAGCCTGCCCTGAGTGACGACCGCCAAGGCGCTCCGGGCGGCTTTCGCGCGTTCTGCTATTGCCCTCGACCGCAGGTCGCGGTTGGATGTCCAAGGTTTGGGGACCAGCAATGCCGTACACCCCGGAAGCACAGGCTAAAATCGCCGCTTTATACGGATGGTTCCGGCAACGGCTCGTGCTGTTGATCGTCACCGCCATGCTGGTTTTGCAGTTCATGACGTGGCGTTCGATTGAGCGAGTTGCGACGTCCATGCCGAGCTCGCCACCAGACTGTGACTACCGAAGGCCCTGCCACGTGCAGGGGATTGTCTCGCTGGACAATGACACGATCCGGCGCATTTCAAGGTGAAGAAATGAGGGTGACGAAACTGAAGGCGAAGGGGCTGAGGGATCGACTAATGCGCAAAGCTCGCGTCTTTGACGCTGCCAAGTATCGGGACAATCCAACGGCGATCGCAGAATATTTGAATGACGCCCTCTCGTCTGGCGACTCCGTGCTCATCGCAAAAGCGATTGGCAACATGGTGCACGCCCAGGGAATGAGTAGGTTTTCGCGAAAGTCCGGAATAAATCGCGAATACCTTTACCGGGTCAGTGGGAACCCCAAGCTCGCGACAGTCGTAAAGGCGCTTCTGGCATTCGACGTACAGTTGAGCGTGAAGCCCATCCGCCGGCCTGTAGTGCTAGGCTGAAGGCGAAAGGCAAGGTCTGATGAAACAGTCTGACCCCGGCCCAGATAAGGGCGTGAAGGCGGGCAAATGACGGGCCCACGTCCAGCGGGCCGCCCTTGGACGCTTACCGACGACGATATGCTGCGGAAGCTACAGCGTTCAGGAATGAAGCCACGGCTGATTGCTCATAAGATGAAACGCTCCATCGGAGCTATTCAATCGCGAATTTACCTTTTTAAAAAGCCCCGGAAGCGGTCAGCGCCTGACGGCTGATTTGCCGAGCCCTCACGGACGGCTTTCGCGCGTGCGGTATTGCTTTCGCCCGCCGGTTGCGGAACACTCCCCGGGGCGTGGGACCAAAAGGCGATGACCATTCTAGATTGGGTATTCAAGGTTGGCTCTCTTGCTGGCCTGATGACGTTTTGCCTCGCTATCGTGGATCGCCTCTTTTCTTCTCGTCCGCTCGTTTGGATCAGCCCGGGCGATTATGGCCGACAGGTCCACTGCAAAAACATTTCGAGGTCGGATATCACCGTCAGCAGAATTAGATGCTATCCGTCCAGCGTAAACGTCGCATCCGGTACAGCGCTCAATGCCATCGGCGACGCAAGCATCGGCAGAGGCTTCATCGCCATCTTGAAGACCGATCAAGAGCGCGAGTTTCCGCTTATGTTTAGACGCGGTGAATTGATGGATGATGACTGCAAAGAGGTTGCGCCATTTGCGATGATCCTTTCGTGGCGACGAAACAGCTCTTACTGGTTGCCACAGATTCCCAAGCTCATCTTCTCGTCGGCAAAAGCGATGCGGGCGCTCAAATCAGCAAAATGAAAAATGATGCTATTCACTGTCTTTCTTTTTATCGCAATTGCCTACGCCTCTTGGCGCTCAGGTCCGCACCTCGCATACATAATGGCATGGTTTTTAGGTGCCGGTAATCTGGCTTACATGATCGGGAACGGCCTAAGCGCCGATGTTTTGTGTATATGGGCGATGATTGCAGCACTGGCTCTTGTTGGACTTCTGCGGGATCGCCAACCAAATTGAACGGCGCAGAGATAAGATATGACACCCCGCATCCTCACAATCTTGATCGGCCGCAACTTGCCCAAAATCCTGCAGCCGAAAGAACCTGCGCCGTCGATCATCAACGAAAAGACGGTAGCGGATTTCACGCGGGTAGTTGAGCAACCGGGGATATTGGAAGGCAAACCGAGCCTTTGCTGCCGGAGGATTGAGCGTCGCCGTGTCGAGGCCTTTTGCAGGCCAACGCATGAAGCTTCGGCCTGCCGACCGTTAGTTCAGGCGTTACCGCGGCTTCTGCGCCGGCGCCGCCTGCGCCCTTGCGTTCTGCTCGGCCTGCCAGGCCTGGAATTGCTTGAACAACGTGTCCTTGTCGGTATTGGGCGGCAGCTTTCCGGTCGTGCCATTCTGCTTGAGGAATTCGTCGAACCTGACGCGCGCGACCGGCTCGATTCCATGGCTGTCGAGCCATTGCTTGGCCGCCGGGAAGCGCTGCCAGTCCTGCAGCGGGGCCGACAGCGAGACCTCCTTCCACTTCGGATGGAAGGGCGGATTCTGGAAGGTGGGAAACTTGGTGAAGAAGTTGTCCACGAACAGCGCGACCTTGCGATAGCGGTCGGTATTGGGCGACCAGTTATAGGCCGCCAGCACCGCCGGCACCGCGATGGTGTCGACCTGCTCCTGGTCCGAGATCAGATTGGGATAATCCTTCGCCGACAGCGTCGCGGGCAGATAGTCGCCCTGCAGCGGCTTGGCGTAATCGACATTTACCAGATGAAAGCGGTCGTCCTTGAAACCGCTCACCGACTTGTACGGCTTGCCGCCGACGACGATCACGCCGTCGATTTCGCCGGCCTTCAACTTCTCCATTGCGATGCGTTGCTCGATATAGACGACCTTGGGCTTCATGCCGAGCCGCTCGAACACCGTCAGCGCGGTGACGAAGGTGCCGCCATTGGGAAGGTCGACGCTGATGGTCTTGCCGTCGAGCTCCTTCAAATTGCGGACCGATTTCGACGCGATGACGTGCATCTCCTCATTGTAGAGCTTCGTCACATAGGTGAACTGCTTCTTGATGTCTTTGGCAAAGCCCTTCTTCTCCAGATAATCGAGTGTGTCGGAGCGTACGATGCCGAGGTCGACGCCCTGCAGGAACAGGATATCGGCGACGCTCTGCACCGAGCCGCGGCCGACGATCGGCAGCACGCGCAGCTTGTTGCCGTCATCAAGCACCGAAGCGAGGTCGGCGCCGAACTGGACATAGGTGCCGCCGATGGTGCCGGATATCAGCGTCACCGTGTTGGCGTTGAGCGCCTTCTTGGTGTCCACCGATCCGAACTGGAAGATCGCCTTGAGGCTGTCGCTGACCTTGGCCGGGTCGAATTCCGTCTCCTCGGCCACCGCCGCGAAGCCAAACGCCATCATCATGGCGAATATCGCCATCGCAAGTAATCGTCGCATTGCTGTCCCCGCTTGCTTGAAAAAGCTAATTCTGCATTTGAGCCAGGCGCTGCCTCGCATCCGCTGAGCCGAGCCGGGCCGCCTTCTGGTACCAGTCGCGCGCCCTGGCCGGATCGGGCGTGATGCTGCGCATGTCCTGCGCTCCGAGCACCGCCGGGTCGTAGGTCTGTGCCAGCAGCAGCGCCGCGCTGGCCTCCTGCGCGTCCGCCGCACGCTCCAGCAGCAGTCGGGCTGGCGCGATGTCGCCGACCGCGATCAGGCCCTTGGCGCGTTTCAGCAGATTGGCGAGTTCGTCGGCATCGAGCCGTCTTGCCGGCGCGGCCGCGGCTTGCGGCCGAACGGTTTCGGTCACGTTCTGGCGAGCCGTCTTCAGCGCAAGCGCGAGATCCTCGCGCGTCGGTGCGGCCTGCGCGGCCGGCGCTGCAGCCGCAATGCCCACGGTTGACGGCACGACCGGTGTCGGCGATCCGCTGCTCGCCGGTTGCACGCCGGCGACGGGTTGCGATGGCGGTGTCGCGTCCGCCTGATCGGCAGGCGAACTGTTCAGCGACGCCTTGGCGTTGGCAAACAGCGCCAGCGGGTTTTCGACCGATGACAGGGCAAATGCGATCGCCGCGGCGACCGCCACGAAAACGCCGGCTTTGAAAATCCGCGGCCCCACCGCTGAATTGAGACTGCCATCTCCGCCGGATCCAAATCTCCGCGCTCTCGGCTCTTCCTCGTCATCAGCGGCGAGAAACAGTGGCATCGGATCTTCGGGAAGCAAGTCGCTGTCCGTCGTCATCGGCAGCGTCGACCCGTAGGCCGTCAAGTCAAGACCGGTTGCGTCCTCGTCAAACTCCCCGAACAGCTGCTCGTCATACGGCGTGAGCCTGATATTCCGCGCCATGGGTTATGCCTCCACGCTACTAACGCAACATCGGGGCATTCCGGCATCGGCTTGTATTGTTGTTGTCGGCCAGGCGCCCCGCTACCGAACCCCTAGCTCGCATTTCGAATCGGACCAAAAAGCGACATTCGCCGGCACGATTTGGGAGATATCTTGATTTCATTGCGGCGCAACGTACGCTGTCCACCGGTAATTCCTGCGGCAGGGGGTTCCAATGCGAGTTGACCGGAGTATCGCCCACAATTGATATTAATTTTCGGATTGGCATTGTCGGTCCCGGCGATGGCCCAAACGCCTCCTGCCAGGTGCAATAGCAACTGACGGGCGCTATTCGACAACCCGGTCCGCGCGGGCCAGCAGCGCCGGGGGCAGTTCGATGCCCATGGCGTGCGCGGTGAGCAAGTTGACGGTGAGCTGAAATCGGGTGGAGCGGTCGAACGGCAGGTCGGCCGGCTTTTCGCCCTTCAGCACCCGATCGAGCTGCTCGATCTGGTGGCGGGCGGCATCCGCGAAATCGGGGCCGAACGCGATCAGGCCGCCGCTATCGGCCCACTCCGGCTGCGAAAAAATCGCCGGTTTGTTGCCCGGATTGATCAGTTTGATGACGTCGGCCTTGCGACTATCCAGGATCGCGTCCGGCGGAAACATCAACGCGTCGAAGCCGGCGAGCACTTCCGGCCGAAGCGCGTTGGCAAGATCGGCGGGATCGTCGATCCGGATGATTTCGACCGTGAAGCCGAGCTTGGGGCCGGTTTCCTGGATCGGTCCAAGAATTCGCACACTCTGCGCAACTTTCGTCACCGCCACCGCCAGCCGAACCGCGCGTGGCGCAACCTCACGCAACAGCTCTACGCGCTTGACGCTGGTTTCCTCGGCCAGAACCGCAACCCCGGTGACGTTGCCACCGGGATGCGCGAGGCTCTGCGCCAATCCGAAAGCGACGGGATCGCCGGCGACAAAGGCAACAATCGGGATGGTCTTGGTCGCCCGATAGGCCGCTGCCGAAGCGGGACCGGTCACGGTAACGAATACGTCGACGTCGCCCTCGCGAACCAGTTCCTCGGCAAGCGCCGGGAGCTTGTCGACATCCCCGCCGGCGTCGCGAAACTCCAGGCGGATCGTGTGCCCTTCGAGATAGCCGAGTTCGCGCAGTTGGGCGCGAATGGCGATGGTCCGCGCCGGCAAGTCAATGGGCGAGAAGAATACCACGCGCGGTATCTTCGCCGCATGCTCGGCGGTTGCTGCCAGCGGCCATGTGACCGCCGCGCCGCCGACCAGCATGATGAATTCGCGTCGCCTCATTCGATCGCCGGCCGGCGGCCCCTTCCTCACGGATGCAGGATCACCTTGCCCATCGCCTTGCGGCCCGCCAGCACCTTCAAGGCATCCGCGGTTTGCGCCAGCGGGAAGGTGCGGTCGACATGGGAGGAGATCTTGCCCTCCGCGGTCCACTTGACGAGCTTTTCCAGGTTGGCGCGGTTCTTCTCCGGATTAATCCGCGCCCAGGCGCCCCAGAACACGCCGCGGATGTCGCAGCCTTTCAGCAGCGCCAGATTGAGCGGCATTTTCGGAATGTCGCCGGCCGCAAATCCGATCACCAGGAAACGGCCTTCCCACGCGATCGAACGCAAGGCCGCCTCGGCGTAAGAGCCGCCGACCGGATCGAAAATGATATCGGCGCCCTTGCCGCCAGTGAGTTTCCGCAGGCCGTCCTTGAGGTCCTCCCTGGCGTAGTTCAGCCCGAGCTCGGCGCCGTGCGCCTTGGCGAATTCGAGCTTTTCGTCCGAGGAGGCGCAGGCGATCACCTTCAGGCCCATCAGTTTGCCGAGTTCGCAGGCCGCCAGTCCCGTGCCGCCGGCAGCGCCGAGCACCGCCATGGTATCGCCGGGTTTGAGGCTTGCGCGATCCTCCAGCGCATGCAGCGCGGTGCCGTAGATGATGATGATCCCGGCGGCGCGATCGAAATCCAGATTGTCGGGAATTTTCACGATCGAGTCGGCCGGCAGCGCGATCTTCTCGCGCGCGCCATTGTGGCCGCAGGACGCCACCACGCGGTCGCCAACCTTGAGGTCGGTGACGCCAGAGCCGATGCTTTCGATGACGCCGGCGACTTCGGCCGCCGGCGAAAACGGGAATGGCGGCTTGATCTGGTACTTGCCCTGGATCATCAACAGGTCGAAGAAATTCAGCGCCGCGGACTTGATCGCGATCACGGCCTCGTTCGGCCCCGGCACGGGATCGGGCACCTCGCTGAGCGCGAGATCGTCGGGACCGCAATATTGCGAGCAGAGAATGGCTTTCATGGACACACCTGATTTTCGGACGCACAGTCGGGGCTGGATGCTTCATGCCGTATTTGCAGCCGGGGGACAATAGAAGGCCGTCATTCCGGGGCGCGCGTAAGCGCGAACCTCAGATGTGCAGTTGCACATCGGGGAATCTCGCGCGGCAAATTGGATCAATAATCTCGGGATTCCGGATCCAGCGCTACGCGCCGGTCCGGAATGACGGAGCAAAGGAAATCGAACCATGTTTGAAAAAGGCCTGCTCAAGGGAAAGCGGATATTGGTCACCGGCGGCGGCTCGGGGCTTGGGGCGGCGATGGGGCGCCGCTTCATCGAGCTTGGCGCCGAACTCATCATCTGCGGCCGAAGGCTGGAATTGCTGGAGGCGACTGCGGCGGAGATGCGCCGCGATCCCGGCGGCAAGGTCGCCGCGATCAAATGCGATATTCGCGATGGCGGCGCCGTCGACGCCATGCTGGATCAGATATGGCGCGATGCCCCGCTCGACGTGCTGGTCAACAATGCGGCCGCGACCTTCATCGCGCAGACCGAGCATCTGTCGTTTCGCGCCGCCGACGCCATTCTCGCGCCCACCTTGCACGGCGCGATGTATTGCACGCTCGGCGCCGGCAGGCGCTGGATCGAAAGCAAACACGAGGGCGTGGTGCTGAGCATCCTGTCGACCTCGACCATCACCGGCCGCGCCTTCACGGTGCCGTCGGCGATGGCGAAATCCGCAGTTCTGGCAATGACCAAAAGTCTCGCCGTGGAGTGGGGACCCAAAGGCATCCGCACCGTGGCGATCGCGCCCGGCGCGTTTCCGACCCCGGGCGCATCGGGCCAGCTGCGGCCCGAGGGCCGCGACGATGATTGGGCGTCGCGCAATCCGCTCGGCCGCGTCGGCCAGCATCGCGAACTCGCCGATCTCGCAAGCTTTCTGGTTTCCGATTCCTGCGGCTACATCAATGGCGAGATGGTGGTGCAGGATGGCGGCGCGCATTTGCGCAGTTCCGGCGCCGAGGATCTGCTGCAATGGAGCGACACGCAGTGGGAGAAGCAGCGGGCGGCGCGGTCGAAATCGTAACGCGCGAACCCGGTTAGCCGTTTCGTAACTGCCTTTCCAAAAAGGCATTTCCCGGCTATCCCTCGCTGTGTGACGAAGCGGTGTCGGAGCCATCTTCCAGTCACAATGATAAGGGAACCAGATTTGGTCATGTCCGTGCGGGGAATGCTGACAATTCTGGGGCTAAGTGTGTTGGTGTGCGGGGGCGCAAGCCTCGCGCAGGCGCAGAGCGCGTCGCCGAAGGCAGCCAAATCCACCGCGGCAAAACCGGAGCCGGCAAAGCCGGATACCAAGCCGGCGGCGGCCGTCGCCGGCGGCGCGGAACCGACGCTGATCGGCCAGTACGGCAACTGGGGCGCATACACCGCAACGCCCAACGGCAAAAAGGTGTGCTTTGCGCTGGCCAAACCATCGTCGTCGAAAACCAATCCGCCGAATCGCCCGCGCGACCCCGCCTATGCCTTCGTCTCGACGCGTCCGGCGGAAAAAGTCACCAACGAAGTGTCGATCATGATCGGCTACACCTTGAAGCCCGGCTCGGAATCGACGCTGGAGGTCGGCGGCGGCAGCTACGCGATGTACACCCAGGGCGATGGCCTCTGGATCAAGAACGCCGCCGAGGAAGAGCGGATGGTCGAGGCGATGCGCAAGGCCGCCGACGTCACCGTCAAGGGCGTCTCCGCCAAGGGTACCGAAACCACCGACACGTTTTCGCTGAAGGGCCTCTCCCAGGCGCTCGACCGGCTGGCGCAGGATTGCAAGCGCTAAGCGGCCATACCCAAAAACAGCGTTGTTTGAAGGCCGCAGAAGGCCTATCTGGTGGCTGTCTCTCCTCATGGTGAGGAGGCGCTCTTGCGCCGTCTCGAACCATGAGGCCACACACTCATCCTTCGCGACGCGGCGAAGACGCCGCGCCTCAGGATGAGGGAGAAACCTTTAGACCGTGATGCAATGACTGGCGCTGCAATCGAAGCCAATTCAAACGCTCCCTTGGAAAAGGTCGCGCTAGAAACCTATGTGCCGCCGGCAAAGCCGTCGCTGGTCGGGCTGTCGCGCGCCGAGATCGCGGAGCGGCTGGGGGAAATCGGCGTGGCGGCGGCGCAGCGCAAGATGCGGGTGCAGCAGCTCTGGCACTGGATCTATGTCCGGGGTGCCCAAAACTTCGACGAGATGACCAGTATCTCCAGGGAAATGCGCGGGGAACTCGAGCAGCATTTCACGGTGGCGCGGCCCGAGGTGGTCGCCGAGCAGGTCTCCAACGACGGCACCCGAAAATGGCTGCTGCGATTGCCGAGCGGCGATGCGGTGGAGAAGGCGCATGAGGTCGAGTGCGTCTACATTCCGGAAACCGACCGCGGCACGCTGTGCGTTTCCTCGCAGGTCGGCTGCACGCTGAACTGTTCGTTCTGCCACACCGGCACCCAGCGGCTGGTGCGCAACCTCACCGCCGGCGAGATCGTCGGCCAGATCATGGTGGCGCGCGACCGTCTCAACGACTGGGCCGACCGCGAAACCCCGACCGGCAGCCGCTTGGTCACCAATGTGGTGATGATGGGCATGGGCGAGCCCCTGTATAATTTCGACGCGGTGCGCGATGCGCTGCTGATCGTCGCCGACAATGAGGGCATCGGCATTTCCCGCCGCCGCATCACGCTGTCGACCTCGGGCGTAGTGCCCAACATCATCAGGACCGGCGACGAGATCGGCGTCATGCTGGCGATCTCGCTGCATGCGGTGCGCGACGAATTGCGCGACGAGCTGGTGCCGCTGAACCGCAAATATCCGATCGCCGAACTGCTGCAGGCCTGCCGCGATTATCCCGGCTCCTCCAACGCGCGGCGCATCACCTTCGAATATGTGATGCTC
>Ga0209422_1000427_pt1 | contig 10206 bp, 8 predicted proteins | sample BlaSpr_A8_OM2_M3_FD_187983 | JGI IMG/M metagenome (GOLD analysis project Ga0209422, IMG submission 187983) | Forest soil microbial communities from Thunder Bay, Ontario, Canada - Black Spruce, Ontario site 2_A8_OM2_M3 (SPAdes) (version 2) | ecosystem: Environmental > Terrestrial > Soil > Boreal... | reverse complement strand
CGTCGAACGCCAATTCCGGGTCGGTATCGAGGATGGCATATTTCTCAAGAGCGGCAACACGGCTCTCTTCGTTCTTGGGTTTGGTCAATTCCATGTTTCCTCCAACTATCGCGAATTGATCCCAGTCAATATCGTGCCGGCAAGCTTAACTGTATTGCCGTTGTATATGCGACCGCAAGCCTTTGCCCACCCAGCGGGAGGGGGCCCAGAAACCAAAGTATATTTTCTAAGTGCGTCAGCCATTCGAATGGCATGTCGACGCCTGACGTGTTTCTAAATTGAAAAATTAGCCTCGAGCTGCCGGACGAAAACGTTGTTTCACGTGAAACAGATTTCATTCGAACGTTAGTGGCATTCGAATGCGCGAACGATTCGAATAGTTACCTGTTTTAATGATAGGCTGATGCACTTTTGCAGAGGGGGAATCCGATGCGTAGATGTTTTCACCTGATGGTAATTGCTGCGTTTGTTTTCATGGGTGTCACTATTTCTGCTGCGTATGCGCAGGAAAAGGCGGCGCCGCCTTCGAAGAAGATTGCCGTGCGCGCCGGGCATTTGATTGATGGCCGCAGCGACAAAGTTACTGACAACGCGCTCATCTTGATCGAAGGCGACACCATCACGTCAGTCTCATCAGGCGGACAGCCGCCCGCCGGCGTCGAAGTGCTCGACCTTTCGCAATACACGGTGCTGCCTGGTTTCATGGACACGCACACCCATGTGATCTTGAACGGCGATATAACTGCAGAAGATTACGATGTGCAGTTATTGAAGCAATCCATTCCTTATCGCGCGATTTTAGGCGCACGCAACGCGCGCATAGCTCTGGAGCACGGATTCACTACACTTCGGGACCTGGAAACAGAAGGCGCGATGTATGCTGACGTGGATGTGAAGACCGCCATCGCCAATGGCGAGGTGCCCGGGCCGCGCATGCAAGTGGCCGCCCGGGCGATGACTCCCACCGGCATGTATCCGTTGTTGGGATATTCGTGGGAGCTGAAAGTGCCCACGGGCGTGCAATATGTCGACGGCGTCGATGGCGCGCGCAAAGCTGTGCGCGAACAGGTGATGTATGGCGCCGACTGGATCAAATATTATTCGGATCGCAAATATCATTTTGAAGCCGACGGCGTGCTGCACAGTATGGTGAATTTCACTGACGAAGAGGCGAAAGCCATTGTGGACGAATCGCACCGTCTGGGCAAACGAGTTGCGGCCCATGCGATTGGTTCTGACGGAATTGCGGCAGCGTTGCGTGCCGGCGTCGATACCATCGAGCATGGTGACGGACTTACCGATGCGTTGATCGATGAAATAGCTAGAAAAGGCGTCTACTGGGTTCCGACGATCACTGTTGGTGCGTATGTTGCGCCTGGACGCGGCGGAAACTGGACCAGGATGGTGGACCTGGAGCGCGTGGCTTTTCAAAAGGCGTTGAAGAAAAACGTGAAAATTGTTTTTGGAACGGATGCCGGCGGCTTCGATTGGAAGGAATTAAATCAAGCCAAGGAGTTTGAATATTACGTGCAGTATGGGATGACTCCCATGCAGGCAATTCGCTCGGCTACTTCAATGGCTAGTGAGCTGTTGGGCTGGAAAGATAAAGTGGGCACGATTGAGGCGGGCAAATGGGCCGATATTGTTGCCGTGAGCGGCGATCCCTTAAAAGATATTTCAGAATTGTCTCGCGTGAAATTCGTGATGAAGGGTGGAGTGGTTTACAAAAGCGAGATGCATTGATCATCAGCCTGGCGTACGGCCTTAGCGCGAACAAGTTTGCCAAATTAGAAAAATGCGGCGCCGCCGTCCACGTTGATTGACTGGCCGGTCATGGCGCTCGAAGCGTTGGAGCACAAGAACAGCGCCGCATGTGCGATTTCGTCAGCGGTTTGCCCGCGACCCTGCAAAATGGATTGCAGGAATCCCGCAAGTTGTTCTTCTGAGCTGACACCAATCTTTTTTGCTAGTGTGGCGCCCAGCTCCTGGGACATGACTGTTTCGGTTACCGGGCCCGGACAGATGGCGTTCACTCGAACGCCTTTGCGCGCTGCCTCCGCCGCGGTTACGCGCGTTAAGCCCAGCATGCCGGCCTTGGCGGCCGCATAAGCCGAACCCCACGAAAAAGCCGACTTGGCCGACAAACTGGAGATGTTGAGAATCACGCCGTGCTCATGCTCGTACATTTCTGGCAACACCAATTGCGTGAGCAGAAAAGCGGCGCGCAGATGTACCGCGATCACTTCATCGAAATCGGCGAGCGGATATTCTTCCACGGGAACAACCGGCCCGTAATGACCGGCGTTGTTCACGAGAATAGTCGCGGGCCCAAATTTCTCTCGCGCGGCGTCAACGATCCGGCGGCAATCGTCTTCTCTCGTTATATCGGCGGTTGCGAACGCAACTTGTCCGCCGCTATCCGCAATCTCCGCCGCTGTAGAAGCAAGTTGATCATGCGAGCGAGCGCACAGAAAAATCGACGCACCTTCTTTTGCGAAAAGCAGCGCGATAGCGCGGCCGATACCGCGTCCTGACCCGGTGATCAATGCAGACTGTCCCTGGAGAATCATAGGGAAGGAGAATAGAAGTACCGGGGAAACCATGCAAGTGCGAGTGGGAACCGAGCGAATGGTCTAGTCCCAATTCTTGATGTCAGGCCAATCGATCTGAAGATTCTTCTTGCGATGGCGGCAAAGCAAAATCGGGTTTCGTTCGTAGGGCATGGCGTAGGGATTGTCAAGGGTAGCTGCCACGCTGACGCTTTCATAATAATCGCGCGCATCTTCCGGTTTTGTTCCAATGCGAATGACGATGTCGCCGGTGTAATTGTGCGGTCCCCATAGAAAGTAGTTCTGGTGGGTACATATCGCTTTTGGCAAGCCATAACGGCTGCCAAAAAAATCCACGGCGCCGGCTTCGCCATAATTACTGGCGAAAATCGCCGTCCTGGATTGTTCTTCTGGCGTGAGCGAATGATAGACATTGGCCACACGCGCGACCATGTCTTCCCAGCCGAACTCGTCGGAGTAATGCTGGGGAAGTATAGCTTCGTCCTGGTTATGTTCCGACTTCGGCACGCCGAACGGCAGGTGCGCCTGATAGCGAATATAAGCGTCGATGGGCAAAACGGGAAGCACCACCGGCAAAAGCAAGGCTATCCCGATGAACAACCAGGCAAACACCGCCATCCTGAATGTCATCTGCATGCGAGGACTTGTGTTAAGGCGTTTTTTCAATAAAAACTTTTCTGTCGCCACCGCACCGGCCGCGAGTGCCAAGGGATAAGCCGGCGCGGAATAATAATTCTTACCGTGCATCACTAAGAAAAATCCTATGGTGAACATGAACGCCCAACCAAAGGCGCGAAATTTCTTTCCTTCAGCTGAAAAGTAAAAGTACAACCCAGCCAGCCAGAACGGCATGGTCGCTGGCGTCATCATCAAAATTTGTCGCCACAAGAACTCGCCCGGCGACAAAACTACATCGCGGCCGGACGCGCGAATGTTACGCATCAACTCCAGAAAGGGCCAATGGTGTTGAATATTCCAAAGCAGGTTTGGGAGAAAGAACAGTAACGCTGTGAACGCGCCGGCCAAAATCCACGGAGTAAAGAGGAATTTGCGCTGCGGCGTTGGCAGCAAGCCTGCAAGCAGAAAAAACGCAAACGCCGCCATCGAATATTTATTTTCAAGGCCCACCCCGGCGATCGCGCCGAACGCCACCCACCACTCAGGATTGTTGGTATGGATCATTCGAGCGACAGCAAAAGCGCACCCAGTCCAGAAAAGAGGCTCAAAGGCATTCATCGCAAACTGGTGGTCGTTGACGTACCAAACCGCGGGCGTAGCAGCCAGCGCCGCTGCCAGTGCGGTTCCAAATTTGTTCGCTCCAAGCTCGCGCGCGACGGCCGCCGTCAAAACGATGCGCGCCGCGCCCGCCAACGCAGGCCAGAAGAGCAAGGCAGGGAGCGAGACTCCTAAAGTATGGCGAGCAACCCACGCAATAAACGCGATCAGCGGCGGCTGGTCCACGTACCCCCAAGCCGGATGTTCGGAGCATGCCAGGTAATAAAGCGCGTCACGGAAATAGCCATAACGCGTCGCCCTTGCCATGTGGGCAAGAAAATAGATAGCCGCGATAATTGTCGGCACCCAAAGGGGAAAGCGCGAATTTTCTGTGCTACTTGTTTGCGGGGCCTCAGTCACGGAAAGAAACAATATCAGAGCAAGCGACACTTACGTGCTGTCTCAAAATCAAAAGCTGGATGGCTCAATCGCCATCCAGCTTTTTCAGAAGTGTTTGAGCCGCTGAAACCGCCCGCGAACGTTATCAGTTGTTAATCTTTGCCGTGTTTTAAATCACGCAACAGGCGATGGACCGCATCGCGAACATGGTCGGTCGAAAATGATTCGTGGTTCATTTCCTTCTGTCCCACAGCCCGAAAGGCCACTTTATTAGAACTCTGTTTCACGAAGTCAAAAACGATAGTGCCTTCGCGATAGTTAGGATCACGGTAGCCATACGGTCCGCCCCAATATCCCCACGTGTACGACGCCCAGCAACCAAACGGGCCACACACAAACCCGGGGTAGCCACCGCGATAACCGCCCTCGCGATAGCCACCTCCCTCGCCCGCAGTGTGGCGCCGAATAGCGAAGTGGTAGTCCACAAGAAATTCGGCCGCCGCGGGATCATCCACTTGCTTGAAACGCTTGGAACGCAGTTCCTGCTCTATGTCTGTGCGAATAGCCAGGCGCAGTGTTTCGTTATCAGATCGGGGATCGCGTGAAATTGTCTCCGAGCGGCCGTCATCAGAAATTACGTCACGAGACATAACGTCGCGAGATGCTTCATCGCCTTTATCTTTGTCTTTTTTCTCCGGAGTGTCCGGTCGCCACGCCCAGGTAGCATGTTTCGGGATGCGCACGCTATGGTCGCGCACCACATCGACATGCTCGTCGCAGCCCGCAAAAAACAGGCCGGAGGCGACCAGAGCCCCCAGCAACAGCGGGGAAGTTCGTGCCTTAATCAAGGTCGGATGCCACATTTCAGAATCCTCCAATGTCTAAACTAATCCATGCGCGTTTAACCCTATAGAGGCGCAATAGTTGCGTGAAGTTGCGGGGGGCCACCTTGTCGTGCCCAATCAAGCATGGGGAAAAAGCGCCAGATCAGGTGGCAAAAACGTTGGAAACGATGCAGGTGGACGGATGGTAAGGTATGATACAGTCTTCGAATTCTAGAGTTAGGATGGCGATGGATACTGTAACCAACGGAAAAGTACTACTGAGGGTCAGACCTAGAGGGTTCTGCGCAGGCGTAGTGCGCGCCGTGGACATCGTGGAGCTGGCGCTGGAGGCCTATGGCGCGCCAGTCTATGTACATCATGAAATTGTCCATAACACATACGTAGTAGAGCAGTTGCGGCGGCGCGGGGCTATTTTTGTCGAATCCATCGATGATGTGCCCCATGGCGCAGTACTGGTTTTCAGTGCCCATGGAGTGCCCCCCACGGTGCGGGAAGAAGCCAAAGCCAGGTCGCTTAAGGTGATCGACGCTACGTGCCCGCTGGTTACCAAAGTTCATCTGGAAGCGCTTAAGTTTGCGCGCGAGAAGCGCACCATCATTTTGATTGGCCACCGCGACCACCAGGAAATCGTAGGCACCTCGGGCGAAGCTCCCGATCGCACCATTGTGGTGGATTCGGTTGCCGCCGTCGATCAGTTGCAAGTCGATGACCCGGATAAGCTGTCCTTTCTAACCCAGACAACCTTAAGTCTTTACGACACTCAGGAAATCGTGGCTCGCCTGCGGCAGAAGTTCCCGGCGATTAAGGGACCGGCCAGCGACGACATCTGCTATGCGACGCAAAATCGACAGGAAGCTGTCGAGCAGGTCGCTAAAGACGTGGACCTGATCCTGGTGGTCGGTTCACCAAACAGTTCCAATTCGAACCGCCTGGTGGAAGTTGCGCAGCGTAGCGGAGTCAGGGCCCAACTGATCGATTCAGCCGCCGATATTGATGTGAGTTGGTTGGAGGGTGTGGCGCGCGTAGGATTAACCGCAGGAGCGTCCGCCCCGGAAGTGTTGGTGGAGCAGGTGAGCCAGCGGCTGGCGGAGTTTGGATTTACGGATCAGCGCGACTTGGATTTGATACGCGAAGATGTGCGCTTCACGTTGCCGCCGGAGTTGGCGACCATTGCTGCAGCGCCGCGACGGTAATTTCGAGGTTAGAAGTTGGATATTTGAAGTTGGAATCAAGACTGAAGCTTTAGGGCACGCTTTCGCACCCGCTTCACAGCAAGCAATTCGCTGAACCGTGACCGTAAGGAGCAAAATTGGCGGCGAAAATTACGCGGCAGCCGAAGAAAATCGCCTTGATTGGCGCGCCGTCGAGCGCTGCGGCTTTTTTGCCCGGAACCGAAAAAGCGCCCGCGGCTTTGCGTGCAGCCGGTCTGGTACAGCGCCTGCAATCCGCTGGATATGAAGTCATCGATCATGGTGACTGCGCCGTTCGCCATTTTGCTGAAGACGACGAAAACCGCCGCGCGCGAAACCTCAAGGAAATTGTCGCCGGATTGAACGATCTGAAATTGCGCGCTGAAGTCGCTGTGAAGAGCGGCGCGCTGGTTCTGGTTCTGGGCGGAGATTGCGCGCAAGTGATTGGCCTTTTGACCGGCGCGCGCCGCTATTACAAACGACTCAGCTTGCTGTGGTTTGATCGCGATGCGGATTTGAATACTCCCGCCACAACTCCTTCCGGACGCATAGATGGCATGGTCGTGGCGCACATTATCGGCAAGGGCGCCCCCGAGCTGGTGCGCTTCTGGGGCGAGCCACCGCTGGTCCGCGAGCCGGACGTGACTCTCTTTGGCTTAGAACGCGTGGATGCGCCCGAACAGGAATTTCTCGATAAATCCCCAATGCGAAGAGTTTCGGCCGAGACCGTACAGGCCAAAGGCGCGGGCGAAGCGGCCAAGTCCACGTTAATGCAAATGCACGCGGATGCTCGACAGGTAATCTTGCATGTCGATACCGACGTCATCGCCCAGGAAGAATTTCCGGCAGTAAATGTTCCGGGCAGCGGGGGATTGGCTTTCGCGGATGTTCGCAGCGCACTCATTGAGTTTGTAAAAAATCCGAATTTGTTAGGCCTGGACGTGGCGCAGTACAACCCGGATAAAGATAGTGACGGTGCGGGCGCGAAAAAACTGGTGGACTTGCTAGTGGAAGCACTAACCGCAAGATTGCAGGCGGTCGGAGAAAGTGAAGCGTCGACAGCGGGAACTGATCCCTCATCCCATGGTGCAAGCCCGGCGGGTCCGGCGAGGGAGGATGCAGCCTCGCCAGTTCCACAGGTCTCAGGTGAGTCCACGCAGGAAAATAGTTCGAGTAACGCACCTAACTCCGAAGAAGAATCCTCGAGCGGTATCTCTGCGCACGAAACCAGCGCATAGTTCGACTCGCTTGCCGAGCTAGCTTTACGTCGTCGATCCTTTCCGAAAATTTCGCTAAGCGTTCCTATTGCGCGGCAGCGCTGCGTTTACGGATGTGGCGCGCCAGCCCCAGGAAAGACAGCGGGAGCCCAGCCGTAAAAGCATGCTGCTCGGCATCAGCCGGGGAAAGGTATTCCAGCATTTCTGCTTGAGTCTTTTCCAAGAACGATTGCAACGCGACTTCCAGCTCCGAAGTTGATCGCAAAGCTTTCTCCGTGATATCCGCCCAAAAATGCAGGCGCTCGCGGAAGTCGGCGATATGCTTCGCGGGGTTTTCCGCATAACCAAAATGTGTGACGAAAAGTCTCGACGGCCGGCGATCGAGAATCGCGGCGAAGGACTGTTCCCACACCGCAAGATCAATGTCCGGCGGCGGAGTTGCGGGCATGATGTACGGGCCGTTGGCGATGCGAATCCCCGCAGTGTCCCCCGCGAATGCGACACCGTCTTGCTCATCAAAATACGTGACATGGTGCGACGCGTGGCCCGGAGTATAAACAACATCAAATTTTCGCGTGCCCACGAAAAGAGTTTCTCCGCCTTCGAGAATTTGAATATTTTGTTCGGGTACCGGATGTGTTTCGCCGAATAAACGTTGAAGGTCATCGCCCCACAATCGCCCGGCGCTGGCGAGTAGTTTCGATGGATCGACTAAATGGGCAGCCCCTTTGCTATGCACGAAGATGCGCAAATTGGGATTTTCGCGAAGAAGAGTCCCAGTTGCGCCTGCATGATCGAGATGAATATGCGTCAGCAGGATGGCGCCGAGATCGGAGATCGAGAGTCCGCGAGACAGCAGTTGCGCGCGCAACACTTCCAAAGTGGATGCCGGGCCGGGATCTAGAACGGCGTTGTGGCCGCCCGATTCAAGAAGTACAGCGCCGATCGAGTGCGGCCGGCCCATCCAGTTGAGATCGAGTACCGTTGTCGAACCCATGTTATGGAATGGTACGGGAGCATCACCGTTCAGACAAATTGCTCGTTGGGCGATTAACGCCGGGCTCGCTGCTGCAATGATAATTTTGTCCCAGCCTAAGCACCCATGAAGTGAATACCTGATGGGCAGGACCCTATAGCTCTTCTACCTTCGAAGCCACCAAGTTTGTCCAGCGGCATCGCGGCGCCGCCGCCGATCTTAGCTAGACAGGAAAATATTCCAGATAGAAAAATATTGAATGACGAAAGAGGACAAGAAATGATGGCGGACGATATCAAGCGACGCGAATTTATCGGCGGGCTGGCAGCCATGTCGGTGGCGGCCAAAGTTCCCGGGGCTCGTGGTCAAAGCCAAAGTAGTAAAGGCGAGATGCCTTACCGCACACTGGGAAAAACCGGCGTCAAAGTTTCGGCCATCGGACTGGGCGGATTTCATCTCGGGCAATCGCACCTGGAGGAGCCGGACGCCATCAAGCTTTTTCATTCCGCAATCGACCGGGGGATAAATTTTTCGGACAATTCGTGGGATTACAACCAGGGCATCAGCGAGAAGCGCGTAGGGAAGGCCCTGAAAAATGGTTACCGCGATAAAGTTTTCGTGATGACCAAGTTTGATGGCCGCACCAAGGGCTCAGCGCTGAAACAACTGGACGAATCGTTGCAGCGCCTGGAAGTGGATCACGTCGATTTATGGCAATTTCACGAAAATATCCGTCTCGAAGATCCCGACAGGTTTTTCGCCGAAGGTGGCGCGGTCGAAGCCATGCAGGAAGCGAAGAAAGCCGGAAAGATTCGCTTCATGGGTTTCACCGGCCACAAAGATCCCAGTGTGCATTTGCGCATGCTGGAAATGGCCGACAAATACAATTTTACTTTCGACACCGCGCAGATGCCGCTGAACGTGATGGACGCGCACTTCCGCAGCTTCGGCAAGGAAGTGGTGCCGGTTTTGGTAAAGAAACAGATGGGCATCCTGGGCATGAAGTCTATGGGCGACAAAAACATCTTGAAAGCCAAAGTGGTGACGCCTCTCGAGTGCCTGCAATACGCGTTGAGTTTGCCAACCTCGGTGGTAATTACTGGCATCGATAGCATGCCCATTCTGGACCAGGCATTTGAGGCCGCAAAAACCTATTCATCACTAAGCAAAGCCGATATAGAAGGAATTTTGAAGAAGACCGTCACCGTCGCGGCGGATGGCAAGTATGAGCCCTTCAAGACCACGCCCATATTTGATTCCACCGCGGCGCATCCGGAATGGCTGGGATACGCGGCGCAGGCCTGAAACAAAACCGGTGCGACAAACCGATCCCGCTCATGGTCTCCGCGGAACAGCTGGAACTTACATCGTTGCGACCGGGAATAACCAAGCGCTGCGACTACAGTATAAATTTGCTAGTCATACAGAAGTTGGGGGATACGCCATTCGAAGTTGGGTAGCAATACTCTTGCGCCAGCCGGGGGTACTGGTCTACGATTAAGCCCAATTGTTTGACGCGCGTCGGACGGCTCCCTCGGGAAATTTAGATAAAAGGCAAGTCGCGATTGCGATCAACAATAGTTTTCTCAACGGGTGTGGATTCCAGGACGGGCGGCGCCGTCACCGCCTTAAATAATTCAACTTATTTTGTACCCGGCATTTTAAAGCACCGCATCATAAGCGCAGTGGCGAATTCAGGGGAGGAATATGATGTCCAAGTGGTGTCTAACCGTAGTGGTAAGCGCACTTCTCGCGCTTCCGAGTTTTGCGCGGCACAATAACAGCGGCGCGGCA
>Ga0209422_1000426_pt1 | contig 10217 bp, 10 predicted proteins | sample BlaSpr_A8_OM2_M3_FD_187983 | JGI IMG/M metagenome (GOLD analysis project Ga0209422, IMG submission 187983) | Forest soil microbial communities from Thunder Bay, Ontario, Canada - Black Spruce, Ontario site 2_A8_OM2_M3 (SPAdes) (version 2) | ecosystem: Environmental > Terrestrial > Soil > Boreal... | reverse complement strand
TTCATTTCAGCCTTATTAAGGGCTGTGGGGCGGGGGTAAGAAAAGGAAGAACCCGCCCCATCTAAAATCTTCGTTGCCGTCGCGCCGAAGGTCCGTTCAATCAAAGAACCCCATAGTCGGTTTTCTTGAAATACACGTATTCGAAATTCTTTTCGTGGCGTAGCTTCTGAAATCCATTTGGGGTGGGCAGGGGCTCTGCTTTTCCGAAAATTATCTGCGGGGTTTCTGGCGGAATCAGTATTAAGAGAATGTGGTGCTGATTTATTCGGGATAACCCGACAGCCCCACAGGTCGGTTGTTTGTTCGGTTGGGCCGTGTGCTGACTGGCAACAGGAACTCGCGGCCCGATTTCTAGGAGGTTAAGGTCATGAAAGAAACATATTTTGAACGTCCCCAGCAGCCGATCTGCGCGTGGAATGAGATTCAGTGGGAGGAACCGAAACAATTGGAGGACGAGATGGGAGCCATTCGCTTCTGCTGGCCGCTGGCCTCCGAAGCTCAGAAGTGGGAGCAGGAAAAGTGCCGTGAATGTAATCAACCCGCTTGGTGGATCGGGATCGGAAGTCCGTTCGGTGACGGCGAGCAGTATTTCATGGGGTGCGATTCGTGGTGCTACTGGTGTCTCCCACGCGAACATTTTACGGACGAAGAATTGCGGCTTGTGCGCCATGCTGAGTGGGCCCGGGAGCAAACCGTGGGCGAAATCATCGAACTCATCCGCGAAGTTCGCCGATGGACAGACGACAAAACTGTCGAATCGGCTCTTTCCGACCTTGCCGATCAAATCAGGGGAGCCACGGAGAGTCGGGAAACAAAATTACAGCAACGGGCTGTTTGGGATCGGCTTTGCGACCCCGCTGTGAATGGATAGGACCAAACGTTAGTCGCGGCGATGCTGACGATGTGAATAGATATTCGAGTCACAAGTTAGTGCTCGGGTGCCAACCGTCCGACGGGTGAACCACACGTATATAGAGAAATACGAATGACTAGGAGAAAAATTGGAAAGCGACGCCAGAAAGCAAGAAAAGGTCTACACGCCTGAAGAAGTTGCCGCATACCTGTCCGATATGACTCTAGACGAGTGGCGGAAGGCGACTGCGACTGAAAACCGCGAAGTATGTGCTGATAGCGAGGGCCTCGGCTTTTGGGGTAGCCGAGGGTTCCCGATCGGCTACGTAGACGAAGTGAACGGCCCCAACTCTGTCGAAATGCCTGAATTCGTGCCCACCCGGTACGAACTGATCCAACTCGCAAAATATTGGGCGACGATCGCACTCGATCTCCGTTTCGACTACTTCCCCTACACGCAGACAGGAAGCTCAGAATGGCGGCGCGATGCATTCGCCTCGCGTCGTGTTGGACGTATCGGCGAGATTCTTGGGCAGGACCAAATCAATAAGGTGATCGACCAAGCCTACGAGGAATATGGCAAGAAGCAGGACCCGAGGGCGTGGTCGATATTCCTGAATGGCACTCCAGAGGAGCAACAGGCTTTTCAGGACGAGATTCAGCAAAAGATCAGTGAACAAATCGAACGTGATGATCGCTCGCCGCTGACCACGGAAGAGCTTTCTAAGTTCGACGTTGAGTTGCTCACGGAAGCAGCTTAAGGCTGCCCAGATGATCGTAGCGTACAGCCGACTGCAGTTGTTGCCGAAATCAGAGAGGGTTCAGTGACGCGCCGGATCTTCGCAAGAGAGTTCCAGTTTTCCCCTGTTTTAGTCGCTTACCCTCGTAATCTTTTGCTTCGGCCCACACTTCAGTAATTTCGGGATATGCCAACAATTGCGTATCCGGGCGGCAAGGCTCGCCTCGCGAAGCAGATCATTTCCTTCCTGCCGAAACAGGGTCGCTGTTATGTCGAACCTTTCGTGGGGAGGGGCAACATATTTTGGGCTGCTGCCTGTGCTGGGCTCAAATACGACCGTTGGCGGTTGAACGATAGCGCCACCATTCCATTCTTTAGGGCAATAAAACAGATCGGGCACGTGATTGAGGTGCCGCACTGCGCTAGGCATGAGTACGAGCGACAGCGGGATGCGTACAATTCGGGCGATTCCACTGCGATCCTGCTCGAACCCTTTCTCACTTTCACCGGAGGAGGTTATCTCCACTCTGGGTTCCGTGGCGACAAGAAAGGTGGCGTCTCATCAGTTGGCTATCAAGAGACGCTGCGGGAATGCCACAGGATTATGAGCAGAACCAGACCCCGGCTTTCGAACTTGGATTGGCGGGAAATGAGGCTGGATGAGCTAGGTCCGAACGACATGGTGGTGGTCGATCCACCCTACCCCGACACCAATCCCCTTTCTTACACGGATGCCACGGTTAACTATCACGAGCTTGTGGACTTGCTCTTGCGTGCGAAGTTCCGGTGGGTTCTTTGCGGATACCTTCATCCTGCCTTGCAGAGGCTCGGGAACCCGTGTTGGGCGAAGGACGTGCGATTCCTATATCTGAGAGGGGAAGAAGCGCGAAGAACAGAATGCCTATGGACGAACCGCCCCGATGACGTAGCTGTGAAGAGATATTCGCTGCCCTTGGCGCTTCGCGGTCGGCTCCGGACTCAAAATCATGCTTCCAAGCTCTCTTTTCCCGATCTCGACCAGAAGATTGACGACGGGCTGGAGACTGTCGCGAAGGATTGGAGCAACCTCGTCCCGTTTTTATTGGAAATGAATCGGCGGCTTTCCGCTCCCGGCAGGCGCACCGACTTGCGAAAGGGTGCTCCCGCTGGTCTAACATGGGTAGCATGGGTCGAATCCAAGCGCAGCAAACTGGGTCGTAGCCTGCGCTCGGTGCAGCGGTTGCTACGGGGTAAGACGGAAGCTTCAAAAAACTGGAAAGCAAGACCTCACGACATTTTGTCGTCAGGTTCGGAGAAGATTCTCCCCAGTGCCATGGGTATTGCATTTGAAATGGCACGGCTGATCCTCGAAATGCGCAGCCGCAGTCGAAACACAACCTCGAACAAACGCAGGCTGGAGCGGCTTGCCTCGCAATTTCTTTCTGTCGCTGAACGACGATCTCAGCAACGGAGCGATTCAACTTCTGCCGAGCGCATCGGGATCGCCAATCGGACATCGAGTGGCGTGACCCTGACGATGTGAGAAGACCCAGACTGATAACATGGTTGTCGGGCTGAGGAGTCATTTTCTGGAAGGGCAGGATCAGCCGTTCACGACTGCTGATCCCCGCTCGAAACCAGCTTCAATCTTCTGTCGTCCAGCCTGCAACCCCGCCGCGATAGCGGACTCCCGAGTGGGGAAGGTTTCGGGCAGGTAGACCTCCGTTTCCATGACTCCATCCGCATCGTGTTCCTGAATGGACAACTCCGCAGAGAATCCCCCATCCTGTAGTGCGTAAGATCGTGCCACGATAACGTAGCCCTTGTACCCCTGCCTGCTCTTCATGACTGCATCCTCTTCGGCCTTCAATTATTGCACTGCGGGCTGGGGCGGTTCCTGTCAGGGAAATCAAGAGGTCAGTTCACAGTCGCCCACTGCAGCACCGCTTGTACTTCTTCCCGAAGCCGCAAGGAATACACAAATAGAGGATTCAATAATACTGACCTTGCCCCTCAAAAGCACCGGTGCGTCACCGCCCACGTCTCAGCAGTAAACATCCTCCGATGAAGGAAAATATTCCCACCACAACCCCAATTGCCATACCCGCCAAAAACGGCGGGGAGTGAGCAGCTTCGCCTGCGTTCAGAAAGTAGTGGTGCAGCAGATGTCCGAAGGCCAACGTCGTGAATAGCACCGCCAGCCCGCTCAAGATGTTCACAATTCGCATGTTGCCTCCGCCTCTCTACGAGTTGGGTCTTTTCCCGCTAGCGCCCGGAACCAGCCTATCGCACTTTGGGGGTCAAAGAGATTCTGAGCAGAGCCACACGGCGCTCAGTTCACAGTCGCGCCGCCGCAGCACCGCTTGTACTTCGTCCCGGACCCGCACGGGCGAGGGTCGTTCCGCCCGACCTTGGGAGCATTGCGCCGTGGTCCATATCCACATTCTTCGGATCATCGGTCTCGACGAGAAACTGAACATTCACAATGCCAGCTGTGGGTCGGGTCGACTACGGCTACCAAGGATCGCAGTTTACCTACCTGCCGCGCTTGTCGAGACGAACCTCGATTGTTTCCCATGGAATGGTCTTTCTTATAGCGGCACTTAGAGAATGCTCTTCTGTTCAACAATGGGTTCACCCTCCGCAATACATTCGATGAGGATGAAAACCAAAAGCAAATCTTACGATGACTTCCACTTCCACAAACCGAGATGGAAACCACCGGGCGGTATGGAGAGGGGCGGGTGGAACACCTTGAGCCGCTTAGAATCAAGCACAAACCCATAACCACCGTCCGACTCTTCGCGGCAGTCGAGCAGCGAGGTAATGCAGAGAACCTTGCCGCACTCGCGTTTCAGATCGTCCACGCTTAAACCGTGTTTGCGAAGACGCTTCTTGACCCACGGAATCTCACAATTTTCACGCCGATCCTTTGGGAACGCCTTGCTTGAAGCAATGGCCAGCGGCCCGCGATACGACGTGGGCCACGAACGGTACTCGATGCACGTCTCACGCAGTGCGATAAGCGTGGCCCAAGGCTGCTGAACCGTGATGACTCGTGTTCCCTTGGTTAACTTCATTCTCCACCTCTCTGAAGCTGCGTATTAGCTCTATTCTCCGCGAGCACAAACTACAGCGTTGTGAGCGGGATCACGGGCTTGCGGTTACGGGGCTGGGTTCGGATGCCTTTCAGGAAGCCCCTTCTGCTGGGATTTGGGCTGCCCCGAGGGGTTCAGGTCGGCTTGGGCGTTTCAGAGGTGCTGGCAGCCTTTGTGACCATCAAGTAACCACGTCGGGGAAGTGTCGCTGGCGACGACGCATATTCTGGGGCGTACCCCTGCTCGTGAGACCGAAGTCGGCGGCTTCTTACGGTAGCAGCGAACAAACGGCGAATCTGCTATCCTTCGCCAGTGGACGAAGGACGAAAACGGGTGATTGGCATCATGGCAGCGATTCTTGCAAGTCTGCACATGCAGACGGCAGACGACCTGTTTGGGACTCCACAGGGGAGCCCGCGAACGGACAAGCTGATTGCAGCATCAATCCAATGGGCTGAGACGATCATGCGAAAAATTGATGAAGTGTTCGGACGCAGCAAGTAGGATTGTCTTCTGGGAAGCCAATGAGCGATCGAGCGATGTCTGCTGCCGAGATAGAAGCCGCTATCCTGTCCGACGTCGTTGTTCGGTTCGTAAATCTTAAAGCCAGTACTACCAGACGAGACCTGATTGTGAAATTCAGGGATTCGGATATCCTCACGAACCTAGCCAACCGGATGGTTCTTCGCCGGATGAATGCGGGCAGCGGCGAAGAGTATCTGCCGACCGCTGCTGCATTCCAGTTCTCTGGGGACGCCCAACTCAAGGAGACCGCGAAACTTGGTTTAACTGTTGTTCTGCACGCCCTGCAGAATATGGGTGTTGGAGAGCCAAAGGAAGCGGGCTACACATTCGATGATCTGAAACGACACGTTTACGACATTTACCCGAGTCGTAAGTTTGACGACGAGACTTTGAAGCTCGGCCTGTACCTCGCGCAAGATTTTGGTGTGCTGGGCGGATTTCGTTTCAACGCCCCGAGCGATACGGAAATTGTCTGGTTCCAAGTGGGTGAAAGCGCCATAACAATGAAGAACCTCGATGACCAGTGGGATATCGTGACTGCGAGGTACGGACGGTCCAACGAACTCCTTTACAGTTCTGGAAACGTAGAGGAAATCGAAAAGGCGTTAAAAACGGGAGGGCAGGCTCGGTGGGAGGAAGTCGCACCGTTGGGAGAGGGCGGGCAGAGTACGGTCTTTCTTGTACGCCGTCCGAGTAGGGTTGAGGAGCGACGAAACAGCATCAAGACCATAAATTCGCCGCCGTGGACGGCAGACGCAACTCCCGAGCAGCGATTGAAAATGATGGGAAGCTTTGCTGAAGCGGTTTTGGGATTTGCCCGTCCTGACAAGCCTCACGAACTTGGAGCACTGAAGATTTTCAAGGTTCCTCCCGAAGGCGAGACGCTGACACCCGAACAGCATCGGGCAATCGAACGGTTGAAAAACGAGATTTCTGTACTCAGCCAAAATCGTCGTGGTCTTCCGCAGCTTTTAGACTCGGATATTGCACAACGCCGGATCGTAACTGAGTACTTTGAGGAAGGCACATCAGAGAAGCAACCTCTACGGTACAAGGGGCAGGTGCTTCGCGCTCTCAAAGCGTTCCGGTCGCTTGCAGAAACGGTAGCCGATATTCACAAAGACGGCTACGTCCACCGGGACATCAAACCGGCTAATGTCTTCATCCGCAAAGACGACGAACTCGTACTTGGAGACTTCGGAATCGTCTTCATTCCGGGACAACCCGAGCGAGTGACGTTCACCGACGAGCGTGTTGGACCCCGCGACTATATGCCGCAATGGGGTGACCTCGGCGAACGGCTGGAAAACGTCCAGTCGAACTTCGATGTTTACATGCTCGGGAAGCTCTTGTGGTGCATGGTGAGCGGGCGTCACAAACTTCCTCGCGAGTATCACAGAAGGCCCGCCTACGACCTCGCAGTGCAGTTTCCGAATGACCCCAACATAGCAATCGTTAACGAGATTCTGGACAAATGCGTCGTGGAAGAGCCTCAACATTGTCTCAAGTCCTCAAAAGAACTGCTCGGAATCGTTGACCAGAGCTTAGCTACTCTTGAGAGTGGATTGCCGATGCTAGATCGGAACGGGAAGCTGATTCTTCCTTGTCGTGTATGCGGCAAAGGATTCTATCGGGAGCACGCCACTGGTCAGCTTGTGGCGTTCGATTCGATGAATCGTGCGATAAGCCCTATCCGGCTCCGAGTCTTCGTTTGTAACGTTTGCACGCACTATGAGTTCTTTGCGCCGAACTTTCCAGACGAAGCGGCTCAGAAGGGGTGGACACCGTGGCGTCCCAACTGAATCACTACCTCCGTCCAATTTCGACTCGGTTCAGGGCAACTCTATTGCATCTCTGAGCTCTTGGCGCTCTGGGGTCAACGGTTCTAAGCAGCCTTCTTTCCCGCGTTCACCTTCGCCCACCTTGCCCGCTGTGCCGCTGCGATCTTCCTCCGTGCCGCCGCTGAGGTCGTGCGCTTGGGTTTCACCTTACCCGCTTGGGCTCTCGGGGCTCTCTTTGCCCATCGTGCTTTCTGCGCGAGGCTGATCTTCCGACGAGCGGACGCCGACATCGTGTGTGAAGTACCGTTGGAGCTAACGCTCCCGAGTGCTGCCAACGCAGCGTCTATACGTTGGACTTCCCCTTGTGCTCGTTCCCGTTCTTTTTTCAACTGCTGGACTACTGCGGACATGTGTTTCATTGGGGCCCCCGGCTGATCTTACAGGCGGGAGAAAAGAGGGGTCAAACGCGGGGTGGGGTATTACCTACCGAGGGGAAAATGCTACACCCCCCTGGAATGTCGAGTGATTGAGTAGGGAATGTGCGGCGGGCGCGGGCGGGGGGCGAAGAACTGGAAAGAGCGAGAGGTGGAAAAGTAGGGGTGGCGCGGGCAGAGGGTGTTGTGCGCGCGGGGAGCAATTTCGCGCTACACGCTATTTCTCCATGCTCACTTCTACCGCTAGTTGGTATCCCACCCGAGGTGAAATCTCCCCTGTCTGGTCCTTGTACCCACTGAGAACTAGCTGAACTGAGTGTTTTCCCGCGGATATTTCAAGGGATTTAGGTGTGCGCCCTAAACCGGTGCTGTCGATAAATATGTCCGCGCCAGCGGGCGTTGATGTAATCATGACTAGCGGCACACCTTTACCAGCCGATTCCACTTCTCTGATCGCCCAACTCGACTTCGGATCCTTCGGTTCCAATATCGGAGTGGCCGCACGAGAACTCTTGACGTTTAATGCTTCTTGGACAGAAGTTGGTTCCCTCTCCGCCGGACGAGCGCTGCCTTCAGTAGCGAGCATGCTAGCATTTGCAGTGTGTGGCGTAACACTCTGTTGGAACGTGGTTGGTGATTCTGCGCGAACACTCGGCACGGCGGTGACTGCGTTTGCCAATTGTGTCTGTGGAATCGGCGGAGACGCTACCAACATCGCTCTCAGATTCACGTTGCTGTCTCGGAGAAGCTCTATCTCTCTAGTCCAAGCCACACGATTAGCCGCTTCTACACGAACTGTATGTGTTCCTGATGGTAGAGTCAGTGTCGACGGAGTGTTGCCCACAAACTTGTCGTCAACGAAAATGTCTGCACCATCGGTATCCGATGACACCACCAGGGCCGCCGATCCAGCACGTGGAGATGATGATGGTGAACGAGGTTGGGTCGACATGTTTGGGTAGAAACGACGAAGCACGCTTAGCAAGTCTTGCGAACTTAGGGCAAACCCTATTCCTTGAAGGGGCCGCCGATCGGATGATTCAAACCGCTTCTGTGTCGTGATTCCGATTACTTCTCCGGATGAATTTAACAAGGGTCCACCGCTGTTACCTGGATTGATTGCGGTATCTGTTTGGATCCAAGTTCCTGGCTCGCTGGTCATGGGGCCTATCGCGCTTACGATGCCCTGTGTAACTGTATTTTGAAACCCTTGACTCGGTGATCCGATCGCAATAACGCTGCTTCCCGGTCGAACTGTTGATAGATCGGCGACTGTCAAATGTGAAAAATTGATTCCTTCCAGCTTTAGAAGAGCCAAGTCCAGGGTTGGGTCGATATACTCCACTCTTGCATTAAACGTTTGTCCGTTAGCTGTTGTCGCTGCCAGACTCGTTTGGCCGCTGGCGACATGTGCGTTTGTGACGGCCACTCCCGTGTCCGTCACCAGAAATCCGGAGCCCCAGCCGTCGGAACCTCGGAGTAATAAGACTGAAGGCGTAGCGGTACGAACTACCTCTTCAGTCGGCAGACTAGGGCGAAGCGCAATTGAATCCACTCCCCCAAGTGCCGCTTGCACATTGCCTGTAAAATTCGTTGCGGCTTTTTGGAGGGAATAATTGAAATTGGCGGTTTTTAGCAGCCAGTAATCACCGTGGTATGTGCCGTTTAGTGCGATCCAAGGCATCGGACCCTTTGCCAAATCGCCATCGACCGGAAGGTAACCATCTAGCATCAACCGCACGTGCATTTGCTGACGAAGGAGTTTTCCAAACACACTCTTTGCGCCGTGTAGATAACCTCCCGGAACGTCGAACTGGTAAGGTGTCTTGCCAACCACTATCCCATCTATTTCAACGGTCGCTCCCGGCGGGTTAGTGTTAATGGAAACACGATCGTTGGCGTAGCAAACTTGGACTGCGGCCAGAATGATTGACATCAATGCTGAGATTCGGAAATTCTGAATCATACGAGTAGGCTTCATGTGGTCCTCCACGATGCAGAGTCCTAACTAAAGGGCTGTTCGCCGAGAGTCGAACTCAGAGCGGGAGCAAAGGTTGTCTTGCAATATATTCCGCCGGAGTCTTCGGTGCCTGATTGGGCGCGTTTTGCGAGAGGGCTACAGCCGACCCGGCTGTACATGCTGTGAACGACGACATTCGTTGGAACTAGTTCTTAACGGTCATGGCGTCTGAATCCACAGCCTTCTTGTCGGAGACTCCTTCGAGCGCGGCATGCACTCCTCGGTAGTCATTCTTATCACACTGCATTGCAAATCCGCCCTTTTTATCACCGTCAGCCCACGTCAGTCCAACAAAGTGCTTCTTGGATTTGGTGAGCGCCATCAATGCGCCGATTCCGAAAGAGACTACCGCTAGGCCGATGGCAGCGCCCACCCGGCGATGAACATCTTGTCCGTAACTCACTTCGGTGATGGACGATGGAAGAATGTTTGCAATCTCGGTTGTTCCTTGCATGATCCGGACTGAATTCGAGTCAACGTAAAGCTTTAGGTCAGCGCCAGCTTTGGCATTTTGCAGCGACCCGCCATCGTACTTGACTTTGAAAGCGGGTTGAGAGTCTACGGCAATTAGCGCAGTGGGAATTACAAGACAAAGAATCACAGCCATGACAGATTTCATTACTGATCTCCTTATAGGACTAAACTATAGAATAATCGCCCGTTAGCGTCTGCTCGCGGACGCCGGACCTTAGACTCCAACAGGATTTCTATCGGATGCGCAAGAGAGACCGTCGGGGAGAGTGCTGCTCAGAATGGCGACGGAGAGGTGCGAAAGGGACTTCTTCACCT
>Ga0209422_1000425_pt1 | contig 10226 bp, 8 predicted proteins | sample BlaSpr_A8_OM2_M3_FD_187983 | JGI IMG/M metagenome (GOLD analysis project Ga0209422, IMG submission 187983) | Forest soil microbial communities from Thunder Bay, Ontario, Canada - Black Spruce, Ontario site 2_A8_OM2_M3 (SPAdes) (version 2) | ecosystem: Environmental > Terrestrial > Soil > Boreal... | reverse complement strand
ATGATGGCGCCATTTTCGGTCGCCGCAAGCAGACTTTTCAGGTGCCCGGTATGCAGCGGCGTTTCCCGCACCACCAGCACCAGCCGCCGGCGTTCTTTCAGAACCACATCGGCCGCGCGACTCAGCAGACTGTCGGTCGTGCCGTAGGCGATGTCCGACACGGTACGGATCGAGCACGGAATGATGACCATGCCGCGGGTCTTGAACGAGCCGCTCGACACCGCCGCGCCGACATCGCTGTTGGAATAATTGACATCGGCCAGATCGCGCACCTGGTTGACTGTCAGGTCGGATTCTTCCTTGAGTGTCAGCGCCGCCGACTTGGATACGATGAGGTACGCCGGAATTTTGGCCTTGCGCAATGCCTCAAGCAGCCGGACGCCGTAGATCGCGCCGGATGCGCCGCTGATGCCGACAATGAGGGGAAGCGCCATGCCCGAGGTTCCCACCTAACGGGATTGGTATAGGCACTTTCCCAATTGATGAGAAGCCCGGACGCGGTGCACGAAAACGCGGCATTTTGCGCAAGTTTTCGCAGCTACGCAGCGAAAGCACGCGGCCGAAATTTCTTGATCAAAGCCGGGACTTCCGCAGCCGGCCGTGGCGGGCTGTAAAGATAGCCTTGCACCTGGGTGCAACCCTCGGCTCGCAATATTTCGAGCTGCTCTTTGGTTTCCACACCTTCGGCGGTCGTGATCATGCCCAGGCTGCGGCCGAGGCGCGTGACCGCGCGGATGATGGCGACGCAGTCGTTCTTTTTCCCGAGTTCGCGGATGAACGAGCGGTCGATTTTTATTTTGTCGAACGGGAAGCTTCGCAAATAACTGAGCGAGGAATAGCCGGTTCCGAAATCGTCCATGGAAATGCGCACGCCGAGCTCGCGGATCTGGTGCAGCACGTCAAGCACGGCCTTGTCGTCCTGCAACAGCACGGTCTCGGTTATTTCCAATTCGAGACGCGACGCAGAGAGTCCCGAAGCGCCCAAGGCGCCGACCACGGAGAGCGCGAGCGTCGGATTTCTAAATTGCACAGCTGACAGATTGACCGCGACCGAGAGTCTGCCCGGCCAGGTCGCAGCATCGCGGCAGGCTTGCTTGAGCACCCAATCGCCGATCGGCACGATCAGACCAATTTCCTCCGCCACCGGAATAAAATCGTCCGGCCCGATCAAGCCCCGTTCCGGATGGTTCCAGCGCACCAGCGCTTCAAAGCCGCTGATTTTGTCGCTCGCCAGATCGATCAGCGGCTGATAGTAGATTTCGAATTCGCCCGCGATCAGCGCTTTTCGAAGATCGAGCTCAAGACTACGGCGCGCCTGCATTTGCGCGTCCATCTCCGGCTGGAAGAAGTGATATATGCCGCGCCCCTCGCTCTTGGCGCGATAGAGCGCCATGTCGGCGTTGCGCAGAAGTTGGTCGGGTTCGGTGCCATCGGTCGGCGCGATTGCGATCCCTAAGCTGGTGCCGATCATTACCTGATGTCCCGAGACGTCGAACGATTCCGAAATCGACTCGATGATGCGAGCCGCAAGCTCGGTCGCGTCGGTCGGGCGCGCGCCGATTTGAATGATGGCGAATTCATCGCCGCCGAGCCGCGCGACCGTATCGGCCCCGCGCACTGCCAACTGCAAGCGCTTCGTCACTTCGCAAAGCAACACGTCGCCAACCGGATGCCCCAGCGTGTCGTTGACGCTCTTGAAGCGATCGAGATCGATGAACAAGACCGCGAGCTTTTCGCCGCGCGCCAACGCCTCTTCCATCTTTTCGCGAAACAGCAGACGGTTCGGCAGGTTGGTGAGCGCGTCATGACGCGCCATATGCATGATTTGCGCTTCGGCCTGACGACGTTCGGTGACGTCCTCATAGGTTGCGACCCAACCGCCGTCCGAGGTGGTGTTGTACGCGCTCGCGACCACGCGGCCGCCATTCAGCTCATAGAAATGCGTGCCGTTTGAGGAGCGGCGCATGAAGTCGGTAAGTTCGCCCATCAATTCATCCACGGTCTTGCCGCCATGATTTTGACTGGCCACGCTCAATTCCAGAATTTCGCGGAACGTGGTTCCGGGCTGGATCTTGTCGCGCGATAATCCGAATATTTCAAAGAACCGCCGATTGACGACCTCAAGCCTGTTCTGCGCGTCGAACAGGCACAGCCCCTGTGACATGTTGTCGAGCGCGGCATCGAGGCGCCAATTTGTTTGACGCAGGTTAGCTTCTTGCTTTTTCGATAGACTGATGTCGCTGCAGACCACGATGAAGCCTTTGTCGCGGGTCGCGCTGTGGCTGATGCGAAGCCAGCGTCCATCCGCCAGCAGCACTTCGCCGGTCGCCTGCGGATCGCCGTCGCGCCAAGACAGAACCCGGCCGGCGCTCACCGAATCCCCGAAAGCCGGCTGCAATTCGGCGAGTGGCGTACCCGGCCTCAAAAGCTTAGACGAAACGCCAAGAAAGTCGGCGGCCTGCGGGTTAGCCAGCGCTATGCAGTTGTCCGCATCCACGACGACGACGCCTTCCTGTGAACTTTCCAACGCGTCGGCGAGACGGGCTTGCGCGGTGCGACGTTGCGCTACTTCGCGTTCCATCATGGTTTTGATGTTGTCGCGCATCAGTCCCATGGAGGCGAGCAAGACGCCCAGTTCGTCGGCGCTGCCTTTCGGTATGACGACGTCGAGCTTGCCGCTCGCAATCCGCTCGGCGACGTTAGACGCGGCCGCGACCGGCCGCACGATCCGCCGCGCCAATGCCCAGGCCACCATCGCCGAGAGCAAGAGCGCGAGCACCGTCCCGGCAATATTGAAATTGAGGTCGCGCGCGACAGTTGCACGCGCCATTTGCCGATAGATGAAGCCGTCACCCGCCGTATAATTGACGAGCAGATCGATTTGTTCATCGACCCTTCTGCTATATTGGTCGAGCATGTCCCAGTTGGTATCGAGCTTCGTCCGGTCGAGCAGCCGCTCGCGCATGTTCGTCCAAGCCGTCACCGCGTGCTGCACATTGGCGGCCGCTTGCCTGGCGCGCGTTGACTGCGAACGTTGCACCGCGACCGCCAGATCGTCGCCAAGTGTTTTGGTGAGCGTTTTGATTTCACTCTCAAGCCCGGCGCGCAGGGCGGGATCGGTAGAAATCCACAGGCGTGCGAATGCTGCTCGCATGGCGGCGAAGTCGGTTGCCGCCGCCCGGGCGTAGTTGATCGACATCAGCGATTCATCGAACGTCTTGTCGACCAAAATCCCGGCGTCTTTGATGCCAAAGGTGGCATAGCCACCGAGCGCCGCCGTGATCATGCTCATGACCAGGAAGGCACTCAAAATCCTGCCGCGGATGGTCACACCGAACACGGCGGCCCGTGACGTCCCGCGACGCCACTGGAATGTCGCTAGAGCAAAATATGAGCTAATTCTTGTGCGAAGCACTGGCCACCCGGTTACCGACCGTGCCAGGCGTACACTGGCCGCAGTTAAAACGACTTGAGCGGCCAATCCAATCCTGCGCTGTTCGTTAACGCAGCCTTAACCGCACCTCTTCACGCTGCCACAGCGTGCGCGGGCAACCGCCACGGGAATGCGGATCACGCCTTTTCGACCAGGCCAAAGGATCGAGGATGCTGAATCACAAATTAACAGCGCAATTTCCAGCCGCCGTTCTGCTGACCGCGGCAATGATGATCGGTTTTGGGACATTGGCCGGCCTTGCCGGGGCGCAATACGTCGTATCGCAAAAGGGCCGCGAATTTAGTCCCAGCGTCGTTACGATAAAGCGCGGCGAGGCGGTGACGATCGTCAACGACGATGCCGACCTGCGGCATCACGCTTATATCGATTCAGACAAATTCCGTTTCGACTCCGGCGACCAGGAGCCGGGCAGCAAGACCAACATCGCCTTCCCGGTGGCGGGCATATTCGACGTGCTGTGCGCCATCCATCCAAAAATGAAGCTGACCGTTCATGTCCAATAGCCGGACCGCAGGCCCGGCGCGTTTTTGCGGCTTTAAGTGAGCAACGTGCCGAACAATATGGCGTGCGCCACATAGTAGCCCGACAGGAATACGGCTAGCGCGGACGCATAGCCGACTGGGGCCAACCACGGATAGCGCACCAGCGCTGCCTTGCGATGATCGTCAGCGACAATCGCCACCAGCGTGACAACGATAAGCGTGTGGCCGATGAGGTCCACTTTACCAAACGCAAAAACCGCACTGATGAACATCGAGGACAACAGAACCGCAGCAAACCGGCGCACCAGCGGCGTCCACATCAGCGCGAATGCCAAGGCGAACTCGACCGCGCCGGCGGCGCGCAAGAAGAATTCGGGATCAAAACCCATCGACATGCTCGGATGCTCGATGAACAATGGATAAGACCATTCGGGATAAGCCCATTTTTCGACCGAAGCCCACATCAAGGTGACGCCGGCGGTCCAACGCACGACGTCAATCGGCCGCGCACCGAACAAATCGCGCTGCAATCCCACCAATGCCAGATACGCGCCGATACCGAGAAACACAGGATAATCCGCAAGGTGGAAGATGCCGTATTGCCAGGCCGCAATCACAAACAGAATCGCGATACCGGCCGCCGACAGTGGCATGGTTCGGCGCGAAAGCATGCCTGCCGCAATGCCGAGCTGAATGACGGCGACCACCGTTGAATCGGTTTTCAGTTCCGGCGTCAGCAGAATGCCGCCGACCGCCCAGATCGCCACGAAAAAGAACGCGCACCCGGCGCGAAACATCATTTCGGTATTGTCGCGCACAAACCGCGTGGCTCGATCCATGGAGCGGATCATCGCCTCGCCCAAAACAGTGCCCTCGACGAGGCAGCCAGCCATGAGCATAAGAACCGAAAGCCCGGCCAGGAATTCGAAGTCCGGGCACAGGACATTTTCCAAGCCTCTCGGTTGCCCGGCGATGTTGTAAGCGCAAAACCATTTCACGTGCGCGCTCGCACTTCCGGCGAACAGCGCATTAACCAAGATGGCGGTCGGAATCGCTGCCGCACGCGGCAACCAGCGGCATAGCCGGTTCATTTTACCCCTCAAACGCCCCCAAACAGCCACTTAAGACACCAGTTTGACCGCCTCATGCAGGTCGCTGGTATCCTTAGCCTTTTACCACAAAACTTAGGGTTTGTGCGGCGCTGCGGCAGGAAAATTAAGTTTTGGTTAACCCTTGCGGCGGAACGCGGCCTAGATCGCTGCAACGGCGCGCCCGTTGAAGCCGGTTGGTAAGCATTGGCCACTATCAGTGGCACGGAATTGGAAATTTGAATCTCGCGAGAGAGATCCATGGTCGGTGCAATGAGCATGATCAGCGTCGCGTTCGCCGCCGCGACCGCTTACGTTGCCGATCGCCTCCCGATGCGTACCGAGACGCTCGAAACGTGCGCGGGTGTATTGCTGATCGGCGGCCTGGCGCTGTTGGGTACGGCTTTGCCGGCAATGCTTTAGACGAAATTCAAATCAGTATTGAATGTGCTGCGCCGCGCCCCTCGTTTTTAGGGCGCTGTTCTTTTTAGCGCGGCAGCGGCGGAACGGAGACTGACGCGGGCGCATCGCTGAGCGTGTGCAAGAACGAGATAAGGTCGGCTTTCTCGTCCTTGCTCAAGTGGAGCGGGGCAATCAGTTCCGATCGGCTTGGCCGCGCGATGCCGCCGCGGTCATAAAGATCGATAACCGCTTCCAGCGTCGCGATCGATCCATCATGCATATAAGGCGCGCGACGCGCCGCATCGCGCAGGGTCGGCGTCTTGAAGGCGTAGCGCAGCTTGACTGACGTTGGAAACAGACGCCCGCGCCCGAGATCGCCGTTCTTCGCGGTCCCGATATCGTGAAACGATTCATCGGTGAACGCCCAGTCGCTGTGGCAAGCCACGCAATTCGCCTTACCGACGAACAGATCGAAACCGTGCTTGGCGCCCGCGTCGATCGCCGTCTCGTCGCCTTTGATCCAACGGTCGAACGGGGCTTCGCCCGACACGATCGAACGCTCATATGTCGCCAGTGCCAGTTCGATTTTGCGCCGTGTGATGTCACCCTTGCCGAACGCCGCGTTGAAGGCATCGACATAACCGGATAGCGCCGACAGGCGCTCTATCAAAAGTTTTTCCGGCATGTTCATATTCTCGGGCGACGTGATCGGCCCGAATGCGACCCCCTCGAGATCGCGAAAATGTCCGTCCCAACCGAGCTTCGGTATCCAAGCGACATTGAGCAGTGTCGGCGTGCGCAGCGGCAGAGTTTTTTCACCGACGGCGCGCGCCCGGCCGTCTCCCCACGAAAGCCCGGGAAGATGACAACTCGCGCAAGAATGAGTCTGCGATCCGGAAAGAATAGGATCGAAAAATAACACCCGGCCGAGATCGGATTTCACCGCGGTATAGGGATTGCTTTGCGGGAACGGGATTTCGGCAGGGCGCTGAAATTTTTCCTGCCAAGCATGCCGGTCCGACCGCGCGTCGGCGGAAATAGCCAGCCCCGCGCTGGTCAATAGTGCGAGCGCACTCAGAAAACCACAAGTTGTGGCTGTTAAATGGGCTTTTTCCATTTTGGACACAGTCGACCATCGTTGTTGACGATCGGTTAACGATGACGGCCACCCGGTATCGCGGGTCGGCCTCGCCGCTTACCTTCTGCGAACTTGAACAAAATGCTAGCTTTCTGACGGCCCTTGGTTTTCCCGGAATTTTCGGTTGGATACGCAAGTTCTCATCGTCGGCGCCGGACCCGTGGGCTTGACGCTCGCCCTCGACCTTGGCCGGCGCGGCGTGCGCTGCATCATGCTCGAACAGAAAGAAGCCCCGCAATTTCTCCCCAAGATGGAGCGGTGCAACGCCCGCACCATGGAGATTTACCGGCGCATGGGGCTGGCGCAGAAAATTCGCGATGCCGGATTTCCGCGCGACGCGCCCATGGACGTGTTCATCGTAACCTCACTGGTCGAGCCGCCGCTGCTGCATCTTCCGTATCCTTCGGTCGCGCAGGCGCAAGCCGAGATCACGGCCTGCCGCGACGGCACCATGCCGCTCGAGCCCTACCAACTCATTTCGCAATACACGCTCGAACCGCTGCTCAAGTTGGTTGCCGACACCATGCCGAATGTGGACGTACGTTACGGCTGTGAGTTCATCTCCTGCGAACAGGACATCGGGTCTGTGACGGCGCGAATCAAGAATAGCGATGGCTCGACCGCGGAACTGATCGCGCCTTATCTTGTCGGCTGTGACGGCGGCACTAGCGTCGTGCGGCGGCAGCTCGGCATCAAACTGCAAGGCGAAGCCAATCTGATGCAGTTCCGCCAGGCTTTATATCGTTGCGACGATCTGTTTGAACGCATTCCGATTGGCAAGGGGCGGCACTATCATGTCGCCGACGCACAGGCAACATTCCTGATCGTTCAGGATTCGACGCGTCATTTCACATTACATTCGGTGGTCGATAACGACGCCGACATGGCAACCATTTTCGAGAAGACCGTCGCCATGCCGGTCAAATACGAAATGCTCTCGGTCGGGCAATGGAAACAAAATCTACTGCTGGCGGACAATTATTTTGAGAATCGTATTTTTCTAGCCGGCGACGCCGTGCACCTGATGATCCCGACCGGCGGACTCGGCATGAACAGCGGGGTCGGCGACGCCATCGACCTGTCGTGGAAATTGGCGGCCGCTCTGCAAGGCTGGGGTGGACCTCACTTGCTCGCGTCTTACGAAATCGAACGCAGGCAGATCGGCGCGCGCAACGTGGAGGCCTCGCGCCACGCCTCGCACGGGCGGCGGGCCTGGCGTGCGGCCTATCGGCCGAACATTCTCGACCAGACGTCCGCGGGCGCCGAGACCCGCGCTAATCTCGCGCGCATCGCCAACGTGGAGCAGCGCAAGAGCAATGAGATGATCGGCGCCGAGCTCGGCTACCGCTATGTGGCGTCGCCGGTGATCTGGCCGGAAGCGGGCGAAGGCCCTGAGCATGACTTCATGAAATATGTGCCGACCATCTGGCCCGGCGCACGGCTTCCGCATGTCTGGCTCAATGACGGCACCGCGCTGCACGACCGCATCGGCGAGCGCTACACGCTGTTGCGCCTTGGCGCATCAAAACCCGATGCCGAGGCGCTCGCACGGGCCTTTGCCTCATATGCCGCGCCATTTAGCGTGATGGACATCGAGGAAGCGCGGGTCCGCGATATTTACGGCGCCGATCTGCTACTGCTGCGGCCAGATTTGCATGTGGTCTGGCGCGGCAATCGCTTGCCCGGCGATCCTGCTAAACTAGCAGCTGTGGCGACGGGGCATTAGAACTATCTCTTCAGTCTATTCAGGGCATTCAAACAAATGTCGACGAAACTTCCGCTCACTTTTGCCTGCGGCGATTACGAGATCGTCCGTCCCTTGATCGATGGCCGAGTCCAGGCCGACGGAATCGATCTCACCATCCTGACCGAGATGGATTCGGCGACGCGGCATTGGCGTTTTCTACGCAATGGCGAATTCGACGTGGCGGAAGTGTCGGCTTCGTCCTACCTGGCGGCCCGCGATAACGATTTGCCGTTCCGAGCTATCCCGGTTTTTCTACACCGCCGCTTCCGGCACGGATTCATGTTCATTAATACCGGCAAGGGCATCAACAAGCCGGTCGATCTGAAGGGCCATAAGATGGGCGTGAAGACGCTGATGACCACGGCGGTGCTGTGGATGCGCGGTATCCTCGAGCACGAATACGGTGTGCCGCTGAATTCAATCGAATGGTTCGCCGAACTTGGCGACGACGTCGACGTGAAACTGCCCGCCGACCTCAAGCTCACGCGGCTGCCGGATAACAAATCGGTCGAGACCATGCTGGCCGAAGGCGAGCTCGACGCGGTACTGCATTCGGATCTGATCAAGCCGTTCCTCGCCAAGGACGCGCGGGTCGCGCGGCTGTTTCCCGACTACAAGAAGGAAGAGATGGCGTATTTCAAAAAGATTGGGATATTCCCGATCATGCATGTGCTCGGCTTGCGTCAAGCGCTGGTCGAGCAACATCCCTGGATCGCCGTCAATCTTTTCAATGCGCTCAATGAGGCCAAGGCCATTGCGATGGAGCGCGCGCAAAACCCACGCATCGTTCCGCTCGCCTGGTATCGCGACGCCTGGGAAGAGCAGGAGAAAATCCTCGGGCCCGACCCATGGGAATATGGCCTGACCGACAACAACCGGAAGAACCTCGAGACACTGGCCGGCTATTCGCATGAGCAAGGATTGATCAAGCGGAAGCCAGCGCTGGAGCAGCTTTTCCTCAACGTCAGCCAAGGCACCAAACGCGGCGTCAAATTCTGTATCTAGAATTTACGAAGCGTGCCGCTAAAATAAGTTTCACGTGGAGGATATCGCTCATGTTACCGCAAACAAAAAAATCACTCATTGCCGCGGCACTACTCGTCGTCTGCGCGCTCCCAGTTGCCAACGCGCAAGATAAAGTCTGGAAGCACGGCATTCTCGAAGCCAAGAGCGACTCCGGCTTCATCGCCATGGTCGACAAAGGCGGCTTCGGCGCCAAGCACGGATTGAAAGTCGAAATTCTTCAGATCAAAGCTGGCGCCACCCTGATAAAAGCGCTAATCGCGGGTGAGATCGACAGCGTCGACATGGGCGCGGCGGAATCGATCGTCGCAGGTGCGCGCGGCACCGGCGTCAAGATCGTCGGCTGCACCTGGCCGGGCGTTCCGCAAGTCGTTCTGGCAAAGGCTGAGATCAAGACGCTGGCGGATCTCAAGGGAAAGAATATCGCCATTTCCTCGCCCGGCTCGCTGCCTGATTTGCTGTTTCGCGGAATGCTGGATGCCGCGAACGTGTCGTTTTCGGATGTGAAACTGGCGACGCAAGGCGCTGATCTCGACCGTTACAAATCGCTGCTGGCCGGCATCGTCGATGCCGCCGTGGTGTCGAACGAGTTCGAGGCGATCATGCCGCCGAATATCAAAGTGCTGGCCAAGGGCAGTACCACCGTTCCGAAATTTGTCCGCTTATGCGTGGCCACTAGTAGCAAGGTCCTGAGCGAGCGTCGCGACGACTTGGTGCGCTTTGTGGCAGCCGAAATGGAGGCCTACGCATACGCCGCCGCCCACCGCGACGGCCTGCTGCGATCGCATCATGATGGCGTCGCTAAATCCGCGCAGAAGCATAACTAGAGCCAGCACGATGTACATGACGCCGATGCGTTTGTGGTCGACCGAGGTGATCCACTCGCGCCACA
>Ga0209422_1000424_pt1 | contig 10227 bp, 7 predicted proteins | sample BlaSpr_A8_OM2_M3_FD_187983 | JGI IMG/M metagenome (GOLD analysis project Ga0209422, IMG submission 187983) | Forest soil microbial communities from Thunder Bay, Ontario, Canada - Black Spruce, Ontario site 2_A8_OM2_M3 (SPAdes) (version 2) | ecosystem: Environmental > Terrestrial > Soil > Boreal... | reverse complement strand
ATTACCCGCCAGCCTTCAGTTCCGTCAGCACCTGCTTGGCAATTTCCTTCAAAGTCTCAAACACGCCGGTGCCCTGAAACGCTACGGCTTCGACCACCGCCTCATTTTTCTTGCGCAGTTCTTTACTCAACGCATCGACCGACAAAATATTGGGAAGGTCGCGTTTGTTGAGTTGCAACACGTAGGGAATTTTGTTGAAGTCGTAGCCGTGCTCTTTCAGGTTCGACATCAGATTTTCGAGTGCTTCCACATTGGCGTCCATACGCTGTTCCTGCGAGTCCGCGACGAACACGATGCCGTCTACGCCGCGCAGGATCAGCTTCCGGCTGGCGTCATAGAACACCTGGCCGGGGACGGTATACAGATGGATTCGTGTTTTGAATCCGCGCACGGAACCCAAGTCGAGCGGCAGGAAATCAAAAAACAGGGTGCGCTCAGTTTCAGTGGCAAGCGAGATCATCTTGCCCTTCTGCTGTTCCGCGGTCTTCTGATAGATGACCTGCAGATTCGTGGTTTTACCGCCCAACCCGGCGCCGTAATACACGATCTTGCAATTGATCTCGCGGGCTGCGAAGTTGATGAAACTCAAGACTTTCCTCAAATCGCGCGGGTCCGCACACCTGCCGCGCGCCAAATATATCCCTATAGGGGCTTCGGGCTTTTATATCACACGCGCTAGGGATGAGGCAGGTTACTCCGGTGACCCCGGCGTGGCGGTGCCTGCATTCCCTGTGGAAACTCTGGCCGTGGTTTGGATTTTCGAATGTCCAATATCAGCCGTGCAAACCGCCCGACGGTCGAGAGGCCGCTACCTTCGCGGCGCGGGAGCGACCAGCCCAGAAAGCCCGAAAGTACATGAAGAAGCCAAAAAGGGGCCGAGGACGCATTCGCCTCAGCCCCGGCAAACAACCCTGATCTACTTCGAATTCACTTCGTAGACAAAAGTTCCGAAGTTTGTGAAATACGCGGAGCTGTCGATGTTTCCCGGAATGTACTCGGTGGCCAGCCAGAGCGAGCTTCCGTCCGCCACGGCCCACGAGTAATCCCCCCAACGGGCATCTCCAGCGCCGCCATATTGCGGGTAGCCGGAGAAGTCATCGGTCGGCGCTTCGCCGGCCGCCACAATGTTGACATTTCCCGCGTGCGATGGACTCACCGTAGCGTACGCCGCACTCGGATAGTAAGACGGTCCGCTCACCGTGAAAGCGGCTGCCGCATTGCCAGCGGCCGTCACTCCTACCGCCGGGTATACCGCCGAAGCCCCTTTCAGCGATATGTAGTTCTGTCCCCCCAGGGTTGCGCTCAGATTGCCGCCCTTCAATTTTGGATTGACGTCAAAGTAAGCAATACCAGCATTCAGGTTGGTTCCATCCGAAACAATCGTGCAGAGCGCGCCCCACAGGTGATTGCTGGCGTAGGTAACCTGCTGCATGCGGTCATCGTCACTGTTCAGCGTTTCCTCCGCATCTCCCAGCGACTGGCCGAACGGATATGGGCCCGCCTCTTGGGTCGCGTTCGGAGGCTGCCCGTAGGTTTCGCTGCTGATCACAACGTTCGTCAGCGAAACATTCGGACTCGCCTGGGTAAGAGAACTGGTATTGGTCAGGGCCCACACTGCAATACGGTTGTCCAGAGTGCCAAAGAAGTCGAGCGCGCTCAGGAAGTATTCCACGCCGCCGGCCGCTTCGCCGCTCAAATCCGGAGAACTCGCTGGCTGCACCGAATACGCGATGCTTTCGGCCAGCGGCAGGTTCCCGATGTGCACCAGAGTCGACGCGGTTCCCGCTTCCAGGTCCGCCTTCGATAACGCGTAGATCTGGGCGCCGTTGAATCCGTTCGCAAATACCGGAAATTCATTGGTGCTCAAATAGATTCCGTAATTGTCCGCGCCCAACAAAGGCTGATCGCCAAAGCAGGGGCAACGTGGATCACTCGGAGTTCCATTCAGGCCATCGTCGGTAGTATCGATCGAGTAAATCGTGAAACCGGCCGTCGGGTCGCTGGTTTCACTCACCCCCAGATACAGGTTGCTGCGGCCGGTCGCATTATTGAAAACGTTGGTGATGGAAATGAACCACCGCTGCGTGGGACGGTCGTAATAACATCTCGGATCGCTGAGGAAGGTGACCGACGGATCGGCTCCAAAAAAAGCGTTCAGCGCCACCGGAGACGTAAGCTGAGCTCCGGAGGTGCTATACACCGACATCACCAGATTGATCGGCTCCATCACGAAGCCATTGCCAACGCAGAGGCCCTGGTCAGGCGGCGACAAAACGAAGCCGTTGGTGTTTGCCGTATCCACCGTGGTCATGCCCTCAAAACCGATTGTGACGCCGCCATAGGAGACAGCGTTTGGTTTGGGCGTCGGAACCGAGAGGGCGGCGCTGTTGGCTTTTGCCCCAAAAGCTAATCCACTGGCCATCGCGCCTCGCCGCGCGGCCACCAAATTAGGATGTTGTCGAAATCGAGGTTGAGCACCCGAGTTGAAACTGGATCGCGACGCCGCGCCAATCGATGTCGTCCCCAATTTATTTAAAGCATGAAAGTTAGTTTTTCCTGTACTTGTCTGCGTCATCGCGCTCGGGATCATTCCCAAGACGAAACAAAACATCAGAACTTTTGAAGTGGACCTTCTCATGGATCTTCTCCTTGTGCTGGCTTGCGCTCTCGAGGGAGGTGTAGGTTGGAATTCTTTGTGGGTTACAAAACGCGGACGGATTGTATACCGCTTTGGTTCCCCGCGATAGTGTGCATGTTTCTGCAACTTCAGGGATGAGGCGAAGATCGAGGCGAGGGCTTGCAGATCCCCCCTTCAGAAGCGATTTCCCAGTCCGCGGGCGGCCTGGCCTTTCACACCTCTGGCTGGTTCGTTACCGCGCCGACAGTGCCGGATAGTATCCGTTCTTGGCGGTAATCTTTAATCCCGGCTTGTGAACTACCACTTCGATCTCGCGATAAGATGCCGTGGTTGGCGTCTTAGGCCGGCTGGGGGTGTAACCAAGAGTGTACTCATTCCGCGCTTCGCTCATGGCTTGCGCGTAAATCGCTTCGATCGCGTTGCGGGAAAGTTCGGTGTACTGGGCGCCGCCGGTAGCGGCCGCGTATCTTGGAAGAATATTGCCATACCCTTCATGCGGCAGATGGAATCGCTCGATCTTCCCGTAGACAGGCAGCGCGGCACTGTCCACCGCCACCGCCTGCACTTGAACTTCATTCGACAGCAGTAGCCTCAGCACATCTCTATAACTGGCCTTGCTGCCGGATTCGCGTCCGTCGCTGATCACAAAAATGACCTTGCGCCGGGTGCGGTTGCGCTTGCTTAGGTCGAGCGCCGCCTTCAGAATTGCGTCGTTCAAGACATGCGCTTCTTTCGGCGGCGTATACACCGGCTCCGTCGGGCTTCCCACCGGAATTCCGTTGATAATAGGCCCGTTCGGCGCGAGCGGACCGCTCAACACCGGCGGACCATTGTCGTGCCCACGCTCCGTCTTCATCTGGTTCAACAGCGCAGTCAGTTTCTGCGAGGGCTGCCCAAAATCGTTCACCTGGCTCACCGTGCTGCTGTAGGTATAAAGCGCAATCTCGTCGTAGGGCGCGAACGAACCCACCAGCGCTGAGAAGGTCTGGTTGACTTTTTGCAACGCCGCGTCGGGCATCCCCGTATCCAGCACAATCGCGACGGAGAGCGCAAACGGATCGGCCGTGAAAAAAGTGAGCTTCTGCACGATTCCGTTTTCCTTAAGACTGAAGTCTGTCGAAAGCAGGCCGTCCACCCTGCGCCCATTGCTATCCTTCACCGTCACCGGGACCTGTACAAAGTTGGTATGGACGACGTAGGTGTAAAGCTGTTCCTGCCCGTTGGGCTGCTTTGTGGTGGTCGTTCCGGGCGGCACTGTTTTTACTGGAGGCATCGGCGGCGGAGCCGTCGTGCCGCCTTCACTCGGGGTTGTATCTGTCTCCGATGGCCCTGTTTTGTTGATAGGCTGGTTCGTCCATGGATCTCGAGCGGTAGGCTCCGGCTTCTTTTCTTCGGGTCGTGGAGGGGTAGGAGGTGGCTCGGGACTCGCTGCCGGCGGCTGAACGGATGACGGCGCATCCGGGATATCTTGCCCACCCTGCGACCCCTGGCCCCCAGCCGACTGACCCTGCGCTAATCTCGCGCCCGGGAACGCCGCCACCAGCACCAGAACGCCAATCAAAAACCTAACTAAGCTTAGATGTCTCCCGCAATTCCCCGCCGATTTGCCCACAAACCACCGTCCGTTCCTCACGCGATCAGCTGCCGCCGTGCGCGCGGCACAATTATAATATCTGTCCGCAATCGTTCGGATGCCTGACCCCACCTATTTGGTGCATCTAACTTCTGGGTTAGACTAACAAAAAAGTCCCAGAAGGAATTATTGCATGCCAAAGTTGTCGGTTTTTCAAAGGTTTTCCCGGATCGGAATTTTCGCATGGGTTCTCTTCCTAATGATGGCGACGACGCTAACCTCCGTCTCGGCTCAGAATTCCGCTGACCCACAAAAACCTGATGAAGACCAGGGGCCTGCCGGAACCGTTAAGGTCAATGTCAACGTCGTCGGCCTCTTCTTCAATGTAAAAGACAAGCACGGCGCCCTTATTCCCAATATGACCAAAGACGACTTCCAGGTCTTGGAAGATGGCGCTCCGCAAACTGTTAAGTATTTTGCTGCGGATTCAAATCTCCCTTTGACGCTTGGCATTCTCATCGACTCTTCCGGTAGCCAGCGCAACGTCCTCGATATGGAGAAGCAAGTTGGCGGTGCATTTCTTCACCAGATTCTTACTGACAAAGATGAAGCCTATGTGATCGATTTCAACGTGGATGCCGAACTGGTGCAGGATTACACTCGCGACGTTCACCGGCTGCAGGCGGCGCTGAATAAAGTCAAAATCAACACGGGCTACACGACTGGACCCATTCCCGGCGCGGGAGGTGGTCCCGTTCCTACGGCAAATTCGCCCGGTACGGTTTTGTACGACGCGGTGTATTTGTCCGCCCACGACATGTTAGCGAAAGAGGTGGGGCGCAAAGCGATGATCCTGCTCACCGACGGCGAAGACGAAGGCAGCCGCCTCAAGATTAAAGATGCCATCGAAGCCGCCCAGAAAGCCGACGCCATCGTCTACGTGCTGCTCTGCGCCGATCGCGGCTTCTATGGATCGTTCCAGATGGGGTACTCCGGCGAGGGAGAGATGCGCAAGCTAACCGAAGCCACCGGCGGCCGCGTGATCAACGTTGGCAATAAGTTCGACAAACTGCGAGAGGCCTTCGACCAGATCGCTGCCGAACTGCGCAGCCAGTACAACCTCGGCTACACGCCCACCAATGCCAAACTCGACGGCGGATACCGCAAACTAGAAATCAAATGCAAACAGAATTACAAAATCCAATCGCGCGCCGGCTACTACGCTACCGCCCGCGAACCGCTGCCGCAATAAAGTGTAGGGTGGAACTTCTTAAAATCGGCGACAAGGTAACGCTGATCGGAATACGCGAGGTTCAGGAAGATCAAAAATGGCGGACGCCGTTCTTTGTTCAAGAAGTACCTGGGAAACACCCTTACAATAATTGCTCGTGGAGCCAGTTCTGCCGCTTAATGGATAATTAGCAACCTCAACGGTGGAGTTCACGCCGCCCGCTGCCGAGTTCCCCCATGTTGTATTCCGAGAGCGAATCCCTATCTCGCCCTGCGCTGGTTGATTCCGAACACAACTCCGCGACCTCCGAAATGTTTTGGGCTTCTTGCTGTTTCATGGCCAGCCACTCGCCGAATGCCGCCTTTTCCCGCTCGACAACGTCCACGTTTTGGCTGATGCGGGCCATATAGCGCGCCATTACACGTTCCAACTCGGCTTGAATGTGCACATTTTCTTCCGCTTTCCATGCGCATCCCGCCTCGAGCTGTCTCCTCTGTTCATTCTCGTAGGAATCCAGGACTTCCTGATGCATCCTGGCGTCCTGCTGTACCTGCTCCAGAGGAATGCCAGCCGCCTCCAGAGCCATCAGTACTGCAGCCCGCCTCATCTCCTTCGAGAGCCCGCGAAGGTGATCGCTGTGAAGCATCTCAGCCACTTTGGCGATGCTGTACCCCCTCCTCGGTTTCACAATCGCCGCCGCCTGGTAAATCCTTTCCGCAGGCAACAGTTCGACGGGGAAGCTCGCGGCGTCTGCTCCCGCAGGATCGCCAGAAGTCTTTTTTTCCTTGTGAACCAGCGCGGGCGCACGATTCCAAGTCTCGCTCTTGCCGTTGCCGTTGCCGTTGCCATTTCCATTTCCGTTTCCATTGCTGCTTCCGCTGGAACCATCGTGCCGGTCGCGCCAGCCTGCCAGTTCGAGCCACTTGCGTTGCATAGGTTTCCTTTCGTTGTGAGCTTCCCTTCCCTTGGGAGGCGGCTGGTTTGGAGGTTCAGGCGAACGCGGTTTGGTCGATCGAACTTCAGCCGCTCGAAAAGCTTCGAAGTTTTCGGACTGCCGAGCGCCGCGTCTGTCCTTATCTGGATCTATTTCGCAATCCCCGACATCTGTTTCGCGCTCCCCGAGCTGCGGTTGCATGGCCGGTGCTTCGCTGTTAAAGCTCACGCTAGCCTCGCCTTCTGCTTCGGGCTGGGTTGGGGAAATTTCGTCCGGCCGGCTCTCCTGCTCCTCCGGTAAGCTTAGGATTCTGGCTGACGAAAGCCCAAGATCGCCGAGTCTATCGATTTCCTGCAATGGCGGATCCGGCGCACGAGACAGGACCGGACTTTGCGCCTTGTCGCGGTGAATGCCTACGATATAGTCCTTTCCCTCGCTGCGGCAGTACTTGGCAGTGCCGCAGAACTCCTCCCAGTGCGATTGAATATTCAGCTTTGATCCCACCAGGATTGGGGTCTTGATCCGAATGCATGCTCCGCTGACGGACCTGTCCTCCATGCGTGCGGGGAAACTGTGGATGATTCCATCTTGATCTTCCCACCACGCTGCCACCAGCGTCATCACCAGGTTTCGTGGCTCACGCATAGATCCACTCCTCCCAGACCTATCGGCGGGAAGTTAAAACAGTCCAGAACTTCGTGCTCTACCGACTCGCCGACGATCCCGGCAATTTCCCATTCCAGATCATGCCCATCTCAGCACCAACCGCCTGCCGCGAAAACCCTCCGGGGGATTTAAAATGCCGCCAACGGGATCTCAACTTTACAGATTTCTTAACCTCGTCCTATCCCTTATGTTGATAACTTCTTTCGCAAGAGGCGAAAAAGATTTAGCCTGTAGGCGCTGAGTTGGATAAAACTAGTTGGATGAACCTAGTTGGATAAATCCGGAGGCTCGCCATGCCATCGCAAACTCTCTCGCCCTTTTCCCGGCGTTCCTTCCTGCAACTTTCTGCCGCCGCTGCCGCCTGCCAGGCCATCACCGAGCCCATGCTGGCCGCCGCCCACCGCCCTTTCCAAGCCGACGGCGTCATGATTGACTCCAACGAAAATCCTCTCGGCCCCTGCCAGTCCGCCCGCGAAGCCATTTCCGCCATAATCCCGCTCGGTGGACGCTATCTCGACAATCTCACCGACGACCTCATCCACACCTTCGCCCAACAAGAAGGCCTCAATCCCGATGACGTCCACGCCTTCGCCGGCTCCACTCCCGCGCTGCGCGCCGCGGTTATCGCCTTCACCTCGCCGCAGAAAAGTTACGTCACCGCCGATCCCGGCTATGAAGCCGGAATGTTCGCCGCCGCAGCCTCTCAAGCCAAAATCGTAAAAGTCGCGCTCACCAAAACCTACGCTCATGACGTCAAAGCCATGCTTGCCGCCGCCACCGACGCCGGACTCTTCTACGTCTGCTCGCCTAACAATCCCACCGGCACGCTCACGCCGCACTCCGACATCGAATACCTCGTCGAAAACAAACCCAAGGGTTCGATTGTGATGGTCGACGAAGCCTACATCCATTTCTCCGGCGCGCCCTCGACTCTCGATCTGGTAAAAACCGGCAAAGATATTGTCGTGCTACGCACCTTCTCGAAGACCTACGGTATGGCCGGCCTCCGCTGCGGATTCGCCATCGCCCGCCCCGACCTTCTGGAAAAAATCATGGACCGCGCCGGATGGAACTTCATGCCCATTACCGCCCTGGTCGCCGCCTCCGCCAGCCTCAAAGATTCCGCGCTGGTTCCCGAGCGCCGCCGCATCAATGCCGCCATTCGCCAGGAAACTTTTCAATGGCTCGACCGCAACGGCTACTCCTACATCCCCTCGGAATCAAATTGCTTTCTGCTCGATACCAAACGTCCCGGCAAAGAAGTGATCGACGCCATGGCGCAGCACAAAGTTTTCATCGGACGCATCTGGCCCGTCATGCCAACTTGCGTTCGAGTTACTGTCGGCACCAGCGAAGAAATGCAAAAGTTCCACACAGCCCTTCAGAAAGTAATGCGAGGCTCGATCGCATTTTCAGTGCAACCAGCGCCTCCAGCCCGGAATCCACGTCGAGCAGCGGCCTTGCTCACTTGAGCAACCGTGAGTTTGAATTTCCACCGAAGCAGCTTCTGGAGTCCGAACCTGTTCTGCTCTTGCTCAGGTCTTTTATTTTCCCTCCGGCCGAGCACTTGCACTGTTCAGAATGAAACATTGTCTGTAACTCCACGCCCAAATCGGGCAAGACGGGTTTCCCACACCCTGCAATAGTTCATTCGTCACCGACGACTTCCCGTTGAGCGTGCGATAACCCCAAAGAACGTTACCGGACCAGACTTAAGAACCTTTACCAAAAAATAAGCCTTACCAAACAATGGAGGAATTTAATGAAAAAGCTTCTTGTGGTTATTTCCCTGCTGACTATGGTCAGCGTGGCCTGGACACAGACGGCCCCGCCACTCGGTTCGGCGCAGAGCTTCGCAGTCCTTGGAGCAGCAACGGTTACTAACACGGGTGACACGATCATCACCGGAGATTTGGGTGTCAGTCCGGGCACTTCGTGTACGGGGTTCGCAGCCCCCTGCACCGGCGGACTGGGAGTGGTGAACGGGACTATTTATACCGGCGCGGGCTCGCTGGCTGGCCCAGCCCAGAGTTCGGCCCTGACTGCTTACAACGACCTGGCAGCGGAACCTTGCGGAACCAACTTGAGCGGTGAAACTCTGGGCACCAGCCCTGGCGCGGTGACGCTGTCGCCCGGAGTCTATTGTTTTAATTCTTCGGCACAGTTGACCGGCACGCTGATGCTCAACGGGAACGGTGTTTACGTCTTTCAGATCGGCAGCACCCTCACCACGGCAAGCAATTCCTCCGTGGTTTTGGCGAATGGGGCGACGGCGGGAAATGTATTCTGGCAGGTCGGCAGCTCTGCCTCCCTGGGCACGGGCACCGCCTTTGCAGGAAGCATTCTGGCTTTCACCAGCGACACCGTGACGACAGGCACCAGCGTTTCCGGCCGCGTATTCGCCCTGAATGGCGCTGTGACGTTGGATGATAATGCCATCACTGTTGCAGCCCCCGGAGCCGGGGGCCAGTGCAAGGACTTCACCACCGGCGGCGGCTTCATCACCTCGCCTTCCGGCGGCAACGCGACTTTTGGTTTTGAAACCGGTTGCAAGTGCGGTAATGGCAATAGCAGCTCGCTTCGTGGGGAGGTTGTTTACCAGGACCACGGCATCGAGCTCAGGATGAAGAGCACCAGCGTCACTGCATATCTTGAGATGGGGCCGAATTCACGACGCATCCAAGGCAGTGCAAATATTAACGGGCGGGATGGCACGTTCCAATTGGATGTAACCGACGACGAGTCGGCGACAGCTAACTTCGCGATCCGCCTCTCTACGGGCTATAGTGCTGTGGGTAAGCTTCAAGGCGGGCACATCGAGATCCATCGATGCCACGACGACCAATGATAATCGCGACCAGCCCGCAGAGTTGAAACAAAACCTGAGGCATGCATTGAGGCGCGGCTCGTTCACGCCTCTTTGCACTCAGGCCGGGAGAATATGGCACACAGCGTTCGAGCGTCTCGCCTTGCAACAACTGGGGGAGCTTGAATTTCCGAATCTCTCAGCATCAAGGCTCTGCGATTGGCGAGGGAACATATCAAAATGCTGTCGGCTTTTTTATTCTAATCGCCTGGGAACACACATCATCTGTTATTCATCGCCTTAATCTGCGCGACCAGCGTGTCGATTTCCTCCGCCGACAGCTTGCCGGCATACTTCGGCATTCTTCCCTTGCCGTTGC
>Ga0209422_1000423_pt1 | contig 10228 bp, 9 predicted proteins | sample BlaSpr_A8_OM2_M3_FD_187983 | JGI IMG/M metagenome (GOLD analysis project Ga0209422, IMG submission 187983) | Forest soil microbial communities from Thunder Bay, Ontario, Canada - Black Spruce, Ontario site 2_A8_OM2_M3 (SPAdes) (version 2) | ecosystem: Environmental > Terrestrial > Soil > Boreal... | reverse complement strand
CTTCGGCGGCCCACCGTCATGACCCCGGCGAAGCCTCTTGACCGCCGAAGTCCGCCTTCGGACGAAGGCGGTTGGCGTAGACGGGTCGCAGGGACGACGTTGATGGACTGTTATGCGCCTCCCGCCATTGCCCAAGCCAGCATGAATATGCCATGTACATCCGCGCCCAAAAGCAGCGATAAACACGACAAAGCGAGCCAATCTTCATGAGGAATTTCCATCTCGCCGGCCGGTCGACGGTCCACGCCCAGAACGCCATGGTGGCGACGTCGCATCCGCTGGCCGCGCTCACGGCGATCGAGGTGATGCGTTCCGGCGGCAATGCCGTGGACGCCGCGGTGGCGGCATGCGCGCTGTTGGGGGTGATCGAGCCGCAATCCACCGGAATCGGCGGCGACTGCTTTGCCCTGATTCAGCCGAGGGGCGAGGGCAAGATCACGGCCTATAACGGCTCCGGCCGCGCGCCGCAGGCGGCTAATGCGGAATGGTACCTCGAGCGCAACCTGCACGCGATCCCGCTGACCTCGGCGCACGCGGTCTCGATTCCCGGCGCGGTCGACGCCTGGGAGGTCATCCTGCGCGATCATGGCAAGCTCGGGCTCGATACGCTGCTGCAGCCGGCGATCAAGGCCGCGGAAGAGGGCTATGTCGTCACGCCGCGCACCGCGTTCGACTGGAAGAACCAGTTCGAAAAACTGAAGAAAGGCACCAACACCGGCCGCTATCTGCTGCCGCATGGCAAGCCCGCGGTCGCCGGCGACGTGATCCACCAGCCTGAGCTCGGCAAGACGCTGCGGGCGATCGCCAAGGACGGCCGCGACGCGTTTTACAAGGGCGCCATCGCCGAGGACATGGTCGAGACCCTGCGCGGCATCGGTGGCCTGCACACCACGGACGATTTCGCCGCCCACACCACGGAGACGACCAGCCCGATCGGCACTCTATATAAGGGCCATGACGTCTGGCAGTGCCCGCCGAACGGCCCGGGTATCACCATGCTGGTGATGCTCAACATCCTCTCCCGCTTCGATCTGACAAAATTTCCCGCGATGAGCGTCGAGCGGTTTCACCTCGAAGCGGAAGCCGCGCGGATCGCCTATATGATGCGCGAGCAGCATGTCGGCGATCCCGCCTACGTCAACGTCGACGTGGCGAGGATCCTGACGCCGGAATTCGCCGAGGAATATGGCGGCAAGATCCGGATGGACCGGATGCTCGATCTGCCGGTGGTGACGCCGCCGATGAATCCCAACACCGTCTACATCACGGTGGTGGACAAGGATCGCAACGTCTGTTCGTTCATCAATTCGATCGCGCATTCCTTCGGCTCTGCGATTGTCTCCAACAACACCGGCATCCTGCTGCAAAATCGTGGCGGCGGTTTTCGCGTCCAGCCGGGCCATCCCAACTGCATCGCGCCCGGCAAGCGGCCGCTGCACACCATTATCCCATCGCTCGTCACCAAAAATGGCCGCGGGATCATGCCGTTCGGCGTGATGGGCGGGCAGTATCAGCCGGTCGGCCAGACACACGTGCTGACCAACATGCTCGATTATGGCTGCGACGTGCAGGAAGCCATCGATATGCCGCGCGGCCTGCATTATGAAAACGTCTATCAGCTCGAGGACGGCGTGCCCGCCGACATCGTCGAGGGCCTGAAGAAGCTCGGGCACAAGACCACGAGCGTGGTCGGCCCGCTCGGCGGCGGCCAGGCGATCTGGATCGACTGGGACAAGGGCACGCTCACCGGTGGTTCCGATCCGCGCAAGGACGGCTGCGCCCTGGGGTATTGAGCCGGCGCGGTTGCCCCGCGTCCTGGAACAGGCCCGCGGGCATTCTCGAACCGTCGCAGGGAAAGCGATCATGTGACGTAGCGATGCGGCTCGCGGGGCTGTCAATCTAGTCGTGTTCCATCAGCGAAAGTTATCGCTGATGGCGGCTTTTCCGTTTCGCCGTTCTCGAACGTTCCGGAACCCCGCTGCGCCGTGCTCGTTGTCGGTGAGGTGCGCAGGCGTGCGCGCCGCTCTCTTTCCGCGGCGGAGGCCGACATGACCGACAACCCCGAATTCCAAAACGCGTCCGGTTTCAATCGGCGCACCTTTATCGCCGCCGCCGCGGGAACCGCGGTCGCGCCGCTGACGGCCAGGGGTGCGGGATCGGCTTCGGATAATCTCTCACCGCAAGATGCCTCGCTGCCGGTGAACGCCACCCTGACCGTCAATGGCGGGAACAAGTCGCTCACCATCGATCCGCGGACGACGTTGCTTGACGCGCTGCGCGAGCATATCGGCCTCACCGGCAGCAAGAAGGGCTGCGACCACGGCCAGTGCGGCGCCTGCACGGTGCTGGTCGACGGCCGGCGGGTGGTGTCCTGCCTGACGCTGGCGCTCGCCGCGGAGGGACAGCAAATTCTCACCATCGAGGGCCTCGCCAGGGGCACTGCGCTGCATCCGATGCAACAGGCCTTTGTCGATCAGGACGCGTTCCAGTGCGGTTACTGCACACCCGGGCAGATCATGTCGGCGGTGGCGTGCGTGAAAGAGGGGCACGCCGCCAACGACGACGAGATCCGCGAATACATGAGCGGCAACATCTGCCGCTGCGCGGCCTATCCGAACATCGTCGCGGCCGTGAAGCAGGCGGCTCCCGCAATTCTGTCCGAAAAGGGCTAGGCGCATGCGACCTTTTTCATATCAGAGGGCAACCGATGCATCGTCCGCGGTGCAGGCACTGGCTGCAGCGGCAGGCGCCAACGATGTATTGACCGAAGCGGCCGCCCAACCGCTCGCCGGCGGCACCACGCTGGTCGACCTGATGAAGCTCGACGTGATGCGGCCCACCGCCGTGGTCGACATCAATCCGCTGGCGAGTACGTGGTCGGCGATTGCGCTCGACGGCGGAAACCTTCGGCTCGGCGCGCTGGCGCGGATGTCGGATGTCGCGGCCAATTCCGAAATTCAGCGCAGTTATCCCGTCATCGCCGATTCGCTCAAGCTTGCCGCCAGCCAGCAGCTCCGCAACATGGCGAGCCTTGGCGGCAACGTCCTGCAGCGCACCCGCTGCAGCTATTTCCGCGACGTCAGCTACGGCAATTGCAACAAGCGCAGTCCGGGATCCGGCTGCGCCGCGCTGGAGGGTGTCAATCGCAGCCATGCGGTGCTCGGCACGTCGGAGCAGTGCATTGCCACCTACCCCGGCGATTTCGCGCAGGCGCTGATCGCGCTCGACGCCACGATCGAGATTACGGGAAAATCCGGCGTGCGGAGCATGCCGTTCGCCCAGCTGCACGAGCAGCCCGGCAAATCCCCGCACATCGAGACAAAGCTGGTCCCGGGTGAACTGATCTCCGGCTTTACCATTGCCGGACAATGGCCGCGCTCGGTCTATCTGAAGGCGCGGGACCGCCAGTCGTATGAGTTCGCGCTGGCGTCGGCGGCGATCGCGCTCGATGTCGAGGATGGCCTGGTGCGCGACGCCCGCGTGGCGCTCGGCGGGGTCGCGACCACGCCGTGGCGTGCGCACGAGGCGGAGGCGCTCCTGAAAGGCCAGAAATTCGACGACGGCCTCGCGCAGCGCGCCGCCGAGGCGGCTTTCGCCGGCGCCCGGGCGAGGCAGCACAACGCATTCAAGATAGCGCTCGGCAAGCGCGTGGTGGCGCGCGCGTTGCACCAGGCCGTCGCGATGGAGGTTTGACCATGTCGATTGCCGCCCCCGAGCCGAAAGCCAACATGGGCCAGCCCATCCCTCGTTACGACGCCGTCGCCAAGGTGACCGGCAAGGCCGAATATGCCGCGGACATGCCGCTGAACCGCCCGGCCTATGCCTTCCTCGTCACCAGCTCGATCGCCAAGGGCCGCATCGACGGTTTTGATCTGGCCGCCGCCAGACAGGTCCGCGGCCTGATCGATATCGTGACCCACGAGAACGCGGAAAAACTGAAGGAGGCAAAGCTGTTCAGCGACGGCGGTTACGCCTCCACCACCATCCAGCCGCTGAAATCCGCCGAGATTGCACAGGCCGGCCAGATCGTCGCGGTCGTCCTCGCGGAAACCTTTGAAGCCGCGCGCGAGGCCGCGCATGCGGTCAAGGTGAGCTACACCGCGACCAGCCCGACCACGACCTTCGATTCGCCGGGCGTGACCTCGGCGCGGGCCAAGGGCCAGCTCGCCCAGTTCAAGGAAGACCCGAAAGTCGGCGACTTCGCGAGCGCGTTCGACCAGGCCGAGGTGAAAGTGACGGCTTCCTATGCGACGCCGCCGCAGCACCACAACCCGATGGAGCTGTTCGCCACCTCTTGCGTGTGGAATGGCGACAGCCTGACGATCTATGAGCCGAGCCAGTATGTTTATGGCCTCAAGAACGGCGTGGCCGAACAGCTTGGCATCAACGCCGACAATGTCCGGGTCATCAACCCTTACGTCGGGGGCGCCTTCGGCTCGAAGGGCTCGATGACGCCGCGCACCGCAATCATCGCCAGCATCGCGCGGCAGCTCGGCCGGCCGGTCAAACTGGTCGCGACCCGCGATCAGGGATTCAACATCGCGACCTACCGCGCCGAGACCCGCCACCAGATCCAGATCGGCGCCAGCCGCGACGGCAGGCTGGTCGCGTTGCGCCATGAAGGCGCTGAAGTCTCCTCGCGCGCCGACGCCTACGCCGTCGGGGGCACCAAGACCACGACGCGGCTCTACGCCTGCCCCAATGTCGATAGCATGGTGTCGATCGTGCGCGCCGACCGAAACACGCCCGGCTTCATGCGCTCGCCGCCGGAAGTGCCCTATTTGTTCGCGCTGGAAAGCGCGATGGATGAATTGGCCGTCAAGCTGAACATCGACCCGGTCGAGCTGCGCCGGATAAACGACACCATGAAGGAACCGATCGGCGGCAAGCCCTATACGTCGCGCTCGCTGATGGCCTGTTTCGACGCCGGCGCGAAAGCTTTCGGCTGGGCGGAACGCAACGCCGAGCCTAAATCGATGTTATCGGGCGACTGGCTGATCGGCTATGGCTGCGCCGCCACCTGTTATCCGACGCAGATGGCGCCGGCCGCGGCCCGCGTCCGCCTGCAGCGCGATGGCCGCACCCGCGTCGAGATCGCCGGCCACGAGATCGGCAACGGCGCCTACACCGTGATCGCGCAGGCGGCGGCCGAAAAGCTCGGCGTACCGGTCGAGAAAGTCGCCGTCTTCATCGGCGACAGCGACCTGCCGCCCGCGCCGGTGGCCGGCGGCTCCAACTCGACGGCAAGCACATGCTCCGCCGTGATCACGGTATGCGACCAGGTCAGGCAGCGCCTGTTCAGGGCGCTGATGCCGAACGAAAGCCTGGTCGACAAGGCGAAGGAAACGGTCGGCGTGGGCCAAACGCCGAGCACCAGGGCGGCGAAGAGCGACCAGCCGCTGGACCTGGAGCGGGCGTTCGACGCGCTCGGCGTCAGCGTCGTCGAGGAATACGGAGAATGGAAGCCGAAGGGCGCGCCGATGGATTCGTTCCACGCCATGCACAACGGACAAATGCGGATGGTCGGCGGTGACAAGATGGGCGACATGATCGCCTATGCCTTCGGTGCCGAATTCGTCGAGGTCCGCATCAACAGATGGACCCACGAAATCCGGGTTCCGCGGCTGCTCGGCGCGTTTGCCGCCGGTCACATCATGAACCCGCGTACCGCGCGCAGCCAGTTGCTGGGCGGACTGATCTGGGGAATGTCGTCCGCGTTGTTCGAGGCGACCGAACTCGACGAGCGCTATGCGCGCTACGTCAACGACAATCTCGCCGATTACCTGGTGCCGGTGAACGCCGATGTCCCGAGCGTCGAGGTGATCCTGCTGACCGAACAGGACGATCACATCAACCCCGCCGGCGTTAAAGGTCTCGGCGAACTCGGCAACGTCGGAACCAACGCGGCGGTCTGCAATGCCATCTTCCACGCCACCGGCCAGCGCATTCGCACGCTGCCGGTGCGGCTGGAGAATCTGGAGATTTGATGATGGGCGATGCCAAACCCCCGATCTCGCGGAGGGCTGTTGTCGGCGCGGCCGGTGCAGCGGTGGCTGGCACCGCCGCGTCTGTCGCGCCCGCGATCGCGCAGGGAATCGCTGAAGGAATTGTCGAAGGAAACACCCCGATGAGCAAAGCCGAGCTTCAAGACCCCGCAGCAAAATACCCCAGGCCGCCCTACAAGCGACAGTCGCAGCCATGGCCGGGGCTTGCGAGCAAGATGGAACCGAGGCCCGATCACGGCGAACAAAGCTACCGTGGATCGGGCCGGCTGGCCGGCCGCAAGGCGCTGATCACCGGTGGCGACTCCGGGATGGGTCGGGCGGCGGCCATCGCCTATGCGCGAGAAGGCGCCGATGTCGCCATCAACTATTACCCCAGCGAAGAGCCCGATGCGAAAGAGGTCATCGAGCTGATCAAGGCCGAGGGGCGGATAGGCCTTCCGATTCCCGGCGATCTCAGGGACGAGAAATTCTGCCGGGAGCTTGTCGAACGCGCCGTCAGGGGTCTCGGCGGACTGGACATCGTGGTCAGCAACGCCGGCCGGCAACAAACTCGCGCCTCCATCCTCGACGTTACGTCGGAGGATTTCGATGCCACGATGAAGACCAATATCTACGCGCCGTTCTGGATCATCAAGGCGGCCTTGCCGCATCTGCAGCCCGGTTCGGTCATCATCGGGACGGCCTCGGAACAGGCCTACGATCCGTCGCCGGATCTTTACGACTACGCGCAAACCAAGGCTGCGACCATGAATTACGTCAAGTCGCTGGCGAAGCAACTGGCGCCGAAGGGAATCCGCGTCAACGCGGTGGCGCCCGGACCGATCTGGACGCCGCTCCAGGTTTCCGGCGGCGCGACCCAGGAGAAGCTGGAAAAGTTCGGCGGTCAAACCCCGCTCGGCCGTGCCGGCCAGCCCGCGGAACTCGGTTCGATCTATGTTCAGCTCGCGGCCGCGGATGCCAGCTTCGCCACCGGTCAGGTCTATGGCGCGGCCGGCGGTTCGGGCCAGCCGTGACGAACGGCTCGATACCCTCACGCGGAACTCCTTTGTTCGAAAAATGTTGACCGGATAATCATAATCCCGTTTCGGGCTTTTCGATTTTTCAACGGAGGATGTCATGGGACTGCTTTCGAAAAACAGCATCAGCAGGAGTTCAATGGTTGCGCTCGGCTGCCTGTTGCTGGCAAGCGCCGCAATGGCCCAGTCAGTCAGCGAGAAAGCCGGCATCAACTCGACGCTCGGGATTGCTCCGACCACCGCCGACTTCGTCAAGGAGGTCGCGATCTCCGACATGTTCGAGATCGACTCGAGCAAGCTCGCCCAGGACAAGGGTACCGCGCCGGAGAAGACCTTTGCCTCGCAAATGATCACCGACCACACCAAGACCTCGACCGAGCTGAAAGGCCTCGTTACCAGCGGCAAGGTCAAGGCCGAGGTGCCGACGGCGCTGGATAGCTCGCACCAGAGCAAGCTCGACAAGCTCAAGGATGAAAGCGGCAAGGACTTCAGTTCGGATTTCGATTCGATCCAGGTCAGCGCCCACAAGGACGCGGTGTCGCTGTTCGAGCGGTATGCCAAGGGCGGCGAAAATGCCGACCTGAAGGCGTGGGCCGGCAAGACGCTGCCGACGCTGAAGCATCATCTCGAGATGGCCGAGAGCCTGAAGAAAAAGAGTGGCGGATCCACTTAAAAGACACTGGACCACGCATGTGGGGCAGGCGGCGGGACATCCCGCCGCCTTCCTTGTCGTGATGGTTTATGCCCTGCTGTGGCTGACATTCGACCGGGCCACGTTCGACTGGAACGCGGTCGCGACGTTGGCGGTGTTTGTGATGACGTTGTTCATCCAGCGGGCCAACCGGCGCGACAATCTGGCGCTGCACGCCAAGCTGGATGAGCTGCTGCGGGTCGACCATGCAGCGCGGTCGGAACTCACCCAGCTCGACGAGCAGGAACCGGAAGTGATCGCGCGCCACCGCGACGACGAGATTCGCAAGGCCCGCACTCGAACCAAATCGGGACCATAGAGGACCAAGTAACTGGCCCCCGGGGGTCGCCTGAAATTTCCGCATCGCGATCAGGCCCTTGGCGGGAACGAACGCCGCGTCCCGGGCTTATTTTCGCATATTCTTTTGACGATCCCGCAAAAAGCGATGCGCAGGAGATGCCACGTGGAAATTCGTGCCGGTTACGACATCGCCTTTCAATGCGTTCAGGAGACCCCAATGGTCCTGATGCTCAGCGTTGAGCCGGCGCGTTTGCCCGATCTGTTGAGCGAGCACAGGATCAAATTTTCGCCGAACGTTGCCTCGCGCGATTATGTCGACATGTTCGGCAACACCTGCACCCGGATCGTCGCGCCGGCCGGGCTGATCGAAATCAGCAACGATTTTCGGCTCTACGACAGCGGCCTACCCGACGCCGTCGCGCTCGAGGCGCGGCAGCTCGAGGTCGGCGAGTTGCCCGACGACGTGCTGATCTATCTGTTGGGCAGCCGCTACTGCGACACCGAGAAACTGTCTGACCTTGCCTGGTCGCTATTCGCAGGCATCGCACCGGGCTGGCGTCGGGTGCAGGCGATCTGCGATTATGCCCATGACCGCATCTGCTTCGGCTACCACCACGCCCGCAGCGATCGGACCGCGTCGGAGGGCCATGCGGAGCGCATCGGCGTCTGCCGCGACTTCGCGCATCTGGCGGTGACGCTGTGCCGCTGCATGAATATCCCGGCGCGCTATTGTACCGGCTATCTCGGCGATATCGGCGTTCCGCCCGACCCGGCGCCGATGGATTTCAGCGCCTGGTTCGAGGTCTATCTGGACGGGCGCTGGTTCACCTTCGATGCGCGCCACAATCATCCGCGCATCGGCCGCATCGTGATGGCGCGCGGCCGCGATGCCGCCGATGTTGCGATCTCGACCAACTTTGGCGTCGTGCAGCTGGTGAGATTTTCGGTGATCACCGAGGAAATGACGGCGGCAAACGCGCAGGTTTACAGGGCGGCGTGATCCTTCGTCATCCCGGGGCGATGCCAACGGGTCCGCGCAAAGCGCGGCCCGATGACAGGCTCCGCATCGAACCCGGAATCTCGAGATTCCCCGATGTGCAATTGCACATCTGAGGTTCGCCCTTCGGGCGCCCCGGAATGACGGCCGTGAAGGGGTAGCAACACCAGTCCCGTTGCGCTAGACACGCTTCCGATCCGAAACGGAAGGTGCCCACGATGCGACGTCTCCAGCATGCAAGACTCCCGATATTGGCAGCGATCGTGATGACGGTTTTTGCTGCGTCGCAGGCGTGCGTACCGACCACAGCAGCGGCGCAGACCGCGGGAAAAACCATGACCACTCCTTCAGGCTTGCAGATCATCGACACCACGCCCGGCACCGGCGCATCGCCGAAACCCGGCCAGACCTGCGTCATGCATTACACCGGCTGGCTCTACGAGGGCGGCAAGAAGGGCAAGAAATTCGACTCCTCCGTCGACCGCAACGAGCCGTTCGAATTTCCGATCGGGCAGCACCGGGTGATCGCCGGTTGGGACGAGGGCGTCGCCACCATGAAGGTCGGCGGCAAGCGCACCCTGATCATTCCGCCCGCGCTCGGCTACGGCGCCCGCGGCGCCGGCGGCGTGATTCCGCCGAACGCGACCTTGATGTTCGATGTTGAATTGCTGGCCGTGAAATAGGCCGGCGCGATCGAAGGGCTGGGCCATGAAAATCTCCATCCTGGACGATTATTTCGACACGCTGCGCACGCTCGACTGCTTCGCCAGGCTTAAGGGGCACGAGGTGACGATCTGGAACGATCACGTCCAGGACGTCGACAAGCTGGCGCAGCGTTTGCGCGACACCGAAGCGCTGGTGCTGATCCGGGAGCGGACCCAGATCCGCGAGCCCTTGCTGGAGCGGCTGCCGAAACTGAAGCTGATCAGCCAGCGCAGCGTCTATCCGCATATCGATATCGAGGCCTGCACCCGGCTCGGCATCGTGGTGTCGTCGGGCCAGCACGCCGGCACGCCGTCCTATGCCACCGCCGAATTGACCTGGGCGCTGGTGCTGGCGGCGATGCGCGCCTTGCCGCAGCAAATGGCGGCGCTGAAGGCGGGCCACTGGCAGATCGGCGTCGGCCACACCCTGCGCGGCAAGACGCTCGGCATCTACGGTTACGGCCGGATCGGCGCCGTGGTCGCCGGATACGGCAAGGCGTTCGGCATGAAGGTCC
>Ga0209422_1000422_pt1 | contig 10241 bp, 11 predicted proteins | sample BlaSpr_A8_OM2_M3_FD_187983 | JGI IMG/M metagenome (GOLD analysis project Ga0209422, IMG submission 187983) | Forest soil microbial communities from Thunder Bay, Ontario, Canada - Black Spruce, Ontario site 2_A8_OM2_M3 (SPAdes) (version 2) | ecosystem: Environmental > Terrestrial > Soil > Boreal... | reverse complement strand
TTTTCGGAAGTCGGCGCTCTTGACCGTGAGGTCGGCTTTGCGTGCCGATAACGACCCGTGTCAGCTTGTGCTCGTTAAGTTTCTGGGAGTGCGCGCGGCCGGAAGGCTCACTTCTGCGAGCTTGATCGCGTCTTCGCGCTGATCGATCGCAACATATTGCCCTTGCCAATAGGCCAGCGCCGCCGTGCGCGATGAAAGCTTCATGTCCCGGGCGCGCCCGATCACGATTGCATGGGAATGCCGCTCGACGATATCCTCGACTTCACAGTCGAGCGCGGCCAGTGCTCCGACCAGCAGCGGTACGCCGGACGCGCGCGTCGTCCACTCGGCGCCGGCGAAGCGGTCCGCGCCCGTCAATCCGTCCATGCCGGTGAACCGCTCGGCGATGTCGAGTTGATCTGCATTCAGGATATTGACGCCAAAAAAGCCGTACTGCTTCAGGAGCGGCCATGATGACGATGACCGGTTGATGCTGACGATCAGGGACGGCGGATCGACCGACAACGATGATACCGAGGTAACCGTCATTCCCGTGATGTTCCAGCCCCGCCCGACCGTGATCACGCTGACGCCGCCCGCCAAATGACGCATGGCGCCACGGAAATCGGCTGAGGAAACGTCGCGGTCGATCTTGATGGCGCGAACAACGCTGTTCATGGCAACCTCACAGGTTTTTTAAGGATTATCCGCGGTCTTCAGCAGCTGACGCAGGATCGAGCCTTCCAGCGCGGCTAGATCGGCCGACCCGCGTTCGCGAGGCCGCGGAATATCCACGGCCACATCATGGGCAACACGGCCGTCCTCGATGACCAGGATGCGGTCCGCCAGAGCGATCGCTTCCGACACGTCATGCGTGACCAGGATCGCGGTGAAGGCCTGATCGTCCCAGACCCGCTCCAGCAATCGCTGCATCGATATACGCGTCAGGGCATCGAGCGCGCCGAGCGGTTCGTCGAACGCCAGCACGCGCGGACGGCTGACAAGCGCGCGCGCCAGCGCCACACGCTGTTTCTGCCCGCCGGAAAGCACCGCCGGCCACTGACCGCGCTTGTCGTCGAGGCCGACTTCGATAAGTGCTTTTTCGGCGCGTATTTGCGCGTCGGAAGATGCGCGGTCTCGGCCAAGGCCAACCTCGACGTTCGACAGCACCCGCGCCCACGGCAACAGCCGCGGCTCCTGAAACATCACCCTGATATCCTCAGGCCGCGTTTCCGCGCCAAAGCTGATAGTGCCGGCATCGATGGTTTCCAGCCCCGCAATCAGCCGTAGCAGGGTGCTCTTGCCGCAGCCGCTGCGGCCGACGATGGCGACGAACTGGCCCGCCGGTATGTGTAGATCGATACCGCGCAGCACCTCGTTATCGCCGAACGATTTGCGTAACCCCCGGATGATCAGCGAAAGCCCGCAGGATGGGGCTTCCGAACCACGCCCGACCTGCCGCGCCTGTTCGATGAAATCGGCACAATCCACGGTTTCGGCGTCCGAGGCAAGAAAACGAAGGGCTTCTTGCATTTCAGTCCTCACTATTTCTGGAAGGCCGGATGCCAGGACAGCGTCAGCCGCTCCAGCGCGCGTGAAGCGCTGTCGGCCAGCTTTCCAAGCAACGCGTAGATCAGGATGCTGAGCACCACGACGTCGATCAGCATGAACTCGCGTGCCTGCATCGCCATGTAACCGAGACCTGATGAGGCCGCGATGGTCTCTGCCACGATCAGGGTCAGCCACATGATGCCGAGCGCGAAGCGCAGACCGACAAAGATCGACGGCAGAGCCCCCGGAAAGATCACCCGCCGGAACAGCTCGCCATCGGTCATGCCGTAGATCCGACCCATCTCGATCAGTTGCGGATCGACGGTGCGGATGCCATGCAGCGTGTTGAGGTAGATCGGAAAGAAAACCCCGAGCGCCACCAGGAACAGTTTTGCCGACTCGTCGATCCCGAACCACAGGATGACCAGCGGGATCAGCGCCAGATGCGGGATGTTGCGCACCATCTGCAACGTCGTATCGGTCAGCTTGCTGGAGAGCTGCGACAGGCCGTTGGCGAGGCCAAAGGCAAAGCCGATGCTTCCGCCGATCAGGAAGCCGACGCTGGCGCGCCAGAAGCTGACCCAGATGTTCCGCGCCAGTTCCCCGGACAGCAGCAGCTTCCATCCCGCCAGTGCCACGTCGCTTGGCGCCGGCAGCACCCGCGCCGAGACGAAGCCGGTTACACAGGCAATCTGCCAGATCAGGACGATGGTGAGCGGCACGATCCATGGAATGAGACCATCGGCTCGCGGCCATCGCAGGCTTCGGACCCGCGGAAGGCTTTCGATCAGGCTCATGACTGCGACGCCTTTACGAGGGGGCGCTGTTCATTGGCGATGGTCTCGCCAAACGGTCCGGTGTTGACCCGGATCGGCGTGACGTTGTTCCGCTGCTTCAGCGATAGCAGCGGAAACACCAGTTCGGCGAACCGATAGGCTTCCTCCAGATGCGGATAGCCGGACATGATGAAGGTATCGATGCCGACGTCCTGATACCCGCGGATTCGCGCAGCTACCGTTTCGGGATCGCCAACGAGTGCGGTGCCGGCGCCGCCGCGCGCCAGTCCGACACCGGCCCAGAGGTTCGGGCTGATCTCGAGCCTGTCGCGGCGTCCACCGTGCAGTTGCGCCATGCGCTGTTGCCCGACCGAATCCATCCGCGCAAAGATTTTTTGCGCCGAGGCTACGGTTTCGTCGGTGACGTGCTGAATCAGTTCGTCGGCGGCTTTCCAGGCTTCCGCATTGGTCTCGCGAACGATCACATGCAACCGTATCCCGAACGAGAGCTTGCGTCCACGGCTCGCTGCAACCGCCCTTACCCGGTTGATCTTCTCGGCCACCTGCGCCGGTGGTTCGCCCCAGGTCAGATATTTGTCGACGGTATCGACGGCAACGTCGATGCCGGCATCCGACGATCCGCCGAAATAAAGCGGCGGGCGCGGCGACTGCACCGGTGGAAACAGCAGCCGCCCATCCTCGATGCGGACGTGCTTGCCTTCGACATTGACGGTCTTGCCGGCGAGCAGGTCGCTATAGACGTTGAGGAACTCCCGCGTCACTGCATAGCGCGCGTCATGATCGAGGAAAACCCCGTCGCCCTTGTTCTCGACGGGATCGCCGCCGGTGACGACGTTGATCAGGAGCCTGCCGTTCGACAGCCGGTCGAGCGTCGCGGTCATGCGAGCGGCGACGCTCGGCGATTGCAGGCCGGGCCGCACCGCCACCAGATAGCGCAGCCGCTCGGTCCAGGGTGCGACGGCCGACGCCACCACCCAGGAATCCTCGCAGCTTCGCCCGGTCGGCAGCAGCACGCCGTAATAGCCGAGCTGATCGGCGGCTTGCGCGATCTGGCGCAGATAATTGAAATTCACTTCGCGCCCGCCAGTGGTGGTGCCGAGAAAGCGGCCATCGCCATGGGTTGGCAGGAACCAGAGAATGTTGGCGCTGCTGGATGAAGAATGGTTGCTCATGTGCCGGGCCTCCGCGCCGCATCCGAAATCCTGATTTGTTTGGGAATGAGGCCGAGCGCGAAGAACGTGTCGGCGACCTGCTGCTGGTCCACGATCACGCTGTCGGTGACCGGCTTGATGCCGTAGGACTGCCGCTTCAAGGCGACCTCGACGACCGGGACCGGGAGACCGATTGCCGGTGCAAGTTGCTCGGCCACGGCATGGGTGTCACCCTTGGCCCAATCATCGGCCTCGCTGAGTCGGGCCAGCACGACATCGACGATCTTGGGATCGGCGCCAAGGAACTTCTTTGAGGCGAAGTAGAACTGATAAATCGAGACGATGCCGGTGCCGTCGGCGAGCGTCCGCGCGCCGGTCGCGGTTTCTGCCGCCGCCTGGAACGGATCCCAGATCACCCAGGCATCGACCGCGCCACGCTCGAACGCCGCGCGGGCATCGGCCGGCGCAAGAAACACCGGTTCGATCTCGGAATATTTGACCCCGGCCTTCTCCAGCGCCTTCACCAGGAGATAGTGGACATTGGAGCCCCTGTTCAGCGCGACCTTCCTGCCTTTCAGATCGACGATCGACTTGAGCGGGCTGTCCTTCGGCACAAGGATCGCCTCGCCTTTCGGCGCCGGCGGCTCATAGGCGACATACTGGATCGGCGCGCCGGCGGCCTGTGCGAAGATCGGCGGCGCCTCGCCGGTGTTGCCGAAATCAATCGCGCCGACATCGAGCGCTTCGAGCAGCGGCGGACCGGACGGAAATTCCGTCCACACCACCTTGAAGCCGACGGCCTTCAATTTATCCTCGAGCGTGCCCTTGCTCTTGAGCAGAACCAGCTTGTCGTATTTCTGGAAGCCAATGCGGACGACCTTGTCCTGGCCGTAGGAGGCGCCGACCGCGGCGGCGACGATGCTGACCGACAGCACCGCGCTCATTATCCAATGTTGAATGAAACGCCTCATGTTGCGTCCTCTGGGCTCAGTTGGTTGGAATTGCTTGCGCGGGATCAGGTCTGCGTGTTGCGCCAGACGATGTCGCGGATCGCGATTTGCCGTGGAATCAAACCGAGCTTGAAGAAGCGATCGGCCACGCCCTGCTGGGTTGCGATGATGTCGTCGGTGATCGGGCCCACCGCGAACGATGAACGGTTCGCGGCGACGGTTTGAATATCGAGGGGGATGCCGGTGATGGCGCTCAACGATTTGGCGACCTCATCGCGATGCGACTCGGCCCATTTTGCAGCTGACGAAGTCACGTCGATAATCTGTTGCAGAACCGGTCCGTGGCTTTTCGCAAAGTCGCGGTTGGCGATATAGAACGAGTTGCTCTTGGTGATGTCGGACGCGTTGACGAGGGTGCGGCCGTTTTGCCTGGTTTCGCCGATCGCGAAATACGGATCCCAGATCGACCAGGCATCGATGCTGCCGTTGGCGAACGCCGGACCGGCATCCGGCGGGGTCAGATAGACCGGCGTGATGTCGGCGTAGGTCAGACCTGCTTTTTCCAGCGCCTGCACGACGATGTTATGCGCGCTGGAACCCTTGGTGAAGCCAACGCGCTTGCCCTTCAAATCCGTAATCGAGCGGATCGCCGAATTTGCGGGCACCAATATGGCCTGGCCGTTGGTGATCGGCTGGCCGGCCGCATAAACGATGGCCGCGCCCGCGGCCTGCGCAAAAACCGGCGGTGAGTCGCCGACCGCGCCGTAATCGACACTGCCAACGTTCATCGCTTCCATCATCGGCGGCCCCGAAGAGAACTCGACCCATTTCACCTCGACACCCTGCGGCGCGAAATGTTTTTCCAGGACTGACCGCTGCCGCGCGATAACGAGCACGCCATTTTTCTGATAGCCGATACGAATTTCCTTCACACCCACTTCGGCTCGCGCACCCGCCGGCAGCGCAGCGGCGGCGGCCGTGCCGAGCGAAAGTTTCAAGAATTTCCGACGCTTCATCACGATCTCCTGACGAACATGCCGCGACGGCGCGCGATCATTCGACGTCAAGATGATGGTGCTGCTCGAGATAGATGTCGAGTGCTCTGCAAAAATAGCAATGATAGCGCTGCTCGGCGTCTCTGCAGCGATGCGATTGTTGCTTCAATCCAATCGATGAAAGTTCACTTTTCCTGGCGCTTCGGTGGTTCAAACTTATCGATCAATCAGCAACAAGAGCGCGACTTGAACCCATCCCGGCGAGCGCTCGATTTTCACTGCATCTAAAATGACTATATTGAAGCGCCTTCGCAGGTGGTCCTCGCAAGCCGCGCGAACGCATTTCGCGGCCGCGGATGGTGTCACGCCAATCCGGTCGGACTGAGAAGGAAATTTCGGTGGACGCTTCCAAGGCGGCACATCCTTCTTTTTTTCCTCAACCTATTGCTGACGCCAAGAATGTTTTTCTAACCTTCCATCGACGATCTTGCGTCGACCCGCCGCAGGGTCGGCTGCGCAACGAAGGGATGATGCGATGGCGAACATTCAGGTACATGGCGGGCGAGTTGAAGCGCTGCCGCTGCGCTGGCGCGAGCTATGGTTGAAGGAAGACTGGTGGGCGATCTGGCTGGGCCTCGGAATCGTCCTCATCGCCTACATTTTCTTTGCGAATGGCTCGAGCATCCGCTGGCTGGCGGTGACACCGGCCAAGTGGTCGAGCTTCACCGAACTCGAAGCTCATTTTGCCACCAATTACGTGCGCTACATCGCCCAATTCGTCGCCTGGCTCGCCGTCTTTACCATTGCTTTGACCGCGCTCGGGCACAAGGCGCGCGAATTCATCCCGTCGTTCGTCGTCCTCTACGTGCTGTCCGTGGTCATCTTTGCGCTCGGCCAGTGGGACAAGGCGAACACGTATAACCTGGAGCCGCCGCTGGTGGCGCTGGCGCTCGGCCTTCTGCTTTCCAATGTCGTCGGCCTGCCGCGCTGGCTCGACGCCGGATTCCGCGTCGAGTTCTACATCAAGACCGGCATCGTGCTGCTGGGTGCCACGCTGCCCTTCACGCTCATCCTCTGGGCGGGCCCGGTCGCAATTCTCCAAGCCTCTATCGTCTCGATCGTGACCTTCCTGGTAATCTATTGGGTTGGCGTGAAGCTCGGGCTGGACCGGCGGCTCGCCGCCACATTGGGCGCCGGCGGCGCCGTCTGCGGCGTATCGGCCGCGATTGCTATCTCCGGTGCGGTGGGTGGCAAGAAGGAAGATGCGCCGATCGCGATCACTGTCGTGATCATCTGGGCGATTGCGATGATTTTTGTGCTGCCGTTCGTCGCGCAGTATCTGCACCTGCCGGCGGGCGTCGGCGGCGCCTGGATCGGTACGTCCGAATTCGCCGATGCCGCCGGTTTCGCCGCCGCACAGACCTACGGCAATATTGCAAGCAGTGGCGCCGTTGCCGGCAGCAGTGATCAGGCTGTGTTCGCCTACACCCTGATCAAGGTGGTCGGCCGCGACGTGTGGATCGGCATCTGGGCCTTCATACTGGCGATCATCGCTACCACGCAATGGGAGCGCACCGAGACCGGCCGCAAGCCCGAGGCGGCCGAGATCTGGTGGCGGGTTCCGAAATTCGTGTTTGGCTTTCTGGTGGCGTCGTTGATCATCACCTTGGTGACGACGGGCTACAGCCTCGCCGACTTCAACAAGAGCGTGGTGCCGACGCTGGTGGCGCCGATCAAGGACCTACGGACCTGGGCCTTCATCTTCTGCTTCCTCAGCATCGGCCTGACCACGCGGTTCCGCGAACTGGCGGGTGCGGGCAGGAAGCCCTTTCTGGCTTTCAGCGCCGGCGCCGTCGTGAACGTGATCATCGGCTTTATACTCTCGGCGATCGTGTTCGCAGCGCATTGGGAAACCGTTGCCCGTTAGTCGCCGAAGACAAGTCACGGCCCGGCGATTCGTCGCCGAGCCTCCAAATGAGGTGCCTATGAGCGACAAAGGGCCGCAGCGTCAATGCCGCTCGTGCGACCACTTCCGCAACGATGCCAAATACCTTGAAACTGTTTTCAAGGGACTAACGAGTCTCAGCTCGGGCTACGGCTCGGTGCGCTCGGACGACGGCATTTGCGTGCGGCACGACCGCTATCTGAGCGCGCGGTCCTCCTGCGCCGACTTCCTTCCGGTTACCTCGCATCCGATCGCGAAGAAGCTGTAGCGACGCCTGCACAGCCCTGTACCAGTCACCAGAAGGGGATTTCACGATGATACCGGCTGCGCGTTTTTTTACAAGTAAAGCTCTGCTGGTGGCGGCCGCATTCGTTGTTATTGGCCCCTGCGCGCAGCGCGCTTCGGCGCAGACCACCCTCTTGAACGCTTCGTACGACCCGACGCGTGAACTCTACCGCGATATCAACGCCCTCTTCCAGGCCGACTGGAAGCGGAAGACTGGCGAGGCGATCACCATCCGCATGTCGCACGGCGGCTCCGGCGCGCAGGCGCGTGCCGTGATCGCCGGGCTTGACGCCTCGGTCGTGACGCTCGCGCTCGCCGCCGATATCGATGCGATTTCGGACAGAACCGGAAAAATTCCAAAAGACTGGCAGAGGCGCCTGCCGGACAATTCCGCGCCTTACACCTCGACCATCGTATTTCTGGTGCGAAAGGGGAATCCCAAACACATCGCGGATTGGGACGATCTGGTGAAGCCTGGCATCCAGGTGGTCACCCCGAACCCGAAGACATCAGGCGGCGCGCGCTGGAATTATCTGGCGGCCTGGGCCTACTCCTCCGAAAATGATAATGGCGACGAAGGCAAGACCAGAGATTTCATGGCCGCTCTACGACGCGCACGTGGTCGACCTGTACCAATAGGTCTGTGCGCGGTATTTCGTTGGTGTGAAGGGTGCCGAAACAAAGGCAAAGCGCAGTTAAGCTCGGCTCTCGACCGAATTTCAGAACGGATCACGCTGGTTTTCCGAACCCTGTCCCACCCAGAAGCAATCCGGGGGATCAATCATCGAAGAACGAAAATTTACCTTATATTTCAATATGATATGGCGGAGAGAGTGTCAGTCAATCCCCCTTGATGTACAAGCTGTTTTTCATTCCAGCACGTGGGAACCTACGGTCCTTGCTACCAGCCATTGGCCCATCCCCGTGCGCCCGCTGCGCCCCAAGCCTCCGCGCAATCTCCGTCGACCTCGACGCTGCCGCCGACCAGGCCATCTCCGCCTGCGCCGGCAACGCTCTCAAGACGGTCAATCGGCTGATTGCGGCTAACGCCTTCTTGGGCTGAGGGCGGCGCTATCGAAAGACTATTCTCGCGGTCAGCTTCCGCAGGTCTGCGAGCTCAAGGATGCCTTGCGAGGAAGGACCTGCTGTTTCTTACTTTTGTTCTTCCAAATTGGCCCCACAGCTGACAATGGCGTACTAAGGAACGGCCGCTTTGCGCCAAGTGCGGTCATCCAACGACTCATAAGCTTTGGCGTATTGCCTAGCCAGTTGGCGATCAGATTGTTTTTGTACTCTTGTTAGCCAGCCGGAGACTGAATGCTTTCACGCAGAGGCAGACCGTTTTAGTTGAGCGCAGTCGAGAAATTCCTCGCCGATGACCAATGAGTTTTTGCCCTGTAATCTGCATCGGATAAGATGAAGCACGCCCTGCCGGGAGTCGAACGCGTGACGTGGTCGCGCCGGGCGTCACCAAGGTGGAAGACCGCATCATCGTCGCCCACATATGGCCCCCGCGCGGTCGCAGAATCCGCTCGAGCCAATTTCGTGTGATATTGACGGGGGTCAACGCTCGCCAAGCTTCTTGCCTTTATCAAATCCGCACAACCCCGCGGTTGGCACGACGTGTCGCCCCAACAACGCGATCGGTCTGAATCTCTCATTCGTCAGGAGACAGTCATGAGCAAACTTATTCACGCAGGCGCAACCACCGTTGCGATCTTCAGCAGCTTCGGCTTCGCCGCCGCCCAGAATGCGTCCAACCACCCCGATCTGACCCCGACCCAGCAGCGGACGCTTAGCCAAGGGCTTGCGAATTCGCCATCACAGTCCGCGCCGGCCGCACAACCCCAGGTCGGCGACAAGATGCCCGATTCCATGACGGCGCAATCGCTTCCAAGCAATGTCACCGATCAGGTTCCCGCGGCAAAGAACCTGTTGTTCGTGAAGCTGCCGGACCGCGTCTTATTGATCGATCCGGATAACAAGGTCGTGACCGAACTCGTCATGGACAGCGGCGCAAGCAGTGACACCACCACCGGCTCGAATTCCGGCAGTTCAAATGCCGGCAGTTCCGACCGGCCTTCCCGGTAGCAAGCGGCGAGTGCGGAAGCGGGCGTCCCGGATAGTTACCGGATAGTGGGAGAGGTCTCATGAACAGGTCTCGAGTTTCATTGTTGCCTGCCGTCCTGGTCACGGCGGCACTGTTGCTGTCGGCGCCGGATCGCGCGGCCGCACAGGAAGTCGCCCTTACACCTCTGGAGTCCAAGGAAGTCGCAAAAGGCTATCGCGCCGACGCGCTCAAACTAAAAACGGTGGTCAACGACAAGGGCGAGACGATCGGCAGAATCAGCGATTTCGTTTTTGGCAAGGATAACAACATCTACGTTGTGCTCGGCGTCGGCGACTTTACCGGACTTACTGGCCAACTCATCGCTATTCCCTTACATGCCCTCAAACTGGACGATCCCTCCGACAACATCGTATTGCCAGGAGCAAGCCGCGCCGCGCTGGAAAAACTACCGGTTTTCGTCAGCAATCGGTGAATCTCCTCAAGCCGTATTGACGAGGCGCTGATCGCTGTCGCGGAT
>Ga0209422_1000421_pt1 | contig 10267 bp, 9 predicted proteins | sample BlaSpr_A8_OM2_M3_FD_187983 | JGI IMG/M metagenome (GOLD analysis project Ga0209422, IMG submission 187983) | Forest soil microbial communities from Thunder Bay, Ontario, Canada - Black Spruce, Ontario site 2_A8_OM2_M3 (SPAdes) (version 2) | ecosystem: Environmental > Terrestrial > Soil > Boreal... | reverse complement strand
GCCTCCTCGCAAGTCTGCTGGAATACAAACACGAATAATGAAGTGGCGGTAACAGCTCTGGGGTATAGCACTTGCACTGCGGCACAGGCCAACGGCGCTCTGGTCGAACCCGTATACATCGTTACCGCTCTTGCGATTACCCCATCGGGCAGTCGCCGCATGGGTCAGTACGAAGTGGCGGCGCTCGATGTCTTGCCGCCTCCCGCAGCGCTGTCCCTGGCTGGAGCTGGGACTAACTTTAACCCGCCAAACTCAAACAACACCGTTATGGACGGCGTCGATGGCCAGGGAAGCCCTCCGTCTCTGACCGGATGCAGTACCACCGCTGGTAGCGTCCCGGGAATCGGCACCTCGGACATCGCCGATCAGATAAGTTACGCTGCGCAAGTTCCCAACAACCGCACCGGAAACTACACCGGCACGGCTCCGACGTTTCCGGGCGGGGTGTCTGCAACTCCTTCGATTGTTGACATGGGGACTGACCCGGATGGCACGCAGGCGCTCCTCAATTACACAAACCCCGCCCAGCTGAACTCAATGGTCAGTCAAATAGCAAATGGAGCCGACCAAACCCTTACCTGCAACCAGGTAAACGGATTGACTAACCCGGCGGGAGGCACCTCGGCGCAGTGCAGCGGAACCGCCGGCGCTGCCGCAACCCCGCAAGTCACTTATGTGAACGGCGACTTTACGCTCAACGGCGGCGCGGGGGTTCTGGTTGTAACCGGCAATCTCAGTATCAGCGGAGGAATTCAATTCGATGGATTGATCCTGGTCGTCGGGCAGGGAAGTGTGCTCATCAACGGCGGTGGCGGTGGCGGTTCCTCAATTTATGGGTCGGTGTTTGTCGCCAACACAAACAGCAGGTCGACCCCATTCGCACAGCTGGCTACCTTGGGTGTGCCCGCTTTCACCTGGCATGGCGGCGGCGACGCCAGTATTTATTACAACAGTTGCTGGGCCGGCTACGGAGACAAATTGCACTACTTCGTAATTTCATCCCGCGAAGAAATGTACTAGCTCATCTGTAGAGACGGGGCTTGCCCCGTCTCCGGCTGCCGGAAGCAAACCAAGATACAAGGATTTTCACCGGAGCCGGAATTGAAACAGAAAAGGCTGGCTTTTTAAGCCAGCCTTTTCTGTTTGTGCACCGGGGAGCGCACTAAAAAATCGCAACTAAATCCTAGGCGTGGACTAGTCCCTCGTGCTGCCGCGCCACATACCACAGCGCCAGCTCGACGCGGTTCCACAGCCCCAATTTGTCATAGATCAAGCGCAGATAATTCTTGACCACGTGCTCGGTGGTTCCCAGGTCGTCGGCGATCTCGCGGTTTTTGCAACCCTCAGCTACGCGCCGGATGATGAGGTGTTCCCGTTCACTCGGTGCGCCGTGGTCTGCTGACTTTCCAAACATAACTGTCTCCTATAAAGTAAGGTCGCGAGCTTAACCCGCTTGATGCCGCCCCTGATTCCGAAACGCAGGAAGAGGCGGTTGAAATGAGCCTTAACCGTGCGCTCGGCAATGTTCAGATCGCGAGCGATTTCGGCGTTGTCACATCCCTGCAGAAGCAGTTCGATGATCTGGCGTTCCCGGGGTCCGACTTGGCTGAAATCCTCATCCATAACACTGCAACCTTCCCGACGCGTTCGGAAGCTAAAAATGGTTGAAATTTAGGTCCTAAATACGTCTGGATTCAGGTCTTTGCATATCTTTAGTGCATTCACGCGGCCAAAATAGGCGTTATGGCGAAATTAAGCCTGGAAAAGTGAGTTTCCCCTGATTTTCCCTGCAAAACGCTCGTTACTACTGTGTTTCCTTCGAGGTTCTACAGTATTTTTTATCGCGATCTACAGTGAAATACCTAGTACAAAGTTCTCGTCCACGTCTCGCTGGCGAGAAGGATTTACATGCGAGTACATTTTTCACCCTACTCGCTCTCCCCCGTTCTTCGTCGCATCTGATCTTGCGATATGGGTCGACTGTCCTCCCATATAGTCCTCCCATATAATGAGATGTGGATTTTAAGCTGGTAAGCACCTATAAGCCCCAGGGCGATCAGGGACAGGCCATCGAGGCTCTGACCCGCGGCGTTTTCGATCGGGAGCAACACCAAGTCCTGCTCGGTGTCACCGGCTCGGGAAAGACCTACACCGCCGCCAAAATCATCGAGGCCGCCAACCGTCCCGCCTTGGTGATGGCCCACAACAAGACCCTGGCCGCTCAGCTCTACCACGAGTTCAAGAACTTCTTCCCGCACAATGCGATCGAGTTCTTCGTTTCCTACTATGACTTTTACCAGCCTGAGGCTTACGTGCCTGCGGCGGATCTTTATATCGAAAAAGAGTCGACGATCAACGACGAACTCGACAAATTACGGCTGTCCGCGACACGGTCTTTATTCGAGCGCCGCGATGTGTTGATCGTGTCTTCAGTGAGTTGCATTTATGGCCTCGGATCGCCGGAAGCTTATTACGGGATGATGCTGTTCCTGGAAAAGGGACAGAAGATCAAGCGCGCCGACATCACACGCAAGCTCGTCGATATTCTTTACGAACGTACCGAGGGAGATTTCCGCCGCGGAACGTTTCGAGTGCGGGGCGACGTCATCGAAATTTATCCCACGTACGACGACAATGCCTATCGCGTCGAAATGTTTGGCGACGAGATTGAATCGCTCACTCAGATCGATCCTTTATTCGGGACGGTGAAGCAGCGTTACATGCGGCTGCCGATTTATCCCAAGACGCACTATGTAATGAAGGAAGAAACCCGCGCTTCGGCCGTGATGTCGATTAAAGCCGAGCTCGCTTGGTGGGAAGCGGAACTCGAAAAGCAGGGCCGGATCGTCGAATCGCAGCGCATCCATCAGCGCGTGATGTACGACCTCGAAATGATCAAGGCCATGGGATATTGCCATGGCATCGAAAACTACTCCCGGCATTTCACCGGACGCCTCCCGGGCGAGCCCCCGCCTACGTTGCTGGACTATTTCCCACGCGACTTCCTGATGTTCATCGACGAATCGCACCAGACTGTGCCGCAACTTCATGGCATGTATCACGGCGATCGCTCGCGCAAGCAGACGCTCGTGGAATACGGATTCCGAATGCCATCGGCGCTCGATAACCGCCCCCTCACCTTTGAGGAATTCGAGCATCGCACCAATCAGATCGTCTACGTCTCCGCTACGCCTGGCCCATATGAGCTGACGAAGTCCGCCGGCGTCGTCGTCGAACAGATCATCCGCCCGACCGGATTGATCGACCCTCCGGTGGAGATACGTCCAGTCAAGGGACAGATCGACGACCTGCTGCACATGATTCGCGACCGTGTCTCCCGCCACGAACGCGTCCTGGTAACCACTCTGACCAAGCGCATGTCCGAGGACCTCGCGGAATATTACAGCGAAGTGGGAGTGAAATGCCGCTACATGCACTCCGAGATTGAAACCCTGGAGCGGGTGAAGATTTTGCGCGATCTGCGCAAAGGCGAATTCGACGTATTAATCGGCATCAACCTGCTTCGCGAAGGACTCGACCTGCCGGAAGTATCGCTGGTCGCCATTCTCGACGCCGATAAGGAAGGCTTCCTGCGTTCTGCCGGTTCACTGATCCAGACCATTGGGCGCTGCGCCCGCAATCTGAACGGACGGGCAATCCTCTATGCCGATCGCATGACCGATTCAATGAAGAAGGCGCTCGATGAAACCAATCGCCGCCGTGCCATCCAGGAAGCCTACAACCAGGAAAATGGAATCACGCCAGAGTCGATTATTCGACCGCTGGACATGACGCTCGCCGCCATCGTCGGCGCCGACTACGCCGATCTAACCGACATCGCAGCCGATGGCCTCCCCGACTTCAAGACACAACTGGAGCTGGACGGCTACATAGAAAAGCTCGAAAGCGACATGCGAGAGGCCGCCAAGCGCTTCGAATTTGAGAAAGCTGCCAAGCTGCGGGACACGATCAAGGAACTGAGAACCAAAGAATTTTTGTTCGCCTAGCGCTGGGCGATCATCAGGCCCTCGCTATTACACTGTTTCAGTGTTACACTGTTTTCGTGTCTAGCCGCCGCCTGCGTAACGTAACCGTAACTCTCGAAGAAGACGTGGCCCAGTGGGCCCGGATAGAGGCCGCACGCCGCGACACCAGCGTCTCCCGCTTGCTGGGAGAGCTTCTGAAGGAGCGCGCTGCCGCTCAAGCGGGATCAGGAGCGGAAGCGGCGGAACGCCTGACGAGTTTCGGCAAGCGTCACCACCTCTCTCTCCGCGGCCTCAAAATCAAAGACCTGATTAATGAAGGACGCCGGTGAGCCGGTTTGTCCTCGATGCTTCCATCGTGCTGGCGTGGTGTTTCGCGGACGAGAATAGTGCCATGGCGCAGCATGTGGGCGGCATGTTTAAGCGAGGCGACACCGCAGTTGCGCCCGCATTCTGGCCGCACGAGGTTTTGAACGCCCTGCTAATGGGAGAGAAACGGAAGCGTATTTCCAAAGAACTCGTACGTAGTTTTCTGGAAGACCTTGCAACCCTACCTATCGTGCTGGAACAGTTCCCCGCCAGAGTCGTTTTTGAGAGGATTCAGCATCTCAGCCGTGAGCGCGGTTTGACTTCGTATGACGCGGCATACCTCGATCTCGCCTTGGAGAACGAGCTGCCGCTGGCTACCTTGGATGATGAATTGGGCCGGGCCTGCAAAAAAGCGCGCGTGCGCCTGTTGCAGATGTGATAGTTGTGCGTGACGAATTAACTAATACGCGTCAGGCAATCCATTTTTATCGCGTATCAGAAACGTGCCGCCGTTTTTACTCGCATTCGTGCCTTCTCCGAACTCTGATCGCGCCAGTCTCCCGTCCTTTTCTGAATTCACCAAATCTTAATCCTCTGATCACGGGGCTTTAACAAATCGCCGCTAGGGTAGCTACCGGACCGCAAAAGAAGATAGGGCCAAGATAGGGCCGGAGCCTGGAAGCCATAACCCGCGCCGGGTTGCAGGCTCCGAATCTTTAGAGTACCTTTCGGGGGCCGCTTGGACATAGCGCGCGTTATCGCCTGCCGCGTGGGTGGTTCCACTGCCCGGCAGCAAACGATAGCCGGATCCTACGTAGCAAATCCAAGCTTGATCAAACGAGGAGTTCTTAGGAGACTATTATGAAAAGAATCGTGCTCGCTCTGGCTCTGCTGGTTGCTTTCGCAACTGTTGCATTCGCTCAGGAAGGTGCCGTTCCCAAAGGTGTTCCGCATCTCGACCATGTTTTCCTCATCATGATGGAAAATCACGGCTACCGCCAGATTCTCAATAATCCCAACGCCCGCTTCATCAACAAGTACGCGAAGACCGCCAATCTGGCGACGAATTATTTCGCCGTCGCGCATCCCAGCCTCACTAACTACCTCGAAGTTGTCGGCGGATCAAACTTTGGCATCCATAGCGACAACGCTCCCCTGTGGCACAGCACCAGCTGCGCAACCAACCTCTCCACCGGAATCCCCAACACCGACAATCCGCCGAGCCCCCCGATATGCCCAATTGCGGGAACCGGGACCGACGCGGCCACTCCGGTGCTGGACTGCACGAATGAAGTCACCGGCCCGCCGTGCGAGATCAACATCAATGGCGTCGCTTCTTACCCCGCTGTTTCCACGACCCTGGGTATCACCATCGCCGATCAAGTGGTGGCTGCTGGAAAAACCTGGAAGTCCTATCAGGAAAGTTTGCCGTTGAGTGGGCCCGACAATATAAATTACAGCGACGGCAATTTCACCAACCTCACGGATTTCACCAAGATCAAACCAGTGTTGAACCCGCCCCTTACGAATAGCGAAATTGTGCAACTGTATGCCGTAAAGCACAATCCATTCGCCTACTTTCGAGCCATACAGGAAGGCGGAAATCCCCTCAACAGCTTTGCCGAAATGGCAGCCTTCGATGGAGCCGGTGGGCTGTGGGGCGATCTGGGGTCTGGCGAGGTGCCGAATTTTTCTTTGATAGCGCCGAGCCAGTGCAATGACCAGCATGGACGCGGCAACGGCACCGCATTCTGCAACTACGATCCCAATGACAATGGCACGCAGGCAGGCTTGAATCCAGCTCTCATCATCCTCGGCGACCAGGAAGTTGAGAAGTTGGTTACCGCCATCCACGCTTCTCCGGCATGGACCCGCGGCCGCAATGCCATCGTCGTGGTCTGGGATGAGAACGACTACAGCGTGCAGCCCATCACCAATAAAGTTGTCGCAATTGTAGATACAAATTACGGCGTCCACGAATTGCAGAGCGCGCAGTTCTTCACTCACTTTTCTTTGCTCAGGTCAATCGAAGGAGGGTTGGGAATTCCGTGCCTCAACCATGCCTGCGACGCCAGCACGAACACCATGTCAGATATGTTCGGCGAATTCTAAGACGCAACCAGGGCCGAACAATCCTATCGGGGCCGGAGATTTTTTCCGGCTCTCTTTTTTGCTGTCCTATTGTTCTCGGCCTGCAGCGGCGCGCAGGATTTTCTTGCCCGGATCGCGAGCCGCGATGGCAAGTTCTTTTTCCAGCGACGAAAAGCGCTGAAAAATTTCATGCAGCCGCAACGCCATATTGCGGATGGCGTCGGCTTGCGCATGCACCCCCGCAGGAAGCCCGGATTCATGGGCAAGAAGTTCGGCATTGCCTAGCATCGTAGTAAGCGCATTGTTAACGTTTGTGCGCATCTCGATCATGAAGCGTCCAAGAGTGGCCTCGGCTTGGGCAACGGATAGAAGATGCTCGGCCTCACGGCTGCGAGATTCGGCTTGGCCGCGATGCAGGATTTCCCTTCCGATAATTCCCGCGATTGCCGCCCAAATCAGCGGTTCGCGACGCAACTCGATCACGGATTCCTGAACCGCACAAAAATCGAGCGCGAAGTCAGAATGGATGACAATGGCCGGCTTGTTCGAAGCAAACGACCCCATCAGGTCTCGAGCAATGTTCTGGATTTTATTCCGAATCTTATTCCTGCTTTTGTTGCGGCCTTTGTTCTGAGATTGCTCGGCAGAGGCGTCGGCAATGGCGAGATCGTAATGTCCGAAGTTTAAATTGTTCGAGGCGCTGGTGCTCAGAACAACAAACTCCGGAACCTCGGAACTTGAATTGCCCCGCGGCCAGTTTGCCGTAATTTCGCGCGAGAACGCGCCGTCACTCGATAGGATCAGGACTGTCGGGCGGCTCATACTCCGATTCATGCTCATCGCGGCTTTCGTGGTGACCGAGACGAAGCGAACCCCGCCTCTACAGGAACTTAAAGCTTTGCTCCGTTTGCGGAAGCAGTGGCGGCGAGCGGGTTGCTGCGCACCGTGTTATGGAGAGCGTCGTCGACCGCCGCGCGCAAATCGACGAGCATCCGCAATGGCTGGCCCGAGGAATATTCGGCGTGGAACATTACCTTCCAGGACTGGCAAATCATGCGCAGGCGGCCGATTGGTTCCTCGGCGGAAAATTGCGCGCGCCGGCAATCGATGGTCGGAACGCCGCGACGCTCCAGTTCGCGCAAGCCGTCCTGAATGGCATTGAGGTCGCCCTGCATAAGGCGAAAAAATATTCGCCGGATCATGAAGCTGAAGCGGGTGAAACCTACCATGGCCGACGGCTCAAAATAGCGCGCCGCGTTTTCCGTTTTCAGACTGCGCCCTTGCTCGAGAGCGCCGCTATGCAACAGTTCGCTAAGTCGCCGGCAACGCGCCGCCGAGTGCATGATGCCATCGAGAGTACTCAGCCAGGCCGGCAGCGCCGCCTCTTGCGGGCCGAAAATCGGCTCCAGCACCTGAGCGACATAATCTAGATCAAGGTCGGTGTCTTCGAGGCCCGAGGGCGCGCACAGCGAAAAATACTGTACCAGCAGATAATCGGTCTTATCGCGGTCGCTGGCAGACTTAACGCTCTTCTGCATGTGATGCAGCAAAAGTTGGCGCAGCACAGCTTCATTGGCCAGGAGCGTGCTCTGCAAGAACTGACGCAGTTGGTGAACTTGTATTTGCGAATCCACCTGCGCAAACCATGCCGCCGCCTGCTCCGCCAACTCGGGCGAGGGCGTGCCTCCCTCCTCGAGGTTAACCGGGTTGGGTGAAAGGTCAATCACAAATTCGCGCACCAGCGCAGCATAGATGGGTTGCAATGCAACCAGATTGGCAACTTTCTCTTCGAAGGATGGCTTGAAAGGGTTCTCGGAACTAGAAACAGTCATGATTTCACAATCCAACTCGGAACATCCTTTAGGAAGCGGGCGGCCACCACGGTTCGCTCCGGGTGATATTGGACCGCCACTACCGAGGCTTCCGCGGAAAGCGCCCCGTCATTACTCTCAACCAGCACCCGATCGGCAAACTCCAGCGGTTGGTCGACCATGAACAACACTTCGTGCGGCGTTCCAAACTCGACGATCGTATTTTGAAGGAAAACCGGCTGGTGCTCGTGGCTGCCGAGATCACCGTTCACCGCAGTTCGGCTGAGTTTGATCGGAATCCGCACTGGCGTCGCGTCGGGAAAAAACTTCGCCAAGCGTCCGACCATGTCGGGTTCGGGTGCGCGCGCTGCCGCTTGGCTAGGCAATGGGTTAACCTCACTTCCGCAATTTGGGAGCAGCCGAGTCTCCTCTCTTCCCGGTTTGGAAGATCTGCGAGGAGACTCTCTTTCTGCTTATCGACATTTAACACTGCAGTCGCACATCCAAAAACTTGAAGGGCATGTACCGAAGAACAAGTGGAACAAAAAGCAGCAGTTAGGAACCTCGTTGGCCCCTTGCCCACCCTCGTCATTCCCGGCTCGGCAAAATCGAGTCTCAGAATGAAACACATTTCTCAATTCGGGGGAGTTCTGGTCCAATCGCTCGGAATTCGATGAGGACGGGCAAGGACGCCCGCCTCTCCATTTATTATTTGCTTTCTTATTGCAGCGCGCTTGAGCCTGGAGCCTGTTCGCGTGGGCCGATGTTGTAACGCTTCAGCTTGCGATACAGCGTAGCCCGGCTGATGCCAAGCATCTTGCCAGCTAAAGCTTTGTCGCCCTTTACCTGGGAAAATACACGTTCGATGGTGGCGCGCTCGATATCTTCGAGATCGGTTGCGTCCAGTTCAGCGGTGCGGGCGAAGAGTTCCCGCGGAGGTTGCACTTCGGTTTGGACTTCCGCGGTTGCGATCGCGGGCGGAAGATCGCCAGCTTCGATAATGCGCTGATCGCCGAGAGCCACTGCCCGTTCCAGGCAGTTTTCCAGTTCCCGGACATTGCCGGGCCAGTCATAAGCCATCATGGCTTTGATGGCATTGCCGGAGAGCTGAACCCCGCGTCCAGGAGCCAGCCGTTCGAGGAAAAAAGCAGCCAGAATGGGAATGTCAGAACGGCGCTCGCGCAAGCATGGCAGTGAAATGCTGACTACATTAAGACGAAAATAAAGATCCTTGCGGAAAATTCCTTTCTTGTATTCAGCGTCCAGATCGCGGTTGGTGGCGGCCATGATACGCACATCCACCTTCACCTTTTGATTGCTTCCAACCGGACGTACTTCTTTTTCCTGCAGAAAGCGCAACAGCTTGGCTTGCATCTCGAGAGGCAACTCGCCAACTTCGTCGAAAAAAATCGTTCCGCTATCGGCCGATTGCAACAAGCCTTGTTTCGAACGAATCGCGCCCGTGAACGCTCCTTTTTCGTAGCCGAACAATTCGCTTTCGATCAAGGTAGGGACGAGAGATCCGCAGTCGACGGCAACAAAGGGCCGGTTCGCCATCGTGCCTCGAAAATGCAAAGCGCGGGCGACCAATTCTTTGCCCGTGCCGCTCTCGCCCGAAATCAGCACAGGAGTGCGCGTATCCTTGAGGCGCGAGATGAGCCGGAGCACATTTTGAATGCCAGGAGAATTGCCAATAATGCCGTGCAGCGAGGTCTCGGTCTCCGACCGTTCGCGGAGGTAGAGATTTTCTTCCACAAGCCTCACCTTATCGGCCATTCTGCGAAGAAATAGCCGCAATTCATCGAGCGGAGAAAAGGGCTTGGCAATGTAATCGTAGGCCCCGAGTTTCATCGCCTGGACCGCGGTCTCAACCGAACCGTGGCCGGTCATCACCGCAACCTCCACACGCGGATGCGCGCGTTTAACTTGTTCGAGGAAGTCGAGGCCAGACATGCGCGGCATGATCATGTCGGTCAACACCATGTGGACGGGTTGCTCCTCAAGCAGGGCGAGCGCCGCCTCGCCACTCTCCGCTTCAAGGCAGGAATAGCCGAGCGATTCGCCGACGGTGAT
>Ga0209422_1000420_pt1 | contig 10281 bp, 10 predicted proteins | sample BlaSpr_A8_OM2_M3_FD_187983 | JGI IMG/M metagenome (GOLD analysis project Ga0209422, IMG submission 187983) | Forest soil microbial communities from Thunder Bay, Ontario, Canada - Black Spruce, Ontario site 2_A8_OM2_M3 (SPAdes) (version 2) | ecosystem: Environmental > Terrestrial > Soil > Boreal... | reverse complement strand
AATGGTATTGATTTCGCCGTTATGGGCCACGAAGCGAAAAGGCTGTGCCAGCGACCAACTGGGTTGCGTATTAGTGGAGTAGCGCTGGTGAAAAATCGCGAACGAACTGGAAAATCGCGGATCGCTCAAGTCGCTATAGAACGGAGCCAACTGCTCTGGCGTAAGCAATCCCTTGTACACAATGGTTCGCTCCGAAAATGAGCAGTAGTAGCCGGCTTCAGAAACGGCTTCGAGCTCGTGACGCAGGCGGAAAAGCTGCAACTCAAAATCGGAGGATTCGAGACGGGAAGGCTCGCAAGTCGCGGGATTACTGCGGGGCGCTACAAAGCACTGTCGCACCACGGGCAGGGAATCGCGCGAGCGCGGTCCTAGGATCGACAAATCGGTAGGTACTGCGCGCCACCCAAGAACTGAGAGATTGTACTTCGAAGCGGCAGCGCGAAGCGCATCCTCCGCACGAATCTCCTGGCCTGGCTGAAGAAACACCATGCCGACGCCAAATTCTTCCGGCAATTTGATGCCGCTGCTGCGAACCGCATTGCGGAAGAAAGCCTTCGGAATCTCCACCAGCAGGCCAGCGCCATCGCCGCTTCGTCCGTCGGCATCCACACCTCCGCGATGTGCCAGGCGTTTGAGGGCGCCCAGCGCACGTTCGAGCACGGCATGGGACGCGGGTTCGCCTAACTGCGCGATGAAGCCCACGCCGCACGCATCATGATCGTTGGAGAATGTAGGGCGACTCTCCGCCATACTACTTGTCTAAACGCAAATGTCGCGAAAGTACAATCGTCAATTTTGATGTGGTGCATGGATTTTTCTGCACGATCTCAACCTCATCTCCGCCAAGCTCGCTCTAGCCGTCCTGTATGGTGAGGAATGCAGAGTCACGTCAGGTAGAATGGCTACTTTCACCACAGTCGACGCTCGAATGATCTCTCTCTCCGAAATTCAGTCCGCGCTCGCGCGCATTCGAAAATCCATTCCTGTATCGCCGTGCAACCGTTCGGAAACATTCTCCGAAATGACTGGCAACTCGATTTATCTGAAGCTGGAGAATCGTCAGCGAACAGGTGCTTACAAAGAGCGGGGCGCGCTGAACAAGCTTCTCAGCCTTACCGAAGAAGAACGTTCGCAGGGAGTAATCGCAGCCTCGGCGGGCAACCATGCGCAAGCGGTTGCCTACCATGCCACCAAGCTAGGAATCTGCGCCAGGATCGTGATGCCCTTGGCGACGCCATTAATCAAAGTCTCGGCAACTCGCGGCTATGGCGGTGACGTGGTGTTGCACGGCGCGAATTACGACGAAGCTTATGACGAAGCGCTGCGCGTCAGCGTGCAGGATCGTCTCACTTTTGTGCATGCGTTCAATGACGACGCAGTGATTGCGGGGCAGGGAACTCTGGGGCTTGAGTTGCTCGAGCAGCATCCCGATCTTGAGGCGGTCATTGTGCCGATCGGTGGTGGCGGGCTGGTCGGCGGGGTCGGATGCGCGCTGAAAGAAACGAATCCGCGCATTCAGGTGATCGGCGTTCAACCCGCAAGGCTGCCTTCCGTGAAGGTTGCAGTAGCGCAAGGTTCGCCCGTAACTTTGCCGGCCGCCGTGACGATCGCAGACGGCATCGCCGTGCGCCGCGCGGGTGATCGGACTCTGCCGCTTGTCCAGAAATACGTCGACGAGATTGTCACCGTCGAGGAAGAAGAAATTGCAAACGCGGTCTTGCTTCTGTTGGAGAGAGAAAAGATTCTTGCAGAAGGAGCAGGAGCGGCCGCGCTCGCCGCCCTGGTCAACCGCCGCATCCCGATGATCAAGAATAGCGCGGCAAAGAAGGTTGCCGTGATCGTCAGCGGGGGCAACATCGACGTCACCTTACTGGCGCGGATCATTGAACGCGGCCTGGTCAAAGACGGTCGCCTAGTGCGGCTGCGCGTGCACCTTCCCGACTACCCCGGAGCGTTGCACCGGCTCACCGGAATTCTCGCCCAGCACCGCGCCAACATTGTGGAAACGTCTTATGATCGCGCCTACCACAACGTGAATCTGGGTGATACCGCCATCGACATCACCATGGAAACTCGTGGACCTGACCACATTGCGGAATTGATTTCAGCCCTGGGCGCGAACGGCTACACCCACGAGAGAATTCTGTAGCGTGAGCAGCACAAGCGCCTTCAGCCCGCGTTCCTTTACGGTTTGGCATCAACCGGGTGGGGTACTTCTTCAATGTGCTTGTGCGACAACTTGCGATGGATATCGGGCCAGAATTCCTTCACCACGATCGTGATGGTATCGTACGCGTACTGTGTTGCCCATACACTCATGGTATTCGAAATCGTCTTGTCAGCGCTGGGATGGTAGCTGTAGGTAGAAATGAAGGCTGACATTCCGCCGCCCACAATTTCAGAGTAATTGAATTGCGAGCCGCCTGAATCGGTTCGCGTGACAATATTACGCGTGACCGCGTAAAAGGTGCGGTGCGCGAAACTCCCGTGCCCCAACTGAAAAAACCTGGGATCCTGGTGGAGCATGGAAGGAAGAATCGCGCCGGTCAAAAAGTTTTCGATGGTTCCATCGGCGAAGGCGGCGCCATAGCGTTTCCCATATCCCGCCCATCCCTGCCCGTAGCCAGGTTCGCTGTTCTCCGCCTGACTGATCGCCGCCAGGAAGCCGTACCAGGGATATTCCACGGGGTCGAACGAACCCCGGAAAACCACCTTGAATTTTTCTTTGCTGGTGAGTGGCGGCGGGTGCCCGCCTTTCTCCAAGGTCAAAAAATTTGGCAGCGTGTAGAAAAGCCGGTCGTTCGATGTTCCGGCATTTTTGTCCGGAACACTCGTACTCTTCTTGTTCTGGTTATCGTTATCCTTGGTCGACGGCGACTGGGGCGCAGCCGAAGGCGACTGGCTGGCTGCGGGCGCGGTTTGGTCTGGCGACTGCTGCGCCGCGGACGAAAGGGAAATAAGGCTTAAGAATACGAAGGACGCGATGGCTCGTGGGACGAAGTTTATCGACAAGTACTTCTCCTGAAAAAAGTTCCTAACAGTGCTGAAAAGGGATGTTTTGCCATTCTACCAGTCATTCCATTAGTCGTCCTCGGACGATGACAGCGGTTTTACATTGATTCACAAACTAAAGTTTTCTCAAAATGTTGCTGCTCAAAATAGAAAAAGGCGGCCGAGACATGGCCGCCTTTGGGTTGAACGGTTCGCTTAGAAGCGAAAACCGACTTCAGCGGTAAGCGAGCGCGGCGTAACGTAATGAGTGCCGCTGAAAGTGGAAAGGAAGTTATAGAGCGCGTAATTATTCGCCAGGTTAATGACCGTCAACTGAGCGCTCCATTTGTATTTTTCGCCATGAAATAAATTGTCATCGCCCAGTGACAGATCGAAGAGGCTTCGCGGCGCGATGCGTTGCGGATTGTGGTCGTCATTCTCCGTCCCCGGAGCGGGTACTTTAATCAGCGTTGATCCGAACTGCGATGCCAGGCAGACGCTGGGCAAAGCTCGTGTCGGAGTTGCGACTACTCCGTTGCAGGTAAAGCCAGCCTGAAATTCCTGATCAGCGGTCAATGGTGCTCCTGAAATAGTGTTGATCAAATTGATCGCAGGTTGGCCGCCGAGCGTGGTTGAGGCTCCGGCACAAGTTGCCGTGGCGGGGTTATAACACGGCGTCGCGCCCGCCACCAGGCCGCTGTCATATCTCCAGTTGAAGCCTATCCACGGTCCTTCCTTCCAGGGCTGATATTGCAAGTGAGTGGTCTGGTTATATTTTTCGTCGTGGTCAATGCGAAACACCCCCGTTGCCGGGGGAACAATCGGCAACCCCGCCACTTGCGGCAGGAAGAAACGTGCCGCCACGCTGGACATGACCACCTGCGCCGTGAATCCACGATAGTTCGGCACGCTCACGCGCAGTGCAAAGCCCGGGATCTTGGAGTTGTGCCACTCAATCGGAAAAGTGATGGGAGTGCTGCCTACCACACCGAAGTCATAGCCGTTGTGAGTGTACTTCCAAATGTATTCACCACTCACAACCAGGTACCTTGCCAGAGCCTGTTGAAACCCCGCGTGAAATTCATTGCGGTAGCCCGGACTAACCGGTCCCGAGTTACAGGCGACGCCCGGAGGCGGAACTAGCGTAGCCAAAAACGGGATGCTGCATCCCGTGCTGGCAATCACCAGATTCTCGTTAAATGGGCTCTCCAGAGTTCGAGCATAAGAAATGCGTAGAACTGTATTCGTTGACTTGACGTTGTAGGCGATGCCGATGCGGGGCTCCGCTTGCCTTGCGGTCGAGAGTCCGTTGTAGAAATCGCCGCGCAATCCCAAATTGAATGACCAATTTCCCTTTGTGATTGCGTCCTGCGCGTACAGGGCCAACTCTTTCACATCGGTGTGGCCGTGAAAAGAGAACAATCCCCCTCTGGCGTATCGACCGCCTCCGCCCGTCAAATCAAAAGGCGCCAGGATCGCGCAGGGAGTGCCCGGAATCGGTTGACCGGTTAGAGGGTCCAGACACGAAGGCGCGATTCCCGCTACCAGGCCTGGATCGACAATGCCGATTCCATCGTCCTCAGTAAGGAACGTCTGTTCGTAAGTGACTCCCACCTTCACGTTGTGAATGCCTTTTACGTAAGAAATATTGGATCGAAGCCCCGTATTTGTGAGCGTGCGGTTTTGAGCGACGGTCTCCCCCTGAAGGTCCGGAGAAAAATCGTCGAATGGGTTAGCGCTGGGGTAGTAGTTGTACTGATCTTTCCGCACAAAGCCCCCAAACGTGAATACCGCGTTCGCACCCAACAAGTGCGTCCAGGTCGGAGCAATGTTGAAGGTCTTGATCTGCGACACCTGATCCGTCGGTCCCAATGGAGCGCCCGTTACAGGATCGTTGAGTTGAATCCCATTGACGTCATGAAACTGTTGATCGTACGAATTGGGATTTTGAAACCAGGAGCGCGAATAATTGAAATTCAAATGAAGCGAGTCTGCGCCTGAGAGTTGATAGTCCACCCGGTCGAAAAGGTTCTCTTCGTTGCCTTTGTCGTGCATCACGGCGAACTCCGGCGGATCCAGGAATCGCCCGGTGTTTAATCCGTTGGCTGAGATAAAGTTTCCCCAGTTCTTCCCGCCGTAACCCAGCGTGAATCCGGCATTGGACGTGCCGAACGAACCGTAGGACGCAGTCACAGTGCCGTGAGGAGTGGTCATTCCCTGGCCGGATTGCGTGGTCACATTGATGACCACACTGGTCTTCCCACCGTATTCCGCGGGTGGCGCGCCGGCAATAACTTCCAGCGACTGAATCGAATCAATCGGAACCTGGTTGGAGAAAACTTTGCTTTGCTGATCCGTAATGGGTTGGCCGTCGACCGAGAACGAATTCTCAGCGTGATCTCCTAATCCGTGGAACAGACCGTTCGAATCCGCGGCAATCCCCGGAGTCGATAGCGTCACCAGAGAACTTAAAGATGAAGATGCGCTCTCTAATGGCAGCTTGTCGAACAGACTCTTGTCGACATCGGTGTGAAATGTCGACTCCGTCTCCAACAGATCGCCCGCGGCCTCGACCGTCACCTCGGTGGATGATCCAGCAACTTGAATCGTGATGTTGGAAGTGACCGGTACCAGCGACCGGATCTCCACGTCCTGCACAGTTGGATTAAATCCAGGCGCCGTTACCTTCATGTGATAGGGATTGAATGGAACATTGGGAAATACAAATTTTCCCGTTGAATCGGTTGTTACGGTGCGGTCATAGCCGCTTACCGGGTTGTGAATTTCGACTGTGGCATTGGGCACGACGGCGCCGGTGGGGTCGGCTACCGTTCCGCTGATCGATGCAGAACTTCCGACGGACTGAGCGCTGACCAAACTTGTAGTCAGGCACAACGAGATCGCAAAAATGGCGGACAACAATTGCTTGTATGAAACCAGCATGAACCCTCCGTTTGAAAATAGGGATTGGCCGGCAGTAAAGCCGGAACCTTGGAGAAGTGATTCTCTGGAAATCCCTAAACGGCAGGAGGGCCGCGGATGCCCAAATCAACAACACTGAGTCGGGCTTTCGCGATGACTTCTTCTTCTTGCAGCAGGCCAACCGCTTCAAACACGGGCTTAGCTTGATGCGAACTGATCACGGGCGCAGTGCTGTGCGCCATCACGCATATGGAGCAGGAAATCGCTTCTGTTTTGTTCGGATGGTTGTGGGTAGACTCCGCCACCGCCGTCCATAACATCAAGGACAGGCAAACCCACGTCAACCATCGAAGGGTAAACCGCATGAATTCCTATATCGGCCTAGATTCTTTTTACCCTATAACGGTTGCATTAAACAAGGCAATGCGCGGCAAGTTACGGTGGTGCAGATTCCTATGTCAGGGTTACGGCTAGATCTTCTTGACTGACGGTTGGCGCAGTCTTACGCGACCGTCGTCATCCCATTTGACGACTGCGTCTTCCTCGTTCGCTCGCTCCACCGTGCCCAATTCCCCAGTCGGCTTTCCGAAGTTGCCCAACCCCTCGACGCGATCCCCGGGAGTTAGCTCGGGGTTAGTGGAAGAGGATCCGGAGAGCGGTGGTCGCCTGGCACGATCTGAGTCAGGAGTTGCCCCGGGGCTTGACAGGGGCGGCTGGGGAGATCTACGCAGTTTAGGTACGGGTTTTGTGCTCATAGGGTCGGTCCTAACTTACAGTCTTTTCCAGAGAATGCAGCGAGCGCATTGTCGACTGTTCATCTCTCGATAGATACATTGTGCGCTCGGAAAGAATGGTGAGGCTGGTTTGAATTGCACAGTTCTGACAATTCTTTTTGTCCATGTCCGAAAGGGCAGGCCGTCAAATTGCCGCACCCTGAGGGAGCACGTGGATTTCAGGACCGACAATCTGGGGGAGCCACAGGCTGGCTGGGCTCGGTATCGTGACCCGCTCCGGCATCCCGCCCCAAGTTTGAACGGGACGCCCAGGAGCTGACGTTACTAGCGTTTATCCCGATGATCGGCATCGTCCGGATGATCATGGCGCCAGTTCCAGTATTGCGACTGCTCCTTCTTGTTTGCCTTGGAATATTCGTGGGAACTCTTGTGGTTATCCGAGAGGTACACGCCCCAAGCCCGGTTTTCGTTGTTATCCCAGTTGTGATAATCCTTATGACCTTTATCGTAAACTCGCACTTGAACCCCGGCGTCTTGAGGTCGAGGGAGGGCCATAATCGAAATCGGCGCCGCGAGGGCGGCGGTCAGGAATAGCGAAGCGATGTAGTGCCGTAGACGGTACATGTAGCGTCCAAATTTGAGGTGTCCGCTTTCAGGGTCGCGGCGATCTAAATATGCGCCCCCCGCCCCCCGCCACCCGATTAATGTCCCATATAGCACACCTGTGCTGGGAGTAGCCCAGGGCGTTTCGGGCTGAAGCACATTTCGGGTCCAGCCAGTTACTATAGGAGCTGAGCGTTATTTGGCTCGGAGGCGATCCGGGCCCGGCAGTCATAAGAACTTCACAGCGAGGAAACGCATGTCAGAACCCACTTACGAAGAACTCAAAGCTCGTCTATCGCAGTTGGAAAAAGAAGTGGACACCAAGAAGCGCAGCGGCGACCTGATCTTCAAGGTTGGCGAAAAGGGCGGTGTTAGCGTCTATGGCCTGGGACGCTTCCCGGTTACGCTGTATTACGAGCAATGGAACCGCCTGCTGGGAGCGGCCGAGGATCTGAAAAAGTTTATGGAAGAGAACAAATCCAGGCTCAAACTGAAAGATCAGGGCTGAGACTGAGATAGCATTTGCTGCACTGTGTTAACACGGCCCGTTCGCGAGCAGCCATGCTTGGTTACCCGTCGGTTACTTTTGAACGAATTCCGCATGCCGCAAACGGCCAGCGCTATATAATAAAAAGACCGTGCCCAAATATTCTATCGTAGTCCCCCTGCACAACGAGCAGGAGAACGTTACCGATCTCTATGACCGCCTGAAAGCGGTTATGGAGGCTGCTGCTGAGAGCTTCGAAATTGTGCTGGTGGATGATGGCTCAAGCGACCATACCTTTCCCATGTTGCGTGAAATCGCGGCCGTCGATAGCCGCGTGACGGTGGTCAAACTTCGCCGTAACTTCGGTCAAACGGCTGGTTTAGCCGCCGGCTTCGACCACGCCCGTGGCGAATACATCATCGCCATGGATGGCGACCTGCAACACGACCCCGCCGACATTCCAATCTTTCTCGAAAAAATCGCCGCCGGCTACGACATTGTCAGCGGCTGGCGCAAGGTTCGCATCGATAACTTCTGGATGCGCCGCATCCCCTCCCGCATCGCGAACTGGCTCATGGCCAAGCTGAGCGGCGTCGACATACATGACTTTGGCACGACCTTCAAAGCGTATCGCCGCGAGATTCTTGAGCAGGTTCCGCTCTATGGAGAGTTGCACCGCTTCATCCCCGCGCTGGCGTCGTGGTATGGCGCGTCGATCTGCGAAGTGCCTATCCGCAATGTGAACCGCGAACGCGGCATTTCGCACTATGGAATCTCGCGCACCTTCCGCGTGTTTTTCGACCTCATCACCATCCGCTTTTTACTCCGCTATCTTTCCCGCCCGTTGCACTTCTTCGGAACCTTTGGGCTGCTCAGCCTGTTTAGCGGCAGCGCTCTAGTGGTGTGGCTGGGAGCGGAAAAGTTCCTGCGCAATGTTCATGTCATGGCGTCCCACGGCCCGTTGATGATGCTAGCTCTCGGCTTGCTGCTTGGGGGATTGAATCTGCTCGCGATCGGCCTTCTCGGCGAAATGCAGGTCCGGCACTACCACGAGCCTCGCAACCGCGCACCATATTCAGTTGACCGCGTTCTCCGCGCTCAGAATGAAGAGCACAGCGTCTCGGAATAGGACTCGTGCCGTGTCCCGAACTGCTCTCTGCCTCGGGAATCAGAGTGACATCCCCTTAAACATTCTTTCGAAGAAATTCAAAAAGGATATAGCCGATGATGGCGGCGACCGCGGCTATTGCAAAATTAGCGCTGGTAAAGATATCGTTAATTGCCGAGGCCAGGCCTCTTTTCTGCCCCATTCCCGAGCGCTCAAATTCGCCCATCAATAGGTTGGAGTAAAACAGGAAGATGACAAAGCCTATCTCGATGACCGCTCTCCAAACGTTTTTCTTCATAGCCCACATCACCTTGTGTGAATACTAATCGATGAGCATCGCAGATCGTTGGACTTCCGGCGCGGACTACGACCAGTGGATGGGCCGCTGGAGTCGCCTGTTGGCGCACGAGTTTCTGAACTGGCTTGCTCTCCCCGCAAGCCTGAGATGGATCGACATCTGCTGCGGCAGCGGCATCGTCACTGAATCCATTGCTGCGCACAGCGCGCCAGCGAGCGTGGTTGGAGTCGATGTTTCGCCCGAGCAGATATCTTTCGCTCGCGAGCAGCGCGCTCGCACCAACGTTACGTTTGAAACTGCGGACGCGATGGCCCTGCGATTCGCAGACGCGAGTTTTGACGTGGCGGTATCCGGATTGGGGTTGAACTACATTCCAAGCCCCAAACGGGGTATGGAAGAATTCTGCCGAGTTACGCGTCCCGGCGGCACGGTCGCCGTCTACGTTTGGGACTACGAACACGGCGCAAGGTTTCTGCGTGAATTCTGGGATGCAGCGACCGCAGTCGACATCGAGGCTGCGGCCTTCGATCAGGCTCACCGTTTCCCCTTATGCACAGAGCAGGGTCTGCTATCTCTGTTCAAGGGAGCGAACCTGGAAGAGCCAGCCTTGCACACTCTGGAAATAACCACGCGGTTCGCCAGCTTTGACGATTATTGGCAGCCACTTCTGACTGGGCAGGGTTCGGCTCCAAACTATCTCGCGGCGAGAGATGAAAAAACCAAACTCGCAATTCGTGAGCGTCTTAGATCTGTATTGCCTGCCAACTCCGAGGGCGTGATTGAATTGCCAGCTCGGGCCTGGGCTATCCGCGGACTGCGTCCCTGAAAGCTTTTTCGGAAGACGATGAGAACCACACGCGCGAAACAGTCTACTTCCCGGCGTATAATGCACGGTTTAGCCTTTTAGGAGCTGTAAAGGTCTCATGTCGCCAACTACCCAGCACCAATTACAACTAGCCAACCGCATGTCGCGTCTGGGGACCGAAACCGCTTTCGAAGTCTTGAACAAAGCGCGTGCGCTCGAGCGTCAAGGCAAGAGCATCATCCATCTGGAAATCGGCGAGCCCGATTTTGATACGCCCGCCAATGTAATCGAAGCTGCGGTGGATGCGCTGCACAACGGTTGGACCCACTACGG
>Ga0209422_1000419_pt1 | contig 10287 bp, 8 predicted proteins | sample BlaSpr_A8_OM2_M3_FD_187983 | JGI IMG/M metagenome (GOLD analysis project Ga0209422, IMG submission 187983) | Forest soil microbial communities from Thunder Bay, Ontario, Canada - Black Spruce, Ontario site 2_A8_OM2_M3 (SPAdes) (version 2) | ecosystem: Environmental > Terrestrial > Soil > Boreal... | reverse complement strand
GCCGAGCCCGGCGGGGTTCTCGATTTTTTGAAGGGACGTCACGATGGCGACCGCACCGCTCAAGCACATGGAAATCGGACCCTACTACTGGTTCGACGGAAAGATCTCGCGCCGCGAAGACGTCACCGTCGATCCGTTCGCGCACGCGCTCCACTACGGCTCGGGGGTCTTCGAAGGCATCCGCGCCTACGCCACCCCGCGCGGGCCGGCGATTTTCCGGCTCCGCGAGCACATGGACCGCTTCCTACGCTCCGCCGGCGTCTACGCGCTCGACGTGCGATATGGGCTCGACGAGCTTTGCGACGCGATCGTCGAGACGCTGGCAGCCAACGAACTCGAATCCGCGTACATCCGGCCGCTGGCGTTCTTCGGCGAAAAGACGATCTCGCTCGCGCCGACCTTTCATTGCCCGACGCATGTCCTGATCGCGTTGCGCGCGCTTGGCGACTATTTCGGCGCGGGACAGGGCGACGGAATCCGAGCGACGATCTCGCCGTGGCGAAAGTTCTCGTCGAAAGCACTGCCGTCGACCGTTAAGGCCTCCGGCCACTACGCGAACTCCGTGCTGGCGATGCAAGACGCGGTGCGACGCGGATTCGACGAAGCGATTCTGCTCAACGACCGCGGTGAAGTCGCCGAAGGAACGGGCGAAAACGTCTTCTTGGTCAAGGACGGGGTCGTGCGCACCAACGATCGCTCCGCCGACGTCTTGGAGGGCATCACGCGCGCCAGCGTGCTCGACCTGTGCGCCGATCTCGGCATCCCGGTCGAGATCGGGCCGATCGAACTCGACGACCTCTACGCGGCCGACGAGGTCTTCTTTACCGGAACGGCCGTCGAGGTGACCCCGATCAACGCCGTCGACGATCGCGTGTTCTTACCGGCGCGACCGATCGTCACGCGCATCCGCGCCGCTTTCCGAAAGGCCGTCGTCGGTGAGGATCAGCGTCACGCCGACTGGATCACGCCGGTCGGAACGGCGGCTGACGAGGACGAGCGCGCGTCGCACGTCGCCTAAGTTCGCGCGGGACCTGTTTCGTGAGGCCCCGAAGTCGCGCGGTCATGTTTCGCCGTGTCTTGACGATCGGTTCGCTTGCCGCGTTCTTGCTCTGCTCCGCGCGCCCGCTATCCGGAACCGGCGCCGATGAGATACCTCGGTTCTCGCTCGACGCGCGCATCGCCGACGCGGTCGCCAAGGTTTCCGCCGATCGCTTACGTACGATCGACACGCGGCTCGTCGCGTTCGGGACGCGCAACGGCTATTCGGAGACCCTGAACAACCCGAAGCGCGGTGTGTACGCAGCGCGCGATTGGCTGGCCGCACAATTCCGCGAGATCGGAAAATCGAGCGGCGGACGCTTGACGGTCACCTATGACACGTACGTCCAGCCGAAAAACGATCGAATCGTCCGCGACGTCGAGATCTCGAGCGTGATCGCGACCTTAAAGGGCGACGATCCGCAACGGGGCCTGGTGATCGTGTCGAGCCACTTCGACGATTGCAACTCCAAGTGCACCGATCCGACGCTGGACGCGCCGGGAGCCGACGACAACGGCTCCGCCGTTTCGGCCGTGCTGGAAGTCGCGCGCGTGTTGGCGCCCTTGCACTTTCCGGCGACGGTCGTCTTCATCTGCTTCGACGGCGAGGATTTGGGCCTCTTGGGTTCGGCGAACTATGCCAAGTCGCTCAAAGACCGCGGCGCTAAGGTCGAAGCCGACGTCAACAACGACATCGTCGGCGCGTCGGCCGGTCACGACGGCCGGCAGTGGCCGAACGACGTGCGCTTGTTCAGTGAGGCGCTGCCGAAAGATGCGGCGTTACGCCGTGTCAACCAAATCGGCAGCGAAAATGATTCTCCGTCACGCGAGTTGGCGCGAGCCTTCAAAGAGATCGGCGCCGCCTACGTGCCGGCGATGAACGTCAACTTGATCTGGCGCACCGACCGCTTCTTGCGCGGCGGCGATCAGCAATCGTTTACCGATCAGGGTTTTCCCGGCACGCGGTACGTGGAGCAGAGCGAAAACTACGAGCACCAGCACCAGACGCTGCGAGTCGAAAACGGCATCGAGTACGGCGATCTCATCAAGTTTATCGACTTCGACTATCTGGCGCGCGTCACGCAGCTCAACGTCGCCGACGTCGCGACGCTCGCCGCGGCCCCGCCGGCGCCCGACGCGAGCCTGTTGACCCGCGCGCTCGGCTACGACACGACGCTGGAGTGGAAACCGGCTCCCGGTGCCGCCTCGTACGAGATCGTCTGGCGCGCGACGTTCGAACCGGTCTGGACCCACGCGCGCAACGTCGGCAACGTCACCACCTTCACGTTCAAAGACGTTTCGAAGGACGATCGGATCTTCGGCGTGCGCGCCGTGGACGGGGCCGGCCACAAGGGCCCCGCAGCTTATCCTCAGCCCGTGCGCTAGCGCACGGCGAGGCAAGCGCTCGGCGGGGCGGCTGCCAGGATTCACAGGGTTCACGAGGATTGACGACGATTGGGAAACGCGCTACGTTCTTGGCGCAGGGTCCGCTCGCGGGGCCCAGTGGCTCTGAGAAAGGAGCAAGCTCCTCTTGAAAAAGATCTTCACCGCTTTCTTACTTTGTTCGGCAGTTCTAGTGAGCATGTTTGCTGTGACGACTCCGGCCAGCGCGCAAGTCAGCATCGGCGTGCACATCAATACCGGACCGAATTACTACCATCACTATCGTCCGGGCTACGTTTGGGTGAACGGCTATTATCAGCCGGCACCGTACTACGCTCCGGCCTATTACAATCCGCCGGCGTACTACTATCCTCAGCAGTACTACTATCCTCAGCAGTACTACTATCAGCCGGCATATTACCCGCAGCCCTACGCCGGTGCGATTTGGATCCAGGGATACTGGGGCGGTCGCGGACACGAGCGCCACTGGAATCGCGGACACTGGCGCCACCGCTAAGCGTCTAAGCGATCGTCTTTAGGGGATCGGCTCACAAGCGCGCGCGCAGGCGCGTGACGAGTGGACCGATCCCCAATCCTTGCGCGACGAGCGTGATCAGCACGACGCCGTAGACAACGTCGATGATCTCGGCGCGATGCGGTGTCGCTTCGGGAAGCGCCAACGCGAGTGCGACCGGCAGCGCACCCCGCATGCCGGCTAGCGCGATCACGTGCTGCCACGCCGAACGCGCACCGCCGATCCCCGCGAGCGGTAAGCCGAGGTAGGCGAGAACCAGCCGGGCTGCGACGATCAAGCCGAGCGTGCAGCCAACGAGCAACGGTTCGTGCCAGATCCTTGGCAGCGAGATCGCCAAGCCCATCAAGAGAAAGAGAATCGAGGTCGCAAAGAACGCGATGGCGCTCCAAAAGGAGTCGACCGCCGCGCCCGCCTCGACGCTCGGGCTCACCTGCTTGAAAGCGCGCAGTGCGATGCCGGCGACCAAGGCAGCGAAGATCCCCGAGACGTGCAACGCATCGGCCGCGAGATACCCGCCGTAAGCCGCGACGACGGTGCCGACGAGTTCCAGCGAGACCTCGCGGCTGCCACGGAGCGCGAGCGCGACCAGCGCCGCCGCCACGAATCCGATCGCCGCGCCGCCAAGCGAAACGCCGACGATGCCGAGCGCGATCGGTCCCGGCGCAATCGTAGACGCGCCGGCGACGAGCGCCGCGACGAGCGCTCCATACAGCACGATCGCGGCGCCGTCGTTGAAGAGCGATTCGCCTTCGACGATCGTCGCCAGATCCTCCGGCACCGCGAGGCGACGAAAGATTGGGATGACGGCGATCGGATCGGTCGCTGCCAAGATCGTGCCCAATAAGATCGCCGACAGGAGCGGCATCTGGCCGAAGAACGCGAGGCCGGCGCCGACAAACGCGATGGTGAGGAACACGCCGGGAAGAGCCAAGACCGCGATCGGGAGCCAACGGCGCCGCAGAGCGGCTGCGTCGAGATTCCACGCGGCTTCGAAGATGAGCGCCGGCAGAAACACGAAGAGCAGCGAGGGAGCAAAGTGCTGGGGCGTCCCCGGTATCGACACCGCCACCGAAGCCAGCACGAGCGCGACGCTGTAGGGGAGGCGCAAACGTTCGGCGACGACGCCGACGACGAGCGCCGCCGCGAGCAATCCGACGACCGTGACGATGCCAATGTGGATGGTCACGCGGGCAGCGCGGCGGCAAACGCTTCCAGGGTCAGTTCGATCTCTGCCGGCCCGTGCGCGGTCGAGAGAAACATCAGTTCGTTCGACGAGGGCGGAAGCAGGATGCCGCGGGCACGCATCGCGTGATAGTAAGCGGCGAACGCGGCACGATCGCACTGCGCGGCCTCGTCGTAATTTCGTATCGGTGGACCGTGACGGAATCTTATATCGACCATGCTGGCGTATTGCGTCACCGGATAATCGAGGCCACGCGCGGCGAGGATCCCGCGCATTCCGGCGGCCAGATATCGCGCGTTCGCGTCGAGCCCTTCGTACATGCCGGGGCTCCGCTCGATGAGGTCGAGCACGCGATGACCCATCGCGACGCAGAACGGATTCCCCGAAAACGTCCCGCCGCTGAAGGCGGCGCCGGACGGGGCGAGCGCGTCCATGACGTCGCCGCGCCCGCCGAACGCAGCCAGCGGAAAACCGCCGCCCATGCATTTTCCTAGCGCGGTGAGATCGGGGGCCTGGCCGGCCTGCGCGCCGGCGAGACCGAGACGCAGCCACGTGATCACTTCATCGAAGACGACCAGCGCACCATGCCGGCGCGCTCGTTCAAACAAACCGTCGAGGAAGCCGGGCTGCGGGAGCACCAGTCCCATGTTGCCGACGATCGGCTCGACGGCGATCGCCGCCAGCATCGTCTCGCGTCCCGCGAGCTTCTCGTCGACGTCGGCGAGGTCGTTGTAGCGCGCGACGATCGTCTCGGCGCGGACGCCGGGCGGAATGCCGCTGCGCAGCGCGTCGCTCGTTTGAGCTGACGCGCCGGCATCGTGCAGCGCTGCGTCGAAATGACCGTGATAGTTTCCCGCAAACCTCAGGACGAGCGGCCGCTCCGTGAAGGCGCGGGCCACGCGCACGGCGCTCATCATCGCCTCGGTTCCGGTATTGACGAATCGCAGACGCTGCATTGACGGCAGATGTCCGGCGATCCGTTCGGCAAGACGTACCTCGTCCTCGTGCGTCGAGCCGAAGACGCTGCCGCGTGCCGCAAGCGCGTCGAGGCCGGAAACCAATGCCGGATGCGCGTGACCGAACAAGAGCGGTCCGTAGGCCATCACGTAATCGACGTACGCTCGACCGTCGCGATCGTAGGCGTACGCGCCGCGCCCGCACACTTGCACGAACGGCGCGCCGCCGACCGCCGAGCCGCTACGTACCGGCGAACTTGCGCCGCCCGCGAGTGGGCTGTCGAGCGAGATCATAGGTGTCTGCCGAGAATCCGGGCGGCTTGCGGCGAGGTCTCGGCGAGCACGTGCAGCCCGAGCGCCAAGGCGACCGCGAGCGCGAGATAGGTCGCGACGTGCCGGAAAAAATCGAACGGCCGCTCCGGCGTCGAACCCCCGCTGGATATGCCCACCCTGGAGATCACCTCCCAAACCAATATTAGCGAACTCGTCGCCGACCTGCCGATCGCTCAGAAGGTCCTAGAGACGTTCGGCCTCGGTTGCTCTGGCTGCTCCGTCAACAAGAAGGAGACGATCGAACAGGGGGCCGCCGCGCATGGGCTACGGCTCGAGCCGATCCTGGCTGCCCTCGCGCAGGCAAAGCGCTCCGGCCAGGTCCCCACGATAGCGGACGAGGACCGCCGCCCGCAAAAGCGCGCTCCGTCGGAGTTGGCGCGCAAGCAGCAGATCAAGCACATCGTCCCGATCATGTCGGGCAAGGGCGGCGTCGGAAAATCGACGGTCACGGCGATGCTCGCGGTCGGGCTGCGCCGCAAGAATCTGCGCGTGGGCATCCTCGACGCCGACATCACCGGTCCGTCGATCCCGCGCCTGTTCGGACTGCGCCAGCCACTGATCGTCGAGCGTGATCCGAACGGCGTCCCAGATCAGCACGGTCAGACGCCGCCGCTCTTCGTCCCGGTGCAGACGCGCTCGGCGATCGAAGTGATCAGTTCGAATCTGCTGGCGCCCGAAGAGGACACGGCGATGGTGTGGCGCGGCCCGATTCTTTCGGGTGTGATCCGCCAATTCTACGAGCAAACGCTGTGGAGCGAGCTCGATTATCTCTTGCTCGATCTCCCGCCGGGGACGTCCGACGCGCCGCTCACCGTCTTGCAGTCGCTCGCGATCGACGGCGTCGTGCTGGTGACGATGCCGCAGGCGCTCGCGACGATGATCGTGCGCAAGGCGGCGAATCTGATCTTTCAGTTGAAACGTCGGGTCATCGGCGTGGTCGAGAACATGTCGTACTTCGTCGCGCCGGATACGGGCAAACGCTACGAAATCTTTGGTCCGTCGAATGCCGATCAGGTCGTAGCTCTCGCACGCGCACCGATGCTCGCGCGGCTTCCGCTCGACCCGAAGTTGATGGCGCTCGCCGACTCCGGGCGGATGGACGAAGTCGACAGCCCGTTCGTCGACGAGTTGGCACAGTCGCTGATGGACGTCATGGCGAAGGTCGAGAAACCGAGAGAGACGATCTCGATCATCTAGGCTGCTAACGCGAGAAGACGCATTCACCGTCGATCCAGGTTTGCATGACCTGCGTCGCGACGAATGCGCCGTCTTCAAACGGGTCATGGTCGAGCACGACGAAGTCGGCCGCGAAACCGGTGCCGATCACTCCGCTCGAGTCCTCGGCGTGCGCGAGGCGGGCGGCGTCGTAGGTGTACATGGTGAGCGCTTCGAGCGGGGTAAGACGTTCTTCGGGATTGTGATGGTTGCACGCGGCCGCCATCCCCGCGAGCGGCGACAGGTTGCAAACCGGACTGTCGTCGCCGCCGCACAGCACCGCGCCGGCGCGCAACGTCGAGCGCAGCGCGTTCATGTTGCGCGCTCGCTCGGGACCGAGTCGCGCCTCGTACATCCCGCCCGGCGCGCCCCACGTCGCGTCGAATTGCGGCTGCATCGAAAGATACAGCCCCAGTTGCGCCGCGCGCGCGATCTGCGCCGGCGTCGCGAGCTCGAAGTGTTCGATGAAGTGCCGGTTGCGGGCGCTCGGGACGCCGCCGAGAACGCGTTCCCAAGCCGCGAGGCACTGCTCGATCGCGCGATCGCCGATCGCGTGCACGCCAGCCGAGATACCGAGCGCCTCCGCCTCCGCGAAATAGGCTCCGACCTCGTCGTCGGCAAGAGCGAGTCTCCCGTTGCCGGGACGATCGCAGTACGGCGCGATGAGAGCCGCCGTCCCGCTGCCCAGCGACCCGTCGAGAAAGACGTCGCCACCGATGAACGGCAGGCCGAGCGATAGCGCGAGCGCCGGATCGCGTTCGCAGATCTTCGGATACCACTTCGCCGCTCCGAGCGACCCCAAGCCTTCGATCGCCGCAGCATAATTCTCGCGCGAACCGAGCCCCATCAATTGCGCGTGCAAATGCGCGGCACCGTTCGCGAGCGCGAGCGCGTGGGCGCGCTCGTCGGCGGCTCGTCGCTGCGCACCCGAGACCCGCGCGAGAAACCGTTCTTGCGCGATCCAATTCGCGTCCAAGAAGAGCCGGCCGGTCAATTCGCCGGCGTCATCACGTTCGATCCCCTCCAGACTCGGGTCGAGCGCGAGCTCGGCAAACGTTCGCCGATTGACCAGGCACGAATGACCGTCGACGCGCACGAGCATCGCGAGCCGCTCCGCAAACGCGCGCTCCAGGGGCGCCGCGGTCGCGCTCGCAGCGTCGTTCCAGAGCGACTCATCGTAGTTCGCCGCGTAAATGACCGCATCGTCGGCGGGTAAGGCCGCCACGCGAGCAGCGAAGCTTTGGGCATCGCGAACGTCGCCGAGATTGCGTGGACCCGTCGTATAGCCGGTGTCGGTGAGATGGAGGTGGCAGTCGGCGAACGCCGGGACGACGGTCGCGCCGTCAAGATCGATCGTCGCGACTCCCGCGCCCGCCGACTCGTCGTCGAATGCGACAAACCGGCCTCCGTCGACGACGAAGCTGATGCCCAGCCGGTGGGACCGCGCCGCGGGGTCAAACGCGTAAGCGCGGCAGTTGATGAAACGCCTCACGGCGTACGAGTTCGCAGATGCGCTCGTTTCTCATCGGGCTCGCCGGCGGGTTCGGACTCGGTTACCTCGTGCTGCGCGTGGCACAGGCGGCGCGCGACTTGCGCGATCCGTTCCCTCCGCGACCGCAGGACCCGAAGGCGTACGGCCGTTTGCACCGGCGTCTGATGCTCGTTGGGATCGCGCGTTCGCTCGCCGACTTGGGTTTCGCCGCCTACGGCCCGCTCGGTGCGGCGGCCGCACCACACGACGGCGTCGCCGAACCGCGGCCGCGCCGGGTGGCACTCTTCGGCGTCGGGCTGTGCGCATCGGCTCTGCTCGATCTGCCGATCGCGTACGTCGAGGGCCACGTCACCGAGCGACGCTACGGCTTGACCAAACAGAGCGCTCGCTCGTGGGCGATCGATCAAGCCAAAGCGCTCGGCGTCTCGCTCGCGCTCGGCGTTCCGCTGCTCGAACTCCTGGCGACGACGATCGAGCGCGTGCCACGGCTTTGGCCGCTGATCGTGACGGCCGGGATGTTTCCGCTGCTCGTCTTCGCCAACGTCATCGTCCCTAATCTCATCATGCCGCTCTTCAACCGCTTCGAACCACTCGAAGGTCCGCTCGCCGAACGCCTGCGCGCCCTCGCCTTACGCTTCGGCGCCGGCGACGCGAACATTCTGCGCGTCGACATGAGCCGCCAAACCGAAAAGGCCAACGCGTACGTCACCGGGCTCTTCGGATCCAAACGCATCGTCGTCTCGGACACGCTGCTCGATCACTTCGCCGAGCCGGAAATCGAGTTCGTCGTCGCGCACGAACTCGGGCACTACATCTCGAGCGACGTGTGGCGTTACGTCGGCGTCGGAACGGCTTCGGCCGGAGCGATCTTCGTCGGCGCGAGCTTGATCGCCGGCCGCTCGAACGTCCCACCTGCATCGGCGACCGGTCTCGGGCGCTTGATGTTCGCGGCATCGCTGCTCGGCGTCGCGATCGGCCCCGTGCTCGCAGCATATTCACGCTCGCGCGAAATAGCCGCCGATCACTTCGCGCTGGCTGCGACGAAAAATGCGCAAAGCGGGATCGATGCCTTCGTTCGGTTGCGCGACCGCAACTTGGCCGAAGAAGAGCCACCGCGCTGGATGGAAGTCCTGTTCAGCACTCATCCGTCGCTGCGTAGTCGCATCGCCGCCCTCGAACGAGCGAAATCCGGCTAGTCTTCGCCGGCAAGCGCCAGGATGTCGGACCACATCGCGGCGGCGATCGTGTTCCAATCGAGCGCGCGAGTCCGTTCGATTCCCGCTTCGGCGCGCGCTGGATCCCGCTGATTCGCCGCGGTTTCGCACGCCGCGACAAAGGCCTCGGGCGTTTCAGCGGTCGTTACGACGTCGCCCCAATCGACTTCGATCTGCGCGGTCGGCGTCGTCACGACGGGCTTCCCGCCGGCCAAATACTCGGGAATCATCCCGGGCGAGAGACCCAACTCTACGGCGTCATGCCTGAATGGAACGATTGCGACATCGAAGCCGGCCAAGAACGAAGGCAACTCGTCATATGCTATCTGTCCCGTGAAGTGGACGTTCGCGCGGCGCGGCAGCACCGCGGGCTCGATTCTCGCGATCGGCCCCACCAAGACAACGTTTCCGTCACGCTCGCCCAGCGCGCGCAGAATCTCGATGTCGATTCTTTCGTCGAGCGTGCCGAAGTAGCCGGCGATCGGTCGCGTCAGTTGCGCTAGGAGCGGATGCTTTACCAGCTCCTGCGCCTGTGCAAAATGAGCGAACTCCACGCCGTTTGGATAAAGCCGAACGTGTTCGCCGTAGCGGGCGAACATGTCGTACAGCGTGAGGCTCGCCGTAAAAACCAAATCGGCCCGCTCGACCAGCGTGCGTTCGCGCGCCCGCAGATCGAGCGGCACGTACGCGAGCGCTATCAGGTCGCGCGCGCAGTCGTAGACGAGCGGCGCCTCGGGAAAAGCCTCGTCTAACGCCGACATCGTCGGCGTCGTGAGCCAGACCAGCGGTTTGCGCTCGCCCGCCCAGTCGCGGACCGCCCCGAGAGAACGCTCGTCGAGGTACGGCGTGTCGAACGAGCGGCGAACGGGACGTAAGACGCTCAGCAGGCCGTCTTCAACGAGGTCGTCGCGTTCGTTCGAACCGTACGACGTCTCCTC
>Ga0209422_1000416_pt1 | contig 10334 bp, 11 predicted proteins | sample BlaSpr_A8_OM2_M3_FD_187983 | JGI IMG/M metagenome (GOLD analysis project Ga0209422, IMG submission 187983) | Forest soil microbial communities from Thunder Bay, Ontario, Canada - Black Spruce, Ontario site 2_A8_OM2_M3 (SPAdes) (version 2) | ecosystem: Environmental > Terrestrial > Soil > Boreal... | reverse complement strand
CGCGTTCGTGCTACAACAAGAACGGTTCGCCGAAGGCGGCGTTCTCGACCAAGAAGCTCGCCGAACGCGCGATCCCTCGCACCACCCTTCGCTTAGCCCCCTATCCGTGTCCGAAGCACGGCTGGCATCTCGGCCACCGCGGTAAGCGAACCGGGTAAACGCGGTTCAATCGCCGCCGAGGAGGGTACGTATCACCTATAGTGCGCGCGCGCACGAAAGGTCTTTCTATGTCCAAATTAATTTCAAGACTCGCCCTGACGGTGGCTGCGGCCTCGATGCTGGGGACCGGAGCCCTGCCGAAACCGGCTGCGGCGCAGAACCTCAACTCGATAGTGAGCACGGTCGCCGGCATCGGCCAACAGATCCTCTTTGGCAATTACCAGCACACGCGACAACCGGCGAATACCGTCGTCGGCTACACGCAAAACGGCGGAACGCTCTACGGCGACGGTCGGATCGTGATGCCGAATGGCCAGACGTTTTATCCGAACTCGAACGGTCGCTACTCCTCGGGCCAGTACGTCTATTATAATCCGAACGCAAATCCCAATTCGTATACCTACGATTATAAACGGACGGGACAGTTCGACCGCACGCATCGGCACGGCAAGGGCCATGCATACGCTTATGGGCACAATACTCCCCACGGCGCCAACCCCCACGCTGGCGGCAACGGCAATGGCCAGGGCAACGACAAGCACGGCGACAACAAGCATGGCAACAACAGCCACGGTGACAACAACCAAAGCGGCAACAACCATTAGGTAGGCGCGTTGCGCTCGTCAACTGAGCGAGTAAACGCGGTTTAATCGCCGCCGAGGAGGGTATACTTACGTTCGAGTGCGGGCGCGCACGAAAGGTGTTTTTATGCTTAAATTGATTTCAAGACTTGCCATGACGGTGGCTGCGGCCTCGATGCTGTGTATCGTAGCGTTGCCGCGACCGGCTGCGGCAGATGCGATCAAGCTCCCCCATATCAAGCTGCCGCATGTCAAGACGCCGCATGTCAAGACGCCGCATGTCAAGACCCCGCATGTCAAGCTCCCCCATATCACTCTTCCCCATATCTCACTCTAGGCGTTGGGCGGTAGCGCATCGGGTTGCGTAAGAACAAAACCATCGGAATCGAGAGCGCGAATAGGATCGCGCAGAAGCGGAACGCGTAGTCGTAGGCGAGGACGACCGCGTTGACGTCGACCTGATGCGCCAACTGCGCCAGCGCCGCGGCGCGGTCGGGTGCGTTACGCAGAAAATCGGAGACGTTCGGATTGCTCAAGCTGACGTTCGCCGCGAGCAACTGCTGGACGTAATCCTGTCGCCGTAAGATCAGCAGTTCAAGCACCGCGATGCCGAGGCTGCCGCCGAGTTGGCGAACCAAGGTGTAGATGCCGGTGGCGTTCGCCATCAGGTTCGTGGGGATCGCAGCCAGCGCCGCCGTTGTAAGCGGAACGAATAAGAAACCGAGCGCGAACCCCTGAAGGACGCGCGGCCAAAAGATGTCCCAATACCCGGCATTCTGATTGAGGCCGCCCAAGAGCCAGCTCCCGAGCGCAAAGGCCGCTAGGCCGAAAGCGATCGGAATCTTCGGGGTGATCGAGCCGGCGAGTCGTCCGGCGATCGGCATGCTGACCGCGGTCGCGAGCGCCCCGGGCAAGAGCGTCAGCCCCGTGTCCCACGCGCTGAAGCCCAAGACGGTCTGGAAAAACAGCGGCAGCACCAAGTTCAACCCGAACAAGCCGAAGCCGCTGACGACGCCGATCAGATTCGCCACCGTGAACGGATACGACTTGAAGACCCGCAGGTCGACGAAGGGATGCGGATCGCGCAGCTCTCGAATCACGAACGCGCCGATCCCGAAGACCGCCACGCACGAGAGAATGACGATCGTGCTCGAGTTGAACCAATCATCGCGCTGGCCTCGCTCGAGAACGTATTGGAGCGAGGCGATGCCGGCGGTCATATACCCCAGGCCGAGCCAGTCGGCGCCGCGTTCGGGTTTCTTGATGTACGGCGGATCTGCGATGAACCGGAAGGTCATCCACAGCGCGACCACGCCGATCGGGATGTTGATGAAGAAGATCAGCGGCCACGAAAAATTGTCGACCAGCCAGCCGCCGAACGTCGGCCCGATCGCCGGACCGACCATCGCGCCGAGCCCGAAGACCGCCATCGCTTGTCCACGCTTTTCGACGGGATAGGATTCGAACAAGATCGCTTGTGCCGTCGGCTGCAGCGCGCCGCCACCGATGCCTTGCACGACGCGCCAGATGATGATTTCGGTCAACGAGTGGGAAAGGCCGCACATCAGCGAGGCGATCGTGAAAATCGCGAGCGAGCTCGCATAGAAAAGTTTCCGGCCGAACAGCGCGGTCAGCCAGCCGTTGAGCGGCATGACGACCACGTTGGCGAGGATGTAACCGGTCGCGACCCACGCGATCTCGTCTGTCGAAGCGCCGAGGTTGCCCGCCATATCGTTGAGCGCGACGTTCACGATCGTCGAGTCGATGATCGCCATGATCACGCCGAGCATCACCGTCGCCGTGATCAGAAACAACGGGGGGTTGGGGTGCGCGGTCCGCGTCAAGAGCCGGCTCGCTCCGCCGGCGAGCCGGCTGACGCTCAGCGCGGCGATGGCCCTGCCCCCACCTAGTGTGTAACGAGGCGAAGGCGCCGTCGGTGGCGCTGGGAATTTACCTCACGGCGGCGGTTGACCGAGACCGGGCCTTAGGGTACAATCGGTCGTCGGCTGTCCAAGGCAGCCCCGCGCGCTCGGCGCGCCCGGACGACCTCGCCGCTCGTCCGGTAGCAAGATCGGGTCGCCCCAGAGGCGGGGCCGGTCGAGGCGACGACACCCCAGGCTCGTTGCGTGGGGCTAGGATAACCTTCGGAGCACGATTGGCTGCCAAGAAACAACCCAAGGCGCGCAAGAAGCGCGAGTTCAAAAACGTCGCGCTCGGCGTCGCCCACATCCATTCTTCCTTTAACAACACGATCGTGACCATCTCCGACCACCAGGGCAGCGTCATCGCTTGGGCCTCGGCCGGCAATCTCGGCTTCAAGGGCTCGAAGAAATCGACGCCGTTCGCCGCCCAGATGGCTGCCGAAGCCGTGGCGCGCAAAGCGATGGATCACGGGATGAAGACCGCCGAGGTCCACGTCAAGGGCCCAGGAGCGGGACGCGAAGCCGCGATCCGCTCGCTGCAGGCTGCCGGCCTCGAAATCACGCTCATCAAGGACGTCACGCCGATTCCGCACAACGGCTGCCGCCCGCCGAAGCGGCGGAGAGTCTAGCATGTCGCGTTACACGGGTCCGGTCTGCCGTCTCTGCCGTCGCGAGACCGCCGCGAGTAAGACCGGCGAAAAGATCAAACTCTTTCTTAAAGGTGACCGCTGCCTCTCGAAAAAGTGCGCGGTGGAACGCCGCGGCACGGCGCCCGGACAGAAGACCCAAGGGAAGCCGAGCCGCCAGAAGATCTCGGAATACGGCCGCCAGTTGCGTGAAAAGCAGAAGATGCGCCGCTACTACGGCGTCCACGAGACGCAGTTCGAGAACTATTTCCGCGAAGCGGCGCGCGTCCCGGGTCAGACCGGCCGCACGTTCTTACAGTTGCTCGAGCGCCGACTCGACAACGTGATCTACCGTATGAACCTCGCGTCGAGCCGCGCGCAGGCGCGCCAGCTCGTCACGCATCGCCATTTCCGGATCAACGGCCGCATCGTCAACATCCCCTCATATTTGATGAAGGCCGGCGACGTGGTCACGATCGGCGAACGTTCGAGCAAATCGCCGCTGCTTCTGTCGAACCTCGAGTACGTCAAGAACCGCAACCATCCCGACTGGCTCGAGTGGAACGACCAAGAAAATGCGATCAAAGTCGCCGCGCTCCCGAGCCGCGAACAAATCGATACCCCCGTCGACGAACAACTCATCGTCGAGTATTACTCCAGATAACTCAAGCCGCCGTTAGGCGTACGATCGTTGCTCGCGGGGCGAGTCAACGGATAACGTAAACGGCAACAAAGGAAACCCCACACAGCCATGACCGTCATGGAAGCACCGCACCTCCCCGGCATCGAAGTCCGCGAGCGTCGCGACAATTACGCGAAGTTCATCATCGAACCGCTCGACCGCGGATTCGGCATCACGCTCGGCAACGGGCTGCGCCGCGTCCTGCTCTCGAGCATCCCCGGCGCCGCCGTCACCTACCTCAAGATCGACGGCGTCCTGCACGAGTTCTCGACGATCCCGGGCATCGTCGAGGACACGACGAACCTCTTGCTCAACCTCAAGGGCCTTCCGATCAAGCTCAACACCGAGGAGCCCAAGGTGCTGACGCTGTCGGTAAGCGGGGCGCGCGAAGTCACCGCCGGCGACATCACGCCCGATGCCGACGTCGAGATTCTGCAGCCGGACTACCACATCGCGACGCTCTCGGCGAAGACGGCGAGACTCCAGATGGAGATCGGCGTCGAGAAGAGCCGCGGTTACGTCACCGGCGACAAGCAGAAGAACGTCGAGCACATGATCGGCTTGATCCCGATGGATTCGATCTTCTCGCCGATCCGCAAAGTGAACTTCACCGTCGACGACACGCGCGTCGGCCAGTCGGTCGACTTCGACCGCCTCACGATTGAGATCGAAACCAACGGCTCGATCACACCCGACGATGCGCTCTCGCAAGCGGCCTCGCTCCTTCAAGAGCAGCTCGACCTGTTCGTGAACTTCACGCAGGAAGAGAAGCCGCCGACGACCGCGCCTACCAGCGAGTGGGATATCCCGGTCGAGACGCTTAACCTCTCGGTGCGCTCGTTCAACTGCCTCAAGCGTGCCGGCATCTCGAAGGTTTCCGAGTTGCTCGATATGACCGAAGACGAGATCATCAAGATGCGCAACTTCGGCAAGAAGTCACTCGACGAAATCAAGCAAGTACTCGAAGAGAGGGGGCTGTCGCTGCGCCAGCCCGGCTAGCGACGCAGAACGATGCCGCATCAAATCGCGAAGAAGCGCCTCTCCCGCACCGACGGCCACCGCCGGGCGATGTTGCGCAATCTCGCCACCTCATTTTTCAAACACGAGAAAATCGAGACGACCAGCGCCAAGGCGCGCGAAATCTCGAAGATCGTCGAACGTTTGATCACAACCGCACGGCGCGGCGATCTCCATTCGCGCCGCATCGTCGCGGCGTACCTGACCGAAGCCGCCGTCACCAAGAAGCTGGTCGATCAGATCGCACCCTCGCTGAAAGATAGAACCGGCGGTTACACCCGGACGACCAAGACGAGGGTGCGCCCCGGCGACGCCGCAGAATTATCGATCTTGGAGCTAGTGCGCTAGCCGAGCGTCGATGATCGCCGACAGTAGTCCGACGAGCACCGAGCCGCTACGACTCATTCCCATCATAAGGGAATTCGTCGCTGACACTATCACGCCGATCTCGGCGTACCTCGCCCTGGCCACACCGGGGCGTTCGTGTCTTCTGGAGAGCGTCGAAGGGACGGATCGGATCGCCCGCTTCTCGTTTCTCGGACTCGATTACCTCGAGACGGTTTCGATCGACGACGATCCGCAGATGCTCGAGCGCATCCGCGCGATCTTGGCGCGCTACCACGTCGACCGCAGCGGCCTGCCGTTTCCGGGCGGAGCGGTCTGCGCTTTCACGTATGACGCGGCGCGCGTCCTCGAACACGTCGGGCCGAAGCCGCCCGCCGACGTGGCGTTCGCCGACGCGCTGCTCATGATCCCGGGAACGTGGGTCGTCTTCGATCACTTTACGCACCGTGTGACGTTGATCGGTTTCGCGCGCGACGAGTCCGAGCGAGACGCTGTCGCCGATCGCCTCGACGGCTACATCGCGCAACTCCTCGGCGTCCGGCCGACGATCCCGGGCAACGTCCGAGCCAAGGGGCCGGTCAGTACCTCGCTGGATCAGGCGACGTTCCTTGCACGCGTCGCCGACGCGAAGCGTTCCATCTACGAAGGCGACGTCTACCAGGTGCAAATCGGCATCCGTTACTCGTGCGACCTCGACGGGACGCCCTTCGATTTCTACCGGCAGCTGCGCGCGCGCAATCCGTCGCCGTACATGTTCTTCCTCGAAGCCGGGGGGCGCGCCGTCTTCGGCGCCTCTCCCGAGTTTCTCGTTCGGCTCGACGCGGGCCGCGCGCGGCTTCGGCCGCTTGCGGGGACGCGGCCGCGCGGCGACGACCCCGCACGCGACAACGCCATCGCGGCCGAGTTGCTCGCTAACGCCAAGGAGCGTGCCGAGCACGTCATGCTGGTCGATCTGGGTCGCAACGATCTCGGCGCGGTGTGCAAGGTGGGCACGGTCCGCGTCGATGAATTGATGGTCATCGAACGTTACAGCCACGTGATGCACATCGTCTCGAACGTGACCGGCGACTTGCGGGATGATAAGGACGCGCTCGATCTGTTCGCCGCGGCGTTTCCCGCCGGGACCGTTACCGGGACGCCCAAAATCCGCGCGATGCAGTTGATCGACCAGATGGAACCGGTTCGGCGAGGATTCTACGCCGGCAGCGTCGCGCACATCGACTTCGACGGCGACATGGACTCGTGCATCATCTTGCGCAGCGTCGCGACCGCCGGCGGCCGCGCCTATTGGCAGGCCTCCGCTGGGATCGTCGCCGACAGCGAACCCCAGGCCGAATACGAGGAAATCCTCGCGAAGACGCGGATCGTCCGTGACGTGTTGGCGCTCGACCGATGAGTGCGAAGGCTAACTCCAAAGCGCGGATCCTGTTGATCGACAACTACGATTCGTTCACCTATAACCTCGCGCACCTCTTCGGCTCGCTCGGCGCTCAGGTCGACGTGCTGCGCAACGACGATCCGCAACTCGAGGCGAGTCTCGTCGAGAAATTCGGTGGACTGTGCATCGGCCCCGGGCCGGGACGCCCGAAGGCGGCCGGAAAGTCGCTCGACGCGATCGGTTGGGCACTCGAGGCGAAGCGGCCGGTGCTCGGCGTTTGCCTCGGACTTCAGGCGATCGGTGAATACTTTGGCGGGAGCGTCATCCACGCACCGTCGTTGATGCATGGGAAGACGTCGCAGATCGAGCACGACGGCACCGGCGTTTTCTCGCGGCTCAGCTCGCCGTTCCGGGCGACGCGCTACCACTCGCTCTGCGTCGACGGCGACACCTTACCCCAAGAGTTGCGCCGGACGGCAAGCAGCGAAGACAAGGTCGTCCAGGGTCTCGCGCATCGGACCCTCGAGGTCCACGGCGTTCAGTTCCACCCCGAATCGGTCCTAACGACCGAAGGGCACTGGATATTTCGAAATTTCCTCGACATCGTCTTCAACTCCCCAGCATGAGCGATTATCCGTCACTCTTGCGCACGGTCATCGCGCGTCGCGACCTCGATGCCGAGGCGATGTCGTCTGCGATCGGCGCAATCATGGACGCCGAATGGAGCCAGGCGCAAGCCGGCGCCTTTCTGGCGGCGCTCGCCACCAAGGGCGAGAGCGCCGATGAAGTGGTCGGCGCCGCCGAGGCGATGCGCGCGCGCAGCCTCCACGTCGAGCACGAATTTCCGATCGTGGTCGATACCTGCGGGACCGGCGGGGACAACGCGCATACCATCAACATTTCGACCGCGGTCGGCTTTGTGGTCGCCGGCTGCGGTTTGCCGGTCGCCAAGCACGGCAACCGCGCCGCCTCGAGCCGCTGCGGCAGCGCCGACGTCCTTGAGGCGTGCGGCATCAAGATCGACGGCTCGCCGGAAAGCGCCCGTCGCCAACTCGACCAATACAAGTTCGCCTTTTTGTTCGCCCAAGCGTACCATCCGGCGATGAAGGAGGTCGCGCCGGTACGGCGCCAACTCGGCGTGCGCACCGTCTTCAATCTGCTCGGGCCGCTCTCGAACCCCGCGCGCGCAACGCATCAAGCCATCGGCGTCGCCGACGGCGCGCATCTCGAATTGATCGGCGAAGCGCTCCAGCGTTTGGGTGCGCGCGCCGGAGCAGTCGTCCATTCGACCAGCGGCCTCGACGAGGTCGCCGGCGACGCGCCGACCGACGTCTATCAGTTTGCTTCCGGGAAGAGCCGCCGGTACCGGATCGACCCCGCCGAGTTCGGGATTCGTGCGACTTCGGTCGATCTGGCGGGCGGCGCGCCGATCGAAAATGCGGCCACGCTGCGCGCAATCTTGGCCGGCGAAAACTCTCCGCGCGCCGACGTCGTCGCGTTGAACGCGGCGCTCGCGCTGGTCGTGGCGGAACACGCTGGGTCGCTGAACGAGGGACTCGAGCAAGCACGGCGTTCGCTGGCGAGCGGCGCCGCCCAATCGGTCTTCGATGCTCTTCGCGTCGAAGGTTCTACGGAGATGGAATTTGCGTAACCATGAATGACATTCTGCAACGCCTCTATGCCGCCAAGGCGAAGGTCTTGAGGGAAGAAGAAGCTCGCGAGGATTACGCCACGCTGGCCGAGCGCGCCGAACGGCGACGCGCCGAACGGCGCGGCTTCTCGCAGGCGCTGCGCGCGGCGGACGGACCCGCGATCGTCGGCGAGATCAAACGCGCCTCGCCGTCGGTCGGGCTGATCGCACGAAACTTCGACGCCGGCGAGATCGCGGCCGGCTACGAACGGGCCGGCGTCGACGCCGTCAGCGTCTTGACCGAGGCCGACCATTTCCTGGGTGAGCTGGGCTATCTAGACGTCGCGCGCTCTCGCACGAGCAAGCCGATCCTGCGCAAAGATTTTCTTTCGGCGCCCTATCAGATCGCCCAATCGGCGGCCTACGGCGCCGACGCCGTCCTCTTGATCGTGGCGGGCCTCAGCGACGCGATCTTGCGCAGCCTGCGCGACGAGGCCGAACGCTTCGGTCTGGAGACGCTGATCGAAGTGCACGATGAAGATGAGCTCGAGCGCGCGCTCGACGCCGAGCCGTCGGTCGTCGGGATCAACAACCGCGACCTGCGCACGTTCGAGACCGACCTCGGCGTCACCGAACACCTCTTGCCGCTCATCCCGCCGGGCCTGCTGGTGATCAGCGAGAGCGGCGTGCACGAACCGAGCGACGTCGCGCGTCTTTACGCCCGCGGCGCGCGCGGTTTCCTGGTCGGCGAGTCGCTGATGCGCGCCGACGATCCGGTTACGTTCGTAGCTGCGCTGAAGCGCGCCTCGGACGCGTCCGCCGCCGACGTGACTTCACCGGAAGGACAATTGGTCTGAAGCGTCCCGACGCGCGCGGCTACTTCGGCGAAAACTTCGGCGGCAAATTCGTCCCCGAGGTTCTGATTGAAGCGCTCGCCGAGCTCGAACGCGGGATGGACGAGGCCTTCGCCGATGCCGCGTTTTGGGCAGAGTACCGCGCGCTCTTGCGCGACTTCGTCGGCCGGCCGTCGCCGCTCATGGAGGCGACACGCTACGTCGGTGAACCCAACGCCGCGACCGTTCTCTTCAAGCGCGAAGATCTTAACCACACGGGCGCCCACAAGATCAACAATACCGTCGGTCAAGGCTTGCTCGCGAAACGGATGGCGAAGCGGCGGCTGATCGCCGAGACCGGCGCCGGCCAGCACGGTGTCGCGACCGCGACGATCGGCGCGAAGCTCGGCATCCCCGTCGACGTCTTCATGGGGGCGCTCGACGTCGAACGCCAGTCGCTCAACGTCTACGTGATGCAGCTGCTCGGCGCGCGCGTTCATCCGGTGACCAGCGGAACGCAGACGCTCAAGGACGCGACCAACGAGGCTTTTCGGGAATGGGCCGGTCGCGTCGAGGACACGTTCTACGTGATCGGCAGCGTCGTCGGGGCGCACCCGTATCCGTACATGGTGCGCGAATTCCAAAGGATCATCGGCGTCGAAGCGCGCGCGCAAGTGCTCGAACGCTACGAGTGCTTACCGACCGACGTCGTCGCCTGCGTCGGCGGCGGCAGCAACGCGATGGGAATTTTTAGCGGCTTTGTCGACGACGCGAACGTCCGGCTCTGGGGCGTCGAGGCGGCCGGGCGCGGCCTCTCCTCGCCTGACACGGCGGCTTCGCTGAACGCCGGGACGATCGGCATCCTGCACGGCTCGCGTTCGTATGTACTGCAGAGCGCAGAAGGCCAAGTGCGCAACACCCACTCGATCAGCGCCGGCCTCGATTACCCCGGCGTCGGTCCCGAACACGCCTTCTTAAAGGAAAGCGGTCGCGCTTCGTACGTCGCGGCGACCGACGAAGAGGCGCTGGCGGCGTTTCACCGTTGCGCCGAACGCGAAGGGATCGTCCCTGCACTCGAGTCGGCGCACGCGCTGGCGTTTGCCGAACGGCTCGCGCTCGAACGCGGCCGCGACGGCTTGGTCTTGGTCAACCTCAGCGGTC
>Ga0209422_1000415_pt1 | contig 10350 bp, 11 predicted proteins | sample BlaSpr_A8_OM2_M3_FD_187983 | JGI IMG/M metagenome (GOLD analysis project Ga0209422, IMG submission 187983) | Forest soil microbial communities from Thunder Bay, Ontario, Canada - Black Spruce, Ontario site 2_A8_OM2_M3 (SPAdes) (version 2) | ecosystem: Environmental > Terrestrial > Soil > Boreal... | reverse complement strand
CAGGACCCGCGATAGGGAATGATACGGGCGGCGAACAGCAACTTGCCCGAAGAGTGCGTCTTGCCCTTGTCGTGATCGAAGAACACACCGGGCGAGCGATGCATCTGCGAAACGATGACGCGCTCGGTGCCGTTGACGATGAAGGTGCCATTGTTGGTCATGAGCGGAATGTCGCCCATGTAGACATCTTGTTCTTTGATGTCCTTGACCGAACGCGCGCCGGTCTCTTCGTCGATATCGAACACGATCAGCCGCAGCGTCACCTTGAGTGGCGCGGCATAGGTCATGCCGCGCTGGCGGCACTCGTCGACGTCGTATTTCGGCGGCTCGAATTCGTATTTGACGAATTCAAGCTGCGAGGAATTTGAGAAATCTGAAATCGGAAATACCGACCGAAAGACCGCCTGCAGGCCTTCGTCGGGACGACCGCCCATTGGCTCCTTGACCATCAGGAATTGATCGTAAGATGCCTTTTGAACCTCGATGAGGTTCGGCATCTCCGCTACTTCTTTGATTGATCCGAAAAACTTTCGTACGCGCTTGCGACCGGTAAACGTCTGCGCCATCGTTTCTCTCTCGATTCGATTTCGGCGGGCCAGCGCGGGCGCCTCTCCGAACGGTCGCAATCCATCGCGACCATCAGGACAGGCGTCGGGGCTACCCGTTTCTATGTGATTCGGGCCTCGCCCGAACCGCCGCACACTTCACATTTCACGTGAACGGACCGCACCCATTCACGACCGCCTCCACCGTGACCGGTATTCGGCCACTGCATTTCTTCGTTTCGAGACCCCTAGGGGTGTGGCCCCCGGGGATTTCGTCAACTCTTCGATCCCCAGGTCTCGCTCCGCTCGCCGGGGGATTTCGCTTAAATAAGCGTCGCTTATTTAAGCTCAACCTTTGCGCCGACCTTTTCGAGGGTCGTCTTGATCTTGTCGGCCTCTTCCTTATTCACGCCTTCCTTGACCGGCTTGGGCGCGCCCTCAACCAGATCCTTGGCCTCCTTGAGGCCGAGACCGGTGAGCGCACGCACTTCCTTGATCACCTCGATCTTCTTCTCGCCGGCACTGACGAGGATCACGGTGAACTCGGTCTTCTCTTCGGCAGCGGCAGCGCTGGCCGCGGGACCGGCCGCCACCGCAACTGCGGCCGCGGCGGAAACGCCCCACTTTTCTTCCAGCATCTTCGCCAGATCCGCCGCTTCCAGGACGGTCAGCTTTGATAAATCATCGACGATCTTTTGCAGGTCAGCCATTGTTTACTTCCTATCGGTTCGAACCAGTCGAGATTGCTTGAGCCGTCAGGCCGCGGCGCTCTTGGAAGCGTAGGCTTGGACCACGCGCGCGACCTTGGCCGCGGGTGCATTGATGAGCTGAGCGATTTTGGTCGCCGGCGACACCACGAGGCCGACGATCTTTGCGCGCAATTCATCCAGAGACGGCAGCGAGGCGAGTGCCTTGACGCCGTTGAGGTCCAGAGCGGTCTTGCCCATCGATCCGCCGAGAATGACGAACGCTTCGTTCGCCTTGGCGAAATCGACGGCCACCTTCGGTGCCGCCACCGGATCGCCCGAATAGGCGAGCACGGTCGGCCCCTTGAGCAGGGGCGCAATGGAGGCAACGTCGGTGTCCTTGAGTGCGATCTTGGCGAGACGGTTTTTCGCGACCTTCACGTGTCCGCCCGCCAGCTTCATCTGCTTACGCAGAATCTGCATCTGGGCGACACTGAGGCCGGAATAGTGAGCCACCACCACGACGTTCGAGGTCTTGAAGACCCCGCTCAGTTCGGTGATGGACTCCACTTTAGCCGCTCGATCCACTGCAAGCTCTTTCCGGTTTTGACGGCTTGCCCGCGTGTCGCGGGAGCCGCCGGGTTGCTACCAGCCGTCCCGCTTTTGAGTTCACGCGAAGCGAACCGGGCAGGACGACGATTCAGTGAGCCTGCCCCCCGAAACAGCCGAAGCTGCCATCGGGTCTCCGAGGTTCGAACCAAACTGGCGCGCTGTGAGGCGCGCAAACTCGGGTCTCTTCCCCGTCTGTGCTGGCCCCTTCCGGGATTAAGCCTCGGCCCGAAGGCCTCAGCACCTGCAGTCTTGGACAGGTCGGTCAGTCCGTTTCCGGACCGTCCTTGCGCGCCCTGCAAAACAACGACATCGGCTTTTCCCTTTCAGATGTCCCGCCGGGATGCCCAAAAGGAATAAGTTCTGATCACCATTGGTTTTTAGAGACGCGCAAAGGCGTGCCGACAAACTGGGCCGGCACGCCCGATGCGCCTCATTTAGGACTTCCACCCAGCTTTGCCAAGCCCTTTATCGCGATAATCCCCACGAAAAGTGGCCGCAAGGGCCGGATTCGGCCTCAGCCGCCGCTTGCGAACAGTGAGGACGGCTCGACCTTCACGCCAGGCCCCATGGTGGAAGAGATCGCTACCCGGTTGATGTAGTGGCCCTTGGCCCCCGGCGGCTTGGCCTTCTGAACAGCATCCGCAAAGGCCTTAATGTTCTCGACCAGCTTGTCCTCCGAGAACGAGGCCTTGCCGACCCCGGCCTGGATGATGCCGGCCTTCTCGACGCGGAACTCGACCGACCCGCCCTTGGAGGCCTTCACCGCATTGGTGATGTCCATGGTGACGGTGCCGACCTTTGGGTTCGGCATGATGCCGCGCGGTCCGAGCACCTTACCCAGGCGCCCGACCAGCGGCATCATGTCCGGCGTGGCGATGCAGCGGTCGAAGTCGATGGTGCCGCCATTGACCTTCTCGACCAAATCCTCGGCGCCGACCACGTCGGCGCCGGCCGCCTTGGCTTCTTCCGCCTTGGCGCCGCGCGCGAATACGCCGACGCGCAGCGTGCGCCCCGAACCGTTCGGGAGCACGACCACGCCGCGCACCATCTGGTCCGCGTGGGTCGGATCGACGCCGAGATTCATCGCGATCTCGATGGTCTCGTCGAATTTCGCCTTGGCGCGTTCTTTCACCATCTTGACCGCTTCCGCGATCGGATAGGACTTGTCGCGATTGACGCCTTCGCGTGCGGCTGTCGTGCGTTTTCCGAGTGCCATGACCGTTACTCCGCCACCGTAAGACCCATCGAGCGGGCGGATCCTTCGATCATTTTCATCGCCGCCTCAATCGTGTCGCAGTTCAAATCCTTCATCTTCTGCTCGGCGATCTCGCGCAGCTGCTTCTTGGTCACCTCGCCGACCATATCGCGGCCCGGGGTCTTCGATCCGCTTTCCAGCTTCGCGGCTTTCTTCAAGAAGTAAGACACCGGCGGCGTCTTCATCTCGAAGGTGAAGGAACGATCCTGGTAGGTGGTGATGATCACCGGGATCGGCGTGTTCTTCTCGATCTTCTGGGTCTGCGCATTAAACGCTTTGCAGAACTCCATGATGTTGAGCCCGCGCTGACCCAGCGCCGGCCCGATCGGGGGCGACGGGTTGGCGGCGCCGGCCGGCACCTGCAATTTGAGGAATCCAGTAACTTTTTTCGCCATCTCTCACTCCTTTTAGTGGTGCGGATATTGACGGTTGGCGGCCGCCTCACCTCCCACGCCTCTATGAACTCAGTCTTATAGCTTCTCTACTTGCCCGAACTCCAGCTCGACCGGCGTGGCGCGTCCGAAGATCGACACCGCGACCTTCACGCGCGAACGCGCCTCGTCGACTTCCTCGACGGTGCCGTTGAACGAGGCAAACGGGCCATCGGACACGCGCACCTGCTCGCCGACCTCGAACGACACCGACGGTTTCGGCCGCTCGATGCCTTCCTGCACCTGATGCAGGATGCGATTGGCTTCGGCTTCCGAGATCGGCATCGGCTTCTTGTCGCTGCCGAGGAAGCCGGTGACCTTCGGCGTGTTCTTGATCAGATGGTAGACCTCGTCGGTCAAATCCATCTTCACCAGGACGTAACCAGGGAAAAATTTGCGCTCGGCGTTCACCTTGCGGCCACGGCGCACCTCGACCACGGTTTCGGTCGGCACCATGATTTCCTCGAAGTGATCGGCGAGATTGCGCTGCTTGGCCTGCTCGCGGATCGATTCCGCGACCTTCTTCTCGAAGTTCGAATAGGCGTGGACGATATACCAGCGCTTGGGTCTGGTCGTTGTGGTCGCCGCGGTGTCGCTCATTGCTCTTTGGCTTTCAACTGCCGATGCCGAGCACGAAGGTAACGGCGATACGGATGAATTGATCCGCGACCAGAAAGAAAATCGAGGCGATCGCCACCATAACGAACACCATGGCGGTGGTGATCATGGTCTCCTTACGCGACGGCCAGGTGACCTTGCGAGTCTCTTCGCGCACTTCCTGCATGAAGCGGAAGGGGCTCACCCGAGGCTTGCGTCGCACTTCTGCCGGCGCTTGATCGCTCATCTGCTCACTCTCTTCCTTCTAACCGTTCCCCGCCTGGCAGGAGTGGCAGGACTCGAACCTGCAACCCCCGGTTTTGGAGACCGGTGCTCTACCAATTGAGCTACACTCCTCCGGAAGCGGATACGGCGAACCTAAAGGTCCGCCGCGCGGATGTCATGCATTATACAGAGCGCCTTTGCAAGGCCGGCGAATGGTGGATTCAAGCAGTTTTCGGCCCGTCTTCGCTGCTCTAGGGCTGGCTTGCCAACCGAAGTACCGAAGACGCGAAGGTTGGAGCGGGTGAAGGGAATCGAACCCTCGTCATCAGCTTGGAAGGCTATGGGGAATGATCGCTAATTCAACGCGAGTTGATACTTGTAGAGTGTCACAACCGTCCCAAACTGCCCAGTTGTTGACACTCGCTAGAGTGTCAAATTAGCGGCCAATCTCACACGCAGATGGCGACTGAGCGCAAGGTCTCATCGCGGATTCTCCGCATCGACGCTTTATTCCGCAATTAGGCCGCGTCTCCGAATTGACCGCTTCACCTCGATGAACGGATATCTTTAGTCCTGATCGTTTCTTCCTCGATATGCCAAGAGCTGACAGTAGCGCAGCAACGCGGAGGCGGAAAACCAGATGTAGCGTCAGCGTATAGCCGCGCGGCGTAGCCCTTCGGCAATGCGGCCTTCGAGAAAGCGCGCTACATTTGAACGATAGTGCGTCGAGTCCATAAAATTATTTGGATCGCGCGTAATGTCGTCATCTAAGCGGAAATCCAAATATATACCGTGACGGCGTTCTTCGGCCAAATTCGCGAAAGCAACCTGGCATGCATTAACTCGCTCATTCCATACGCTGCCAGGCCGAGGAATTGCGGTTCGATATATCGGTGGCATGATTATGACAACAGGCAACGCCGGTCGCCCCGCCAAAGCCTTTCGCAGTAGCTCAACTGCCGGGAAAGCGAATTTCACGGTCGGTGAAGTTACCGGAGCTGATTGATCTCCAATTGTGTTGCCTGGATGGAATGCCCACGTCTTGCCACTCTCGTAGTCGTCAAAGTTGGCGGGATCGCTGCGGGAATAGAGCCCAACCGTAAGACCGATGCGACGCGCCGCACGGTCCATCGCGTAAGGGCTCAGCAGACGAGGCAGATACTCGAACCATCCATCATAGAGCCAAAAGGGAAAGGAATAGCGAACTTGGATCGGAAGGTCGGATTCGCACCACCAATCATCAACCACAAATACAGCGCTAGCCGGCTCTTTATGATGGCGCAGGAACCAGCGAAGCAACGTAAGTTGTTCCAAAGGCCCAGTTCCCGGAACCGTCAGTTGCAAAAAATGGTGTCCCGTTAGCTGCGAAAGACGATTGGGTTCGAGCGCCTGACCGTGGGAATTGCCAAAGATAGCAGAATCGAAAGCCGGGTCGCGGGCATTGCTTGCGTTCGAAAATCGCGCGTCGTGGTCAAAGACGCCGCGCGTCAATGAAATTGGCGACCGACCCGAGTCGAAAGGATCCGAAAGAAACACGGCTACATAGACCAACAACAATCCGCCAAAGAATGTCCGCAAGAATACAAAGGCAAAATACGGCCAGCTCCGTTCTCGACTGGCAACAGAGGATATCAATTTGAAGGATTTCAAGGGCAAAGATGGTTCTCAGAACTGGAAATAGATGAATGGAATCAACTCTTCCTTGCCGACTCGAAAAATACAGATTAACGCCACGACTGCGGCAATTGCGGCAACAAGCGGTTGTGGTCTGAGAACACTTTCCTTAATCTCATGCGCCGACGGCACCAAAACTGACACCGCTGCCGCCGTCGCAAACAAGGGGATTTCTTGCAGGCTGCCGCCAATCCCACGTAGGCCGGCCAGTGAACCAAGGACGGACGTAGCCGTGCCGATATCGGCCGAGCGGAACAGCACCCAGCCGGCGAGAACAAAGAGCATCGTTATCCCCCAACTTAGTATGCCGGGCATTGGGCGCATCATACTTTGCCACACCCGGCACACGATTAGGCCGACGCCGTGCCAAAGCCCCCATACAACGAACTTCCAACCCGCACCATGCCAGAGACCGCACAGCCCCATCGTGATCATTGCCGCGACCACATAGCGAAACCATCCGGCGCGGCTGCCACCAAGCGGAATATACAAATAGTCACGCATAAATCTCGAAAGTGAAATATGCCACCGTCGCCAAAAGTCGCTCAAATCGCTCGCTAGATAGGGCCGGCGAAAGTTTTCCGGAAGGACCAATCCGAACAGCAGAGCTATCCCAATGGCCATTTCCGTGTAGGCCGAGAAATCCAGAAAGAGCTGAAACGAAAATCCAAGTGCTCCGGTCCAAGCTTCGCCGAAGTCGAGAGCACGGGTACTCGCGTCCGCAAAGACCTGGTTTACTGTCCCGGCTAGAACGTCCCCAAGAAGGACCTTCTTTGCAAAGCCTAATGTAAACAGGATGAGGCCGACGCTAATACGGTGCCATAGCCCCGGCCCGCGTGGATCCACCGCGAATTGAGGGATCAGTTCATTGTGCCGTACAATTGGGCCCGCGATTAGATGCGGAAAAAACATGACGAACAGGGCGAATGGACGAAATGGATAAATTGGCGCGTCGTTACGCAGTCTGTCCATCAGGTAGGAAATCAACTGAAACGAAAAAAAACTGATCCCGATCGGTAGAACGAAATTAGAATGAGGAAGCGTTACGCCGCTCACGGTCTCCAACGTTTTGATTATGAAGTCAAAATACTTGAATGTTCCGAGCGACATTAGGTTGACGAAAATTCCGGCAAAAAGAAAAAACTTTTTATTGGTTCGTGCAGCCAGCAGCGCCAGCAGCCATGTTATTCCGATCTGTCCGACCAGAAGCGGAATGAATCGAATATCCCACCAGCCATAGAAAAATAACGATGCGGCAATGAGCACCGTTTGCCGAACAGATGTTGATCCAGAGGCTGCGTAATATGCAAAAGTTGCAAGCGGCAAAAATATAAGAATAAAAAATTGGGACTGAAATAACATCGCGAGGACCGGTTAGTGAGGATCGTTTCTGTCGGCGATCAAAAGAGTCATTTCAACATTAGCCAACACGGCAGTCCGATATTGGAATAGTCTAACCGTGCTCCTACTCCGTCGGAAGTTTTACTGACAAAACAACTGCGAATGTCGCAGTTGGATCATTCAGCGACATACCGCAGTGCCTGCCTGTTGTCGGTTCTTGACCTGACTACCGACATGTGCCTTCAAGCAACCAATTATATATGCCCGATAAAGATTCGATCTATCGGCGATGACAGCACGTTTATGATTCCGCGACTCAACAGTCCGACGAGTATCAACTCTGGACGTAACATGAACTAAGTAATTGAAAAGATTGGAGCGGGTGAAGGGAATCGAACCCTCGTCATCAGCTTGGAAGGCTGTTGCTCTACCATTGAGCTACACCCGCGGAACTCATTTCCCATTTACCAGAGCTTCCGCCCGCCATCGCTAAAGCTACGGCGGGCAACCTTCGCGATCCAGGCTGGTTTGCCAACCGAAGCGCCACCGATCTCGGGTTTACCCGAGATCGGTAATTCCTAATGTCCAAGTCAGCTATGGCCGACTTGGATGGCGCGAAGGTTGGTGGGAGAGGTAGGACTCGAACCTACGAAGGCATAGCCAGCGGATTTACAGTCCGCCCCCTTTGCCGCTCGGGACACTCTCCCCCAAAGCCGCCGCACCGTATTGATCTCGAAAGAAAAACGGCCTCGTTCGCCGGTCGGGATTCGCGAGTTTTATGGGCAGGCACCCCTGGTAAGTCAATGGAGGCTGTTCTGCCAGTGCCGGATCAAGTAAGGCACAGCAATGACGTCACGACCACCCACCGGCCGGCCCCGTTCTGGCGCCAAACCGGGCGCGACCCGCCAGCAGACCGAGCGGCGCGAGCGCTTTGAACGTGCCCGCCGCGAGAGCCTGCAGCCCGCCGCCGATGGCCCGGTCGTGATGTATGGCTGGCATACGGTGACCGCCGCCCTGCAAAATCCGGCGCGGCGCCTGCGCAAGCTGCTCACCACCGAGAATGCCGCCCGGCGGCTGTCCGACGAAGGCATTTCATCCCCCGTCGCGCCGGAGGTGGTGCGGCCATCGGCGATCGCCGAGCGACTGCTGCCCGATGCGGTCCATCAAGGCCTCTATCTCGAAACCGATGCACTGCCCTCGCCGGCCGTGGAGGATTTGCCGGCGCAAGGCGTGGTGCTGGTGCTCGACCAGATCACCGATCCGCACAATGTCGGCGCAATCTTCCGCTCAGCTGCTGCGTTCGCAGCCACGGCTATCGTGACCACGCAGCGGCATAGCCCGGAGGCGACCGGGGCGCTAGCGAAAGCCGCATCCGGAGCGCTCGAGCATGTGCCTTACGTTAGCGTGCAAAACCTGGCACGCGGACTGACCGCGCTCAAGCAGAGAGGCTTTCTGGTGATCGGTCTCGACTCGAGCGGTGAAGCCGATCTCGCCGGCTTGCCGCTGCGGGCGCCGCTCGCGCTCGTGCTCGGCGCCGAGGGCAAGGGACTGCGGCAACTCACCAAGGAAACCTGCGATCACGTCGCGCGCATCAATCTGCCGGGCGAAATCAAGAGCCTGAATGTGTCGAACGCGGCAGCACTTGGGCTTTATGTTGCAAACCGCAAGTTCGCTGGCTCCTAATATGCGAACGGCGGGCCCCCAAGCCCGCCGTTCGCTCCCACTATCTCTTTAAACGAAATTATTCGTCAGCCTGCGCTTTGGCTTTGGCCCCGTGCCCCTTGCGGAACAGCCGAATGTTCATGCGGTCGGGCCCGAGAATGGTGACCTCGGCATCGGCCTGAATCACGCGCTTCTTGCCATCCTCGCGGCTCGGGCTCGTAGCGTTATCGACATCCTCAACCGTTGCATGCTTGCGGTGTGAGCGCGCCGGCTCGTCCACGACGACGTGGCGGCGCTCGATCACGCGCGGCGGATCGTCAACCACCCGCTCGGTTTCAACCACGACCGGCGCATCGCGCACGATCTTGGTGGTATTGACCACCGTGGTCTTGAGCTTCGAACGCTTGCGCAATTCCTCGACCAATGCGTGATCGACCGACTTGTGCGGACGATCGAACCGCGGCGGGCCCTGCTCGGGCGATGGATTGCTTGTGCGGCAATTCTGACAGTGCACGTAAGGGTAGGCGCGCATATGGGACGGCCGCTTGATCACATAGGTGTTTGGCGCCACCTGGACCGCATAGGGCTGGTTCTGCTGTACGGCGTAGGGATAAAGCGGCGCCGGTTGCACGTAGGCTTCGCCGTACAATTGCGCCCGCGCGGCTGTGACCGGCAGCATGCCGGCGGCGATGACAGAGAGCAGTGCAAGATGGCGCGACTGACTGGGCATTATTTCAACGGTTCTGGATTTCGTTCGAACCGCGCGATCGGCGGCGCGGGCTCGGCATTGGGCACAGGCTGAGTAGCGAGCGGCAGCGCGCGGGCGCGCGTCAGTTCGTGATCAAGAGCCGATGAGTTAGACCAGTAACGCCGGAACGTTTTCGCCGGCTGCATCTCATCGCTCGGCGCGGACAGATCTTCGTTGCGTCCAATCCCCGGCTGCTCGCCGGTGGCCGGGAAATAATGGTGATGACGCCACGGCGCGCGCCAATAGGCGCGCACGAACACGCCCGGCTGATTGTCGTAGATGACCAGTTGCGCAGCGCGCTGGCCATACGCGGAATAGCCGGCGGAATAGTTGCCGGGAGGCTCGCCCACAAGATCAGCCGCACCCGCGGCGGTGACGCCAGCGATGCCGAAAACCAAGAGTGCGATCGCGAACAGAACGCGCATTCGACGCCGTCTCCAAACCGCAACAAATTCAAATACATTTTATACGAAGGCTTTACGTTGCAGCCTCGAATCGCCGGGTAACATTAATTGCGGTCTGGCCACGAACATGGCGGAATTGTCGGCGCTCATCAACCAATTCCGCGTGGCGT
>Ga0209422_1000414_pt1 | contig 10385 bp, 6 predicted proteins | sample BlaSpr_A8_OM2_M3_FD_187983 | JGI IMG/M metagenome (GOLD analysis project Ga0209422, IMG submission 187983) | Forest soil microbial communities from Thunder Bay, Ontario, Canada - Black Spruce, Ontario site 2_A8_OM2_M3 (SPAdes) (version 2) | ecosystem: Environmental > Terrestrial > Soil > Boreal... | reverse complement strand
CGGCGGCAAGCCGCCGAAATGCTACCAGTGGTTCGACGTCGAGCATCCCGAGGTCACGCGTCCGCCTCCGCCGCCCGAACAGGAGGTCGCGCAGGCAGCCCCCGCCCCCGCTCCGCCGGAGCAGACTCCGACGCTGCTGGGGTTGTTTGGCCGATCGCAGCCGCCCGTCGAGCCGCCCTCAACTCCGCCTGCGAAGGCACCTCCGCCGAAGCCGAAGCGCCCGACGAATTTTAGCGAATATTTGCGCGACGTCGGCGATGTCGTCCAAACCGGAGCCGTGCGTGCAGGCGACGACAACGCCGATTTCTACACCGTGCCGCTGACGCAGCAGGCGCTGCGCCCGGGCACGGTATACGCCGACCCCTACGGCCATGTGCTGATGCTGGTGCGTCGCGTGCCGGAAGCGAGCGGCACACCGGGTGTCTTCCTGGCCGTCGACGCGGAGCCCGACGGATCGATCACGCGGAAGCGTTTCTGGCGCGGCAACTTCCTTTTCGTGCACGAACCCTCGCTCGGCAGCCCCGGCTTCAAGCATTTCCGCCCGATCATGCGCGAAAAGAACGGTCCGTTGCGGCGGCTGAGCAACGCCGAAATCGGCAAGAATCCGCAATACGGCGATTTTTCACCCGAGCAGTCGCAAATGAGCGTCGAGGATTTCTACGATCGCATGGATGACGTCATGTCGCCCGAGCCGCTCGATCCGCTGCGCGCGATGACAGACGCCATCACGAGCCTCCACGAGCAGGTCAAGGTGCGGGTCACGTCGGTGGAAAACGGACGGAAATATCAGACCAAGCAGACCGGCGATACATCCATGCCGGATGGCGCTTCGATCTTCGAGACCACCGGCGCCTGGGAGGATTACTCGACCCCGGCGCGCGATTTTCGTCTGTTGATCGCCATCGATGTGGTGCGGGGATTTCCCGATCGCTTTGCGCGTCGTTCGGATCGGTACGCGATACCGGCCGGCAAAAGCGTAGCGGACATGAAAAATGAATTGCAGGGCGTGCTGGATTCGGAACTTGCCTCTCGCAAAATATCCTATACCCGCAGCGACGGCTCGCAGTGGACGCTATCGGTCAAGGATGTGGTCGATCGGGCAGTGGATTTCGAGATGGCCTACAACCCCAACGACTGCGTGGAACTCCGGTGGGGCGCGGCTGAGAACAGCGAAGAGGCCTCGACATGCAAGCGTCATGCGCCGCAGGCGCAGCGCGCGAAGATGTCGGAATACCGCGCCTGGTTCCGCGAGCGGCACTGGCCGACGCACAGCTAACGGTGCGGGCTTGCCGACAGACAACATCTCGTCGTGCCGAGCTTCGATGTCGGAGTTTGTCACATCGCGTCATTTCGCTGCGCTGCAGAATTTGGTCGCTATCGGGGCATCGCGGGCATCGAACAAGTGCTATCGAGTAAGCTCCAATTCCGAGTTCGCGCCCTGATGAAAAACGGGGCTCCGATACGCGGATTCAACATGTCCGTGACATAGGCCGTTCGACTAAATGACGCCCCCTGCGACCCCGTCGCACGGGGCTTTTTGTTGCTGGGAATCCCGAGAAGGTATTCAATGCGCCCCAGGGGCCGAAAAGCGCTCCCAATCAAAAAAATCGACACATTCAAACAAACCAGGGAGATCAAGATGCCTGCTATCCAATTGCGATTGGGGGCCTTTTCGGCTGCCCTCGCGATCCTCGTGGCCGCCAGCACGGGCGCGCTGGCGCAAAAGAAATACGACGTCGGCGCCACCGATACCGAGATCAAGATCGGCAACATCATGCCCTATAGCGGACCGGCGTCCGCCTACGGCGTGATCGGCAAGACCGAACAGGCCTACTTCAACAAGATCAATGCCGAAGGCGGCATCAACGGCCGCAAGATCAATTTCATCAGCTATGACGATGCCTACAGCCCGCCGAAGACGGTGGAGCAGGCGCGCAAGCTGGTGGAGAGCGACGAGGTGCTGTTCATTTTCAATTCGCTCGGCACGCCGCCGAACTCGGCGATCCAGAAATACATGAACCAGAAGAAGGTGCCGCAGCTGTTCGTCGCCACCGGCGCCACCAAGTGGAACGATCCGAAGGAATTCCCGTGGACCATGGGCTGGCAGCCCAACTACCAGAGCGAGTCGCGGATTTACGCAAAATACCTGATGAAGGAAAAACCCGACGCCAAGATCGCTATCCTCTATCAGAACGACGACTACGGCAAAGACTACGTCAAGGGCCTGAAGGACGGTCTCGGCACCAAGGCCGCGACGATGATCGTCGCCGAGGAAAGCTACGAGACCACCGAGCCGACCATCGACTCCCATATCGTCAAGCTCAAATCGACCGGCGCCGACGTGTTCTTCAACGTCACCACGCCGAAATTCGCGGCACAGGCGATCAAGAAGGTTAACGAGATCGACTGGAAGGTGCTGCACCTGCTCAACAACGTCTCGGCCTCGATCGGCAGCGTGATGAAGCCGGCCGGTTTCGAGAATTCGCAGAATATCATCTCCTCCAATTATCTGAAGGACACCTCCGATCCGCAGTGGGTGAACGATGCCGGCATGAAGGCCTTCGACGAGTTCCTCACCAAATACTTCCCCGAAGGCAACCGGGTCGACGGCTCGGTGATGTACGGCTACACCGTGGCGCAGGGCCTGGTGTATGTTCTCAAGAACTGCGGTGACAATCTCACGCGCGAGAACATCATGAAGCAGGCGGCCAGCATCAATGGTCTTGAGCTCGGCGGCCTGCTGCCTGGCGTCAAGGTCCAGACCAGCGCCACCGACTTTGCCCCGATCTCCCAGCTCCAATTGATGAAATTCAAGGGCGAGAAATGGGATCTGTTCGGCGACATCATCTCCGGCGACGTCGGCGGGTGACGCACCCCACCCGGCCGATCGGGCCGATTTGACTACTAAAGGAGCAGCCCCTGCGCGCCTTGCCGCAGGGGCTTTTTCTTGATGGCCGCCGCCAAATGGTATTCAATTGCTCCCGCGTCGCAAGAAATTTCCAATCAACAAAGACCGTGGCGCACGTACCAACATCTCAAAGGGAGATTCTGAATGCCTGTTGCCACCAGCAGAGTAGCGATTGCATCGGCTGCGTTCATCCTGCTCGCAGCGTCGAGCAACGGCGCGCTCGCTCAAAAAAAATATGACACCGGCGCCACCGATACCGAGATCAAGATCGGCAATATCATGCCCTACAGCGGGCCTGCGTCCGCCTATGGCGTGATCGGCAAGACCGAGGCCGCCTATTTCAAGAAGATCAACGAAGCCGGCGGCATCAACGGCCGCAAGATCAATTTCATCAGCTATGACGACGGCTACAGCCCGCCGAAGACCGTGGAGCAGGCGCGCAAGCTGGTGGAAAGCGACGAGGTGCTGCTCGTCTTCAACTCGCTCGGCACGCCGCCGAATTCCGCGATCCACAAATACATGAATTCGAAGAAGGTGCCGCAGTTGTTCGTCGCCACCGGCGCCACCAAATGGAACGACCCGAAGGATTTCCCGTGGACCATGGGCTGGCAGCCGAACTACCAGAGCGAGGCCCGGATCTACGCCAAATACCTGTTGAAGGAGAAGCCGGACGCCAAGATCGCCGTGCTGTACCAGAACGACGATTACGGCAAGGACTACCTCAAGGGCCTGAAGGACGGCCTCGGCGCCAAGGCCGCCTCGATGATCATCGCCGAGGAGAGCTTCGAGACCACCGAGCCGACCATCGACAACCACATCGTCAAGCTCAAATCGACCGGCGCCGACGTGTTCGTCGATATCGCAACGCCGAAATTCGCCGCGCAGGCGATCAAGAAGGTAGCCGAAATCGAGTGGAAGCCGCTGCACATCCTCAACAACGTCTCGGCCTCGGTCGGCAGCGTAATCAAGCCGGCGGGCTTCGACCGTTCGCAAGGCATCATTTCCGCGGCCTATCTGAAGGATGCCTCCGATCCGCAGTGGAATAACGATGCCGGCATGAAGCAATTCTACGACTTCATGGCGAAGGATTTTCCGGAAGGCGACAAGCTCGATGGCTCGACCGTGGTCGGCTACGGCGTCTCCCAGACGCTGGTGGAAGTGCTGAAGAAGTGCGGTGACGACCTCACCCGCGAGAACATCATGAAGCAGGCGGCCAGCCTGAAGGATTTCCGCACCGAAGTCCTGCTGCCGGGCATCATGATCAACACCGGCCCCAACGATTTCGCCCCGATCAGCCAGTTGCAGCTGATGCGATTCAAGGGCGAGAAATGGGAGCTGTTCGGCGACATCATCTCCGGCGACGTCGGGGGCTGAGCGCCTGCGTGTCCCGGACGCGGTGCAGCGCCTCCTCGCGCTGCGCCGCAGAGCCGGGACCCACAGAAAACGAGGCCATGCCCTGGACCCCGGACCAGCAGCTCAGCATTGCATGCTGCGCAGCATCCGGGGCACGAACCTGGAAAACCCCCGCCGGCCCGGCGGGGGTTTTCTTTTGCCGCAATCGGATGGATAACCGGCATCCCATGTTTCGATCGCAAATCCCCCTGAAGCCATGACCGACAGACGCCCTCTGCTGCGCGCGATTTTCGACGCCGCGGTTGCCGCCGCGCATCCCGATGTCGTGCTGGCGCCGCATCTGCGCCCGGTTCCGAAGGGACGGGTGATCTGCCTTGCCGCCGGCAAGGGCGCCGGCGCGATGGCGGCGGCGGCCGAGCGGCATTATCTCGACGCGCTCGAACTCGATCCGGAGCGGCTGTCGGGCGTCGCCACCACCCGCCACGGCCATGGCGTGACGACGCGGCGGATCAAGCTGATCGAGGCCGGCCATCCCGTGCCCGACGAGGCAGGCCTTGCCGGCGCGGAGCAAAGCCTGCGGCTTGCCGCGGGCGCCGGCGCCGACGATCTGTTGCTGGTGCTGCTGTCGGGCGGCGGCTCGGCGAACTGGATCGCGCCGGCCGAAGGCGTGTCGTTCGCGCAGAAGCAGTTGCTGACCCGGGCGCTGTTGCGCTCGGGGGCGCCGATCGGCGAGATGAACATCGTTCGCAAGCATCTGTCGCGCATCAAGGGCGGCCGGCTGGCGCGCGCGGGGCAGCGCGCCGAGATCGTGACGCTGGCGATATCGGACGTTCCGCACGACGACCCGTCCGCGATCGCGTCGGGGCCGACGGTGCCCGATCCGTCGACGCTCGCCGACGCGCGCGCCATCGTCGCCAGATACGGCCTCAAGGTCGAGGACACCATCCGCCGCGCGCTCGACGATCCCAACAACGAGAGCTGCAAGCCGGGCGATGCAGCGTTTGCGCGCGCGCAATTCGAACTGATCGCGCGGCCGCGGGCTTCGCTCGACGCCGCGATCCGCAAGGCGCGCGCCGCCGGTTACGAAATCATCGATCTCGGCGCCGACCTCGAGGGCGAAGCGCGCGATGTCGCGGCCGATCACGCCAGGCTCGCGTTGCAGGCGCGCGAGCAAGGCAGGCGCGTGGCGATCCTGTCCGGCGGCGAACTCACCGTCACCGTGCGCGGCAACGGCCGCGGCGGCCCCAATCAGGAATACGCGCTGGCGCTGGCCGGGCTCCTCAAGGACACCTCAGGCATTTCGGCGCTGGCGGCCGATACCGACGGCGCCGACGGCGGCGGCGGCAGCGCGACCGATCCCGCCGGCGCCATCATCGACGAAATCACCTTCTCGATGATGGCCTCGCTTCGCCTCGATCCGCAAACCTATCTCGACGACAACGACGCCACGGCGTTCTTTGCGGCAACCGGCGATCTGTTGCTGACGGGTCCGACGCTGACCAATGTCAACGACATCCGGGTAATTCTGGTGGACAACTAGACCCTCACGGCGGGAGCCGTGTCGGAGTTTATCATCGGGCCGCGCTTCGCGCGACCCGTTGGCATCGCCGGGAGAACCATGAGGCGCCGTTATCGCCTGCGGCCATCCTTCGAGGCGCGGCCGGGCGGCCGCTCCGCGGGATGAGGGCCGGGAAACGGCAACGTTAACCCTTCATTCAGCACGTTCCCGGGAATTTGCCTGTAACGCGGGCACCGCAACAGGCAGTTCACCAGCCTCGTCCTCTAATGAGCGGCTCCTCACTGTCGGAGCGCCGCAAGCGCAACAATTGCGGCAGAGGAGCGCTGAATGATGGACTCTACCGACCGCGCCATCGATCCGGGATCGGCTAACCCGACCCGGCTTCTCGCGGAAGCCGTCAACAACCTGTCGCTGGGGCTGATCGTCTTCAACGCCCGGCGCGAGGTCGTGTTCTGCAACGCGCGGTACATGGAGATCTATGGGCTTTCACCCCAGCAGGTGAAGCCCGGGACGCCGATCGGCGAACTGATCCGGCACCGACTCAGTCTGGGCCTCAAGATCCCTGCAACGCCCGAGGAATACATTCGGGAGCGTGTTGCAAACGCCGCTGTCCCCGGCACCACCGTTCACGAATTCAACGATGGCCGGGTGATTTCCTATACCGTCTATCCGATGCCGGATGGCGGCGGGATGGCCACCCATGAGGACATCACCGGGCGGGAGGAAATGAACGCCCGCCTGCAACGCCAGTTCGAACTCGGAAGGGAGCAGGAAGAGCGCCTGCGAATCCGAAACCTGCAATTCGACACCGCCATCAACAATATGTCGCAAGGCCTGTGTTTCTTCGACGCCGCGCATCGGCTGATCGTGTGCAACGACCGCTACGTCGGCATGTATGACCTGCCGCGCGACCGCGTCGGCCCCGGCATCACGCTCGCCGAAATTGTCGACATGCGCTTTGAAGCCGGCAGCTTTCCCGCGATGTCGAGGGAGGAGTACCTGCACTGGCGTACCAATGTCGCGGTATCCCATGAGCCGACCGACAGCATCGTCGAATTGCAGAACGGCAAAACCTTCAAGATTCGGCACCGGCCGATGCCCGACGGCGGCTGGGTCGCCACCCACGAGGACATCACCGAGCAGCGGCAATCCGAGGTCAAGATCGAATATATGGCCCACCACGACGCGCTGACCGATCTCGCCAATCGCGTGCTGCTGAACGAGCGGCTGGAACAGGCGCTGGGCCGCCGCATCCATCGCGAGGAATTTGTCGCCGTCCACCACCTCGATCTCGATCAGTTCAAGGCGGTGAACGACACCTTCGGCCATCCCGCCGGCGACAAGCTGTTGAAAATCGTCGCCGACCGGCTGCGCGGGCTGGTGCGCGAGACCGACACCATCGCCCGGATGGGCGGCGACGAGTTCGTCATCGTGCAGGCCCCGATCTCCGATCCGGCCGACGCGACCTCGCTCGCGCAGCGCGTCATCGAGGTGATCGGCGAGCCGTTCGACATCGACGGCCATCAGGCCATGATCGGCGCCAGCATCGGGATTGCGGTCGGCCCCAACGACGGATTGCGGCCCGACCGGCTGCTGCGTAACGCGGACCTCGCGCTGTATCGGGCGAAGGGCGATGGCCGCGGCACGTTCCGCTTCTTCGAGGCGGCGATGGACCTGCAGATGCAGACCCGTCGCATCATGGAGCAGGATTTGCGCAAGGCGTTGCAGGCCGGCGAGTTCGAATTGTACTACCAGCCGGTGGTGAATCTGGCGCGCAACGCGATCAGCGGCTTCGAGGCCCTGATTCGCTGGAACCATCCCGTGAAGGGACTGATATCTCCGGCCAGCTTCATTCCGCTGGCCGAGGAGATCGGGTTCATCGTCCCGATCGGGGAATGGGTGATCAGGCAGGCCTGCACCACCGCGGCCCAATGGCCGGGAGATCTCCATGTCGCGGTCAATATTTCAGCCGCACAATTCCGCAGCCCCGGGCTGATGCAGGTGATCGTCGGGGCACTCGCCGCCTCCGGCTTGCCGCCGACGCGGCTCGAGATCGAAATCACCGAGACGGTGCTGCTGCAGAACCGGGAAACCACGCTCGCCGTGCTTCACCAGTTGCGCGCGCTCGGCGTCCGGATCGCGATGGACGATTTCGGCACCGGCTATTCCTCGCTGACCTATCTGCAGTGTTTTCCGTTCGACAAGATCAAGATCGACCGCTCCTTCGTCAAGGACATCGCGAAAAATGCCGGCTCGCTCAATATCGTCCGGGCGGTCGCGGCGATGGCCAACGGCATGGGCATGACCGCCACCGCCGAAGGCGTTGAAACCGCCGAGCAGCTCGAAACCATTACATCCGAGGGCTGCACCGAAATGCAGGGTTTCCTGTTCAGCAAGCCGCTTCCTTTAGCCGAGATCGAACGGCTGTTCCTGTCGCAGGCGCGCAAGGCGCAGCAGGCTGACGGCCGCATCGTCGCTGCGTGATACACCGTCATTCCGGGGCGCGCGCAAGCGCGAACCTCAGATGTGCAATTGCACATCGGGAAATCTCGAGATTCCGGGTTCATCGCTGCGCGATGCCCCGGAATGACGGCGTCGCTAAAACTCCCGCGCGATCGTCGCCAGCATCGCCAAGAGCGCGGCGCGGTTGGCGGGGCCGAGCAGCTCGTTGAGGCGCGCCTCGTGCTTGGAGGCGACGAGTTTTTTAGCGCGCGCCAGCACCGCGCGGCCCTTGTCGGTCAGGACAAGGATGTGCGAGCGCCGATCGTTGGTCGAGCGGATCCGCGCGCAGAGGTCGCGGCTCTCCAGCCCGTCGAGCATCGCGACGAAATTCGGCCTGAGGATGCCGAGCGTATTGGCGATTTCGGTCTGGTTGCGGCCGGGATTCCTGTCGAGCAGCAACAGCACCGAGAACTGCGCCGGCGTCAGCTGCAGCGGCGCGACGCAGCGCAGGAAATCCTCGAAAATCTTCAGTTGCGCGCGCTTGAGCGAATAGCCGAGCAGCTCCGACAATTCGCCCATCTGCAGTGCCGAGCTTTCCGCCGGCGCCTCGGCGGGCTCCTTGCGGGCGCGGGAGGTCCTGGCGGCATCGACCGTTGCGGTTTTGGAAACAGGCATCGCTCGACGCTCGCAATCCGGGCTAGGCTGCCCAAAAGCTCCGGCAATATCGGCCGGGCCTTGAGGTTATAATTAATAATTGTTATTCACCATATCAAATATCGCCAGCCTGTTTCAACTGCTGTTATCGGACCGGCGATGCCTTCGTAAGGCGCGGCAGCCGGCCCGATTATCAAGGGGGAGCGTCCGGTCTTGAACACGACGATCATGCTGTTCCTGCTGCAGGACGGCATCACCAACGGCGCGATCTATGCGCTGCTCGGGCTTGCGCTGGTGCTGGTGTTCGCCGTGACCCGCGTGATCCTGATTCCGCAAGGCGAGTTCGTCACCTATGGCGCGCTGACCTATGCCTCGCTGTCGTCGGGCCAGATGCCGGGCACCGCGCGGCTGGCACTGGCGATGGGGATCGCCGCGTTTTGTCTTGATCTGTTCGCCATGCGCAGGTCGCCGCATCTGAAGGCGGTCGTGCGCGCCTTCGCGGTCAATATCGTGCTGCCTTCCGTCATCCTTGCGTTGACTTTCTGGTTCGCCGGACATCGCCCCCCGACCGGCGTCAGCATCGCGCTGTCGCTGATGATCGTGGCATCGATCGGGCTGTTTCTCTATCGCATCGCGTTTCAGCCGCTGGCGCACACGTCGGTGCTGGTGCTCTTGATCGCCTCGGTCGGCTGCCATCTGGCGCTGCAGGGATTTGGGCTGGTGTTTTTCGGCGCCGAAGGCCAGCGCGGCCCGACGATTTCGGATGCCGCCTTTACGGTCGGCCCGCTGCGCTTTTCCGGCCAGAGCATCGCGGTCTATGCCATCACCGTCGCCTTCATTATCGGCCTGTGGCTGTTTTTCGGCTTTACGCTTTACGGCAAGGCGCTTCGCGCTACCGCCGTCAATCGCCTCGGCGCGCGCCTGGTCGGCATCCGGACCACGCTGTCGGGACAGATCGCGTTCCTGCTGGCGTCGGTGATCGGAGCGATTTCGGGAATCCTGATCGTGCCGATCACGACACTGTATTACGACACCGGATTCCTGATCGGCCTGAAGGGTTTTATCGCCGCGATCATTGGTGGCCTCATCAGCTATCCCCTGACCGCGGCGGCGGCGCTGGTGGTCGGCACGGTCGAAGCCTTCTCCTCGTTCTACGCCAGCAATTTCAAGGAGGTCATCGTCTTCACGTTGATTCTTCCGGTTCTGCTGCTGCGATCGCTGGCAGCACCCGCGGTCGAGGAAGAAAAGGACTGATGGGATGACCGAGCGGCTGCCCATCATCGTCTTCGCTTTTGTCATGGCGGCGATCCCGTTCGTGCCGGGAATGCCGCCGTTCTGGATCGTGCTGCTGGACAATATCGGCCTGTCCGCGCTGGTGGCGATGGGGCTCGTGTTGCTGACCGGCGTCGGCGGCCTCACCTCGTTCGGCCAGGCGGCGTTTTGCGGCTTCGGCGCCTATACCACGGCGGTACTGACCACGGCCTACGGCCTGTCGCCTTGGCTGACGCT
>Ga0209422_1000413_pt1 | contig 10389 bp, 5 predicted proteins | sample BlaSpr_A8_OM2_M3_FD_187983 | JGI IMG/M metagenome (GOLD analysis project Ga0209422, IMG submission 187983) | Forest soil microbial communities from Thunder Bay, Ontario, Canada - Black Spruce, Ontario site 2_A8_OM2_M3 (SPAdes) (version 2) | ecosystem: Environmental > Terrestrial > Soil > Boreal... | reverse complement strand
GCTCGATCCCGGTTTCGGCTTCGATCTCATTCGCCTCTCCGCCAGCCGCACCGAAATCGTCGTGCAGGAGCAGCGCGATCTCGATGCCAATGTGCACGACAATGACGAACTCGCCGCCCTGATCGACCGCATCGCCGCGCGCATCGGCGGCAAACGCGTGGTCGTGCACCTGCCGCAGGACACCCATATCCCGGAGCGCGCGGTGCTGGCAGCATCGGCGCAGCATCATCTGAGCGCCGCCGCCCATGCGGTATGGCCGGCACGCGTCGAGGGCGAGCCGCCGTTGCGGCCGTTGCGGCTGTTCGAGCGGCCGGAACAGATCAAGGTGATCGCGCAGGTGCCGGATGGCCCGCCCGCCCGCTTTGTCTGGCGCCGCGCCACCCACGCCGTGGTCCGCGCCGAAGGCCCCGAGCGGGTCGCCATGGAGTGGTGGCGGACCGAAGGCTGTATGCTGACGCGCGATTATTTCCGCGTCGAGGACGAGGCGGGCTTGCGGTTCTGGCTCTACCGCGACGGACTTTACGATCGCGAGATCGCGCAGGAGGAGGGCAGGGCGGTGCAGCCGAACTGGTACATGCACGGATTGTTCGCATGACCACGTCTGCTTACGCGGAAATCGGCATCACGACGAATTTTTCATTCCTGCGCGGGGGATCGGATCCGCGTGCCTATGTGCAGCAGGCGAGCGACCTGCGGCTTCCCGTCATCGGCATCGCCGATCACAACACGCTGGCCGGCGTGGTGCGGGCTTACAAGGAGCTCGATAATCCCAACGTCACGTACAAGCCAAAGCTTCTGATCGGATCGCGGCTGGTCTTCATGGATGGCACGCCGGACATTCTGGTCTATCCGCGTGACCGTGCGGCCTACGGCCGTCTCTGCCAGTTGCTCACCCGCGGCAAGCGCGGCGACGAAACCGCGAAGGGCGAGTGTCACCTGAAGTTCGATGATCTCCTGGAGTTCGCCGAAGGGCAGCTTCTCGCTCTCACGCTGCCGCATCGCTTCGAAACCGAGAAAGCGCTTGAAGTTCTGAAGCGGTTGCAGAAGAGCCGCGCCAATGGCGTATGGCTTGCGGCAAGCCTGCTGTACCGCGGCGACGATCAGCGCCGGCTGGCGCGGCTGCATCGCATCGCCGCTTCCGCCGGCGTGCCGCTGCTGGCGACCAACGAAGTGCTCTATCACCATCCCTCGCGCCGCCCCCTGCAGGATGTCCTCACCTGCATCCGCGAAAAGACCACCATCGACGCCATCGGCCGGCGTCTTGAAGCCAATGCCGAACGCTATCTCAAGCCGGCCGATGAAATGGCGCGGCTGTTTCGCGACGTGCCCGAGGCGATTGCCGAGACCATGCGGTTTGCCGGCCGCATCGCGTTTTCGCTGGATCAGCTCAAATACCAGTATCCCGACGAGCCGGTGCCGCCGGGCAAGACCGCGCAGCAGCACCTTGAAGATCTGACTTGGGCGGGCGTTAAACAATATTTTTCCGACCAGATCGATGACACGCTCCGTGCGACTTTGCGAAAGGAACTCGATCTCATCGCCGAGCTCAAATACGCGCATTATTTTCTCACCGTGCACGATATTGTCCGGTACGCGCGCGAACAAAAAATCCTCTGTCAGGGCCGGGGATCGGCGGCAAACTCAGCCGTGTGTTACGTGCTCGGTATTACTTCCGTCGATCCGACCAAGGTCGATCTCTTGTTCGAGCGTTTCATTTCCAAGGAACGGCTGGAGCCGCCCGACATCGACGTCGATTTCGAGCACTCGCGGCGCGAAGAGGTGATGCAATATGTCTACCGGCGATATGGCCGGCACCGCGCCGCCATTATCGCGACCGTCATTCATTACCGGCCGCGCAGCGCCATCCGCGACGTCGGCAAGGCGCTGGGGCTGACGGAAGACGTCACCGCGGCACTGGCCGATACGGTGTGGGGAAGCTGGGGCAAGGGGCTTGACGAAAATCAGGTCAGGCAGGCCGGGCTCGATCCGCAAAACCCGATGGTCGAACGCGCCGTCGAGCTTGCCGCTGAGCTGATCGAGTTTCCGCGTCACCTCTCGCAGCATGTCGGCGGCTATGTGCTGACCCAGGACCGGCTCGATACCTATGTGCCGATCGGCAATGCCGCGATGGACGACCGCACCTTCATCGAATGGGACAAGGACGACGTCGACGCGCTCAACATGATGAAGGTCGACGTGCTGGCGCTGGGGATGCTGACCTGCATCCGCAAATGTTTCGACCTGATCGCGGATCACAAGGGCAAGCGCTATGTATTGTCCGACATCAAATCGAAAGATGACGACGAAGTTTATCAGATGTTGCAGAGAGGCGAGTCGCTCGGCGTCTTCCAGGTCGAAAGCCGCGCGCAAATGAACATGCTGCCGCGCCTGAAGCCGCGGACCTTCTATGATCTCGTCATCGAAGTCGCGATCGTGCGACCCGGCCCAATCCAGGGTGACATGGTGCATCCCTATCTGCGGCGACGCAACCGGATTGAGAAGGAAAGCTATCCATCGCCGTCGCCCGAGCATGGCGACAAGGATGAATTGTATAAAGTCCTGCACAAGACGCTCGGCGTACCTCTGTTCCAGGAGCAGGCGATGCGGATCGCCATCGAGGCGGCAAAATTCACCTCCGAGGAGGCCAACGGGTTGCGCCGCTCGATGGCGACCTTTCGTAACGTCGGCACTATCGGCAAATTCGAAGACAAGATGATCGGCAACATGATCGCGCGCGGTTATGATCCCGAATTCGCAAAGAATTGTTTCGAGCAGATCAAGGGTTTCGGCAGCTACGGCTTTCCGGAGAGCCATGCCGCGAGCTTCGCGCAGCTCGTCTATGTCTCGTCATGGCTCAAATATTGGCATCCGGATGCCTTCTGCTGCGGGCTGTTGAATTCGCAGCCGATGGGATTTTACGCGCCGGCGCAGATCGTCGGCGATGCGCGCAAGAACGGCGTCGAGGTGCGCGAGATCGATGTGTCCTTCAGCTACGCGCAGAACACGCTGGAGGAGACGAGCGGGAAATATTGCGCCGTGCGGCTCGGCTTTCGCCAGATCGACGGGTTCAGGTGGGCCGATCCGGACGAGGAACGGCTGAAGCAAAGCTTGCTGTCATTCCGGGGCACGCGAAGCGTGAACCCGGAATCTCGAGATTCCCCGATGTGCAGTGCACATCTGAGGTCTGCGCCTGGCGGCGCATCCCGGAATGACGATGCTTGGAAAGAAGAAGACTGGTCCGAGCGCATTATCGCCGCGCGAAAACGCCGGCCCTTCACATCGCTGGAGGATTTTGCCCGCGATACCGGCTTGCCCAAGCGCGCGCTGATCCTGTTGGCGGATGCTGATGCGTTCCGTTCCATCGGGCTCGACCGCCGCGCCGCGTTGTGGGCGGTGCGGCGCCTGCCCGATGACGTGCCGCTACCGCTGTTCGAGACCGCGGCCGCGCGCGAGCAGCCGGACGAGAACGCGCAGCCGTTGCCGCTGATGCCGCTGCCGGAACAGGTGGTGGCCGACTATCAGACCATCCGGCTGTCGCTGAAGGGCCATCCGATGCAATTTTTGCGGCCGATGTTTGCCAAAGAGCGCGTCCTTGCCTGCGCCGGCGTGTGCCATGAACGCGACCGGCAATATGTCCGCTGCGCCGGCGTGATCCTGGTGCGGCAGCGTCCGGGCAGCGCCAAGGGCGTGGTCTTCATGACGCTGGAGGACGAAACCGGCATCGCCAATATCGTGGTGTGGCCGAAGGTCATGGAACGCTTCCGCAAGGAGGTGATGGGGGCGCGGCTGGTGCTGGTCGAAGGCACTATCCAGAGCAGCCCGGAAAAGGTCGTGCATCTGGTCGCCGAAAGATTGTTCGATCGCTCCCGTGATCTGGTGGGGCTCGCCAACGACGCGCTCAGCCGGAAACCGGCGGTGCCGGCAGGCCCCGCGCTGATCGAAGCGCTGCATGATGACCGGCGCGACCATCCGGACAACCCGGCCCAGAAAATCCGCCATCCGCGCAACGTGCGCATCCTGCCGCGCTCGCGGGATTTTCATTGAGAGGCGCTACGCCAGCCACACCCTAGATCGTCATACCCGCGAAAGCGGGTATCCAGTACGCCGCGGCCTCTCGATTCAATCGCCGGCGCCTCTGGAATACTGGATCATCCGCTTTCGCGGATGATGACAGCGGTGATAATGTCGCGCACCTCCCAAGGACTCCCCATGCAAAGCCCCCGCGAAATTCTGGCCGATCTCTGGAAGCTGGCCGGCGGCGAGCCTGCCGCGCTCGATACCGTCACGCTGACGGGCGAGGAGCCGCAACTGCCGTCGTCGTTTCGCGTCGCCGCCGCCGCGCAAGCCAGCGTCGCTGCCGCGGCGCTTGCGGCGGCGCAGATCTGGAAGCTGCGCAGCGGACAATCGCAGGACGTCGCGGTCGATATGCGTCACGCCGTCGTCGAATGCCGCAGCGAACGTTACCTGCGTGTCGACGGCAAGCCGCCGCCGCCGACCTGGGACATCATCGCCGGGGTCTACAAGACCGGCGACCGGCGCTATCTGCGGCTGCACACCAATTTCAGGCATCACCGTGATGCCGTCTGCCGGGTGCTGAATTGCAAGCCGGAGCGCGACGAGGTCCAGGCCGCACTCATGAAGTGGGAGGCCGAGGCGTTCGAAACCGCGGCCTATGCCGAAGGCGGCGTGGTCTCGATGATGCGCTCTTACGACGAATGGTCGGCCTCGCCGCACGCCAGGGCGCTGGCAACGCTGCCGACCATTACGATCGAAAAAATCGGCGAGGCCGCGCCAAAACCCTGGCCTGCCGGCGACCGGCCGCTCGCCGGCGTTCGCGTGCTCGATCTGTCGCGGGTGATCGCCGGTCCGGTCGCGGGCCGCACGCTCGCCGTCCACGGCGCCGATGTGCTGTTGATTTCCAGTCCAAACCTGCCGGCGATCCCCTGGCTCACCATCGACACCGGGCGCGGCAAGCTGACGAGCTTTGTCGAACTCCGGAGCGAACAGGGGCAAAGCACATTGCGCGACCTGTTGACGAAAGCGGATATTTTCTCGCAAGGCTATCGCCCCAGCGCGATCGCCGGTCTCGGCTTCTCGCCGGAAGATGCCGCGCGCATCAACCCCGGCATCATCTCAGTGTCGCTGTCGGCCTATGGCCACGCCGGACCCTGGGCGGAACGCCGCGGTTTCGACTCGCTGGTGCAGACCTCGACCGGTTTCAACCACGCCGAAGGGCAGGCGGCCGGCGTCGAGGGCCCGAAGGAATTACCGGCGCAAATGCTCGATCACGCCACCGGCTATCTGATGGCGTTCGGCGCCATGATGGCGAAGGCCCGCCAGTCGCGCGAAGGCGGCAGCTGGCATGTCGGGGTGTCGCTGGCGCAGACCGGGCGGTGGCTGTGGAATCTCGGCCGCGTCGCCGATGGCTTCAAGACCGAGGATTTGCCGGGCGAGGCGGTGAAACCCTTTTTGGAGGATCTGGCTTCCGGCTTCGGCCCGCTGCGCTCCGTCAGCCATTCGGCGATGCTGTCGGAAACGCCGGCGTTCTGGGCGCGCCCGGCGATGCCGCTCGGCAGTCATCCGCCGCAATGGCCGACGCGGGCTCCATGAACTGTGGGCACACGCCCATATTTATTTTTATTGCCCACTCCGCCTTCGCGCGCCGGATTGTCGACCAGAACCTTCTTCCGGATCGCCGCGTCCGGCGCGCACGTCCGGCCGGCGGCACGTCCAATCATGGAATTCCGCAGTCAAAACGCGGCCGTCCGCCCCCGCCGACGTCGCCGGCACATTTACCCGCATGGAGGACGCCGCCGCCACAGGAAAAACCGGGGAGCGCGGCAGACCCCTCATTCCCTGTTGCGCTTTTGCCGGTTCGTCACAGACGAAGTTCGGGAACAAATGCGCTAAGCTGCCAGCAAGGCTGTGCCCGATTCCAGGCGCCGTCTGTCTCCAGTCGCGCCCGGGCCTGCATTTCATGCCAAACCTGTTTTCCGACCCCGAGGCGATCGCGGAGGAGATCATCCGCGACGTCGGCCCCAATTTGGTGGTCGGACTGCCGCTAGGGCTCGGCAAGGCCAATCACATCGTCAACGCGCTCTACGCGCGCGTGGCCGCCGACCGCGCCATCAGCCTGACGCTGTTTTCCGCGCTGACGCTGGAAAAGCCGAAACCCTCAAACCTGCTCGAGCGGCGCTTTATCGAACCCGTGATCGAGCGGCTGTTTGGAAGCTATCCGGACCTCGCCTATGCCGAGGCGCTGCATGCGGGCGCGCTGCCGCCCAACGTCAAGGTGATCGAGTTTTTCTTCCTGGCGGGAAGGTGGCTGCGCGTGCCGTTCGCGCAGCAGCACTATATTTCCGCCAATTACACCCATGCCTCGATGTATTTGCTGGCGCGCGGGCTCAACGTCGTCACGCAGCTGGTGGCCAAGCGCGTCGTCGATGGCGTCGCGCGCTATAGCCTCAGCTGCAACACCGACACCACGCTGGATATCCTGCGTGCCCGCAACGAGGGCCGCGCGTCGTTCAAACTGATCGGCCAGGTCAATTCCGAATTGCCGTTCATGCCGGGCGCGGGCGATTTGCCGGCGGAAGAGTTCAGCGCGGTGCTCGACAGTCCCGCGACCGACTTTGCCCTGTTCGCACCGCCATCCGAACCGATCACCGACGGCAAATACGCCATCGGCCTTCACGCCGCCGGCCTGGTGCGCGACGGCGGCACCTTGCAGATCGGCATCGGCCAGATCGGTGACGCGCTGGCGCAGGGGCTGATCGTCCGCCACCGCGACAATGCGCAGTTTCACGGCATCATGAAGCAATTGTCGCCCGGCTCGGAACCGCTCGCGGCGTTGCAGACCGGCTCGTTCGAACAAGGGCTTTACGGCGTCAGCGAAATGCTGACGGAAGCCTTTATCGGCCTGATCGAGGCCGGCATTCTCAAGCGCGAGGTCGACGGCGTCATCCTGCACGGCGCGTTTTTTATCGGGCCGAAATCGTTCTATCGCGCGCTGCGCGAGATGACGGAAAGCCAGCTCGCGCGAATCCAGATGATGCCGGTTTCCTTCACCAACGAGCTTTATGGCGATGAGGCGGCCAAGCGGCGCGCCCGCGTCGATGCCCGTTTTGTCAACAATGCGATGATGGCGACCTTGATGGGCGCGGTGATTTCCGACGGCCTCGAAAACGGCCAGGTCGTCAGCGGCGTCGGCGGCCAGTACAATTTCGTGGCGCAGGCGTTCGCGCTTTCCGGCGCGCGCTCGATCCTCGCGGTCGAAGCGACGAGGCAGGCGGGCGCCAAAGCGCAGTCCAATATCCGCTGGAGCTATGGTCACGAGACCATCCCGCGGCATCTGCGCGATGTCGTCATCACCGAATACGGCGTCGCCGACATCAGGGGGAAGTCCGATGCCGACGTGATCGCGGCGATGCTGCAAGTCGCCGACAGCCGCTTTCAGGACGAATTGGCGCGGCAGGCCAAGGAGGCCGGAAAACTGCCTCGGAATTTTGAGATCCCGGCCGCCTGCCGCGAGAATGTTCCGGAACGGATTTCGCGCGCGCTAAAACCCGCGCGGGAGGCCGGGCTGTTGCCGTCGTTTCCTTTCGGCAGCGATTTTACCGATGTCGAGCAACGGCTGATTCCAGCGTTGCAATTATTGCAGGACGCGCAGCGGTCGCCGCTGCGCCTACCGGGCTTGTTATGGCGGGGATTTACCCGTGTTCCAGACGCTGCCGACGGCGAGTGCCTGGCGCGGCTCGGGCTCGATAGACCGGCGAGTTTGCCCGAACGCGCTTACCGTGCGCTGGTCAGCGCCGCGCTGGCGAGGAGCAGAGGCCAATAGCAGGTGTCGTCCCTGCGAAAGCAGGGACCCATAACCACAGGGCTGGGTTGTTTCAGAAGGCAACTGCTACATCGCGCCAACGAAAGACCGCGGCGTATGGGTCCCTGCTTTCGCAGGGACGACGGACTCACCTGTTCTTGTTGACCGGCTTGCGCTTCTCGATGAACGCGGCCATGCCTTCGGCGCGGTCTTCCAGCGCGAAGGTCGAATGAAACAGGTTGCGTTCGACGTTGAGGCCTTCCGACAGCGGCGTCTCGAAGGCGCGGTTGATGGCGCTCTTGGCCATCTCTACCGCGGGGCGCGACATCGATGCGATCTTTTCCGCCGCCGCCAGCGCCTCTTCCAGCAATTTGTCCGCCGGGACCACGCGGCTGACCAGGCCCGAGCGTTCGGCCTCCGCGGCATCCATCATTCGGCCGGTGAGGCAAAGGTCCATCGCCTTGGATTTGCCGACCGCGCGGGTCAGCCGCTGGGTGCCGCCAATGCCGGGGATGGTGCCGAGCGTAATCTCCGGCTGACCGAATTTCGCGGTGTCGGCGGCGATGATGATGTCGCACATCATCGCCAGCTCGCAGCCGCCGCCGAGCGCATAGCCGCTGACGGCCGCGATCGTCGGCTTGCGGCATCTGGCGACGCGGTCGCCGCCGATCGAGCCGAAATCGCTGGAGAACATGTCGATGAAGGTCTTCGGCTGCATTTCCTTGATGTCGGCGCCCGCGGCGAAAGCCTTTTCACCGCCGGCCAGCACAATGCATCCTATTTTTTCATCGGCCTCGAGATCGTCGACCGCGGCGGCGATCTCCCTGAACACGCCGAACGACAGGGCGTTGAGGAGTTTCGGACGATTGAGCGTGATGATGCCGACCGCGCCTTTGCTTTCGACGATGATGTGCTCGAACGTGCTCATGATCTGACCCCGCGCCTGATTGCGCCGGCAATGTGCCCGCTGCCGGGAGGGGCATCAAGTGGGGTCATCTCGCAACCGGATCGAGGGGCAAGCGCTCGACCCGGGCGTTGTTTACGCCATAAACATGCGCGCGGCGGAGGCCATGGTCAGCAGCGCGCCGAAGCCGATGAAGATTTTGCCGATCAGCGAGGCCTGGTCCCAGCTGGAGGGTTCGTTGTTACCGGCCACCATGGGCGGGGCGGGTGCATCGGTCGAGGCCATCGCCATGGCCTGAGGCGGCACAGGCTGCTGCAGCGCGCGATCGACATCGTTGAGTTGATCTGGGGCAACGACCTGGGAGCCGGGGGCCGGCTCGGCGCCGACTGCCTTGTCCGGCGCGGTCTGCACCATATCGTTGGCCCGTGCCGTCATGGCCCTGGCTGCCTGGCCGGTCGGGGAATCGGCGGAGGCCAGTTGCGCGTTGGCGTTGGCCACCGATGGCGGAATCGCGGTTGAACGGTCGCCGTCGTCGGCTGCCTCAGTGGTGTTTTCGGTGGAGGATTTCACTGCGACCCGGTGGTATCGCTGGTGCGCGTATCTTTTCCAGCGGTGCGCGCCATGTCTGGCGTATTTGCCGGGCGCGCCGGAGCTTTCCGGTTTCGCGTTCGCGCTGTTGCGGTCCGTGGTCGCCGCCGCGTTTGGCGGCCCCGCCAAGCACACCAGGAGCCCGGTTGCGAGTATCAAGGCCGAGCGCCCACTGGCTTTGACCGTCATTGGCAATCTCCCCATTTTGCCAGTCCCCGCGGCGAAAGGAGCCCTTGAGGCGTGTCCGCAGCGCGGCAAAAAAAGGGAATCTTCGGGCTACACCGGGCAAAAGCAGGGCAAACGCCTCGGCGACGGTCTCGCCATTTCAGAAGTTCTAGCCGCGAAACCTTTTTGGAATCAAAGCGCCGGGTGCCAACAGGGGCGATCAATGTTATGAGCCTGCGGGCAGAGGAGCCCGCCGGCACGATTCTGGAAATCGGATGCGACGGCCTGATGCCGCCGGCGCCGGTGATCACGACTTCGTGATCATGGCTCTTGGGCGTAACAATTTGAAAGATCGACCGAATTGCAATGTGGGAGCGCGCGTGCGCGAACGTGAGGACGAGTGGACCGGCCTGATGCGGTCGGCCATGTCAGGCGACAATGCGGCGTATCATCGCCTGCTCAAGTCCGTCACGCCGGTGCTTCGGGCTGCGGCACGCCGTGGCCTGGCGCGCGCAGGGCAACCGGTCGATCAATCCGAGGATATCGTGCAGGACATTTTGCTGGCGGTGCATCTGAAGCGGCATACTTGGGACGCCAACGCGCCGTTCGCGCCTTGGCTGTTTGCGATCGCACGCAACAAGCTGATCGATGCGCTGCGCCGTCGCGGCCGCCGGATTTTCGTCAACATCGACGATTTCGCCGAGACCCTTCCGAGCGAGCCGGCCGCGGAGACCCTGCCGGCGAGCGAAATCGCGGCCCGGCTGCAGTCGCTGCCGGCGCGCCAGCGTGAGATCCTGCAATCGATCGCGGTCGAGGCCGCGTCGATCAAGGACACCGCGGCCAAATTCGCGATGAGCGAGGGCGCGGTGCGCGTGGCGCTGCATCGCGGGCTTGCCAGCCTCACCGCCAAACT
>Ga0209422_1000412_pt1 | contig 10397 bp, 9 predicted proteins | sample BlaSpr_A8_OM2_M3_FD_187983 | JGI IMG/M metagenome (GOLD analysis project Ga0209422, IMG submission 187983) | Forest soil microbial communities from Thunder Bay, Ontario, Canada - Black Spruce, Ontario site 2_A8_OM2_M3 (SPAdes) (version 2) | ecosystem: Environmental > Terrestrial > Soil > Boreal... | reverse complement strand
CAGCAGCGCATCCGCATCGCCCTGCCCGACGCTCTCGATCTCACCGTAATTTGCGTAGAAGCGGGCTTGGCTTTGGACCAGGCGCTGATGCGCGTCGGCAAAGACCTCTACCATGCGCATCCCGACTTAAGCGATGAGTTTCACCTCGTTAATCTCGAGATGCGCGCTGGCAAGCCCCGCGTCGAGGCTCTGCGCAACCTTTTCGAGCGCACCGGCGTGGACGATATCAAGTCCCTCGTTGGCACTCTCGTCCAGACCGATCGCTTCGGCACCAGCGTCGCCCAAGCCTTGCGCGTTCATTCGGATTCTTTACGTACCGCCCGCCGCCAGCGCGCCGAGGAGCAGGCCGCCAAGACCACCATCAAGATGGTCCCTCCGCTCGTGCTGTTCATTCTGGTTCCGTTCCTCCTGGTCACCATTGGTCCTGCTCTGATCCAGGCTTATCATTCCCTCGTAAACAAATAAAGAAAACGGGGCCGGACTTGTGGGGCAGATGCTCATGTGGGGACAGCCGCCCTCGGCTGTCCAGTCGAGCGAAGCTCGACGGTTTCCTCGGACTAAGAAGCGGGACTTTCATGCCGGTATTAATCCCATACGGTCAAGCCTTCAACCAAACCCGCCAGGTCTATCTCGCAACCGACCTTGCCGTGGCTCAGACTCACTTAACCAGGCTGCGCGGCCTGCTCGGAGTTTCCGCCGATGACTTCCGTAATGGCCGCGGCCTCTGGATTAATCCCTGCCGCGGCGTCCACACCCTTGCTATGCGATTCCCAATTGACGTAGTCTATCTAGACCGCGCAGGGACGGTGGTGCACGTTGAGCACAACCTCCAGCCCTGGCGCTTCTCCCCAGTCCGCATGCAGGCAACCTCAGTTCTGGAATTACCCAGCCACACCGTGGCCGGAACGGGAACTGCACTGGGCGATAGTATTGAAATCCGAACAAAGGAGTCTGGCTAGCAGCTGTCTCTCCGCCATTGGCATGCGCCGGATCATAATTCGCTGTGATCGAAACTCTTCAACTCGACGAAATCAGAATCATTCAGCTAAACGCCGCTCCCAAACTGTTGGTCGAGTGGTCGTCCCGCTGGGATGATTTCGTCACCTCAATTCGGCCTGCATTCGCTCGCTCTGGTCCACGCCTGGCTGGCGAAGCTGCAACAGGAATTTTTCCGTACCGTGGTCTGATCGCTTCTGTTTTACTCGAAGCCTTCCTGCTGTTCGTTATCACGGCTCTTCCGCGACAGATTGACCGCCTGCGTCCCTATGCTGCTCCCCGCCTGACCCCCGACGAAGTCATTTACTACTCAGCCGATGAACTGCCGCGCGTTGACGATCTCGGCGGCGCTCAATCCGGCGCTTCCGGCCGCGCTGGTGGCCAGCAAGCTCATCACCGGACGCAGACCATTCGAGTGGCTCGAGGCGGCGGCCTGACCTCGCAAGTCGTCGACGCTCCCAATCTCAAACTTCCCTCTTCAAGCGCAGCCGTCGCGAATCTGCTCGCATTCAAATCGCCTGACGTCGGGCCTCCGCCATCCGAGGGCCTCCACTCTTCCATGACCGCTCCTAGGCTTCCCAGCAACGTGATTGCTCCCGCACCCAGTGTGACTCGAGATCAATCTCGCGGCGGAGTGACGCTCGGTTCCATCGTTCCTCCCGCGCCCAGTGTCGCCAGTAACAATCCGCGCAGCGCTCCCACTCTGAATTCCGCAGTCGTGCCGCCTGCTCCGAGCGTCCAGTCGGAGCACAGATTAGTCGCGCCCGCTTTGAATCGCAGCATCATCGCTCCTGCACCGAACGTCGCGAGAGAGCGTGCTCTAACTGCGCCTGCGCTGAATGCCAACATCATCGGTCCGGCTTCCACACAAGTCTCAACGGCACAGTCTCGCTCCACGCCGGCGCTCCGCACCAGCATCATTCCGCCTGCTTCGGCATCCGTGAACCGCGAAGTTTCCCCTTCGCGGGTGCAAATGAACAACCTCGCGATCGTGCCTCCGCCAGTCTCCTCGCCGGAGCGCGAGAGTGCTCACGCCGCCAAACTTACGCTTCCCGCTCCTGCCGTCGTCGCTCCGCCTCCCTCGGCCGATTCACCGCGCGATCTGCGCAGACTTGAGAGCGGCGGAACGCGCGGTTCCTCGCCGGCTGTGGTTCCACCGCCTCCCTCCCAGGCGAATAATTCATCTATCGTCAGCAGCATCATCGGCAAGCTCTTCGGCACCCAGGATGTAGTTCCTCCTCCGCCCGCCGTCTCTTCCACAAACTGCGGCGGAGCGAGCGGAGGAGCGACCGGCACACTCGCCGCCAACATCGTGCCCCCGCCGCCGTCCGCTGCCGGCGTTGCGGCAAATGCCGGTTCCGCAACTTCGCGCGGCACTTCGCTGGGCACAAACCTAGGGGCAAATATCGTCCCGCCACCTCCATCGGTGACCACTTCCGGTCGAACCGGCGCGGCAGGCAAAGGGAACCCCACTCTTGGCACCGGTATCAGCGTGGTTGCGCCGCCCCCAACTGTGAACGGATCAGACCCTAACGGACAGTCGGGAAATCGAAGCTTATCCCGGACGGCAACTCTCGCGAGCAACGTCGTTCCGCCTCCTCCGTCCGTCGGCGCTGGTTCTGGTGGCTCCGGCTCCGGCAGAAAAGGCTTCGGCTTCGGTGGTGCTAACGACTCCGGCTCAGTGCTCGCCCCGCCGAAGCAAGCACCTGGAAGCGGCGACAATTCTGGAGTCGTCGTATCGGCTCAACCTGGCTCCGCTGTGGGCATTCCGGGCGACGGTGCAAAAGGCGCTCTCGCCATCTCGCCCTCGGGCGGCGATAAGCCGGGTCTTGGTGGCCTCGGCGGCGGCGCAAGCATCGGACACGGCAACGGTCCCGGCAGTGGCTTGACCGCGGAAGGCTCCGGAGCAGGCAACGCTGACACCGGCCATGGCTCCGACTCCACCGCACGGGGCGGCATTTCTCCCACTCCCGGTCCCGGCGGCGCCGGCAGCGCTCCCACCGGCTCTCCCGCAGTCCCCGGCGTAGACGTTCGCGGTGGCAGCACCATCGTTACCCTGCCAAGCTTCGGATCTGGCGGCAGCAGCGGCCCCGGTGGCCCCGGGCGATCCTCGACCATGAAAACACAGGATGGGCCAGCGATCACCGTAGTCGCCACTTCGCGATCCGGCGGAGCTTTTGATTTCTATGGGAAACTACCCGGCGACAATTACACCGTCTACGTCGATACAACAATCGGCACGGTCGTGATGCAGTTCGCCGAAACCAATCCCAACTCAGCGGCGGCGCATTCCGGAGCTCTTACCGGCCCCCAGGGCCTGCGCACTGACCTGCCGTCAGATCTTCCTCACACCCGAATGGTAGTGAAAGGCAGACTCGACGCCTCCGGGAATTTGAGAAACCTCCAAGTCCTCGAACCCGGTCCCGCCACCATGACTGCGAAAATTATGGCTTCTCTGCCCAGCTGGAAGTTTCGTCCCGCCATGCGCGGCGCGCAGCCCGTAGAAGTGAACGCCATCCTCGGCTTCAACATCGACACTAACGATCGCTACTGATCTGTTGGGAATTGCTCATGTGGGGACAGCCGCCCTCGGCTGTCCTGTCGAGCGCAGCTCGAAGGCTCCTTTCCCTCGGCAATATCAAACGCCTAACCCTGCAAACGCAGCCGCGTGAGCAGCGTGTACGCCTTCCGGAACCACGGACGCTCCCGCCGCCGCTGATACCCCGGCATGGTCCGGCGCTGATCCAGAATTTTCTGCGCCCACTGCCGAGCTTCGTCCACGCGCCCCTGCGCCTGCAAAAACACCGCGTAGTTGTAATAAGTCTCAGAACTCGAAGAAGTCTTCGTCGCCTGTTGAAAGAGCGCTTGCGCTTTTTCAACGTTTCCAGTCTCGGCGTAGGCGTGCGCGAGCAAGCCGACGCCACGGTGGAAGTCGTAATTTGGATCGGCGCTGACGGCTCTCTCGATGTCGGGAACCGCCGCGGCAAAATCACCCAACTCAACCTCCGCTACTCCGCGCCGGTAAAACGGATCCACCGAATCCGATCTCTGCGAAATCGACCGGTCATAACATTCCCGCGCCCTGGCAAATTCTCCATTATCCAGGTACAACTGGCCCAACTCTTCATAGTTGCCTGCCGAGGGATTGTCGATGATGGCCCGCTCCAGTTCACGAATGCGCCGCCGCCGGGGAAACACCTGAAACGAACCGCGCAGCAGTCCTGCATCAGGAATGACTTCGGCCACAATGTAAACCAACGCCCCAACCCATCCCAGAAATAGAATGATAAAAATCCAATACGTGTCCGGACGCCGGCGGATAAAGTGCACAACGGCTACTGCCATCAGGACTAATTTCCACCACGAGATAAAGAAAAAGAAGAGCGGTCCCATGCGTTTGCGAAATATAACACGCCAACAGACTTACCAAGATTTACCCAGTGAACCCCCGTGTCCCCTGTGTTAAGGATCTCAAGCTCTAGCCCCCACTCAGGTATGCAACAATAAAGAAGTGCAACAAATCACTCTGAATCCAGGTCCCAAAGCCCAAACCGCAAAGCCCGCTCCCATCCGCCTTATCGCCTCCGATATCGACGGCACCCTGCTCAACCCACAGTTTCAGATCGCTGAAAGCGATCTTATAGCTCTCCGCCAAGCCCACGCCGCCGGTATCGAAATCGTCCTCGTCACCGGCCGCCGCCACACTTTCGCTCTTCCCATCGCAAAACAGTTAGGTTTCGATCTCTGGCTGATCAGTTCGAACGGCGCAGTTACCCGCTCTTTATTGGGCGAAACTTTTCACCGTGACCTGATGCCGCGAGAAATTTGTCGAGAACTCTGTGGAGCGATGCAAGCCTTCCGCGGCAATACCGTTCTGACCTTTGATCAAGAAACGAAAGGCGCCATTGTTCTCGAGCATTTGGACGACCTGAGCGCAAGCATTCGCCGCTGGCTGGAAAAAAATATGGCCTACATCGACTTCGTCGTGCCCCTTGAGAAGTCGCTGACAAAGGACCCGGTGCAAGCCATGTTCTGTGGCTCGACAGCCCGCATGGTCGAAGCCTTACGATCGCTCAACGCCAGCGGCATGGGCAACCGTGTCACCGTGCTGCGCACCGAATATCCGGAGCGCGATCTTTCCATGGTCGACGTGCTGAATGCCGGCTGCTCCAAGGGACACGCGCTAGAGCGATGGGCCGCCCATCGCGGTTACCGTCGAGAAGAGGTCATGGCCATCGGTGACAACCACAACGATGTGGAAATGCTTGAGTTCGCCGGCCATCCGGTTATCATGGGGAATGCCTGTGAGGAGCTTCGCGGGCGCGGCTGGAATCTGACTCTCGGCAACGACCGATGCGGAGTCGCTGCCGCTATCGCCGAAGTCGTGAGCCGCTAAAACGTGAGATGAAGAAGTCGATCCAAATCGGAGTATGCACACTCGTCGCCGTAGTCGCCATGACTGCACTCCCCTGCCCGGCGGCCGACACCGCCGTCCTGCGCAACGGATTCTCCATCCGCCACGAACGCCGCCAGGTGATGGGCCTGATTACGCGCCTGTTCGTGGACGGCGACAATTCAAGTTTTGTCGACATTCCAACTATGGAAATCGACCATTTCGAAGCCGCGCCGGATGAGCCCGTTTCGAATGTAAAGGCACCGCCTCCGCCAAAGCCAAGCGACCGACCAATCGACCTGAATGAAGTTGTCAGAACTGCCAGCGGAAACTACCAGCTCGATCCCGATCTGGTGAACAGCGTCATTCGCGCGGAAAGCGGATTCAATGCGCGTGCCGTTTCGCCCAAGGGCGCGCAGGGATTGATGCAGTTAATGCCGCAAACCGCATCTCAACTCGGCGTGCAAAACTCTTTCGATCCGCGATCCAACGTAGAAGGCGGCACGCGCTATCTGCGCGAACTGCTGGAGCGTTATAACTTCGATTTGATCAAGGCGCTGGCCGCCTACAATGCCGGGCCGCAGCGAGTGGAACAGTACGGCGGCGTGCCTCCGTATTATGAGACCAAAGCTTACGTGGCGCGCATCGTGCGCGATTTCAACGAGAAAAAACTCGCCGCCCAGGCTGCGGCGTCGCCCACGAAAAAAACCGCAGGGACCAAATCGGCTTCAAAACATGTCCCTCCCGCCAAGTCGCAAAAATCCACGCAAGCGAAAGTCACTTCCGCTCCGGCCGCCGAGTCCAACTAGTTATCTTCAAATAAATCTACTCATAAAATCGAGCGCACCACGCCGCCGTCCGCGCGCAGCGCCGCTCCGTTCGTCGCCGATGCCAAAGGACTGCAAAGAAATGTCACGAACGTCCCGATTTCTTCGGCTTCGATAAATCGCTTCAGTAGCGATGTTGGCCGCATGCTCTGAAAAAACTCCTTCCCCACCGATGCGCGATCTTTTTTCTGCTGCGCCGCCAGTTGATCGACAAAACCAATCACGCCTTCCGATGCCGTCGGCCCCACCAGCACGCTGTTCACCGTAACCTGTGTGCCTGCGGTTGTTTCCGCCATTCCGCGAGCGACCGCAAGTTGTGCGGTCTTGGTCATTCCGTAGTGAATCATCTCAGCCGGAATCTGTACCGCCGATTCGCTGGAAATAAAAACAATCCGCCCCCAAGTGCGCTGCTTCATGCGCGGCAGATAATGCCGGCCAAGCCGCACGCCGCTCATCACGTTGACCTCGAAAAATCTCATCCAATCCGCATCGGAGATCTCCTCGAAAGCCTTCGGCTCAAAGATGCCGAGATTGTTCACCAGAATATCGACATCGGGAAACTGCTCAATGGCCCGCCGCACTCCGTCCGCCGTGCCAAGGTCAGCAGCAAGTCCTTTTGCTGAGCCACGGCTCCCCGTCCGGCTCAGCTTCTCCAGAGCCTGATCGACTCGCTGCTGCGTGCGTCCGTTGATAATGACCGAAGCGCCTTCCAACGACAGCTTTTCCGCTATGGCATACCCAATGCCCGCGGTCGATCCCGTGATCAGTGCACGTTTGCCGACGAGTTCTAAATTCATAAACATTCGATGTGCAATCAGATACGGGTGATTCATGGTTCCCGGTCGTTTACAAAGTTTGACCCTCGCGCGCCCACTCGTTTACCTTGAGAGTGCCGTTCCTGCTTCGTCGTGCGATGGGGTCACGGCGCGAACTTCTCCATTCATGGACAAAAAGCGTATCGTGGCCAGCGTTGTTGTGTTCCTCATCCTGGCCGTCCTGCTTTTCCTGCAATACCGTCACTGGCAGAGCTTCGACTGGGGCACGTTCTGGGCGCAAACCCACCGCATCAAGAAAACTCACGTCCTGCACTCTGTAGCGCTGATCTACATCGCTTATTTCATGCGCGCCGTGCGCTGGAAGATTTTTCTGCAGTCGGTGCGGCCGAAGGTGACGAGTATGGATATGGTGGCCCCCACCCTGATCGGCTTCGCCGGACTGGCGCTGCTGGGGCGGGCGGGAGAATTTATTCGTCCCTATCTGATCGCTCGCCGAACCGATCTTCCCTTCTCTTCCCAGCTAGCCGTCTGGGCAGTCGAGCGCATCTTCGATGTCGGCGCATTTACCGTGCTGATGGTGCTGGCCATTTTTCTCCCGAGCGCCTTGCCTTCCATCCCTCATCCCGAGTATTACGTGCGCTTTCGCGAAGGCGGTTTTTTACTCATCGGAGTGGTGCTGGCCCTGACGGTGGGCGCCATCGTCATCCGCCGCAGTGGCAACGCGGTGGCCCTGTGGGTAGAAGCCAGGTTCGGCCATCTGTCCTCGAACTTTGGCCACAAGCTGGCACAGAAGATACGCGAGTTTGGTCAAGGCCTGGACACGATCCACGGTCCACTTTCCCTGCTCATGTTGACGGTAGTCTCAGTCGGAATGTGGTATGTCATCGCGATCGCATACAAGGAAGTCACTCACTCCTACGGCGTCGCTTCGCTCGATATTCCCGTGTCACAAGTTTTGATTCTGATGGGCGCCAGCATGCTGGGCTCTATGCTGCAATTGCCCGCCGTGGGCGGAGGCTCGCAGATGGCAACCATCGCCGCGCTCTCCACCGTATTCGATGTCCCACCGGAGATCGCAGCAAGTTGCGGAATTCTGCTCTGGCTGGTCACGTTCGCAGCCGTAATCCCGCTGGGACTGGCGTTAGCCCATCACGAGCGCCTCTCCTTGCGAAAATTGTCGGTAGAAAGCCATCACGCCGAGGAGGTCGAACTCAGCGGCCCGCTGGCATGAGGTTCGTATCGGGAGATGCCTTCAGACATACGATAGGTACCGGATGCGCAGAGCGCCTTCACCTGCCTGTTACAATTTCACTATCAACTCCAGACATCAGATTTATTTGTTCTCAGCGCCATGAAATGTCCCTTTTGCGGCTTTGCCAATGACAAGGTAGTTGACTCGCGCGAAAGCAAAGAGGCGGAATCGATCCGCCGCCGCCGCGAGTGCCTGAAGTGCGCCAAGCGCTTCACCACCTACGAGCGCATCGATGAAATTCCTTACATGGTCATTAAGAAAGACGGACGCCGCGAGAAGTTCGACCGCCAAAAAGTTCTGAACGGCCTGTTGCGTGCATGTGAAAAAAGGCCGGTGCCGATCAGCAAGCTCGAGCAGATCGTGAACGAAGCCGAATCCTTTGTCATCGATTCGCAGGAACGCGAACGCAAGACCAGCGAACTCGGCGAACTCATCATGAATCGCTTGCGCCGCTACGACAAAGTCGCCTACGTCCGCTTCGCTTCGGTCTATCTGGATTTTAAAGATGTGAAAGAATTCATGGACGAGTTGAGGGATCTGGTAAAAGCAAAAGAAACAGTTGAAGTAAAGGCTAAGAAAAGTGGCTAGTGACCAGTGGTCCGTGGCCCGTTCCAAAAGTTAACCGAATTATTTTACTGGCTACTGATCACTGAGCACTGGCCACTGCGAAAGTAAAAATGCGTCATAAAGTAACTCTAATCCCCGGCGACGGCATCGGCCCCGAAGTCACTCAGGCCACCGTTCGCATTCTCGAAGCCACCGGCGTTAAGTTTGAATGGGAATCTTTCCAGGTAGGCGCCGATGCCTTCGAGAAGTATGGTGAATACATTCCCAAGGAAGTGATCGAATCGATCGAACGCACCCACGTCGCGCTCAAAGGCCCAGTCACGACGCCCGTCGGTGGCGGCTTCTCCAGCATCAACGTGGCCCTCCGCCGAAAGTTTGAACTGTACGCAAACTTTCGGCCCATCCGGAATCTGCCTCACATTCCCACGCGTTATCCCGATGTCGATCTCATTATCGTCCGCGAAAACACTGAGAGCCTTTACTCCGGCCTCGAGCACGAAGTAGTGCCGGGAGTCGTCGAGAGCCTGAAGATCATCACGGAAAAAGCCTCGACGCGCATCGCCAAATTCGCCTTCGAGTACGCCCGCAAGAATCAACGCAAAACAATTCACGCCATTCACAAAGCCAACATCATGAAGTTGTCGGATGGTTTATTCCTGCGCTGCTGCCGCAATGTCGCGAAAGGCTTTCCCGAGATCACCTACGGCGAGCACATCGTAGACAATACCTGCATGCAACTGGTGATGAACCCTTACCAGTACGACATGCTGGTCATGGAAAATCTTTACGGCGACATTCTTTCCGATTTGTGCGCGGCGTTCGTCGGCGGCCTGGGCTTCGTCCCCAGCGCCAACCTCGGCGACAACTGCGCCATTTTTGAAGCCGTCCACGGCTCCGCGCCCGACATCGCGGGAAAAAATCTTGCCAATCCAACCGCTCTGCTTCGATCTTCGCTGCTCATGCTGCGCCATCTCGGCGAGTTCGACGCCTCCACTCAAATTCGCAATGCCCTCGAAAAAGTCTACCGCCACCACGAGAAGCTGACCCGCGATATTGGCGGCCAAGCCGGAACCTCGCAATTCGCCGACGCTGTAATCGAGGAAATGGAAAAAGAAAAGACCGCGACTGTGTCGGTTCGCTAGATCCCGCTCAATCAACCTTCGCTTCGCGTGCAATTTTTTCTTGCGTGAACCGCGGTATTGCTATAAAGTCCGTGCCAACCGAGCGCCGGGAGGTCCTCACGGGAACTTCCCTTCGCTTCCCACCATCTTTCGCAAGCATCGCTCTCGGCCCCGCGGTTGATTTTGCATGAGGGTCTTACCGGCGCCCAGCCGCCGGATGATAAGGAGAATGCGCATGGTTGCGAAAAAAGTGGTTGCGAAGAAAGTCATTAAAAAATCTGCGGGCAAAACTCGCACGGCGAAACGGCCCTTAGGAGTCAAAGAAACTGCCACACCTGGCGGCTTTATCTTTGCCAACCCAAAACCCTCACCCGATGACTACGGAAACTTCAGCAAGGCCGATGTTTTCGCCGACTCGAACGTAACCGCCTCCACCGCGATTTTGCCGATTCCAAAATCCTGGCG
>Ga0209422_1000410_pt1 | contig 10424 bp, 9 predicted proteins | sample BlaSpr_A8_OM2_M3_FD_187983 | JGI IMG/M metagenome (GOLD analysis project Ga0209422, IMG submission 187983) | Forest soil microbial communities from Thunder Bay, Ontario, Canada - Black Spruce, Ontario site 2_A8_OM2_M3 (SPAdes) (version 2) | ecosystem: Environmental > Terrestrial > Soil > Boreal... | reverse complement strand
TGGAACGATTGGTGGGGTGAAAACGAAAACTGACAATAGTCAGCCGCCTTGTTTGGACCTGGCTCCCCGGCCGGCCAGCCCTCCGCCGACCAGGTCGCCGAACATCGCTTGCAGACCCTCCGGAGACTCGGACGCGTTCGCTTCGACAAAGCATTCAATTACCGCAAAAAGCGACGAGGCCACGAATCGCGTAGCGACAGCCCGTTGTATATCGAAGCCGGCTCTCAAAGCCTGAGAATTTTCCTCCCGCAGCGCGAGCGATTGCCCTACGCGTTGTTCGAAGCACTCCCGCAATATTCTTGGGCCGCTCCCGGCGCCTGCTCCCATCAGAGCTCTGTAAATCCGAGGCGCCGTCTGCACATGCGCGAAGAAGGCGGACGCATCCAGCGGGCAAGGATCGCGCGGCTTGGTTACCAGCATGGGCGCGACGATCTGCATAAACTGCGATCGCAGCAAATCGTCTTTCGACGAATAGTGGGCATAAAAAGTGGCACGCCCGACACCGGCTTTTCTCGTAATGTCGCTGACGCGGATGTTGCCGTAAGCGCGCCGATGAAGCAGCTCGACAAATGCAGCATCAATGTGCTGGCGCGTTCGGGCTACACGCAGGTCCGTCTTGCCCCGATTTCTATCCACATCCGAGACACTTGCAGATTTGTGTTTCGTAAGTGTCATGGGTCAGCTTTTTCGGTTGTGCGGCAGCGCAGCCCTTTATAGTATCGGCGCCATGACGCCTGCTTCTTCCGCCCAAACGATTCGAAAGGTCCTCGCCGCGGCGCTTATTTTTTTCCCGTGTGCATTCATTCTCGTTTTCATTATGCACTTCCGCCACATCGCAAATTTTTTCGTTTTCCGCTCGCATTATGTAGCAGCGCCGCCGGACCGCCTAGTCGCCGCATTGATCGCCGGGCACAACCGTATGCCGTTAATCCACGATCCTCACATGATTGCTTATTTTGCGCTTCCTGTAATTCCTCTGTGCGCCTTTGCGCTATACCTGCTCGGGCGAAGAGCCCGCCCGGTGGCAAGTGCTGTCGCCTTGATGATCACCATCGCTGGCTCGATCTACATGGGAGGCGTTTTCGCCATGTGGACCGCGTTCTACCGGGGGTTGGGCTTGGTTGACCCCGCAAATCTGGCGGGAGCGACCGCAACATTCGCTGCCATGACGGCTCCGCAAGGCGCGTTTCTGATAACTACGTCGCTTGCCAAGTTGGTCATGGTCGGCCTAGGCGCGCAGGCTCTCACCCTTCTCGGCACTCGCGTGACTCCAACATGGTCGATCGTGAGCGTCATCCTGGGATGCTCAATGTTCCTTGCATTCTGGGATCTCGACAACTGGATGCTGATTGGCTCTGTACTGCTCCTCATCGGGTTTCTTCCCATGAGAAAAGCCCTGCTCCAGGAAGCCGGTCTGGCCGCGCCCATACTTACTTCTTAGCCGTCGGCGGCGTTATGCCATTCAACCGCAAATACATCGCAGTCTCGGCATAGTGGTCGGCCATGCTGCTGGCTACGCCCAGTGCAATTCGCGCGCGCGATAGCTTCATGCCCATTGCCTCGGTGGTCTCGCCCAGTTTTGAGTCGTCCATTTTCGCCAGCGCCTGAGAGCAGAAATCGAACGATGCTTTCAGTCCGGCTACGAGTTTGTCTTTGGAGTCGGTCTCCTTAAACTCTTCCACCTTGGGAGTTGGCACGTCTGCGGCCTTGCTGCAGAGTCCATTATTCGATTCAATCATGTGCACCACTAGATGGCCGAACGTCATCTGGTCGGGCGTGGGCTTGAAGTTGAACTTATCGGCTGGCATGGCTTCAACCGCTGCGACGGTATTTTTTTGGCGGCCGGGGAGGACCTCCCGAAGGGCGTTGCTGACGGGGTCTTTCACTTGGGCGGTAGCCGCGGTCGCCGCCAGGAAGAGTAGAGCTGCAATCGAAATAGTCTTCTTCATCTTAAGTTCTCCTATTATTCATCCTGCTGATCCGGCAAGAAGCATAGCGCGACCGGGTCAATGTTCGCCACCCCGAACCAGTTAGTCAGAGGTCAGGGGTCATAGGTCAGATTGCAGAAGTGAAAACCGTGGATTCTAGCCTCTGCAATCTGACCTCTCACCTCTCACCTTGGCGCGTGCGCCCTCGCCCGCGTGCCTGCGCCATTCCTCTGCCGCCAGCCTCTTGCTGGGGGCCGCTTCCAACCGTATCCTAGTAACATGCAATCGCACGCCGGGCACGGACATACTCACGGGACGGGGCGAGTGCTGCGTATCTCCCTGGCAGTCACCATCGTTTATGTCGTCCTGCTGGTGGTTGCCGGCATTCGGTCGCATTCGCTGGCGTTGCTCTCCGAGGCCGGGCACAACCTCTCCGACTTTCTCGCGCTGCTGTTGTCGCTGTTCGCGATTTTTCTGGAAGGCCGCCCGCCGAGCGCCACTAAAACCTATGGCTACCGGCGCGCCGGAGTGCTGGCCGCGCTCGTGAACGCCTTGTCGCTCGTGGTCGTTTCATTCTTCATTTTCTACGAGGCATTTCAGCGTATTCGACACCCCGAACAGGTGCGTGCCCAGGTGATGATCGTTGTGGCGGCGGCTGGCGTGGTGATGAATGGAGTGATCGCGTTCCTTCTCTGGCGTTCCGGACGAGATGGCCATGACGTCAATCTGCGAAGCGCATTGCTGCACGAAGTCGGCGACACGCTATCGACCGCCGCTGTAATCGTCGGCGGCCTCGTGATTCTCTGGACCGGCCAATACTGGATCGATGCGGCCCTGTCATTCGGAATCGGAGCGTTGATCCTATGGTCAAGCTTCGGCATCGTGCGCGAGACCATGAATATCCTGCTCGAGGGTACTCCGCGCGGCATGAGCCTGGAGGCGGTCGAGTGCGAGATGCGAAAAATCGCCGGTGTCAGCGATGTCCACGACCTGCATCTGTGGAGCATCGGCTCCGAAAATCACGCGCTCTCCGCCCACGTGAAGATCGCCGACATGGCGACGTCGGAGAGCGACTCCATTCTGCGCGACATCAAGGAAAAACTGGGACGAGGATTTGGCATTCATCACACGACCATCCAGTTGGAACACGTGACCTGCGAAACGGCACACAGTTGCGTGATTGCAGTGCGCGAGGAAGAACACGAACACAATCATTTGCGCCACGATCATGCCCGCTGACCCCGTTTAGATTTCCCCTGTGCCTCCTGTGCTACCCCCGTGTTCCTCTGTGGTAAAGATTTTGACCTCGCATGATAGCTATCCCGAGTGCTCCCGTTGATAAATCTGCTGCACTGTTTCAATCGTATCGGCGTCTGCTGGAAGTTTGTCGGGCCTCAGTCGCACGATGCGCGGGAAGCGCAAAGCGTATCCGCTCTCATGCCGAGTCGAGCGCATCATATTGTTGAACGCAACTTCCAATACAGTCTTCGGCTCCACTTCCAGTCTTAACCCTTGATCGCTGATCGTGTGCGCCAGGAACCACTGCGTCATTTCGGCAATCTCGACATCCGTGAGTCCGGAATATGCTTTGCCGATGTTTACCAGCCGCTCGCCATCCCAGACCGCGAAGGTATAGTCGCTAAGCACGCCGATGCGCTTGCCATGGCCGTACTCGACCGCGGTAACGACGACGTCGAGCGTCGCCAGTTCCCGTTTCATCTTGAGCCATGATTTCCCGCGGCGGCCCGGGGTATAAAGAGAGTCGAGGTCTTTAATAATCAGTCCTTCGTTGCCGGCAGCGCGCGCGGACGTGAAAAGAGTTTCGATATCCTCCGCCGAGTTCGCGGTTGCGACTGGGGCGCGGAGAATCGTCGCGCGCAGAACCATCGCGGGCGCGAGTTCCGGTTCCGCGAACGCGAAGGGTGCCTGGGTCCCTCCGGTAGGCGCGGCCGCGCTTCGCTTGGCAGGACGGACCAAGGCGTCCGTTGCCCCCTGAGTCGTGGAGCTTTCGAGTGACTTCAGCACGTTGTCGAGAATTTTCGCGCGCTCCCGCAGCGGACGGTCGAGAAGTATCTCGCCATCGGCATAGAGAACGTCGAAAACAAGGTAGGCCACTGGGACATCACGCATCAGCTGAGCGCTGACTTTCTTTCTCCCGAGCCTTTGCTGGAGTTTACTAAACGGCAGGGCGCGCCCCGTACTGGAAGATCTCCCGGCCGAATTCCCCGCCGAGTCCCATGCCAATATTTCTCCATCAAGAATCGCGTCTAAGGGCAAGTTGGTCAGAGCCACCGGTAACTCGGGAAACGATTCGGTAATCTCATCCCGCGTGCGAGAAAAAATGCGGACTTCACCCTGACTGATATGAGCCTGGGCGCGGATGCCGTCGTACTTATCTTCCACCGACGCATTCTGAAAATAGCTGAGACCTTCTTCCGCGCTTTCGACGGGGCTCGCCAGCATAAAGTCAATAGCATGAAAAAGCCGAAGCCGCGCCTCCGCCAATTTTCCAGCCGCCGCCAGCCGCAACGTTTCGCCGAGATCGCCGAGCAGCATATTGGCACGCTTGACCTGATCAAGCGGTACTTCAAAAGCGCGGGCGATCGCATGCTCGACCAGGCTTTCCTTCAGGCCAATACGCAGGTCGCCGCTAATAATCTTGACGATGTACTTTGCCTCTCCCGGAGTGGCGCGCTCCAGAAGCTTTCGTAAAAGAGTGGCCTTGGGAGATGGACCGCGTGCACCGGCGATCTCTAAAAATACATTTCGCACGTCCGCAAGCGAAAGATCTGGATCAACTCTTTTCCTGTGGCTGTCCGCGAGCGCTTCGCCGGCGACAGCGCCGGTATCGCCATACCTCTTGTAAATCTGCGAGAGTTCGCCCTCCGATTTTCCTGAGAGTTCGGCAATCACCCGCCAAAGCAAAGCGCCGCCGACCTGCAAAGTCGCTTCTTCATATGCCGCGAACGGTCGTCCGGAGAGAAAGATGGCGGCAATGACCGCTTCGTCAAGCGGTGCCGCCTTTAAGTAGGTCGCAACTAAGGCCGTTTTCTCGAGTTTCTTGGTAGTGGCGGCGATCGCGTCGCAGGTCTGGGCAAAGTGCTGCATGCTTACTAACGATTCTACTTCGCGGATTCTGTTTCCTCCCGGCAGGGCAGCGCACAACCGCGGCACCCCGCTGCCGCACCAAAACCCTAGTTAATCGATTGACATATAAGGAGATACTCCGATGAGATCCGGGCCGTGTCCGCCGCAGAACCGTGCGGACTGTGCTATCATGGACCTCGAATCGAGCCTCGAATCGTCCCTCCTCGGTGGAACATCCAATGGCTATGCGACGTTGGCAGCAAATGGTGCGTTTTTTGGCGGCAGTACAGCTCTTGCCGGCCTTAGAGAGTGGCGAGGAGACTCTTGTCGGCGGGCAGGCTGTGCTCGAAGGCGTGATGATGCGTTCGCCGCACGCTTGGGGCATCGCCGTGCGCAAGCCTTCGGGAGAGATCGTGACCCACAGCGAGCCGCTCGAACGCCCCTCCGAACAGCATAAATGGATGGGTTGGCCGATCGTTCGCGGTGTGATGACGCTGGGCCACGCCATGACGCTCGGATTCAAGGCGCTGAAATTCTCCGCCAATGCCGCGCTGGAGGAGTTGAGCGGCAGCGAGGCGGAAGCCGCAACGACGGACAATAACGGCAACAAAGTCCCGGTCAAGAAGTTTGAAATAACCGGATGGATGGCAGGCCTGAACATGGCCTTCTCCGTCGCCTTCTTCATCTTCACGTACAAATACCTGCCCCTGCTGGCTACCACCGAATTAAAGCGGGTCAACCCGATCTTCGGACAGCAAGTCATGTTTAACCTGGTTGACGGGTTGATCCGCATAGCGATGTTCCTGTTATTCGTATGGGGCGTTTCCCTGTGGAAGGACATTCGCCGCGTCTACGAATACCACGGTGCTGAGCACAAAACCGTGTTCGCATTCGAGAATGGCGATCCCCTCAATAGCGCTAACGTTCAGAAATATTCGACGTTCCATCCCCGCTGCGGCACCAGCTTTCTGATGACCGTCATGATCATCTCCATGCTCGTGTACATGGCGATTCCGGTTCACACATTCTGGGCCCGCTTCGGCATTCGCATCGCATTGCTGCCGCTGATCGCCGGAGTCTCTTACGAGATCATCCGCTTCGCCGCCAAACATCGCGGCTCGCTCTTCGCGCTCATGACAGCCCCCGGCCTGTGGCTGCAGCGGATAACGACTCAGCCGCCCGACGACCGCGAAGTCGAGTGCGCGATCATTGCGCTGGATGAAGCCATGAAATTAGAGAAGCAGCGCGGCGGCGAATTAGTGATTGCCTAGCGGTCCCCACCGCTAACTCTTGTTTTCTTCCTCATTCCACCTAAAATCATTATGTAGAGACGGGGCTTGCCCCGTCTCCTCCAGACAGTGACACCAGGCAAGCACCGTCTAAACGGATAAAAATTATGTTTGAACGTCTTGACCAAATCGAAGTACGCTACGAGGAACTGACGCGCGCGCTCCTGTCGCCCGAAATCACCAACGACTCGGCGAACTACCAGAAGACTGCCAAGGCCCATAGCGAGGTCTCGGAAATAGTCGAAAAGTATCGCGAGTACAAAGACCTGAAGCGCGGCATTGCCGAGAGCAGGGCTGTTCTTGTCGACGAAAAAGATGCCGACATGCGCGCCTACGCCGAAGATGAATTAACAAAACTCGACGCCCGCATCGCGACCGTGGAAGAAGACCTCAAAGTTCTGCTGATTCCAAAAGATCCCAACGACGAAAAGAACGTCATCCTGGAAATTCGTGCCGGCACCGGCGGCGACGAAGCCACGCTGTTCGTCGCGGAAGTCTTCCGCATGTACAACCGCTACGCCGAAACTCAAAAGTGGAAGGTCGAAGTGCTCTCCACGTCGGAGTCAGGCGTGGGCGGCCTCAAAGAAGTTATCGCTCTGATCGAAGGCGACCGCGTCTACTCACGCATGAAGTATGAGAGCGGTGTGCATCGTGTGCAGCGCGTACCGGCGACCGAGCAGCAGGGACGAGTGCATACCTCGGCGATCACGGTAGCCGTGCTGCCGGAAGCGGAAGAAGTAGACGTCAAAATCGAAGCGAAAGACCTGCGCATCGACACCTTCTGTTCGTCGGGACCGGGCGGCCAGTCGGTGAATACGACGTATTCGGCGGTGCGAATCACGCACATTCCGACCAATACAGTCGTCAGCTGTCAGGATGAAAAATCGCAGATCAAGAACCGCGAAAAAGGCATGCGCGTGTTGCGCTCGCGTCTCTACGAAGTCGAAATGCAGAAGCAGGCGGACGCGCTAGCCAAAGAACGCAAGCAGATGGTCGGCTCCGGCGACCGCTCCGAGAAGATTCGCACTTACAACTTCCCTCAGAACCGCCTAACCGATCATCGCATCGGCTTCACCATTCACCAGTTGGAACAAGTAATGGACGGCAAGCTGCAACCGATTATCGACGCGCTGATCACGCACTATCAGGCGGAAAAGATGAAGCAGGAGACGGCTGGGGTTGTGTAATTTACTGCGGAGTGGGTTCTCCCCCGTCCAAGCCGAGCCGACTCCGCGGTGAATAGCAATCACGCGCGAACCATCGCGCTACTTCTCAGAACCAGCGAACAGAACTGTTTCGAAGAACACTCCGCTGGCCCGGCCCGGGGGCGATGCTATAATGGTGCCATCATGATGTCACGTACTCAAATTACGCTGGAAACGCAAACTCATCGGCGAGCTCGCCAACGCGCCAGCGAATTGGGTGTATCTCTCGCGGAATACATGCGCCGCTTGGTAGCACGTGATCTCGCTGGCCCTCAAGCCAAAGCTGACGTGACTCGGGTCTTCGACTTGGGAGATTCGGGCGGTTCCGATATAGGCAACGACAAAGATTCAATGATCGCGAGTGCGTTGCGGTCTGTGCGCAAACGGTCCCGCCGTTAGATTTCAGAGATCTCCCGTTTCATGAGCCTTTTCGTTGACACCTCGGTCTGGTACGCGGCGGCCGATTCCTCAGATGTGGGGAACACTCGTGCAAAAGTAGTCCTCGCCAACGGCGAGGCCTTGGTGACGACGGACCACGTGCTGCTCGAAACATGGACGCTTTTGCGACACAGGATTCACCGCCACGCCGCCGAGAGGTTTTGGGAAGGGTTGCGAAGCGGTACTGCTGCCATAGAGCCAGTCGGCACAGCGGACCTGGAGGCAGCCTGGCAAATTGGAATTTCCTATCGTGACCAGGATTTCTCCTTGGTCGATCGCACCAGCTTCGCCGTTATGCGTCGTCTTGGCATCGAGCGCGCTGCCTCTTTTGATGATCACTTTGCGGTATTTCGCTTTGGGCCGAAACGCCGTCACGCGTTCGTCCTTGTGGGCTAATGGTGGCAGACTTAAACAATTTCGACTGGAGGCGCCGCCCACGTCGGTGATCGTGGTGAAATAGAAGCGTGCAACTTCGGCATGCTTTGAACACGGCAATCGAACGCTTAACCTCCGCGCAAGTCCCATCTCCGCGCCTCAACGCGGAACTCCTCATCATGTTCACGCTCGACTGCGACCGCGCCTATCTATACGCGCATCCGGAGCGTGAACTCACCTCCGACGAAATGCGGCGCTACGACGAGGTTCTCGCGCGAAGAGCAACAGGTGTTCCGGCGCAGTACATCACCGGACACCAGGAATTTTGGGGGATGGACTTGATAGTCTCTCCGGCAGTGCTGATCCCCCGTCCAGAAACAGAACACGTAGTTGAGGCCGTGCTAGGGCTGGCCAAAACCAAAATAATGGAGCGGCGGGCGTCCCCGCCCGCCGCCCGAAGTCGAAGGGTCTTAGTCGATGTGGGCACGGGATCGGGAGCCATAGCGCTAGCGTTAGCCAAAGAGCTTCCCACAGCCGAGATTCACGCCACCGACATTTCTTCCGCAGCGCTCGAAGTCGCGAAGGCCAACGCCGCCCGCCACGAACTAACTTCGCGAATCGAGTTTCACCAGGCCGATCTGCTGGCGGGATTCGCGCCCGCTTCATTCGACTTCGCAGTCTCCAATCCTCCCTACGTCGGCGATTCGGAAGAAGATTCAGTGCAATTCGAAGTGCGCAAATTCGAGCCGCGAAATGCCGTGTTCGCCGGACCCACGGGACTGGAAGTTATCGATCGACTCATTTCTCAGGCCGAGACGATACTTAAGCCCGGAGGCTGGCTCATATTCGAAATCAGCGGCACGATTGCCGGTCGGGTCCGAACCTTGGTAACAGATTGGGATGAGGTTGCGATCAAGAACGATCTGCAAGGTATAGCGCGAGTGGCGATAGCAAAAAAACCTTCGCTGTAGAGACGCGGCTTGCCGCGTCTCTCGTGGTTGCGGAAGGAGGCGGGGCAAGCCCCGCCTCTGCAGCGAATTCTAAAAGGTGACCCGAACTCCCAACTGCGCCGCGAACGGAATTCCAACTGTCGTCCCCGGACCAAAAAAATCTCCCAACCCGCCCGCAGGTATTTCCAGTTGCTTCAGGCTGGTAACCGGGTGGCACCCAGTTGCGCCACAAATGCTGGTTACATTGCCGCTTACAATGTCGCCCGCAGGCACAGGTAAGGCTGCAACATTAGCGACAAAGTTCGCTCCCGGATTATTGCGATTAAACAGATTGAAAAACTCAGCGAACGGATTGATCTGCCAGCGCTCGCCAATTTTAAACGGACGGCTGACGCGCAAATCCGCCTGAATATAAGGTGTCCCGCGAAACTGGTCGAGGCTGGTCGGCACTCCATTCACGGAAATGCGGCCGCTGCCGTCCGCATTTGTGATGGTGTAGGGACGCGCGCTTTCCGCCTGCGTGAGCGTCGTCACTTCGAAACCGCCGGGAACTCGCAGCGTCCCAGCGAGCACGAAGCGATGGCGAACATCTTCGCCGGAGGGGCCATAATCTCCTGGCCCAAAGGGATTATTCGGATTGCAGACGCCATTCACATAGTCGAAGAGTTCGCCGAGGATGCATCCCCACGTTTTCGCCTGCGCGAAAGTGTAGTGCGCGATGAGGCTGAAGCGGCGTGCGACATTGCCTTGCACGCCCAGCATCAAAGCGTCGTAGCTCGAGCGATTGTCGGACTTGTAAAGATTGAATTCCGGGAAACCGTAGCCTCGATAACCGTGATTGCCCTGTTCGTGGGTGTAATCGGCACTCGCGCTCCAGCGGTCGTTGAAAGCATGCTGCACACCACCGGTGATGTGGATCGCGTATGGCGTCTTGTAACGCGGGTCGATGTAGGACGGAGGACTACTAGCGGCTCCTCCGTTGACAGCTTGAAACGCAGTTGCCCATCCGCCTTGCGCCAGGTCGTTGTAGAACATCCCGAACCCGGCGCGAATTACTGTCTTCTCGCCGCCGCCGGGCGAGTAGACGATTCCGAGGCGAGGCGCGATTTGCTTATGGTAGTCATGAGGGACCGCAGCCGGAATCCCGTGTAA
>Ga0209422_1000409_pt1 | contig 10429 bp, 9 predicted proteins | sample BlaSpr_A8_OM2_M3_FD_187983 | JGI IMG/M metagenome (GOLD analysis project Ga0209422, IMG submission 187983) | Forest soil microbial communities from Thunder Bay, Ontario, Canada - Black Spruce, Ontario site 2_A8_OM2_M3 (SPAdes) (version 2) | ecosystem: Environmental > Terrestrial > Soil > Boreal... | reverse complement strand
ACGGTTTGCGCGGCCGGCGCTGAAGAAATGTTGGCGCCAGAAGCCGGTTGCGCGGCTGAAGGATCCTTTTGCACCTGCTTACGCAGCGAATTGACTTCCAGCCACGCGCTGGTTGAGAGCACAAGCAGTTCAAGCGCGCCAGCCTCGAGCAAACCACCGGATCCAGTTCCGCTGTCGGCATAAACCAGCGCGGCGACTTTGTCTTTCAGCATTAATGGGAGAATGCGGCCTTCGCCAGAAGCGGGCTCGCCAAACTCCTTCAGGAAATGCGCGTCCTGATCGGCAACCCGCACGCTCGCCACAGTGCGATTTCCGATGGCGCGAACGACGGCGGGAGCTTTTTCATCCAGGGCGAAATCTTTTAGAGCGCTATCTTTGGCGAAGCCGCGACCCTGCCAGCCAGTGGCATGGCTTCCTTTAACCACAAAGAGTGCGACACGGGAGGCATAGCGGGAACTAGCTTCCAGTAAAGCGCGCAGAATATCCTTTTGTGAGGAGCCTATCTGAATTTCAGAAACGGCGCGGGCCAGGTCGGCAGGGCCGGATGACGAACCTGCCTTAGCGCTCGCCAGCAAAGCCATCGCAGGTGCGGCTGCGATTTCTTCCGCTACTTGCCGGACGATTTCGGCGCGTAGTTGGGCCATGTGGCTGTCCAGGACGCGGCCAACCACCCCTTCCACAATTGGTTCAATCCAATCGCGCTCCTTCATTCCTGCTCCGAAGTAAAACTGTTAGGGGAAGAAGGTGAGGTACCCTTCTAACCTCTTATTATATGGCTGGCGGTGGGTACCGCTTAAAAACCTTAGTACCTGCCCTGCCGGTGCCTCGGGTCACACCCATCGCCAATGAAGGCTCGCCTGAGGCAAACAAACATCGAAGATTCCAGCGTCCATGCCTGCGTTTGATGAGCGTAAATCCCAGCTTTGATAAAGACTAGATCAAAGAGCGCACCGAAAACCGCGTTCAGCAAGTACAATAGCACTGGGAATTCAATAGTGCTGTCGGAAAAATCTGCATCAAGTTACGAATGAGTACCATCCAACCAAACATAGAGCAACCGGTCAGCGAAGAAATGCAGCTGGTCCGGCGAGCCAAGCGCGGAGATGATCAGGCGTTTGAAGAACTGGTACGGCGCTATGATCGCAACGTTTTCCGCATCGCACAGCATATTACGCAGAACCGTGAGGACGCTGAAGACGTAGTACAGGAAGCGTTCCTGAAGGCGTATCGCAACCTGGAAAAATTCCAGGAACAGTCCAAGTTTTATACCTGGCTGGTGCGCATTGCGGTAAACGAAGCGCTGATGAAGTTGCGCCGGAGGAAGCCGGAACGCACGGTTTCTCTCGACGAGGATGTAAAAACTGAGGATGACTCGCTTCCCCGAGAGGTTGCGGATTGGAGTCCCAATCCGGAGCAGATGTACAACCAGGAGGAGTTGCGGGATATTCTGACTCGCACGATTCAAGGTTTGCCGTCGGGATTCAGAACGGTGTTTGTGCTCCGTGACGTGGAGGGCCTCTCGACGGAAGAGACGGCTTCCGCTCTGGAGTTAAGTATTCCGGCGGTGAAGTCGAGGTTGCTCCGGGCGCGCCTGCAGTTACGCGAACGGCTCAACCGCTTCTTTCAGAAAAAAGCGAGTGGAGATAGCAATGCGAGTGGAGATAGCAATGCGAGTGGAGATGGCGACCAGTGAAGTGCTCTGAGTTTCTAAACGAATTAACCAATTACCTGGACGGCGTGTTGGACGCCCGGACCAAGACCGAATTGGACGAGCATCTGGCTTGGTGCCACAACTGCTACGTCGTCTGCGATACAACAAAGAAGACGATTGAAATCTATCGCGATTCGGAGCTCTACGAGCTGCCCGATGATCTGCGAACCCGGCTACGCTCGGCCATCATGACCAAGTGCACGGCGGAGAAGAAGCCCGGTCCAGCAAACGGGTAGAGGCGTTCGCGGGCCCGTCGCGGCTCATGTTTCACGTGAAACGACGGCACGTAACAATCTGATTTATAGTGGTTTGCTGCTCCTTCCGACTGACGTTCCAGACTCCAAGCCCTTTCCCAAAATTGCGACTACGAAACCTTTTTTCGCCTACAGGAATCTAAGTAGATGAGCTGGTCCAAACCTCAGGGCGATCGGACTAGCCACTTCGTCTGATTTTGGTCGTTTGATGTTGATCGTCTGATCTCGATCGTTCCTGTGGGGGTACGTAATGTTGTCGAAGCTGATAGACGCCATGTTCGGTTGCCGGCACGCTCGTTATAGTTTTCCGATTACCGTCCGAGCCGGTTCTCGTCGTAGCGCTGCCAATCCTTTCAATCAAAGAACGGGCACGTATGTAGCCTGTCTCGACTGCGGAAGAGAGTTCCGCTATGACTGGCAGGAAATGAAAGTTGTGCAAGGGCAAGCTCGCGAGGCAGCTCACGTTTTGGTTACAAAGCCTGCCGCCTGATGAATTGAAATCTGCCGCGAAGCGAACCGCCGGCCGAAGCGGTTTCCTGCTCTCTGGGAAATTCTCGCCTCCTATCGTTTTTTCATACAATCTTCACAAATCGCTGTGTTAGATTTGCCCCTCAACTCATTTATTTTTGGAGGAAACTGAATTGGGCAAGGACATGGTCCCCAAGAAGATATTCTTCACCAAAGGCGTGGGGAAACACCGGGAGCGACTCACCTCATTCGAATTGGCCTTGCGCGACGCCGGCATCGCGGCGCAAAACCTGGTCCGTGTCTCATCCATCTTTCCGCCCAACTGCAAACTGGTTCCGCGCTCGCAGGGATTGACCTATCTATCGCCGGGCGAGGTAGTGTTCGCGGTGGTGGCGGAGAATTCGACTCACGAACCGCATCGTCTCCTGGCCTCGTCGATCGGCGTCGCCATTCCTGCCGACCGCAATACCTACGGATACTTGAGCGAGCACCATTCCTTCGGCGAGACCGAGGATGCCGCCGGCGATTACGCCGAAGAACTTGCGGCTGAAATGCTCGCGACCACCCTCAACGTGGAATTCGATTCCGACCGCTCCTGGGATGAGAAAAAAGAGATTTACCGCATCTCCAACAAGATCGTCAGAACGGCCAACGTGACGCAGTCGGCCGTGGGTGATAAGCGAGGACTGTGGACCACAGTGATAGCATCGGCAGTACTGATTTTTGCCTAGCTGAGCCGCGCAAATAAAGTGAACCCATCCAAACGGAGGGCAGCTCGCGCTCGGATAGCGGATTCACTGCTCAGACGCGGCAAGCCACGTCTCTACGACGAAATTTGTTTGATTGTCTTTTTCGGAGCTGGCTTCTTCTTCAGCCGCTCCAGCACCGACGCCACGATTATTGGCAGGCCCACCGTTGCATCCACAAAAACCTCGCCGAATTTTCCACCCTCTGATGGAGGGACAAATTTCCCCCACGAAATGGCCTCGCTATAAGGGCTTCCTGATAGGCCGCCCCAATGCACGGGCTCGGGGCAGATGCGCAGCCCATAGTGATAGCGCTTCAGCGGAAGGTCTTCCCCGCCCCGGCGGTGGCGCAATTCGATGAACGGACCAAACTGCTGCGACCAGTTACGCGGAACCCCGCCGCCTATTGTGAAAATTCCAAGGCGCTTCTGACTCAGCAAAGTTGCGGCAAAGTGTTCGAGGTCTTCAAAAGGATCGAAGCGGAAGCGTGGCTTTCCTTGTTTATCGCGCTCGCGATTGGTCAAGGCGTAATCAAGGCCGAGTTCTGAATCGGAGAACGCGGGCACGAACACCGGAACATTTTTTTCGTAAGCGGATTTCAAAATGCCGCGCTGCCCTTTCGCGGTCTTCGCTAAATGCGCGCCGATGGCTCGATTCAACTTGTACGAGCACATTACTTCGTCGGAGTTCCATCCGCCAAACGTCGCAGCCATCACGCGTTCCACATCGTCGAGGTTCTGCTCGGGCTCAAGCGTGTCATAGACGCGGTTATATCCAGCTTCGTACAGTTCCTCGTCGCTAAGCTCGGGATTGTGGCGGAAGTGGGCGCGCCCCGTCGCTTCAACCAGTCCGTGCGCCATAAGCGCGCCGGTGGAAACGATGGCATTCACGATGCCGCGATCGATCAACTCGGCGATCACGAGGCCCTGCTTCGCCACGGTCATGGCGCCCGCGAGCGTCATAACGACAAAACATTCCTTATCGCGCGCCATTGCCTCGAGCACATCGGCAGCTTCGCCCAATTGGCGTCCGGTAAATGCCGTTTTCGACATCGCCCGCACCAGATCGTCGATCGATTGAATCTTGCCGAGATCGAGCGGCTCCAGCGGAATCAGGCGGTCCGCCACTGGATCGTGCAGCTTGCGGTCGATTCCCGCGCCTGCTTCATGATGGCCATGCTTTGAGACGTCTTTGTGCTTCAAAGGAAAAACCTCCAATATAAAAACCAATTTAAGCCGAAGAAACAATTTACTAGAACTGAGAGAAACGCGGGGACAAGCTTTCACAATGCAGTAACATTCACACCGGCCCGTCGAGCACTTTGATATCCTAGAGCGCGATCACCCTTGTGTAGAGATGTGTAGAGACGCGGCTTGCCGCGTCTCACCCTCTTTCCGAAAGTTGGAGAAAAGTGCGAGAAAAATTTACTGTCGCCCTGATCCAGATGTCGTGCGGCCCTGAGCCCGCGGACAATCTGTCGAAGGCGATCGACCGCGTTGCGGAGGCGGCACGTAAAGGCGCTGACGTCGTATGCCTGCCGGAACTTTTTCAGACGCAATATTTTTGCCAGCGGGAAGACGCCGCGCTCTTCGATCTCGCGGAGCCGATTCCTGGATCCACCACAGAAAAGCTCGGCGCTGCCGCGCTTAAAAATAAAGTTGTGCTCGTCGCTTCGCTCTTCGAAAAGCGCGCTCCCGGCGTCTATCACAACACGGCGGCTATCTTCGATTCGAACGGCACGCTCGGCGGCATCTACCGCAAGATGCACATCCCCGACGATCCGCTCTATTACGAAAAGTTTTATTTCACTCCCGGCGATCTGGGTTTCAGGGCATTCGATACCTCCGCGGGAAAGCTCGGCACGTTGGTTTGCTGGGATCAGTGGTATCCGGAGGGCGCGCGGCTAACGGCTCTCCAAGGAGCCAGCATCTTGTTTTATCCAACTGCAATTGGATGGCATCCCGACGAGAAAGCCGAGTTTGGCGAGGCGCAACACGATGCCTGGCGCACCATTCAGCGCGCGCATGCAATTGCCAACGGCGTTTATGTTGGTGTGGTGAATCGCGTCGGCTTTGAGACCGGCGATATCCGCGGCAAATCAGCGCCGGGAAAAGGCCTCGAATTTTGGGGCGGCTCATTCTTCTGCGATCCCTTCGGCCGCGTGCTAGACGAGGCTTCGCACGGCAAGGAAGAAATTCTGCTCGGCGAAGTCGACCTGCATCACCTGGAAGATGTTCGCCGCAACTGGCCCTTCCTGCGCGACCGCCGCATCGATGCCTACGCTCCTATTACCAGCCGCATGTTGGACGGAAAATGACAACCTCTCCACCTGTCATCCTGAGCGGAGCGGGAACTTCACGAAGTGAAGTTCCCGCGCAGTCGAAGGACCCCTGCTTCATTCCAGACACACGGTGTGAATTGCTCGGCAGAGAACCAAGATGATTCGGCGCCGACTCGCAAATTCCCTTCCCGCTGCCCAGGGCTATCGCATGCCCGCCGAGTGGGAGCCGCACGAATCCACATGGCTCGCGTGGCCGCATTTTCGCGACGACTGGCCGGGAAAGTTCGAGCCAATCCCATGGGTGTATGCCGAGATCGTTCGCACTCTTGCGCGGCATGAACGCGTAGATCTGATCGTCAACGACGCCAGTTCGGAAAAGCGGGCGCGTGTGGTACTGGAAAAAGCGGGAGCGCTTTCTGGCGCCCTCGCTGACAATGTTCGCTTTCACCGCTGGCGTACCGATCGCGTGTGGACGCGGGATTCCGGCTGCATCTTTTTAACGCCCTCTGCAGATCGCACGGATGCTGACCTTCTCGCGCTTCACTTTCAGTTCAACGCATGGGCAAAGTATCCGAATTACGCGCACGACGAAAAGGTCGGCGAGCGCATGGCTCGGGCCGCCGAAGCCCGCGCAGTCCATCCCTTGAGCAGGAACCATCGTGTCGTGCTAGAGGGCGGATCGATTGACGTCAACGGCTGCGGCACTCTGATTACAACCGAGGAATGCCTCCTCTCCGCCACTCAACAACGCAATCCCTCCATGGACCGTGCCGCCTATGAACAGATGTTTGCCGATTACTTCGGGGTGCAGTCCGTCATCTGGCTCGATAGCGGCATCGCCGGCGATGACACGCACGGACATGTCGACGACATCACGCGTTTCGTCGCTCCGAACACCGTAGTCACGATGATCGAGCAGAATGAGCGGAGCGAAAACTACGTGCCGCTGCGCGCGAATCTTGGCCGTCTGAAGAATGCTAGAACCGCCGACGGACAGAAACTCAATATCATCGAACTTCCGATGCCGCGTCCAGTTCTATTCGAGGGACGCCAGTTGCCCGCCAGCTACGCCAATTTTGATATTGCGAATGGAGCAGTGTTGGTGCCCGTCTTCAATGATCCCAACGATCGCATCGCGCTCAACACTCTCGCTGAGCTGTTCCCTTCCCGCGAGATTGCTCCGATCTACTCCGGCGATTTGATCTGGGGATTTGGCGCGCTGCACTGTATGACGCAGCAGCAGCCGCAAAAATAAGAACAGTTCAATGGAGCGGCTGGGCGTCCCCGCCCGGCCACCCCGAAACTAGACCAGCAACACTCCCGTCACTCCACAACCTGATCATTTACACTTTTACTCGTGAACGCCGAAATCATCGCGGTGGGGTCGGAGTTGCTGACTCCGCATCGCCAGGACACCAACTCGCTCTACCTCACCGAAAAACTGAACGAACTGGGAGTTGAAGTGCGCTTCAAGTGCATTGTGGGCGACGATGCCGAAGGATTGGCCGCGGCCGCGAAACTTGCCATGCGCCGTTCTGACATCATCATTTTCACCGGAGGCCTCGGCCCTACCGAAGATGACTTGACGCGCGAGTCTGTGGCGCAAGCATTGGGATTGAAACTCCAACGCGATCCCGCCATCATTGCGCAACTTGAAGAACGCTTCGCCAAACGTGGCATCAAAGTTTCGCCGAACAATTTTAAGCAGGCAGATGTCCTAACCAGTGCCGCTATTCTGCCGAATCCCGCTGGCACAGCCCCCGGCCAGTGGATCGCCGGAAAATATGACGGCCGCGAGCGGATACTGGTCCTGCTTCCCGGCCCTCCGCACGAGATGAAAGCCTTGTTTGAAGCGGAATGCATATCTCGCCTACGCGGGCGAGTTCCGCTCCAGCACATCGCGACCCGCACCTTGAAAATGGCGATGATGCCCGAATCGCAGGTCGATGCGCGCGTGGCGCCAATCTACAAAACTTATGCTGACGTCGAGACGACCATTCTTGCGGGCGCAGGCGAGATTCAGCTCCACATGCGCTGCCGAAAGGAATCGGCATCCGAGGCGGAAGCGCGCGTCGAAGAACTTGCGGAAAAGATTGAGGACGAACTGGGCGACGCGATCTTCTCGCGCAAAGGCGAGAGCATTGAGCAAATCGTCAGCTATCTATTGCAGATGCGAAGCATGACGTTGGCGGTAGCTGAGTCCTGTACAGGCGGATTGCTGGCCGAGCGCATCACCTCGATTGGTGGCAGTTCCCGGTATTTTCTGGGGGGAGCAGTCGTTTATTCGAACGAACTGAAAACACAATTTGCCAATGTTCCAAAGTCGATGATCAATCAGCATGGGGCGGTGAGCCGCGAAGTCGCGGCGGCAATGGCGGAGGGCATTCGCAAGCGCTGCCTGTCGAGTTATGGAGTTGGTATCACCGGCGTTGCCGGACCGGCGGGTGGAACCGAACAGAAGCCGGTCGGCCTCGTCTATATTGCTCTCGCGGGTGAAGAAGGAACGCAGGTTGTAGAGCGGAACTTTCTCGGTGATCGAAAACGCATCCGTCAGTTCGCAAGCGAGCAGGCGCTGGAGATGATTCGCCGCGCGCTCTTGTGACGGCGCCACTTTAAGTCTTGGCGGCTGCCACACATTTTGTGCCTACAATGCGAATATTCATTGGCATCGATCTAGCTCCTGAAGTGCGAGCACGGATTGAACGTTTCATTGAAGGCGTGCAAGGGTTCGCGCCCGATGTTCGTTGGGTGCGTGCCGAGTCGTTGCACATCACGTTGAAGTTCATCGGAGAACAACCGCCGGAGCGGGTTGAAGCCGTCGCCGACAGTTTGCGGCAAATCGATGGCTCAGCGTTCGACATTCGCGCTTCTGGATATGGATTTTTCCCGACGGCAAAGTCTCCGCGAGTATTCTGGATCGGAATCCAGGCGGGACGGCAACTAGCCGAACTGGCGAAGAAGATCGACGAGACTGTTGCCGCTCTAGGTATTCCGCGCGAAGAGCGTCCTTACAGCCCGCACCTAACTCTGGCGCGCGGCGGCGGGGGAAGGAGTTCGGGGTCGCCGAAATGGCACCAAGGCGACCGTCCTAACACGATGTTCGTAGCGCTCGAAGAGCGTCTTCGCTCGATGAACGAGATTGATTTCGGCAACATGACAGCCGACGAGTTTATCCTCTATCAGAGCCAGCTTTCACCTGGAGGATCGAAGTACACGAAGCTGCATGGTTTTCCGCTCCACCAAAAGTAATGGAGAGACGGGCGGTGACGCGCCCCGCTCCTCCAGTTCAAGTACTAACATGGCTCCTTATCTCATCGCCGCCGCCGTCAGCTACCTCTTGGGATCCATTCCATTTGGCTATCTGCTGGTCAAGATCTTCAAGGGCGAGGATGTACGCGTCAGCGGCAGTGGCAATATTGGCGCGACGAATGTGGCGCGTAAATCGCCCGCCCTTGGCATTGCGACTCTGCTGCTCGATGCGGCCAAGGGATTAGCGGCGGTTCTGGTGGCGCGAGTGTTATTCAGCGGAGTGCATCCGCAGCTCATTATGACGACGGCGGCCTTCTTCGCAGTGGGCGGCCATCTATTTCCCGTGTGGCTCAAATTTCGCGGCGGCAAGGGCGTCGCCACCAGCCTTGGCGCGTTCATGTTGCTTACCCCGAAATCCATCTTGTGCATGGTGGCCTTATTTTTGATTCTTGCCTTCGCCTTCCGCTATGTTTCGCTAGCATCGATTGCGGTCGCGGCGGCTTTTCCCCTGCTCACGTGGGCCTTCAACGAGTACACAGACTCGCGCCAGCTGATTTTAATTGCCCTGGTTTCGGCACTCGTGATCTGGAAGCATCGCCAGAACATCAGCCGCATCGCCGCCGGCAAGGAATCGAAATTAGGAAAGAAATCAGAAACAACATTACAAGCCGATTCAAATAATGATTCAGACAACTTAGGAGCATCCCACCAATGAGCCGGATTGCCGTCATCGGAGCAGGCGCCTGGGGCACCGCACTGGCAATCGTGCTCGGACGAAAAAAAACACACGAAGTTCAACTGTGGGCCAATGAGACGGAAGTTACAGAGAGCATTTCGCGCACTCGAATGAACGAACGCTTCCTGCCCGGCTTTATTCTGCCGGAATCGATCACTGCGACCAGCGACTTGAATGCCGCTCTCGACGGCGCGCAGATCGTCGTCAGCGTCATGCCCTCGCAACACTGTCGAGCCCTGTTCCAACGCATGTCGCCGTCGCTCCGCCCGGAGATGCTTTTCGTGAGCTGTACCAAGGGCATCGAGGAGGGCACTCTGCTGCGCATGACGGAAGTGATTGCCGATGTTTTGCGAAGTCTTAAATTCACGCCGCGTGTGGGAGCCCTGAGCGGCCCTTCGTTCGCCAAAGAAGTCGCGCGCGGCGATCCAACCGCAGTGGCTGTAGCCTCCATTGACAGCGCGGTGGCGAACGAAATTCAACACGCGTTTAACGACTCTCGCTTCCGCGTCTATACCAACGACGATGTGATCGGCGTCGAGTTGGGCGGTGCCCTCAAAAACGTTATCGCTATTGCCGCCGGCGTGTGCGATGGCTTGGGCTTGGGCCACAACTCAGTGGCGGCGCTTATTACGCGAGGCCTGGCGGAAATGGCGCGCCTGGTGGTCGCTTGCGGAGGCCGCCTCGACACCATGGCCGGACTAGCCGGACTGGGAGATTTAGTTCTAACCTGCACTGGAGATCTCTCGCGCAATCGCAGTGTCGGGGTCGAGTTAGGCAAAGGGCGAAGGCTTGCGGACATCATCGGCGACATGCGGGGAGCTGTCGCGGAGGGAATTCTGACCACCAAATCCGCAGTCGGCCTGGCCCGCAAGAAAGGCGTGGAGACGCCGATCATCGAACAGATGTTCGCTATTCTGGAAAACGGAAAGTCACCGCAACAGGCCATCGAAGAACTGATGGCACGCGCGGCAAAGTCGGAAATTT
>Ga0209422_1000408_pt1 | contig 10444 bp, 9 predicted proteins | sample BlaSpr_A8_OM2_M3_FD_187983 | JGI IMG/M metagenome (GOLD analysis project Ga0209422, IMG submission 187983) | Forest soil microbial communities from Thunder Bay, Ontario, Canada - Black Spruce, Ontario site 2_A8_OM2_M3 (SPAdes) (version 2) | ecosystem: Environmental > Terrestrial > Soil > Boreal... | reverse complement strand
CGCGCGCGCTAAACCGATCGACGTCGCTCTCGATGAAAGTGCGCCGGAGGGTTTTCGCGTCCGCATCGGCGAGCGCGAGGTCGGCGCCGATCTCTATCGCAACGAGGTGAGCACGATCGTCTCCGTCGTCGCGGCGTATCCCGGCGTTCGCGAAATCATGGTTGACCGCCAGCGCGCGATCGCCGAAGACGGACCGGTGGTCATGGCCGGTCGCGATATCGGAACGATCGTCATGCCCGACGCGCCGGTGAAGATCTTCCTCACCGCGTCGCTCGAAGCGCGCGTCGCGCGACGCTTAGCGGAACTCGTGCAACAAGGCGTCGTCGTCGAGCCCGGCGAGCTACGTGCACAGATGGCCGAGCGCGATCACCTCGACGTGAATCGGGCCGCTTCGCCGCTGCGGCCTGCGCCGGGCTCGATAACGATCGACTCGACCGATCTCTCGGTCGAGCAGGTCGTCGAGCGTATCGCGCGGGCCGTCGAAGCGGCTGCCGCGCCGTGACATTTTACGACTTCGCGAAGTTCGTCTGCTGGGTCGTTCTTCGCGTCGTGTGGCGTTACCGCGCGATCGGCGCCGAGCGCGTCCCGCGCGATGGTCCGTTGATCCTCGCATGCAACCACGTCTCGTATCTCGATCCGCCGGCGCTCGGTGTCGGGCTGAGGCGTCCCGTGCACTACATGGCCAAGGAAGAGCTCTTTCGGATTCCGATCCTCGGGACGCTCATTCGCTGGTGCAACGCGTTCCCGATCGACCGCTCGCGCGGCGACGTTGCGGCGATTAAACGATCGGTCCAGGTTCTCCGGACAGGTGCGGCCGTCGGAATCTTCCCCGAGGGGACGCGGAACCCGGACGGGACCCTCCCGCCCCAGTTGGGGGTTGCCCTCCTCCATTATCTCTCGGGTGCACCGGTCGTTCCGGCCTTTGTCGCAGGGACCGCGAACGCCCGGCGTCTCGGGCGGGTCCAGGTCACCTATGGGGCCCCCCTCTCGTTTGCACGGCCGGGGGAAAAAGCGAGCCGCGAAGACTTGGCGAAGTGGACCTCTGAGATCATGAAGCACATCGCCGCCTTGCGGGAGTCGCTCGGTGCAGATTAAGAAGGCCAAGACCCAAGGGTTCTGCTTCGGCGTCGCCATCACGCTCAAGAAAGCGGAAGAGACCGTGGCCGCCGGCGGCGCGGTGACGACGCTCGGTCATATCGTGCACAACCCTCAGATGGTCTCAGAATTCGCGGAGAAAGGGCTGCGCAACGCTTCCTCGGTTGACGAAGTCGATCTGGGGACGCTGTTCGTGCGCGCGCACGGCCTGCCGGTCGAAGTTTTTGAAAAAGCCGGCGAGAAGGGCCTGACGATCGTCGACGCTACCTGCCCGATGGTGACCAAGATTCACGTCCAGGCCGAGAAGCTGCGCGCCGACGGCTATAAGATCATCATCGTCGGCGATCCGAATCATCCCGAAGTGAAGGGGACGCTCTCGCACGTCCCCGGCGCGTGGTGCATCCAAACGCCGGACGATATCGAGAAATTGCCGCGCGCCAGCAAAGTCGGCGTCGTCGTGCAATCGACGTGGTCGGGTGCGGGCTTCACCGAAATCGTCCAAAAGCTCGCCGCGAAATATTACGAGGTGCGCGCGGTCAACACGATCTGCACCGACACGCACAACCGCCAGTCCGAAGCTGCGCAGCTTGCGAAGGAAGTGGAAGTGATGGTCGTCGTCGGCGGAAAGACGTCGGCCAACACCAAGCATCTGGCCGAGCTTTCGATGTCGCAGGGGGCGCGCGCGTATCACATCGAGGGGCCGGACGAACTCGAACCGCAGTGGTTCGAAGGAGTGCAGATCGCGGGCTTGATGTCCGGCGCGTCGACACCCGGCTGGCTGGTCGATCAAGTCGAAGCGCGGATGGAGGCACTGAGTCGTCGAGCTAGTTAATCTCGTCGAGGCACACCTAGCGCGTACGATCGAGCGCTACCGCGGATCATCGCCGATTTACGAGATGATCCGCTATCATTTTGGCTACGATCCGCACGGGCGCGCGAAGCCGGGCAAACGATTGCGCCCGCAGCTCTTGCTGCGCACCGCGCTGGAAGAGGGCGGAAACGTCGAGGAGGCGCTCGACGCGGCGATCGCGATCGAGATCCTGCACAACTACTCGCTCGTCCACGACGACATCGAGGACGGCGACCGGTTGCGCCACGGACAGACCACGATTTGGGCGCAGTTCGGGATTCCGCACGGAATCAACGTCGGCGACGCGCTCTGCTCGCTCTCCTATCTGACGATCCTGCACGGGACCGTCTCCGCCGACCGCGTGGTCGAGATGCTGCTCGTGCTCCACGAGGCGAACCTGCAGATGTGCGAGGGGCAGGGAATCGACATCACGTTCGAGTCGCTACCCAGCGTGACTATGGATCAATATCTCGAGATGATCTCCGGCAAGACGGGCGCGCTCTTCTCGGCGTCGTGTCAACTCGGTGCGATCGCGGCCGGCTGTGCGCCGGAGCGTGCCAAGGCCTACGCACGCTTGGGACGCGCCTATGGTCGCGCGTTCCAAATTCGCGACGACGTGCTCGGGGCGTGGGGCGCGACCGACCTCACCGGGAAACCCAGCGGCGCCGATTTGGCGCGCCGCAAGTGGAGTTTTCCGGTCGTGTGGGCGCTCGAGACGCCGCCCTCGGCCGATCGCGAGATCGTCGCGGCGGCCTACGCGCGTGGTTCGCGGCTCGACGACCATGACGTCGAGAAGGTGAGCGTCGCGCTCGACCGGCTCGGCGCGCGCGCCGCCGCCGATGAGGCTCACGATCGAGCGCTCGCGGAAGCCGACGCGATCGCGCGTGAGGCAAGCGTCGATCGGGGTGGAACGATTCGCGATTTCCTCGCCCTAGGGGCACGTCGCGTTGCGTAGCGCCGGTTCGGAGGAGCGTTCGACGCGACTCACGCTGGCCGGCCTCCTCGCCCTTGCGCTACTCGTGCGGTTGCTCTTCATCGGCGCCGACGGCTTCAAGAACGACGTCTCGACGTTTGAAGCCTGGGCGTTGACGCTCGCCGGGCATCCGCTGCGCGAATTTTTCTCGAAAGCCGGTTTCGCGGATTACCCGCCGGGTTATTTCTACGTCCTCTGGATCGTCGGGCATCTGTACAAGTCGATCGTCCCCAGCGACCCGACGTACGGCATCTTGAAGGTCTTCGTCAAGTTACCGGGTGTCCTGATGGATCTCGTCGACGCGGCGCTGATCTTCGCGATCGTGCGGCGCTTCGCATCGAAGGCGTGGGCGTTTGGCGCCTGCGCGCTGTTCGCGTTCAATCCGGCGGCGATCTTTATCTCGGCGTACTGGGGACAGGTCGATTCGGTCGCCGCCGGCCTCGTCTTGGGGGCGATCCTCTGCGTGTTCGACGCGGCCGCAAGAACGGGAAAGGCCGCGACGTATGCGATCGTCGCTGCGTGGGTTCTGACCGCGGCGTCGATCCTCATCAAGCCGCCGGCGATAGTTCTCGTCCCGCTGCTGATCGCGTTTGCGGTCGCCAGCGACGATCGCGCGCGCCGCTTGACGGCGACTGCGCTCGGCGCCGTAGCGGCTCTGGTCTTCGCCTACCTCGCGAGCGTCCCGTTCCATCCCACGGCGAATCCGATCGATCAATTCGCGTGGCTCTACAACCGCTACCAGTACGCGAGTAGCGTCTACCCGTACAACTCGGTAAACGCGTTCAATCTTTACGCGATGGTGCACCGCTTCTGGGAGCCCGACGGCCAATTGCTGCCGAACTTCCCGATCCTCGGGCATGTGGTCGGGTTGCCGCAATACGGATGGGGCATCGTGCTGTTCCTCGCGGCGATCGCGCTCGTCGTATCGCGCTACATCCAGTCGCCCGAGCCGACCGCCTTCCTTGAAGGCGCGATGATTCTGTCGCTCGGGTATTTCGTGCTCCTGACTCGGATGCACGAGCGCTATATCTTCGATGCGTTCTTGCTCGCGATACCACTCGTCGCGTTGCGCCGCCGTTACCTGTGGGCCGCAATCGTCCTCTCGCTGACCCTGCTGGCGAACCTCTTCTATTCGCTCGACTACCTGCGCGTGATGAACGATAAGGTCGCAGGCGTCGATCCTGCCGATCTCATTCCATGGTTGAGTCATCCCATGTCGTTGCTCAACGTCGCCGCGTTTTTCTATCTCGGCTTCGTCTACCTGGGCGCGAGCGCCGCCGATCCGATCGAGCGCGTCGATCTCTCGCGCGCTTGGCAAAACCTGAATAATGCGGCTCGCAATTGGTTCTCGCCACTGGCCGGCATGGTCGCGATGACTCGCCTCGATTGGCTCATCGCCGGCGGGATGACCATCTTTTCGTTCTTGCTCATGCACGCCGGCTATCAATATCCCAACGAGAAGGTCTTCGACGAGATCTACTATGCGCGCGCCGGCGAAGAGTATCTGCGACACAAGGACATCTTCGAATACACGCATCCGCCGCTGACGAAATTGATCATCACGGCGTCGATGCTGCTCTTCGGCGGCCTGCACGGCGTCGGCGACACCGGCGCCGGCTGGCGATTCTTGAACGTGGTCGTCGGCGCGCTGATGGTGCTCGTCATCTATTGCTTCGCGAAACGCCTCTTGGGTTCGACGCCGTTCGCCCTGCTGGCCGCGGGGCTCTTGCTCTTCGACGGCTTCCACTACGTGCAGTCGCGTATCGCGACGCCCGAGATCACCGTCGTGTTCTTCTCACTCTTGACGCTCTACGCGTTCTACCGGTTCTGGATTGCGAGTCAGGTGCGAGTCGCGCCCGAATCGCCGCGCGGGCTCGCACTGGTCGCGCTTGGGAGCGTCGGCATCGCGCTGCTCGCAGCCGCGCTGCTCGTTGCCCTCGCCGTCGTGGGCGCACAGGGAAAAGCGGCCGTCGTCGTGTTGTCCCTCTACATCTTTAGCGGATTCTATGTGGCTTTGCGACTCGTTTGGCCCCTGATCCGCAGAGCGCCGATGCTGGTCTCCTACGCCGAGGGCTCGAGCTGGCTCGCTGGGATCTTGCGAACCTTCGATGGTGGCACCGTCTCGAAGGGCGCCGCGCAAGCCGGCGAGGCGACGGCGACGGATAAACGGGGCCTTGTCTACGGCGACGAAGAGCTGCGCATCGAGTACGCGCGCGACGGCTCCGCGCGCTACGTAACGCCCGAAGGCGAAGCGGCGTTCGCACCGGCAGGCACGATGAGCGCCGGCGAGGCGACGATCGACGGCGCGTCGGCGGGACGGATTTGGTTCTGGGTTCTGACGGCCTGCGCCGGCGCTCTCGCGGCTTCGAAATGGAACGGCCTCTTCGATTTCTTCGTCGTCTGGTTTCTGGCGGCGCTGGTCGTCTCGCAACGGTATTGGCGCCCGCTTGCGCTACTCGTCGGTCGCAAGGTCTCGATTCCACGACCCGCGAGCTGGGGAAATCCGTTCGGCTTCTCGCTCGACGTGCTCGTCGCGGGGATGCTTTTCGTCGGCGGCACGATCTATCTGCTGACCTATATCCCGTATTTTCAACTCGGCTTCTGGATCGAGCACGGCAAGCAGCTCGGCGGCCACACGTTCGGCGACCTGATCGCGATGCAGAAGTCGATGTATGACTACCACTCCACCCTCACCGCTACGCATCCCTACGGCTCAAAATGGTGGCAGTGGCCGCTGCTCCTGCGGCCGATCTCGTACTACTACCACGACTTTCGCACGGGTTTGGCGGCGAGCAATGGGGCGGCATGTTGCGTCGCGGAGATCTTGGCGCTGCCCAACCCAGTCCTGTGGTGGATGGGGCTCATCTCGGTGCCCTTCATCGCGTACCTGGCCTGGCGCGAACGGAACAAGGGCTACGCCCTCTTGGTGACCGCGTACCTCTTCCAGTGGCTGCCCTGGATCGACTCGCCGCGCGTCACCTTCGAGTATCACTTCCTGCCGAACTTGGCGGTAATCTGTCTGGCCGACGCGGTACTGATGCAGCGCATATGGAATCTCGCGCAGGGCGAACCGAGTCGATTCGCCTGGCCGCGCCCGATCGTTTGGGCGTTTGCCATCCTGGTCGTCGGGGCGTTCTTCTTTTTCTTGCCGATCCTCTCCGCGACGCACATCCCCTGGAACGCGTGGGACGCGCGCATGCTGCACTGGCTCTTCCGCAACAACGAATGGGTATGCGGTTCGTGCGGCGTACCGGTCGGTTGACGTAAGGGAGCTGTTATGTCAGGGCATTCGAAGTGGCACAACATCAAACTGCGCAAGGGCAAAGTCGACGCGCAGCGCGGCGCGTTGTTCACCAAGCTCTCGAAAGAGATCATCCTTGCGGCGAAGAGCGGGTATCCGGATCCCGAGGCGAACTTCCGGCTGAAAGTCGCGGTCGAGAAGGCGCGCGAAAACAACATGCCGCTCGACAACATCAAGCGCGCGATCGCACGCGCAAGCGGCGCCGAGGGCGGCAAAGAGATCGAGGAGACGCGCTATGAAGGTTACGGTCCGGCCGGCGTCGCGGTGATCCTCGACGTCGCCACCGACAATCGCAATCGTACCGCCGGCGAACTCCGCTTCCTGTTCAGCCGCCACGGCGGCTCGCTGGGAGAAAACGGCAGCGTCGGGTGGATGTTCGAGCCGCGCGGCTTCATCGAAGTCGAACACGGAAAACTCGACGAGGACGCCCTGACCGAGGCGGCGCTTGTCGACGGCGTCGTCGACGTGCGATACAACGTCGGTGAGGGGCGCTCGGAGATCGTGACCGAGCCGGCCGCGCTCGCCGCGGTGCGCGAACGCATGGCCACGCGCGGCATCCGCGCGACCTCGACGACGCTCGGCTTCGATCCTAAGCAAAGCGTCGCGCCGAGCGGCGAGCAACTGCGCGAAGTCGTGAACTTCCTCGACGCGCTCGACGAGCATGAAGACGTCCAACGCGTCTTCTCGAACGCCGAGCTCGACGTCGCGCAGCTCGAAGCCTTGGCGTAAGCGATGTCTCGCTAAGCCGTGGCCCAGCACGCCGGTCCGCGGCCCAAACGGAATCTACGCTGGCTGTGGACTCAGGACTGGTTTTTCGCGCTCGCGCTGGCGCTTTTCATCGGTGTCGTGGTTTGGTTCGGACGCGCGATCCTCGATTTTTTTCAGCCCTCGGCGAAGACCCTGACGACGCCGACGCTGGTCGGGCAGACGTTGAACGACGCGCTGCGCACGGCAGATCTCGTCAAACTGCGGGGGGTCGTGATCGCGCGGCAGCCGAGCGATCAGTATCCGAAGGATCTCGTCATTCGGCAGGATCCGCCGGCGGGGATGCAGGTGCGCGAAGGTCGACAGATTTCGCTCGTCGTCTCGAGCGGTGTGCTGATCTTTCCGATGCCCGACTTGCGCTATGAGACGATGCGCGAAGTCAGCCTCGATCTTTCGCACTACAAACTCACGCTCGGTAAGATGCGCCAAGTCGACAGCGACGAGGTGCCGGCGAACCACGTCGTGAGCCAAGATCCGCCGCCGCTCTCTTCGGTGCGTATCGGGACGAGCGTGAACGTCGCCTTCGCGAGGGGCGGGACGGCGAAGCTGCGGCTTCCGAATTTTGTCGGCTTAACGGTGGACGAAGCGCGCGACATCGCGCGGCGTCAAAAGCTCCATCTCGGGCAGATCGTGTGGACTCCGTTCGGCCGGTGGGGTCTGCCGCGCGGCTCGGTCGTACGCCAGCGTCCATATGCCGGCGCGCTCATCGACCCGACCGACACGGTCTCGCTGCAAGTGAGCGCCGGTCCGCGTGAAGCCGGTTACCTTATACGCCAGGTGCACGCGACCGTGACGGTCCCCGATGCCCCAAACGCAGGCACGAAGGCACAGACGGTGCGCATCGAGGTGCGCGACGAAACGGGGACGTGGGCCGTCTATAACGCGTTCGCGCAGCCGAAGCAGCGGCTCGATTTCACCTTGACGGTCGTCGGGACGGCGGAACTCGACATGTACGTCAACGACGAGTTATTGAACTCGACGCGGCTCGGGGTGGAACCGGTCCCGCAAGAGAAGCAGATCACTGGTCCGCCGCCGCCGCCCCATCCAGCGGCGCCGAAACCGCTGCCGACACTCTGATGTGCTTATGAAGATCGCTCCCTCGCTGCTTTCCGCCGATTTCAGCAAGATCGCCGATCAGATCGGCGTGGTCGAACGCGCCGGCGCGGACTATCTACACTTAGACGTGATGGACGGCCGCTTTGTCCCCAACATTACCTGGGGGCCAAAGATCATCGGCGATCTGCGCCACCTCACGCGCTTGCCGTTCGACGCGCACTTGATGATCGTTGAACCTGAACGCTACGTCGAACAATTTCGCGCGGCGGGCGCCGACATCATCACCGTGCACCTGGAAGCGTGCGTCCATCTGCAGCGCGCCGTCGCGCACATTCGCTCGCTCGGCGCGCGGGCCGGCGTCGCGCTCGACCCTTCCACGCCGGTCGCGCTGCTCGAAGACGTCATCGGCGACCTCGACTTGGTCCTGATCATGAGCGTGAACCCCGGTTTCGGTGGGCAATCGTTCCTGCCGGTGGCGCTCAAGAAGCTGCGCGAGGCACGCGAGATGATCGACGAATTCAATCCGGCTTGCGAATTGGAAGTCGACGGCGGCGTGGGGCGCGAGAACGTCCGCGACGTCGTCGCGGCGGGCGCGGACGTGCTGGTGATGGGCTCGAGCATTTTCGGAGGGTCCGATCCGGCAGCCGCATTGCGCGCGCTGCGCGCGCTCGTCAAAGCCCCTGCGGCGGGGAAGCGCTGACCGAAGACGCGCTGGTCGCGGCGCTGCGCGCGATCGTCGCTGCGCCCCACGGGCGTCTCCGACTCGGCATCGGCGACGACGCCGCCGCGTGGCAGCCGTCGCGTTCGCATCTTTCGGTCATCACGACCGACGCGCTCGTCGACGGCGTTCACTTCTTGAGCGAGAAGATGGATGCGCCGGCCATCGGGCACCGCGCGATGGCGTCGAATCTCTCCGATATCGCGGCGATGGGCGCGCGGCCCGTACTGGCGACGATTGCGCTCGGCGTGAGCGCGGCGGCGACTGAAGAGTGGATCCTATCGTGCTATCGAGCGATGAACGCCCTCGCGTCGGCGCACGGTGCTCAGATCGCCGGCGGCGACGTCACGCGCGCGCCGTCGTTGCTGCTGTCGATTACGGTCGTCGGTGAGGTTTCGCGAACGCGCTTGAAGCGCCGAGACGGGGGGCGACCCGGCGACGTCCTCGGCGTGACCGGTCCGCTCGGCGCCAGCCGCGCCGGCCTCGAATTGCTGCGTCACGATCGCGCCGTCGACGCAGCCGCGCGCGCCGCCGCGCTCGCAGCGTTCAATGCGCCGCAGCCACGCATTCCCGAGGGCCGCTGGCTCGCCGCATCGCACCACGTTCACGCCATGATGGATTGTTCCGACGGTCTCGCGCTCGACGTCTCGCGTCTCGCGCGCTCCGGCGGTTGCGGCGCGTCGATTACCGAGGTGCCGATCGCCGCGGAAGCGGCCGCGGTTGCGGCGGCAGCCGGAGCCGACGGCCGCGCCTACGCGCTTGAAGGCGGTGAAGATTTCGAATTGATCGCCGCGATCGCGCCGCGCGCGTTCGCGCACCTGGCGCGACGCTTCGCAGCGCGCTTCGGGCGTCCGCTGCGCGCCGTCGGGCGGCTCGACGCGGAGCCCGGGCTGCGCCTTCAGGAGGGCGGCCAGGCTCCGCGCGACCTCGAGCCCAGTGGTTGGGATCATTTAGCAGGGTAAGAGGCCGGTATGAAGATTTTTCTCGACACGGCCGACATCGAAGAGATCCGTATCGCAGCGCGCTGGGGCGTGCTCGACGGCGTGACGACCAACCCGTCCTTGTACGCTAAGGTCGGCGGTTCGTACGACTCGATCTTGGCGGAGATCTGCGACATCACCGAGGGACCCGTCTCCGCGGAGGTCGTCGCCGAGGACATCGAGGGGATGATGCGTGAGGCGTCCCACTTCACGAAGATCGCGCCGAACATCGTCGTCAAGATTCCGATGAGCGAAACGGGTCTGGAGGCGATCCGTCGTCTACGGCGCGAGAATGTCAAGACGAACTGCACGTTGGTCTTCAGCGCGAATCAGGGTCTCCTCGCGGCGAAGGCCGGCGCGAGCCTCATCAGCCCGTTCGTCGGCCGGCTCGACGACATCAACCAAGACGGGATGAGCGTCGTGCGCGAGTTGGTCGAGATCTTCAAACTCCACGACATGCCGGCGGAGGTGTTGGCGGCCTCGATCCGTCATCCGCTGCACGTGACCGAAGCGGCGCTGGCCGGATGTCACATCGCGACGGTGCCGTTCAAAGTGCTGCAGCAGATGGTCCAGCATCCGTTGACCGACAAAGGCATCAAACAGTTCCGCGCCGACTGGGAGAAAGCGCAAAAGGAAAGCGTGCCCGCGACCCGTTAACGCGGGCGGACGACGATCGTGTTTCCGTCGTCGAAAACGATCGAGCCGC